>Ga0210057_1009690_pt1 | contig 11083 bp, 9 predicted proteins | sample CryGeyCG2114_010_2_FD_183968 | JGI IMG/M metagenome (GOLD analysis project Ga0210057, IMG submission 183968) | Groundwater microbial communities from aquifer - Crystal Geyser CG10_big_fil_rev_8/21/14_0.10 (SPAdes) (version 2) | ecosystem: Environmental > Aquatic > Deep subsurface > Groundwater ...
TAGAAAGACAGCAGTTAGGTTTACAAAGTTTAAAACTAGATTCCAAATTAAATAACGCCGCGTATTCTAAAGCAACAGACATGTTCTCTAATAATTATTGGGCGCATACCTCTCCTAGTGGAGTTCAACCTTGGTCTTTTATAGTAGATTCTGGCTATGACTATATATATGCGGGAGAAAATCTAGCTAGGGATTTTAATAATTCTAAATCTGTTATAAAAGCTTGGATGAATTCTCCAACACATAGAGATAATATTATAAGTTCCAACTACGAGCAGATAGGTTTTGCTGTGGTTAATGGTAAGTTAAATGGAGAAGAAACTACACTGGTGGTCGAAATGTTTGGTTCTTTAAAAACCCCCGACTATTTAGCCGTAAACAATGTAGAGGGCGTAAAAACCTTAATCGAAAAAGACTTTAAAGCCATTCCAATTCCGATATTAAATGTAAAAACATTAAATAGAAATGTTAGTTTAGTGATTATGCTATTTGTTTTGTTTCTTTTTATATTGGATGGTCTTTATGTATGGAAGAAAGGTATAGTTAGAATTTCGGGCAACACTCTAGCTCATATTTTAATTTTGCTTATTGCTATAGTTGGGGTGTGGTATACCAGTTTAGGCTCTATTTTGTAATTATTTAATTAGAGGGCTAAAGTATTTATGGATACTAATTTTTACCCTTTTCATTATTTAGTACTCTTTGCAATTTTAATATTTGGTTCTACGCTATTTGTTCTTTTAGGAGCTTTCCCTCTTGCTAGGTTTGGTGTTGTTTTAGTATCGTCTGTCGTTTATATATTATGGGGGGCTTTTTATCATAGTTACAGCGAAAGATTAAGCTGTTCCATTTTTTTAGAATACGCGCTTCTTGCTGTTTTTGTAGTTGTTCTTTTTGCCTTTTTATTGGAGTTGGTTTAATATAACTTGTTGTATGAAGGTAGTAATAGTAATTCCCTCCTATAACGAAAGAAGAAGCATTGGAAACACCCTAGAAAGGCTAGATTTAGTTATTAAAAAAATAAAGGGTCATTCTGTGGGCGTTTTAGTTGTAGATGATAACTCTCCCGACGGCACCGCAACAATAGTTTACGACAAAGCAAAAAAGTATAAATACATAGAACTTATAACCGGAGAAAAAAAAGGACTAGGCGCCGCTTACGCAAGGGGTATACCTTACGCTATTTCTAAAATGAAAGCCGAAGTGGTTTTTGAAATGGATGCCGATGGGCAACACGATCCCATTTATATTTTGGATTTTTTAAAAAAAATTGACGAAGGTTATGACTATGTTATAGGTTCAAGATACGTTAAGGGAGGTTCTATTCCAAAAGAATGGGGTTTGCATAGAAAATTGTTAAGTTTTCTTGGAAGTCTTTTTGCTAGATTTATGCTTAAAACTTCGTGGATTAAAGATTACACTTCTGGTTACAAAGCTAGCAGAGTAGAGGGGTATTTAGAAAAAATAGATCTTAATTCGTTAATTTCTCCTCATTTTGCTTATAAAATAGAGCTTTTATATAAAATGCTAAAAATGGGGGCAAAGACAACGGAAATACCCATAAACTTTAAAGGCCGCGATACCGATAGCAGTAAGTCTACTTTTACAGACCTTATGGAATCTTTTAAAGTTGTTTTTCTTTTAAGATTACGTGAACATAAGAGGTTTGTAAAAGTTTGCATTGTCGGCGCTATTGGGGCTTTTATTCAATTTGTCGCTTATTATATTTTAAAATTTATCTTTTTTAAATTTACTGGTGTGTCCTTTGGTTCTTTTTATATTTCTCAAAAAGCTTTTTTTAACGCTGTTGCTGTTGAGCTTGCTATAATGACAAACTTTATAATAAATAATCTTTGGAGTTTTAAAGACCGCAAACTTTTAATTAATTTAAATTTTACAATTAAGTTTTTGCAATTTAACTTTTTTGTTTTAGGATCATTGATTATTCAAGCTTTTGTATTAGAATTTGGTACAAGGGCGACTAAAATAGACAACAACTTTTTTGATTTTATTCTTATTTCGATTGGTATATTAATTGGTCTTGCATATAACTATCTTATTTATAAAAATGTAATATGGAAAATAAAAAAGAATTAAGTATATCTATTGTAATCCCAACATATAACGAAGAATCTAGTATAGAAAGAACCTTAAGGTTTGCGCGAGATTTTATGGAAGTTGAGTATTCAAACTACGAAGTTATAGTTTCGGACGATGGGTCGAAAGATGAAACCAAAAAAATAGTTTCCGCTTTTATTAAATTAGCTGGAAAAAAATTTAAGCTTTTAGAAAATAAACATATGGGAAAAGGTCCAGCAGTTCGTTTTGGAATTATGGAATCTAAAATGGATTACGTTTTATTTATGGACGCCGATGGCGCAACCCCCATTAAAGAATTAAAAAGATTATTAATTTGGGTAACTGAACAAGGATACGATATTGCCATTGCATCTAGAGAAGGATTGGGAGCTCTTAGAAAAGGAGAGCCTTATTTTAGACACTTACTGGGGCGTGTTTTTAACACCATAGTTCAATTTTTAGCTTTACCCGGTATTCAAGATACGCAGTGCGGTTACAAGCTTTTTAAAACCGATATCGCCAAGAGAATTTTTAATAACCTACAAGTTTACAAAAAACAAGATGTAATTAAAGATTCTTTTATGGGAGCTTTCGATGTGGAGGTTTTATTGCTTGCGAAAATATATGGATATAGAGTTAAAGAAGTTCCTGTTACATGGAGTTTTGTTGAATCTAAGAGGTTAAATCCTTTAAGAGATTCTTTTAAAATGCTTAGGGACGTATTAAAAATTAGATGGAATGTTATTAGAGGAAAATATAAATAGTTAAAAATACAGATAGGGCAAATTTTTTGGTTTATTAATAATTTGTTATATCTGCGCTGTTTATTTTATGAAAATTAGTGTTATTGGGACTGGTTATGTTGGTTTGGTTTCTGGAGCTGTGTTTGCGGATTGGGGTCACGATGTTGTTTGTTTAGATGTTAATTCTAAAAAGATAGAGATGATAAATAAGGGTGTTATGCCTATATACGAAGATGGTTTAGAAGAATTAGTTAAAAAGGTAATAAAAGAAGGAAGGTTTAAGGCTGTTACAAACTATAAAAATACTATTGAGCATGGAGAGGTAATTTTTATTTGCGTTGGAACACCCAGCAATCAATCGGGAGCCGCGGATTTAAACTATGTTTTTTCTGCTTCGCAAAGCATTGGCGAAAATATTCCTTTAGGCTCTTATAAAATTATTGTAACTAAAAGTACTGTGCCTGTTGGAACTCACGAAAAAGTTAAAGGATATGTTTCTAAAGGTTTGCAAAACAAAAAAGCTAAATTTGATATAGTCTCGAATCCAGAGTTTTTGCGAGAGGGTAGTTCCATTTACGATGCTAACAATACCGACAGGGTTGTTTTGGGATCGGACTCAAAAAAAGCTTTAGATATAATGGAAACTTTGTATAAACACCTAGGATCTCCTATTATAAAGACCGATTTAGCCAGCGCGGAACTAATTAAGTATGCCGCAAATGCTTTTTTAGCCACAAAGATATCATTTATAAACGAAATTTCGCAAATTTGCGAAAGAACGGGAGCGGATGTTAAAGATGTATCTTATGGTATGGGTATGGATTCTAGGATCGGTTTAAAGTTTTTAAATGCGGGTATAGGTTATGGGGGTTCTTGTTTTCCAAAAGATGTAGAAGCTTTATACAGAACAAGCAGCGAAAAAATGTACGACTTTAGACTTTTAAGGGGAGTTATAGACGCTAACGATAGGCAGAAAACATATTTTATGGACAAAGTTTGGAGAAAATATGGCGGGAACTTGTCCAAAAAAACGTTTTCTGTGCTTGGTGTAGCTTTTAAAAACGGAACCGATGATGTTAGAAAATCGGTGGCTTTGGCTATTGTCCAAATGCTTAGGGGCGCAGGTTCCCATATTAAATTATTCGATCCCGCGGCTATGAAAAATGCTAAATTGGAGCTTGGGGAAGATAATATAGAATATTGTGAGAATAAATATGTAGCTATGAAAGAATCGGACGGGATTTTAATTCTTACCGAATGGGCCGAATTTGGAGAAATAGATTTAAGCAGGGCAAAGAAACTTTTAAAAACTCCAGTTATTTTTGACGGGAGAAATATGCTAAACCCTTCTGTTGTCAAAGAAGCGGGGTTTGAGTACCATGGAATTGGAAGAAACAATAGTTAAAATTAGGAATTAGGAATTTTATTACGTCTCGCTTCTAGTATCATTTTTTTGCTTTTTAACACCTTTAATGAATATAGCTAAAAATATACTTCCCCAGCCTGCCAAAAAAAAGAAAAAAGGAAGAATCTTTTTTAGAGTTCTAGAAACAGCCAGCGATGCGCCGGATTTGTCAAAATCCAAAGAAGTTAAAGTCTGCTCTTCCAAGGGTTGAACAATATGTTTATCGTATTCAAATCCCACTAAGAGTACAATAAATCCAAAAAGTAGAAGTACCGCGTATCTCGAAGGTTTTATTAAAAGAAGTCCAAAGGAAATAAAAGCCCCTATAAAAAATGCTATAGCGTATTGGTTATGAGAAAAAGTTAAAAAAAGAGTGTTTACTACCCCTTGTGTTATGTCCATGGTTCAATTTTAACACAGTGTTGTACATGCTATAATAATTCTTAATTTCTTTATTTGACAATTTGAACTTGTTAAAGATACTTGTAACTGGCGCTTGTGGGTATATAGGGTCGCATTTATGCGAAAGATTAATTGATCTGGGACACAAAGTTACCGGTATTGACTGTTTTACTGACTATTACGATATAAATCAAAAAAAGCTCAATCAAGCCGATATAGAGTCAAAAGGAGTAGTCCTTTATAGGGCTGACCTTTCTAAGGACGATCTTTTTAATGCTGTTAAAGATGCTAATGTTGTTTATCATTTAGCCGCCCAGCCGGGAATATCCGCAAAAACACCATTTGAACTTTACGAAAAAAATAACATAATAGCTACACATAAACTTCTTGAATCGATAAAAAATAATCCTCCTAAAATGTTTGTAAATGTATCTACATCTTCTGTTTATGGTTTAAATGCCGATAAACCAGAAACTTTCCCCGGCGAACCCGCCTCGTATTATGGTGTAACAAAGCTTGCCGCAGAACAGCTTGTTTTATCTTATTGGAGGGAAGGATATATAAAAGCCTGTTCGATCAGATTGTTTTCTATTTATGGTCCAAGGGAAAGGCCGGAAAAACTTTTTCCACAGCTTATCAAGGCTATTTTAAGAGATCAAATCTTTCCTCTTTATGAAGGAAGCCGCTCTCATATTAGAAGTTATACTTATGTTCGAGATGCGATTGATGGTTTGGTATCAATTTTAAAGTGTTTAGACAAGGTAAACGGGGAAATCTTTAATATAGGAACGGATAAAACAATTACTACCGGAGATGCCATTAAAATTGTCGAAAATATTTTGAATAAAAAAGCTAAATTCGAAATAAAGCCAAGGCGCCCGGGAGATCAGTTTAAAACCCAAGCTGTTATAGAAAAAGCAAGGTCAATTTTAGGATACATTCCTCAAATCGCGCCAGAAGAAGGTTTAAAAGAAACGGTTAAGTGGTATCAAAAGAACTTAGAAAAATTATCTTAAGGTTTTTGGAAAAAGGATTGGGCGCGTTCGTTTTGGGGATCTAATTCTAAGGCTTTAAGTATTTGCTCTTTTGCTCTTTCTTCTTCGCTTGCGCTTATAAGCGCAATTCCAAAATCAATTCTTAAATTTGCATCATTGGGATTTACACCTACGGCTTTTTCCATTAGTGTTACGGCTTCGTTAAAATTTTTTCTTTCAAGATAGATAATTGCTAAATTTTGATACGACTGCCAAAGATTTGGATTATATTCAATAGCTTTTGTAAAGTTTTCTATTGCTAAATCCTTTTTTTCTATTTGTTGGTAAGTGTTTGCTAAATTGTGGTAAGCATCTCCATACCCAGGTTTTAGCTCAATAGCCTTTTTAAATTCTTCTATAGCTTTTTGATTATCTCCGCGCCTTCCATATAAATCACCTAAATTGTTATGGTTTTGTGGACTAGACGGGCTAGTTTTAGCTGTGGCCAGCCATAATGTGTCTTGATCTTTCCAATCTCTGTTTCTAACAACTGTTCTAATAGAAAGGGGTATTAATAAAATTATTAGAATTATGTAAATAATTTCTTTCTTTTTTATTATTTTAATTAGCAAATAAGCAAAGCTAACATAGATTCCAATAGAAGCCATATAAGCGTATCTTTCTGCTACTACCCAAGAAGCTGTAAAAGAAGTAAGGCTTGGAGATAAGGATACTAAATAAAGTGATAGCCAAAAAAATATCTTTTTATTTTTTATTAGCGAATATACTAGCGTTCCTATATACATAATTAAAATTATGGCTCTAAAAATATAGGTATTTTTAGTAAACGAAAGTTCTGTATGATACAGTGTTAAATACTTAGGCCAGATAATAATTTTTAAATATTCCGTTGTTGCGACAGTAACACGCGCAATAGGATTTACATTGTAGGCAGACTCCGTATCAATTATTCCAAGAACACCTTTTCTTTCTTGTACGTTTCCCAGTCTATGCGCAAACATAACCAAAAAAATTAGCAGATATGGTATTAGTTTTTTCCAATTTTTTTTAATGTTCCCGTTGGAAAATTCGAGTGTCATGAAGATTGGAAATAAAACAATGGCTTGGTTCCATAAGGAAAGGGCAATATAATACATTATTAAAGATACCCCTTTCATTTTAAATTTATCGTTGGAAAAGGTATAAAATATTAAAGACCACAGGCAAAAAGATGTTCCCCACGAGTATGGTCCTCCGGATATCCAAATTACAGATTCGGTTTGTAGCGGGTGTACTGCAAACAAAAAGCTCGAAAAAGCCGCGATTAATTTGTTTTTGAATATTTTAAGAACCAAAATAAATATTCCAATGGAGTTTAGTATATGAAACACAATGTTTTGTATTCTATAAAAAGCAGGCGTTTCTTTAAAAAATAGGTGGGTAATGTAAATCCCCAATGATCTAATATTTAGAATCCAGCCGTCAAAAGCTATTTTAATACTGTTTATATTTGGGTTTGTAACAATAGTTCCTATGTCATCGGAGACGAATTCATTATTTATCGAATTTGCATAAATAAGAAAAATAATAGCTGACAGAATCGCTATTAAAACTTTATTCTCTTTAATTTCTTTTAGGAGATTATTGTTACTATCTTTACTTTTGCTGTAGTTTATAGATGTATGCCTGTGTAAAAATTTATTAGTCTTTTTATTGCCCCAAATTCTTAATAAATATTTTTTTGCTTCTTTTTCACTTATTCCTATGCCTGCGCATACATCGCTAAAAGATTTTTGTTTAACGTTTTTTTTTAAAAGAGTTTTTTGTTTGCTAGATAAAGCCATTAGTTATTAGATATTATATACTCTAAATGTATGTCTTTTACTAAAGTTTTTCTTAAATATCAGTATAAGATTTTTTTCTTTGCAAGTCTTTTACTAGGTTTTATTCCGCTTAAATGGTTTAAGGGGGATTTACTTGTTACAGAAGAGTATTTTGGTGTGGATTTTTCCAGTTGGGGTAGTTTAGTTAACGAGGCTTGGGTAGATATTTATGGATACGGTGGGTTGAATACCGGAGTAGTTTTTAAACTTCAGGGCTATATCGTTGGTCTTTTTCAAAATATAGGGATGAATTTGTTGGAATCCCAAATTTCTTGGCATCTATTTCTCTGGGCGCTATGTTCTATTTTTATGTATATTTTTTTATACAGGTTTTTTGCTAAAAAAGTTCCTGCTTATTTACTTTTTATCTCTACACTTTTTTATCTCTACACACCTTATTTTCTTGGGGTATCGGTATTAGCTTCTCCTCCTAGAATAGCATTTGTATTATTGCCTTTGCTTGGGGTTTTAATATTAAAGTATTATTCAACCTATGATCCGCGATCTTATTTTTATCTTTTTGTAATATCGCTGATTTTTTTTATTGGTTCTCCTGTTTTTGCCAACCCTCCCGCCGGAGTTTCTTTGGTATTTTTTGTTTGCCTTTCAATTTTTTTTAAGAACATATTGCTTGGCGTCAAGTTGTTTAGATTTACTTTAGATTTATCCTTCTTCCTTTTTACGTTTTTCCTTTTACACTTTTGGTGGGTACTGCCTATTACTTTAAGTTTGGTTTATCAAACCGACGTTTATGTTAATGTTGTAACCTCATTTAACACTATATCTTCCTCTAAAGGATACGAAGTATTAGCTCAATTTGGATTGTGGGCTTTTAGAGATAAAGTTGGTGAGCATTTTTATTATCCTTACAACGTCTGGTACTATAAATTTCCGCTTGTGATTATTAAGTATCTCCCATCTTTGTTGGTGTTATACGGTATTTATTCAATTTCTAAAGCTAAAGGCGTTTTTAATTCCGAGCAAAAAAGACTTCTAAAATTTTTTTCTACCGCCTTTATTATATTTTTATTTCTTTCCAAGGGAACTTCGGGTTTTGGTGGTAGTTTGTATAAACTTTTAAATGAAAAACTGTTTTTATTTTGGGTTTTTAGGGAACCCTACGCAAAGTTTATGCCCGTAGCGGTTTTTTTATCGCCTATATTTTTAATTGTCGGGCTTCGTCAGCTTGTAGAGATCGTTTTGCAAAAATTTAGTTGGGTATCGAGACGCGGTTTTCATACAGTCATATTAATATCTTTAATCTTGGTAAACTTTTCTATAATGTGGCCATTTTTTGTAACCGATATGCATTTTGATACTAATGATGGGTGGATAAGATCTCAAAGAATAACACCACCAGATTATTGGTATGAACTATTAAGCGACTGGAGTCCGAGGGAAGGACTTTATTTGTTGTATCCAACTTATGGTTTGGCTGATTTTCACGAGTGGCTGTCGGGATATTCTGGTAATCCCTATGGGGTCTGGACTGGTGTAAAAACTTTGGGAATTGGAGCAAGTGTAGACGCAAATTTTTCAATTGATTACAATCTTTATTACATATATAAAACATTACTCGAAGATCCCGGTAAATTCGTAAAAATAGCTTCTAGATATAATATATCCGGTTTAATTTTTCAAGGAGATTTATTTGGCGACACGCAAAGGGCAAGAGATGCTATCCGAAAAAACTATAGTGAATACCTTTCTAATGTTTATGGGGAAATAGAAATATATACGTTTTCTCTAAATCCTGTTTTTGTTGAAAGGCAAAGTTTTGATAATGTGCGAGAGGTAGATCCTTTATACCACGATTTTTACATAAATTTAAAGGAATTTATTCCTGACAATTATTTTATAAGTTATAAAACCAATGCCGAAAAAAGTTTGGAAATTAGCTTAAAGCCTTTTCGGCTTTTGGATTACTGGAGAGACGATTTAGGAGAGGAGGTAAAAGGACCTCTTTTATTTGATAGTGTAAACAGAATAAATACCTTAAAGATCTCGAATTTTAAGATTTACAATAAATATGTCTTAGAGTACAGCGGCAACTTTATAAATGCCCAGCCTTTAATAATTTCTATTTTTCAAAAAAATTCAAGGGGGGAGAATAAACGTCAAGTATTTGAGAAAATCATTGTTCCTAAAGAAGGGTACAATAAGGAAGAGTTCGAAATTGAGAGCAGTCATGTGTTAGAAATATCCCCATCGGACGAATACTTTTTGCATTTATATCCATTTTTTACAGATTATGGAATTTTTTCTCAAAAGAATGTGATCGAGAATTTTAAAATAAATATGAATCAAAAAATTATATCAAATTTGAACAAAAGAAGCGCGGATAATGTGAGAGATTATGAAATGTATTCTGTGAATACAACCCGTCTATCTAAATCTTACTATGCCGTAGAAGTTTTAGATAAGGGAGATTATTTATTACAATTCAAGCAAGCATATAGCCGGCATTGGAGGTTACTGCCTATTAATGACGATGTGTATTATAGAATTATGGATAAGGGAGTTAATATAACTTCTTTATTAAAATTATTGTTTGGTCGGAAGGAAAAATTAATGGAGCCAATGAATATTGAATACTATTCGAATGGTTGGTTGATAAATAATTTAAGCAATGACCACTTTTTAATTGTATATTGGCCTTCAATAATTTCGGAAGTTTTTTTTAAAATTGCGATATTAATTTTAGGGGTGGCGTTACTTTTATATATTATTGTTTACACAATTAACAGTTCTCTAAGATTTAAGTTTTATAGCGTCTTAAAAAAATCTTTAATGCGCTAAAATACAAAATAACATGTTTGATATTATTGTTTTTGCATTAATATATCTTTATAGTAAAACTACTAATTTAAATGTTGCTAATTTAGCTTTAATTATTGGTATTGTTTTAACATTAGCTACATCTTTTGCTGTTATGTTTTCGTTTTATAATTTTGCGGAGCTAACCTCGTCTATAGTTTTTTCCACACTGCTTATTTTATTAGTAGAGAATTTTTTAGCTAAAACAAAGTAAAATAATTTAATGACTAAAAAAACTAAAACAATATTAGTAACAGGCGGGGCCGGGTTTATTGGGTCTCATCTTTGCAAAGAATTATTAGACCAAGGAAACACAGTTATTTGCGCCGATAATTTGGTTTCCGGATCATTAAATAATATTGATCTTTTTTCTAAAAACAAAAATTTTATTTATCAAAATGTAGATATATCTGATGAGTTAGATATAAGTGTAAAAGTTGACGAAGTTTATAATTTAGCCTGTCCCGCAAGCCCCGTCGATTACAAATATCTTCCTATAGAAACTTTAATGGCATGTTCTTTAGGTGTAAAGAATGTGTTAGATGTCGCTGTTAAAAATAAAGCTAAATTTTTGCATACTTCTACATCCGAGGTTTATGGAGATCCTTTAGAGCATCCTCAAAGGGAAACTTATTTTGGAAATGTAAACCCCGTTGGCGAGAGGAGTTGTTATGACGAAGGAAAAAGATTCGCCGAAAGCTTAATAGTTAGTTACGGTCAAAAATACGGTTTAGATTATAAAATAGTTAGAATATTTAATACTTATGGACCTAATATGAG
>Ga0210057_1009694_pt1 | contig 11079 bp, 16 predicted proteins | sample CryGeyCG2114_010_2_FD_183968 | JGI IMG/M metagenome (GOLD analysis project Ga0210057, IMG submission 183968) | Groundwater microbial communities from aquifer - Crystal Geyser CG10_big_fil_rev_8/21/14_0.10 (SPAdes) (version 2) | ecosystem: Environmental > Aquatic > Deep subsurface > Groundwater ...
ATAAAAAAAAACTTAACAAAATTAAAGATACAACCCCAATAAAAATTCAAGATATTGTACAAACAAGAGAAGACTTAATACAAAATATTAAAAAAGAAGATCCAATTATTTTAGCAAGCATTAAAAAAGGAATTGTTCTATGGGGTTTTAGTGAGCTTGTAAAAATTATAGAAAATGTCAAGAATTGATAAGATAAAGAACTGTTTGAAGGAAGGAGAAAAAGGTGGCGAGAGACATAAAGGTCTAAAAAAAATAAGCCCTGACAATTAGAAAGCTAAAGGACACCTTGCTAAAGCTATCAAAAATTTTAATGCAATTACGGATTTTCATAACATAAATTATAGTGATTGGTCTGCCAGTGCAGCGTTTTATTCACTTTATCAAGGATTACTGTCAATTTTATCTTTGAACGGTTTTGAATCAAGAAATCAAAGCTGTACATTTGCAATAATAGAAGACTTAATGGCTAAAAAAGAACTCAAAGAATTAACTATTAAAGATTTAAAAGAAATATTTGATAAATCAATAACAGCACAATTAGAACACAGCGATAAAATTTTAGACATAAGAGAAGAAATGCAATACTCAACAAAAACAACACTAGCAGAACAAGAATTTCAATATTTAAAACAAAAACGCTATTTGATAAAATAAGAAAAGAAATAGAACACAAACTTAAATAATTGATTTTGAATAAATTATTAATTTTTATTTGTTTTTTAACGTTTTTTCAATGAATTCTTTAACAATTCTGGCGTGAACTGCGAAACCTACACCTTCAAAACCTTTAACTTTTAATGTATTTATTCCTAAAATTTTACTTGCTTTATTAATTAAAGGACCTCCACTGTTTCCTGGATTAATAGGAACATCACTTTGAATGTATAAAACACCATTAGGGCCTGGTCTTTCAGTAGCGCTAATTATTCCTTCAGTAGCACTAAAGCCTAAACCTCCGGGATTGCCTACTGCAATAACTCTTTCACCAACACTTATTTCTTCAGTAAATTCTAAAAATGGAAATTTTTTGTTGCTTTTAATCTCAAGAATTGCCAAATCAGTGTTTGCATCGCTCGATATAACTGTTAAAGAATATTCTGTTTTATCATAAGTTGTAACACTAGCACTTAAAGCATTTTTGACAACATGATAATTAGTTATTATGTATCCATCAGGATGAATTATTACTCCACTACCAACACCCGTATTTGTTTTAATACTAACAACTGCGGGCAGAACATCTTGAATGAGTTGAGTAGAATCACTACTTTTAGAAACTGCTTGTTGAACTTCACCAATTTTTTTAAAACTTTCAGTTTTAACTAATCCTAATTCTTCACGTATTAACTCTTGATTTTCATCAACTATTTTATTTAATGTATTCACGGCAGAAGTTAAATCAACAATTTTCACGTCTAAATCATTACTTTTAAGATCTAAATAAATTTGTTGATCAATTAAATCTTTATTTAATAAATCAATTTTGTTATATTGTATTATTAAAACTGTTCCTTCAACTAAAATAATTAAAACTAGCAAAGCTAAAAATACAAAAAATATTACCTCTTTTTTTTCTTCATTCATACAAATTATTTGCTGTTACCGTAATAAAAAAATTTTTCAATGCTAACATCACTTGAAGTTAAATTTCCTGATCTGGGATGAGAAGTTGTTTCTTCTTTTTCATGTTCTACTGGTTGTTCTTGAACAACTTGTGTTACTTGTTCTTCTTTAACAGGGTCTTGTTGAACTATTTTCACGGGTTGTTGTAATTTTGAAACTCTCTGATGCATTTTTGATAATTCTTGTTGTAAAAATTCAACAGTATCTTGTAAATTTCTTAAATCATCCTTAAAACTTTTAACATTTTGATCAAGTAAAATTTGAAATTTTTTCTCAATAAGAGGAATATTGATTGGTTGCGATTCACTAGGCGAATGCGTTGAAGGTGAAGGCATAGGAGTTCCTGTTTCAGTAGTTTTTTCAGGAATTATATCATCAAATATTTTTTGAGCATCGCTGGTGGCATCTTGAGAATCAATTGCGAAATGGTGAGTTCTCAAACTTTTTGACATCTCATTAATTTTTTTTATTTTTTCAATATCCATTTTATTTTTTCCTAAAATTTTCTTGAATAAATTTCAACATTGCCTTATTATCTGATGCAGTGTATGCTTTCAAAGCTATAGAGAATAATCCTTCTTTTAAACAAACATTGCCCAATTCATTTAATTTATTAGTATTATTTGCTAATTCAAAAGCTTGAAATGCCTCAGCAAGTTTTCTATCCCCTAAACAAAGATCACCTAATTGAGTTAATTTCTCACTATCGCCCAATGTTTTATAAACTTCAATCGCGTACTCCCATTTACCGCGCCTTAAACATTCATCGCCAGTTTTAGCCAGCATTTCATGATCATTAAGACTTGTAAAACACTTAATAGCATCTCTAAAACGTCCATCAATTAAACATTTTCTGCCTAAAAGGTTCAAACGATTGCTTTCTTGAGCTAACTCGTAACACTCAATAGCATTCTCAACTTGTCCAATTCTTTCATAATCCTGCCCTATAACTGTGAGTTTTTGCTGATTGCCTGCAAGTACAAAACTTTTAACTGCTTCATGCAATCTTCCTCTTCTCAAATACTCGCCACCAAGAACGTTCAATAATTGAGTTTTAGTAATATCATCAAACATAGAAAGATCAATCTGATCAATACCTTTTTCCAACAATGTCGGAAGCAAGCTCTTAAATTGAGAAAGTTCAGAATTAGTTTGATTTATTTTTTGTACATTGTTTAAAACTTGATTCATTGTTTCTTCGTGCATAACTCACCTTTTTTAACAGTTAAAATTTCGAACTTTGAGTTTTATTGTTTATTTTCAAAACCTATAATATATGAGACTTATTTGATTTATAAAGATTTATTTACTCAAAACTAGCAGTTTAATCAAAAAGTTTAATAATCACCAATAATGTAAATATTATATGGATTTAAAAAATTGGGTGATCCTATTTTTGAACAATCAAGATTTGGCAAAAAAAGACATATTGGAAATTCAAGAAATTTCAAACACTAAATTATTAATTAAAAGAAACAGTCAAGATCAAACAGTATTATTAATGCCCGATTTGAAATTTGAAGAATTAAAAGAAAACCAAAATGTGCTAATAATTACTTTGAACAAAAAATCAAACATTGATTTAACAATTAAAAATTGGAAAGAATTATCTCAAAAAAAAAATTTAGACTTAATTTTTTTAAATTCAACTTTAGAAAATAAATGGATTTTAAACCCATACACTCACAACATAATTTGCGATAAACAAACATTAAAACAAGGATTGTTAACTATCGCAGAAAATGTAGGATTTGTAGAATGAATTTATAAACATTAAAAACGCAATAAACAAAAAAAGAGGTTAAATGAAAAAAATAATTACAATATTGTTATTTTTGTTGTTAATTCTAGGCTTGTTTTCAATAATTTATTTATTTCCCGAACAAAAAGAATACACTTTATTAGAAACTTGCGTAAATCAAAATTCAGATATGTATTATTTTTTAAAAGCATTAAAAGAAAATGATCAAAATCTTTGTTATGATACTGAACAAACAGAATTATGCCAAGCAATAATAAACAAAGATGCAACTAAATGTGATGATGATTTGTGCAAAGCATACATATTAAAAAAAGCATATTTGTGTGAAGAAAAAGATTATTTTTGCCAAGCATTCGCGGGAAATAAACAAAGCGAATGTCTTAATTTAATTGGTGAAAATCAAAAAGAATGCATAGCAATGACTTTTTTAGATTATGAAGCATACTCGAGAGAAAACTTGATCAAAGAGTGTAATGAACAATTAAACGCGCCGACAAAAACAATTGATTTAACAGAAGAACCAACAGCAATTATAAACTCTTAAAAAAACTATCTAAATCATTCTTTTTCCTTAAATGATGGGGAGTTCTAGCAAGAGAAACAAGTTCATAATCAACTTTGTATTTTTCACATAACATTTTATTCTGCATTATTCTACCAAGAATCAAACTTTTTCTATAAGAAGGCAAACTTAAAAAGTCAGAAAAAGAAAACAATAATTTAACCTTATTTTTCTTAGCCAATACACACAAAATTTTATTCAAACCGGACGCTCGTTGACGCATATGATCTTTTTCACTCCAAAATTCAAAACCAAACAAAAAATCGGGTTTTCCTTTTTCCAAAACAAAACGATCATTACCTTCACTTTTAACAAGCACATAATCAACTATTTTTTTAGCACTCAAAATTTTATTGGGCTTAACTAATAAAGCAGTTTTACACCCTTCAACTTTTTTAACACTTTTTGGATCTGTGTAAACAAAAACTAAATCTTTAATATTCAAAGCAGCAGCTATTTTAACAAATTCAGATTCATTATTATTTGGAAATGCAAAATCCATGAAAGATTTAGTATTGATAGTGTTTATAAACTTTATCGCGAGATGTAATACTTTAACTATTGGTGAACAATTCCTTTTGTAATGTCAATCAAATCTTTACATATTTTCTTTAGTTCATTTAGTTTTGTTTCATCTTTTATTGATACCCTTACTCCATAGGTGTAATCTTCTCTTAGATCAATGACACTGCCCCCCATTTCATTCATTTCTTCATATTCAAGCAATTTGATAAATTTTTCATCTAAATTTATTTGATTATTTTTATTCAAAAATCTCATCAACGAAATAGTGCAAGTTTGATTTCTTGATTCATAGCCAAACTTGGCTGTAATTGCGAGAAAACAATGATAAATACAGTAAAAACCGGCAGACATTGACCAGTCAGAAAACCCAATCTCATTAAATCTAGTGATACCCACCAGATTATGTTCTGCCTTTGCAAGATGTTTTTTGGCTTCGTTTTCATCAAAATCAATTTTTAATAGTCCTCTGTGCTTCTGTTTTTTGCCTAGTTTTTTGCAATCTTCTATTTCTTTTTCTGCTTTTTTTATGCACCACTGAATGTGCTTAAATACTAGTGAAATTTTTGATTACCTCCACGTATAAATCATGTCCATGTAATACTATTGAGTTTTTAATTATATCTATTATTACTTTGTCTTTTTTTTTAAGATTTTCTAATAAATCCTGGTAAGTCATTTTTATTGAATGGAGATTTTTAGGCAAAATTTCTTTTTTTTTTTTAATGAATTTATTTACTTCTTCAACTTCTTTTTTTCTTAGTACAATTATAATATCTATATCATTTGCTTGCGCATAGTTTTTAATTGAAGAACCATACATCAATACAATACGATCTTTCTTAAATAACTCACCAAACTCTTCTTTCCACCGCCTAAAATTATTTGCCTCGTCAGCAAGCAAAAAAGACACAAGTTGCCTGACGTATTTATCATTTAAATTTACTTTATAAATTATTGATTTACCTATCCGTTTACTAATTAATAAATTTGCATTCAATAATCTTTTAAACAGTTTTTGTACTCCAACACTAGTCATTTTAAGAGGAGCACTTATGGAATTCGCATTGTAAAAACTAGAAAAATCTTTGAACAACACTAATATTGATTCTCTTTCCTTTTGAGTTAAAGACACCATGATAACTCCTGGTTATTATATGATAACTCCTAGTTACTATATAAATGTTTCGGAAAACTAAAATCAACATAATTGATTTTTAAAAATTATTTTTGTGCAACTGCACAACTAAAATTTAATGAAAAACGTTGAAAGTTAAAAATTTTAAATTAATGAATTACAAAGGTGGCAATGTACATTGCATAAATGCTCGTGGAATATATCTGAAATAGGAAGATTTATTAGCAATCCTGAACAATTAATAATTAATGGAACGCGTTCAAAAATTATTGGCAAAAGCAGGTATTGGAAGCAGGCGTTATTGTGAAACATTAATCGATCAAGGTAAAGTGAAAGTAAACAGTCAAATAATAAAATTAGGCGATAAAGCAACAATGAATGACGAAATACGCGTTAATAATGAACTGGTCAAATTAGAAAAAAAAATTTATTTAATGCTTAACAAACCTCCAGGTTATATTTCAAGCACTGTAAAAAAAGAACACGGAATTAAAACAATAATGAGTTTAGTGCACAGTAAAGAAAGAGTATTTCCTGTGGGAAGATTAGATAAAAACTCTCAAGGATTAATGTTATTAACAAATGACGGCGAATTATCTAATAAGATAACTCATCCGAGTTTTAATGTTGAAAAAGAATACATTGTGTGGACTGCACAAACATTCAAACACGCTCAAAAATTAACTAATTTAACAATAGAGGGGAGAAAATTAGACATAAAAAAATTAGATGTAGAAACAAGTAAAAGAATTAGATTAGTTATTCACGAAGGAAGAAAACACATATTAAGAATTGCATTCAGAAGTTTAGGATATAAAATATTAAGATTAAAACGAGTTCGAATCGCAAGTTTAGAATTAACAAACTTAAAACAAGGAACTTGTAGAGAATTAAGTAAACACGAGCTCGCTAGTTTGAGAACACAACTTAAACTCACGCATTAAAGAACAAGGCCTGCACAAATCATTAGTGGAAACTTCTCCACACTCAATGCAAAATCGATCAATTTCACAATTCAAATTTTTCTGAAGCTTTTCCAATTTACTCAAAAAATAATTAACAATATTTTTTTTAATCAAAGGATTACTTTTTTCTAATTTATTCAATAAATCTTTAACATAATTTCTAAAACCATCCCCGGAACAAGGACATTTTCCGTAATAAACTGGAAATTTTAACATTTTACTATATGTAGCAACATCTTCTTCAGGAATGAAATACAATGGTTTAACTCGCGCAATCAACATTTTATTTTTAATAACGCCACTACTAGGCCTCATTCTGGCAGATAAATCATTTTTATTTTTTAAAGCATTCATAAAAAAAGCTTGCGCGGCATCATCTAAATTATGACCCATAACAAGTTTAGTTGCATTAAAATCACGTGCTTTTCTATTAAGTAAAGATCGTCTAAGAACTCCGCAAACAGTGCAAGATTTCAAATTTAATCCAGCATCATAATTTAAAACATCACGTATGTGCTGTAATGCAGCGCCAAACTCTTTTTTAAAACTGATCTCATGCAATTTAACATTTAATTTATCACAAAAGTTTCGTATATTTAACAAATTTTGTTCAGTATAACAACCAATATGAGCATCAACAGTTACACATTCAAAAGAATAACCTAATTTTTTTAAAACATGAACAAGAACAGTGCTATCTTTTCCACCACTAACAGCAACCAATAATTTATCAGTTTTTTCAAATAAATTGTAAGTTTCAATTGTTGATTTAATTTGATCATCTATTTTATTAATAAAACTTTCATCAAGAGGTACATTTATTTGCTGAATAGTAACGCAAGATTCCATAAAATAACAATGAATGATTCATTTAAAAAATTTTCTCTTTCTTTTTTGACACAAATGTGCAAAATGTATATCGTTTTCGTATTTTTTTTGCACAAGATTTATAAATAATCAAATTTATCTTGTTATTAGAATGAATTGCACAAGTAATCAATCGAAAATGAATTTTATTTTTGTAGTGATTACACTGTGTGATTATTGCTAAGGGCTCAACCAAAATTAAAACAAATGGAGGCTCTTGGCGAAGACGAGTTCTAAGTTAAGTGCCTCTTAACACGAGGTGAAAAAAATGACACAATGTGATGTTTGCAATGAAGCCATCACAAATCCAATCTGTACGGATTGCTTACAAACAGAAGTCACCCATTGGATGGAAGACTTTAACGCAGGAAATGTAGAAGAAGTAAAAAGTTTAAAAAAATTATTTGCACATTTCAAATCAGGAGTTAACTGCATTATTTGCAAGAACGAATTAAACGTTTGCGCACACTGTTATTGTAAGGAAGCAAAACGTTATGTTAATCCTGAAAATGATAGAAAGTTCATCAGAGCTTTTGATTTTGAATTATTCGAATTACTCTGAATCTGGAAATTAGGCCCTCCGGATAAGAATAAGGCCAATAATGAGATCGAAAACAACGTTTGGTCTCATTGGTCTTTTTTTAACCAATTTGTTAATATGTTTAACAGAGAATCCGCAAAATAAACATCATTATTATTAACACTGTTAATCGCTGAATTAGCCAATACTTCAATTGTATTATCGACTGAATTTTTATCAAATAACAAATTATTATTTGAAACTTGACGAAAATCATTACCGTCATAATTTAATCTAGAACTTTCAATATAGCCTAAAAACATTTCATCAATTTCATTATCAACACCATCATCAAAAATAGTCAAAAAAGGAATAAGTCCTGTTCTATTTTTTGGAGTGATCTGGTAAACTCTAACATAAGGACGATCTTCAAATTTAAAACAAGATCTAACACAAAAATAAGCACTAGTTGCATTGTAAGGAATATTTTCAGTCCATATTTTAATAATTAAAGATTCATCAGAACTTTTTTCTAAATTTTGAGTTAAGAATTCAGAAATTGAAATTTTATTAACAATACTCTCAATAATTTCTTGCGAATCAGAAAGTTTTGCTTGTTCGGCTTTGTCAGTTTTTTTTACAACTATTGGTGTTTCTGAATTTTGAACTCCTTTAAATTGATCAGTGAACATTGGTGATCTATAAACATCTTTACAAGAACTTGAAAAAGCCAAAGCAGTTGTTAAATAAATTAAAGTTTTCTTCATAACATCCAAAAAAGAAAATAAGTTTTATAAGCTTTTAAGACTACTAATTGAACAAATACGCAAAAAAATCACTTATTATATCAAAAATACTTGTTTTTACAAAACTTCCAGTTAATTTATTTCCTGTGTTCACAGAGTTAAATTCTTGCGCATCAAACGCATCTTCACAAAAAATTTCACTAAGCACACTAACATCATTATGATAATCACAAAAATAACATGCAAAATTTCCATCTTTAAAATTATATTTCAAACTAGTTCCTGGTTCAACATAAATTGGCTTGTCAGGTTCGTTTGAATTAACTTGTGAAGGAGTAAAATTACACCCTAACTTTTCAAAAGATCGAGTTTTGCAAAATGAAAGAGGGGCGATGGATGTTGATTTAACATTAGGCGCTTGCGAGGAATGAGCTTTACAATCTTCTAAAGATAAATATTGAAACGGATTAGCTAAAGGATCAAAAGATTGAACATAATTAATTCTACAACAAACAAACACATTCAAACCAGGATAAGTTTCACTATAAGAAGGTTCTAAATTAACATGATTTTGAGAACACAAATTTTCAGGCAAACCAACATCGCCTTTACCTCCTTCAACGCTAACTAAATGATCGCATTCAGTTTTAGATAAAGGTTCAAAAATTCCTCCATGTTCACAACAAACTTTTCCACAATTTTCTTTAGGAACAATTTCACCTTCACAATCAGCACCTTTAACTTTTCTAAAAACTCCATCATTACCTTGACAACAAGTTAATTGACAATACTCTTTAGGATTGGAAACTCCATCAATATCGGAGCAAGAACCTAAAGAAGTTATCATTAAACTATTTTCTTTTTTACAACAAACAGGTTCACACAAAGATTCTTCAACAGGATTATTACAATCTGAAAAATCACTGATTTCATAAACACCATTTCTTGAACAACAAACGTTTTCAGAATTTGAAATTTTTATAGGACAATTATCATCGAGTACTTGAGCATACACTAAAGGAACGAACAATAATAATAAAAAAACCACAAATTTCAAACTTAAACCCATACTTACTTATTCTGTTTTTCACTTTATAAAGTTTTTGTCTAAGAAAGTGTTATTCAGAAACATTTTTAAACCAATCAAAATTCTACAAGTTATGGTTTCAGGAAAACACAAATCCAGAACGTATAAACGAGTTAAAATTAGAACTCCTGGAGGAACAGTAAAAATACATTTTAGGAAAAGAGCACCCGCTAAAGCTAAATGCGGAGTTTGCAAACAAGAATTACATGGAGTTCCACGAAAAAGACCTTTTCAGATGAGAGCTTTACCTAAAACAAAAAAAAGACCTGAAAGACCATATGGCGGAGTTTTATGCTCTAAATGCATGAGACAACAAATAATTAATAAATTAGAATAATCACCAGAGCCAACGGCAACGCGCTCAAAAAGTGTGATTGGAGAAACAAAATGTTTGAAATTGGAAGATTATGTGTGAAACTTGCTGGCAGAGATGCAGGCAAAAAATGTGTTGTTGTTGAAGTTCTAGAAGGAAATTACGTTCTTATCGATGGTGAGACTAGAAGAAGAAAATGCAATCTAGCTCATTTAGAACCATTAAAAGAAGTTATAAAAATTAAAGCTAAAGCAAGTCATGAAGAAATTACAAAAACATTAGAACCATTAGGATTTAAAGTATTAAACACTAAACCTAAAAAAGCAAGTGAAAAACCAAAAAAGAAAAGCAGAGTGAAAAAACAAAAACCAGTAAAAACAGGTAAGAAAGTAACTCCCAAATTGGACGTGGCGGAAAAATCCAAAGCAGAAAAACCAGTAAAATCGGAAAAGCCTAAAGAAACAAAAAAAACTACAAAAGAATAATCTGTCAAACAGCTAAAAATAGTAATTAATCAGTCAAGTTTATTTTTTCTTTACTGTCTTGTTTTCTATTTTAATAGATTTAAATGAGGATAATTCTTTCAGATTGTCTTCTGCATTTTTTGGTGTTACTATGTTTTCGCCTAATTGTTTTTCAATATCTTTTCTGGTATTTCCTGCAACTCTTCCGCCCTTTACTGCAATTTGCTTGCTTTCTTTGAATGTTTTAGGATCTTCTTTTTTTGAGATCTCTGTAGTTGTAGCTTCGGCAAGCATATTTAATACAAGTTCCAGATTAGTCATGTTGTCTCTAAGATTTTCTTTGTGAAGATTTTTTAGCTTTTTGTATTCAGTCACAGTCTTTCCAGACCACGCTCTTGTGATTTCATTGGTAAGTATGGCAAAATCAGACTTTTTATCTATGCCTACTCTATTCCATTCATCAGTTAGATCTTTTCTAACTTCAATTGTTTTTAGTCTTTGATTAACCCA
>Ga0210057_1009697_pt1 | contig 11077 bp, 10 predicted proteins | sample CryGeyCG2114_010_2_FD_183968 | JGI IMG/M metagenome (GOLD analysis project Ga0210057, IMG submission 183968) | Groundwater microbial communities from aquifer - Crystal Geyser CG10_big_fil_rev_8/21/14_0.10 (SPAdes) (version 2) | ecosystem: Environmental > Aquatic > Deep subsurface > Groundwater ...
TCGCGCCGGAATTCCTTTAATGGAGCTTGTTACAGAGCCGGTTATTGAAAGCGCGCAAACCGCGGTGCGGTTTGCGCGCGAACTCCAGCTTCTTTTGCGCACGTTGGGCGTATCCGACGCAAATATGGAAAAAGGGGAAATGCGCGTTGAGGCGAATGTATCGGTTGTCCCTGTTGCTAAAGCCGGTAGTACACCAATAGAAATGGCAAAAGTATTTACACCAAGAGACTCAAATCATGCAGGCACAAAATTTGCAAATAAATTAGGAATAAAGGTGGAAATAAAAAATATCAATTCATTTCGCGCCGTTGAGAAGGCGATTGAATATGAGATAGCGCGCCAAAGTGCGGCATTAGAAAAAGGAGAGAATATCGTGCAGGAAACACGCGGATGGGATGAAAATAAACAAGAGACATTCAGCCAGCGAATAAAAGAAACATCTGACGACTACCGTTATTTTCCCGAGCCGGATTTACCTCCGCTTAAAATTTCTTTAGTATCTGATTTTCAAAATATACAGCTTTTTGAATTGCCATGGGAAAAACGTGAGCGATATCAAAAAGAATACGGTATTAAATCAGAAGATATTGAGTTTTATGTCTTTAACAAAGAGTTCGCTGATTTTTTTGAAAAAGTTGTCGGTGGGTTGGATGGTGGTAAAGAAACAATACAACTTACCTCAAATTACATTACCTCTGATTTGGTTGGCATATTAAAAACCAGCTTGGGGATGCGATCCCCAAGCGTTCTTGGGGATGCGATCCCCAAGCATTTCGCCACACTTATTCAAATGATACAAGGTAATGAAGTATCGTCGCGCGGGGCGAAAGATATTTTAGCTATTATGTTGAAAGATGGAGGTGAGCCGAGTAAAATAGCAGAAGAAAAAGGATTGCTTCAGCAAAGCGATGAAAGCGCGCTCAAGATAGTCGCGCAAAAAATTATTTCAGAAAATCAAAAAGTTGTAGATGAATATAAAAACGGCAAAAAATCTGCCATTCAATTTCTGGTTGGGCAAGGTATGAAAGAAACAAAAGGCGCGGCAAATCCTGAAACACTCAAAAAGATATTTAAAACACTTTTAAAATAAACCGCCGCTTAAAAAGCGGCGGCGGAATATTTATTACTCCAAGAACAAACTTGAGTAAAAACACTAAACAAGAATCCAATCATAAAAAGAATTGATAGGATAGATTCTTCTGGAGATATTATACCTAAAATGAGTGGATTTATATTCATTGCTCCAATATATATCCACATATCAAAAACATTTTTATTTATTGGAATTTTTCCCGCAATCTTTCCAATAACAAACGAAATACCGCTCATTATCATAAGCAGATAATAATATGAGCTGGTAAGTGTAGCATATTCTATAGTCCACACTAAAAAATATAACCCGAGAGAGATAAGAAGAAGCGTTATCAACAACAAATAAGTTTTTATTTTAACAAGCGCGATTTTTGGTATTCGCGGTGAAGCATAATTCGTTAGCGTTGTGTTCATATTCCCCCCATTTATTAAAGAATTATTTATAAAATATCTGACTGTATTTTACATTGTTTTTATATATTGTCAACAAAAATTTGCCATAACGCAAATTTATACGGTGAAGGACGGTTCTTCACAGAGAAGCGCGTGAAGGACCGTCCTTCATGGAATTTTATTACGCGCGCGTTGTTTTCTTGATGGTTTTTTGGTATAATTTTTTATATGTCTACAAAAAAAATACGAATTGCCATTAACGGATTTGGAAGAATAGGTCGTATATTCTTTCGTCAAGCGGTAGAAAATCAGCAATTTGAAATTGTCGCGATTAATGACCTTGCGCCGAAAGAAAATCTTTTATATCTCTTGCGTTACGACAGTGTTTACGGAAAGTTTGATTATGATATAGACGGGAACGGTATAGAGTTTTTTTCACAGTTAGACCCGTCACTTCTGCCGTGGAAAAACCTAGATATTGATGTTGTTGTTGAATCAACAGGGGTTTTTATAACAACAGAAAGAGCAAAAACACACCTTGAAGCAGGCGCTAAACATGTCGTAATTACAGCTCCGGCAAAAGACGATGTGATGCCGACAGCAACGCCTAATGTTGGTTTCAAGAACATAGGCGATGCTCACATTACATCAAATGCTTCATGCACTACCAATGCCGCTACACCTGTGGTTGCTATTTTGAATGAAACAGTAGGGGTAAAGAAAGCAATGCTCACTACAGTTCACGGATATACCGCAAGTCAGGGTATAGTTGATTCACCAAACAAAAGTATGCGGCGCGGAAGAGCGGGCGCGATAAACATAGTGCCGTCATCTACCGGAGCGGCGGTTGCCACGCAAAAAGCTATTCCTGAATTGAATAAAAAATTTGATGGTGTCGCTATTCGCGTGCCTGTTGCATCTGGCTCAATTGCGGATTTTACTTTTGTAACGGAGAAGAAAACGAGCGTGGAAGAAATCAATCAGATTTTCAAAGACGCTGAAAAAAAGAAAGAGTGGGAAGGAATTTTAAAAACCACAAACGAGCCGCTTGTATCAAGCGATATTTTAGGCGAGCCGTATGGCGCGATTATTGATTTAGAAATGACGCGCGTTGTTGATGGAGACCTTGTGAAAGTATTTTCGTGGTATGACAATGAATGGGGATATGCGGCGATGCTTGCAAAGCATATTGAATCAATCATTCCATTTCTACGGATTAAAAATTAAACGCTTATTATATGATTATCTATCTTGGTTCAGACCACGCTGGTTTTGAACTAAAAGAAAAACTTGAAATATATTTGAAAGAAAGCGGCTACGAAGTGGCTGATAATGGTCCTTATGAAAAAAATCCTGATGACGATTATCCGGATTATATTACCACAGTCGCTCTAAAGGTGTCTCTAAATCCTAAAGACGTGCTTGGTATTATTTTGGGTGGCTCCGGACAAGGAGAGGCGATGATGGCAAATCGCTTTCCACACGTTCGCGCAATGGTTTATTACGGCGGGGCTCTTCAAATGATAAAAGTTGCGCGCGAGCATAATGACGCAAACGTGCTTTCGCTTGGCGCACGCTTTATTTCTGACGAAGAAGCAAAGTCAGCGGTGAAATTATGGATTGAAACGCCATTTTCTAGTGAAGAAAGGCACATTAGAAGAATTAAAAAAATAGAAGAATTAAGCAAATCTGTCTGTTGGAAGACAAGCTAAAAAGTTAACAATCTATGACAGAAATAATTCCAGCAATTATGCCGAAAAATTGGGACGACCTACGCGCGTATGTTGCAAGTGTTGAGCCGCTTGTTTCCGCTGTGCAAATTGATGTTATGGATGGACAATTTGTTCCGTCTGTTGATTGGCCGTATATAGAAGACACTGAAGAAATTTTTGAAAAAATGAATACCGGCGGAATTTGTTTTAATGATATTGCTCCAATTTCATACGAAATTGATTTAATGGTTGAAAATCCGATTACTCACGCAAATAACTGGATTTCAGCTGGTGCATCGCGTCTCATTTTTCACATTGAAGGAATTGATTATGCTGATGGATTGTTTATGGAAATAAGTCGTGATGGAATTGAAATAGGACTTGCTATGAATCCGGATACACCAAATGAAATTGTTGAACCGCATATTCATACAATTGATTTTATTCAATGTATGGGTATATCGCGCATTGGCTATCAGGGCGAGCATTTTGATAAAAGAGTGATTGAAAAATTAAAATATTTTCGCGCGAAATTCCCATACCTTATTTTATCGGTTGATGGCGGTGTCTCATTAGAAACCGCAACGTCTCTTGTCTTGGCGGGGGCAAATCGCCTTGTGTCCGGTTCGGCAATATGGAAAAGTGATGATATAATAAAAACAATAAAAACATTTCAAGCTATATAAAATTATAAAAAACAAAAACCAGGCCTGTTTTGTCGTTTTATACTCAATCAATATTCAAATTTATGTCTCATTTACACGAAGATAAAATAAAATTTTTAGAAGAAAAAGCAAATGAAATTCGCCAGTCGCTTATTGAGGAATTGGTTATGGCCGGTTCAGGGCATACGGCAGGACCGTTGGGGATGGCGGACGTTTTTACCGCGTTTTATTTTCATATACTAAATCACGATTCGGACAACCCTCTTTGGGAAGAACGCGACCGTCTCATTCTTTCTAACGGACATATTGTGCCGATACGATACGCGACAATGGCTCATGCCGGTTATTTTCCGATTGCTGAATTAAAGACGCTTCGTAAATTTAAAACACGTCTTCAGGGACATCCCGAACGTCCTCTAATGCCGGCTCTTGAAACAACATCAGGCCCTCTTGGTTCAGGACTTGGGCAGGCGGCAGGCATTGCGTATGCGGCGCGTATGGATGGTAAAAAATTTCGCACTTACTGTTTTTTGTCGGATGGTGAACAAGATGCTGGAAATATATGGGAATCAGCGATGTTTGCTGGTAAGAATAAACTTTCAAATCTGACTGCTCTTATAGACAGAAATAATATACAAATAAACGGTATGACAGAAGACGTGATGCCTCTTGAGCCGTTACGCGAGAAATACGAAGCGTTTGGATGGCATGTTTTAGATATTGATGGGCATAATATGGAAGAAATTGTTGATTCTGTTGAACAAGCAAAGGCGATTTATGAAAAACCGACAATGATTATATCCCACAATATTCCGGGAAAGGGCGTAAAAGAAATTGAGTTTGATTATATTTGGCATGGCAAGCCGCCGAATCAAGAAGAAGCGAAGCGATTTTTATCTGAATTGAGAACATTGGGCGGAAAAATTAAAAGTGAACACGAATAAGCAAAGCGATTAGCGATTAGCTATTAGTGTTGAACAATCAATGATTAATCCAAATCAAAAATTAAAAGAAAATATTTTTGACGCTGATGTGGAACAGGCGCCTACTCGCGACGGATACGGGAAAGGTGTTTTAGAGGCAGGAGAAAAAGATGAGCGAATTGTTGTTCTTTGCGCTGATTTAGCGGAATCAACGCGCTCGCATTGGTTTGCCGAAAAATTTCCAAAGCGATATATTGAGCTAGGTGTTGCAGAGCAAAATTTAGCCACCGTTGCTTCGGGTATGGCAAATTATGGCAAAATTCCGTTTATAGCTTCATACGCGGCTTTTAATCCGGGGCGAAATAATGAGCAAATCAGAACCACAATATCTCTTAACCGTGTTCCCGTAAAAGTATGCGGTATGCACGCGGGTATATCTGTCGGACCTGATGGGGCTACACATCAAGCGCTTGAAGACATAGCATTGATGCGCGTTCAGCCAAATATGGAGGTAATTGTGCCTTCTGACGCGGAAGAAGCGAGAAAAGCAACTGTTGCGGCGGCATTTTCAGGGAAGCCGACATATTTACGCTTTGCGCGCGAGAAAACACCTGTTATAACTACAACAGATTCTTTGTTCAAAATTGGTAAAGCAAATATTTTATGGGAGAGCGAAAATCCTAAGGCGGCTATTATCGCTTGCGGTTCAATTATGCATAATGTTCTTTTGGCGGCTAAGCATTTGTCGGAAAAAGGAATTGGAACGATTGTCATAAATAATCACACGATAAAACCTATGGATGAAAAAACTATAATAAACGCTGTAGAAAAAACCGGCGCGGTTGTTACCGTTGAAGAACATCAAATTGCCGGAGGTATGGGTTCTGCCGTTGCTGAAGTGTTGGCGCGTGAATACCCGGTTCCTATTGAATTTGTCGGTGTTTGTGATAGATTTGGTCAATCGGGCAGTCCTGATGAATTGATAAAAGAGTATGGTATTGACACACAATCAATCATCTCAGCCGTCCTTAAAGTAATAAGGAGGATATAATATGTCATTTGAAAATATAAATATTTCTACTTTAGAATCTTTTAGAGAAGAGATAAGAAAAATCGCGGAAGATGAAAAAGATGGCACACGAAAAACAGCGCATTTTTTTGACGTGTTAAATAATGGAGATGAATTTAATTCCAAAGAATTAAACGAAGAAGATAAAAAGTTGTATGAAAAAATGCTATATTTTAACAGTTTGTCTGACTCTGAATTAAAGGAAAAATCAGAGGTTATTAAAAAAGACATTGAAAATTTTAAGGCACAATACAAACCTTCTGTTTTAGGAAATAAATCGCGAAAGCTTTTTTCCGGATATCTTTCTAATATGTTTAATATAATAATAATGAAAATTTTTTTATTATTAGACAAAGAAGAAAAATAGAAACACAAAAAATCGGCTATGAATTTCAAGCCGATTTTTTTTATGTATTAAACCGCTACTAATTGTAGTTTATTATTTAAACTATAAATGGGTAGGTTCAGACCTGCCTCTTTACTTAGAGATTACATCCCCAAGTAAATAGGTTAGACACGCTTATTATTAAACTTGGGTCGTTCTTTGCTGGGATAGCTGTTTAATTTGCAATTGTTGGACATCGGATGTCCAACAATTAAACGTTTTAGAGTAAAAGTGGCTAAAGGTGGTTTTTAGCAATTGTTGGACATCGGATGTCCAACAATTAAACGTTTTAGAGTAAAAGTGGCTAAAGGTGGTTTTTAGGCGCTAAAAATCAAGTTGATAAAACCTCACAAAATTGATAAGGTGGGAATATGAATGGTTTGACTAGAGGGGGAAAATTATTGTTTCTGGGTTTGTTTTTACTCATCATTGCGGTTGCGATATTTTTTGTATGGTTTCTGAATCCCGACCGAAAAACGAGGGCAGAAATACAGAATACGGCCGCAGAGCAAGAGATCGTGAAAGCGCAAGCAACCGAAGCCCTAAAATCTGTCGTGGATGTTGCCAACGAACTATCCGGCATCACATCCGGCGCGGTATTCAATTTTGAAATAGATGATCTGGATGGAAGATCTGCTAACTTCGGCATTGTGCAGTATGTTGACGATGTGAAAGGAGAGCGGATCGTGGAAGAACACATGGTTACATTTAGAGAAACGAGTTCTCCTCAAAGTAATTTTGCGGAGGTTGACAGAGACACGAATAGAGTCATTTCCATGCACCGACCTGTGCTAGATTTTGCGGCAAGTGGTGACGCGCTGTCCGCAGAGAAACTTGAAGCAATAGCGCGGAAATTCGTGGAGAGAGTGTATCCAGAATTCACAAACGGAAGCAGGCTTGAATTTGATCAGGGAAGCAAGGACGCGCCGGCTAAGGCGACAAATCGCTTCTATCGCTGGAACGATAAACAATTCGCTGTCCCCGACGAATTAGATATGGACATACCGCCATTTATTCAGGTCGGCATAAATGCGCGCGGATTTATTTTCAGCTATGACAACACCGTCCAGCTTTATCGCAATCTTCCTAAAGAAGCTCTGCGGGCAATGTGCGGATTCGTTGAAATGCCTTATACCGATGATTCCTTGCTTGATCGCGAGAAAGGAATCGTGAAAGTTTGGTTTATCGAATACGAGCCGTTCCAAAATCGATATTTTATATTGCCCTACGAACCCGAAACTGATTTTGAAGGTTGCTCGGAATCAGCAAAAACATATTTGAGACATTTGCCAATCGGTCAAGATAAAAATTAGCACGATGAAAAGATTTATTCTTACCTCAACAATTCTTTACCTTTCATTCGGATTCGTATTTGCGATGTATACCTACTCGCATGACTTGCGGATATTCAAGTGCGGCGATGTAACAATGAGCACGAAATCGTTTGAAAAACCCGATCTTGAACGATGTGTTCGTAAAGGAACGAAAATAAGCTCAATTGCGACCATTCCGTTTTTCACGGCATTTGGCGTTCCCATACTTATCGCGAGAGGCATAGCCGGTAATAACTAACCATGACAAAATCAAACAAAATTATTATCGGAGTGCTCGGCGTAGTCGTTATCATCGGCTTTGTGCTTGGTGTTTTCGGCTTCATGAAGGGTCTGCAACAAACAGAAAACAAAACTTCATTGAGGTTACCAGATGTTGGGACAAATGTTCCTACTGGCTGGTACGAGCATCGGATAAATGATACGCACATACTTTTAACCAAAGAAAAAACACTGCCCGATATTGGCGCAACCGAAGGATACGCGTATGGTGAGCAGATCAACATCAGCGCTTTGCCGCTGATCCTCTCGCCTGAAAAATGGGCGGCGCAGAAAACACATATTGATTTAGACGATGTGCTTGTGCGGGAAGCGGCGTGGAGTATCGTTGATAACGGCGACAACATTATTGACGACGGCGACATAAAGTTTTTGCGAATAGAACATAAAACGCCCGCCGGCTCGGCACTCTCTTATTATGTTTTTGAGGATGAACGCATAAAAGTATTTTCTCTTCATCCGCTTGAACCGCAAAGCGCGGAACGCTTAGACATACTTGAGTCGGTTATGCACGGTTATACCCGTATTGGCGACAATGAGCGTATTCGCATTGATGGAGCAATTACCAATATCGGCGGCAGTTGGGCGCAGTATCGTAATGAGAAACTTGGCATTGCGTTTGAATATCCGTCTGTTATCAACGGCGAACATATTTTTGTATCTGAATTTAATTCTTCCGAAAGATACGGGGTGTTAACCGAGGGAGGCGTTGGGTTTTATCCTGACAGTCAATACGGTTTTATCAATATTTCTGTTCAGCATCCTCCGTTTACAACATTGGAAGAATGGTTTGCGTGGCGGGAGGAGCAGGTTGGATATTCTATATATACGGAAGGAGAAACAATTATTGACGGAGAGCGGGCACTTATCACGCATACGCCGCAAGAGGTCGGTGCGCCCCTGCACCCAGAAGACAACAGATGGCGGACGACGGTCTTTTTTAAGAATGGCATCCTGTACAACATATTTACGCGCGGCGTACCATATGAAGAAGTGAAACGAATTTGGGAAAGTTTTGAAGTGCTTGATTGACGATGCAAATCCATATTGTCGGTCATTCCAATATTTATGACAAAATCACAAAACCCAAAACCAAAGTGTAATACATTCAGACCTATAGGTCTGAATGTATTACACTATTTTTATTGCTCATATACACACGTAGAACTAACAGAACTAACAGAACTAACAGAACTAATACCGTCTCTAATTAACCATTCCACATTTTATCAAAAATTTCGGCTAAAAAACTTCGTTTCGCTTTCAATCTTCATCTCGTTTTTATCTCGAAATTTTGGATAAAAGTATTATGAAAGTATTAATTGGAGATATTATAAAAATTATCTTTATTTTAGTTTATTATCTTCAATTTTTCTAGGATGATAATCATCGGGAGCGTTTTTTAGATATTTTTCAATTTCTTCGCGGTTTAGAAGTCCGTCTTGCGCTCCTATTTTTTGAACAACAGACATTGAGTTGATTGGACCGCGCATTAGCGCTTCTTCAATAGAAAATCCTAAAGCCAAAAATGATGTTACGGTGGAAGAAAACGCGTCTCCGGCGCCAGTTCTATCTATTGGCGGCGCAATATCCGGATACATTGGAATGTGCCACACATCAACACTGTTTGCCGAATAAGCGCCGTTTGGACCATCTGTTATAACAGCAATATCAGGTCCATTTTTATGCATCATACGAGAAAGATTCGCGGTGTCTGTTTCATTAGTTTGTAAAATTAATTGCGCTTCTTGTTTATTGCAGAAAAAAATTTCACTTGCTTTATATAAATCTTTTAGTTTTTCATATCCTAATTTTATTTGGAAAGTGCCGGGCTGAAAAGCAAATTTTATTTCAGGATTATTTTTTAGGAAATCCGCAATCTCTTCGTGATATGAAATAGAATTTTCTCCCAAAGATGATAGATAAATCCATTTTGGTTTTCCTATATTTGGCAGAGCATAAGGATATTCGTGGTGTTTTATTAAAATTGTCCGTTCCGATTTATACCAAAGCACATAATGATAATTGCTTTCTTTGCCGTTATGTATTTTTACAAAACGTGTATCAATGCCGTTTTTCTTATATTGAACAATGTCTTCTTTTCCATGAGAATCATTACCTATATTAGTTACTAACGCGGATTTAAGCCCAAGTCGGTGCGCGGCAACCGCGGCGTTTGGCGAATTGCCAACCGCAGGCACGACAGTTACTGATTCATAAGGCACTTTGCTTGCGTTTTCTATGCAGAGCTTTTCGTTTCCATTGTCGTCTTTATAGACGCTTGCCTGTTTGATTTTAATAAACGCGTCTGTCGTCGTGTCGCCTATGGCAATGAGGTCAAATTCTTCATTCATTTAATTATATGGTATAATTTTTAGTAATTAATTATTAGTATATCATATTTATGCAAACACTTCGAGAAACAATAAAAGACGCTGTAAATAATCGTGTTGCGCTTGGTCATTTTAATATATCAACAATAGACGCTCTATGGGGGGTTGCGTTTGCGGCAAAAAATGTCGGTGTGCCGATTATCATCGGATTGTCAGAAGGGGAACGGGAATTTTTTGGCATCAGACAGGCGGTGCTCGCTACAAAAAGCATATCAAAAGAACTTGGTATTCCTATGTTTGTGAACGCAGACCACACTTATTCGTTTGAGAAAGTGAAAGAAGCAATTGATTTTGGTGCCGATTCTGTGATTTTTGATGGCACTAAATTGTCGTCAGAAGAGCGCGTAGCGATAACCAAAAAATGTGTTGCTTACGCGCGCGCGTCAGGACGAGACGTGCTTGTTGAAGGAGAACTCGGATATATCGGGCAGTCGTCAAAAATTTTAGATGAAATTCCGGAAGGTATTGAACGGACAGAACCAAAAGAAGCTGAGGAGTTTGTGAAAGAAACCGGAGTGGATATGCTTGCGCCTGCGGTAGGAAATATTCACGGTATATTAAAAAATGTTTCAAACCCGCGTCTTGATATTGCGCGTATTCAAGAAATAAAAAAAAGAATTGGTTTGCCGCTAGTGCTTCACGGCGGCTCTGGTATTTCAGACGACGATTTTTCAGCGGCGATAAAAGCCGGTATTTCAATTATCCATATCAACACAGAAATACGCGTTGCGTGGAAAAATATACTAGTCAAGAATCTAGAAGAAAACCCGGAAGAAGTTGCTCCGTATAAAATTATGAAAGGTATAAAAGAAGAAATCGCTCATATTGTGGAGAA
>Ga0210057_1009698_pt1 | contig 11077 bp, 7 predicted proteins | sample CryGeyCG2114_010_2_FD_183968 | JGI IMG/M metagenome (GOLD analysis project Ga0210057, IMG submission 183968) | Groundwater microbial communities from aquifer - Crystal Geyser CG10_big_fil_rev_8/21/14_0.10 (SPAdes) (version 2) | ecosystem: Environmental > Aquatic > Deep subsurface > Groundwater ...
CCAGAAGATATTACTAAGGAAATTATAAGTTGCATGCAGTGCGAGAAAGCTTTTAGGTATGCTCCAAAAGAAATAGAGTTTTATAAACGCTTCACGATCCCTTTGCCTAGGCTTTGCGCCGAGTGTCGGCATATCGAAAGACTTAAGCATAGAAATAAACTAGATTGGTACACGCGCGCCTGTCAGTGTGCCGGAGAAAAGTCCGAAAACGAGGTTTATCAGAACCTAGGTCAATCTCATCAGTCTCATCCTGCTAGCGAGCACTGCCCAAATGAATTTGAAACCACCTATCCGCCAGATTCAAAAGAAATAGTATACTGCGAACAATGCTTTCAAGCAGAAATCGTCTAATCATGGAAAATCAAACAAGAAACTGCCAAAACTGCAAAAAAGACTTCACCATCGAGCCAGAAGATTTAGACTTCTACAAAAAAATAGACGTCCCGCCACCGACTTTTTGCCCGCAGTGTCGGATGATTCGCCGGCTGTGCGTTCGCAATGAACGGTCTCTGTATAAAAACACCTGTCAGCTCTGTAAAAAAGAAACTATTAGCGTTTATTCGCCAGACAAGGATTTGACCATTTACTGCCCGGAGTGCTATGTCTCCGATAAATGGGATCCGCTCGACTACGGCTGGGATTACGATTTTAATCGTTCTCTATTTGAGCAGCTCAATGAGCTATTCAGAGCAGTGCCTCGCCCGGCCAGGAATGAAACTAATGTTGTCAATTGTAACTACTGCGAAGATTGTACAAACTCAAAAAATTGCTATTTATGCTTTGGTGCATATCACTGCGACCAGGCAATGTATAGCTACGTACCGCTATTTTCAAAAAACATAGTTGACGTCACCTTCGGCAATCAAAACGAAATGGCCTACGAAGCAGGAAACTGCCGCGGAGTGTATCGGGTGCGTTTTGTTCAATTCGCCGATGAGTGCCTGGACAGCTCCTTACTTTTGAGTTGCGTTGGCTGTTCCGACTGCTTTGGCTGCATTAATCTCCAAAACAAAAAATACTATATCTTCAATCAGCCCTATTCAAAAAAAGATTATCAAGAAGAAATAAAAAAATGGGACATAGGGAGCTACTCTATTTTACAAAAAGCTCAGGAAAAGTTTAAAGAACTTTCCTATTCCGTGCCATATCGTAACGCGCGCATTATCAATGGGCAAAACTGCACAGGCGACCTAATTAGGAACGCTAAAAATTGCAAAAACTGTTTTGGTCTTATAGAGGGGGCAGAAAATCTAAAATACGTGTACATCGGCGGCTTATCTTTAAAAGACAGCTACGATGCTTGGGGAGCAGCCGAAAAAACCCAACTAGTCTATGAAGTAACCGGCTGCGGGTGGGGGGATAGGGTAATGTTTACAAACAATACACATAACTGCACCAGCGTCCAATATTCGAATAAGTGTTTCAGTTCTAGTGATCTATTTGGCTGCTGCGGTTTGAAAAAGAAAAAGTACTGCATTTTCAACAAAGCCTACTCCAAAGAAGAATATCTTAAGCTTAGAGATAAAATTATTGCTCAAGCCAAAGAAGTGCCATACATAGACGGCCGGGGCAGGGAGTATCGCTACGGCGAATTTTTCCCATTTGAGCATATGCCTGTTGCCTATAATGAAGCCCTGGTCAGCGAAAAGTTTCCAATCAGCAAAGAAGAGGCAATTAAGCAGTGCTACCCCTGGTTTGATGCGCCAAAAAGAGAGTATAAAATTACCAAGCAACCCAGCGAATTGCCCGATCACATCAACGATGTTCCTGATGACATCGCCGAGGAAGTCATCGGCTGTTTACATGCTGGGCAGTGCGAAGAAAGGTGCACTGAGGCTTTTAAGATCACAGCTCAAGAACTGGAATTCTATCGCCAGTTACAAGTTCCTTTGCCCAGGCTCTGTCCAAATTGCCGCCACTTCCAGCGTGAACAGCGCCGCAACAATATCATTCTTTATCCCGGCCAATGCCAGTGTATGGGCGCGCAATCTAAAAATCAAAAATATAAAAACACGGTTAGCCACGTCCACGGCCAAACCCCATGCGCAAAAGAATTCCAAACCACATTTGAGCCCGACCGAGAAGAGATAGTATATTGTGAAGACTGCTACCAAGCCGAAGTAATATGAGAAATCTGATATTTCGACTTCAACACATCTGGAGCATAACCAAATTCATCTTTGGATTAATTAAGTTCAAAATTCGTCTATTTGTGCGCAAACGGCTCAAAATCTAACGGCTCATACGGGCTCCGCCAGCTGGAGGATTGTCCGATTGAGCCGTTCTCATAACGCGCTAGAAAAGGCGACTGGCCAATGTTATACTTTAGAAATGAAAGCAATGGAATCGGGGCTAAAAAAAGAAAAGATAGTTATATATAAAAATAAGAAAAATCAGGCCGCGGTCAAAGTCTATTTTGACAAAGAAACGGTTTGGTTAAATCAAGCTCAAATTACAGCTCTTTTCGGCGTGGATCGTTCAGTTGTCACAAAGCACATTCGCAATATCTTTAGAGACGGAGAGGTCAAAGAGAAAAGCAATGTGCAAAAAATGCACATTGCAAATTCTGATAAGCCGGTGCAATTTTATAGCCTAGACATCGTTCTTGCCGTTGGTTATAGAACTAATACTACTCGCGGTATTGAATTCCGAACATGGGCAACAAGAGTTTTAAAAGATCATATTATCAAAGGGGTAACTTTGAACCAGAAGAGACTAGAGGCGTTGAGGGGCGCGCGTCTTGAGGAACTCGGGAAAACGGTAAAGCTTTTAGATAGGTCCAGGCGAAAGGCTTTAAATCCCGACGAGGCCGTCGGCCTACTAGACGTCATAAGTAATTATGCTAAGACATGGCTCATTCTGGAGCAGTATGACAAAGATGGGCTTCTTGAGCCACGGGGTCCTCTACGATCTAGTGAGCAATTCACCTACGCCAAGGCTAAGGAGGCCGTTGAAGCGCTTAGAAACGAGCTCGTCAAAAATAAGCAGGCCGGAGATTTGTTTGCGAGTGAGCGGGGCCGTTCATTCGAGGGCATCATAAGTGGTTTAGAGCAAGCTTTCGGCGGACAAGCGCTCTATCCAGGGATTAGTGAAAAGGCCGCCCATTTATTTTATTTTATAATCAAAGACCATCCCTTTAGTGACGGGAATAAAAGAATAGCCTCGTTGCTGTTTATCCTCTTCTTAAATCAGAATAAATTTTTGCTTCGCGAGAGCGGGGAACGTAAAATAAATGATAATACCCTCGTCGCCTTAGCACTTTTGGTCGCTGAGAGTAATCCAAAGGACAAAGACGTTATGATTAAGATAATTCTTAATTTACTAGTTTAATGGCTGGTAACAAGATTCAGATAATTAAATACGCCCCACCACCTCCCGAGCTTCCCGTTTTAGGCAAGGGCGATCCCAAAGAGATCTCCTTCATCGGTAAGACCAACTACGTTGCCGCCCTAGAAGAAAAGAAGTTTGTTTTTGGTATAAAGCGTACTGACCGTCGGCGGCATCTTTATATTGTCGGCAAGAGTGGTGTTGGCAAATCCAAACTGTTAGAGCTTTTGCTCCGTCAAGATATCGCCCAAGGTGAGGGGCTTTGTTTAATGGACCCTCACGGTGATGTTATCGAAGATATTTTAGGATTCATTCCGGAGCATCGTATTAAAGATGTCTGCATCATTGACCCGTCCGATAGCCAGTATCCCGCCTCATTTAACCCGCTAGCCAACGTTAACGCCGATTTTAAACATCAACTCACCCAGGGCCTCATTGAGGTTATGGAGAAGCAGTTTGGTGCCAACTGGACTCCGCGACTTGAGCACGTCTTCCGATTTACTACTCTCGCACTTTTAGACTATCCTCACGCCACTATGCGGGGTATGATTTCAATGCTCACCGACAGAAACTATCGCCAAAAGGTGATTGAGTACATTGAAGACGACATGGTCAAGCGCTTCTGGGCCATTGAATTCGCAGACTGGTCTGAGAAGTTTGATACAGACGCCATTATTCCGTTGGTTAATAAGTTAGGTCAGTTTCTTTCTGACCCCATGCTTAGAAATATCTTCGGGCAAAAAGAAAACAAGATTGATTTAGAAACATTGATGAATGGGCGAAAAATCGTCCTCATCAATCTTTCTAAGGGCCGCCTTGGTGAAGAAAACTCCAGCTTTTTCGGCGCTATGTTTTTAACCAAGATTAAGCAGGCCGGTATGCAACGCGCCCGGATGGCCGAGAAAGACCGTACTGATTTTTACCTGTATGTGGACGAGTTTCATAACGTGGTGACCGAGACCTTTGAAAACCTGATGTCAGAGGCCAGAAAATACGGCATCGCTATCACCGTTGCGCACCAGTATATGGGTCAGCTCCTGCCCAAAGTACTCTCGGCTGTACTAGGAAACTGTGGTTCGCTGATTAGCTTCCGCGTCGGCGGAGCCGACGCGGAAGTCCTGGAGTACGAATTTGCCCCAATTTTTAAAGTTAAAGACTTCATTAACCTCGGCAAACAGGAATTTTATACAAAGATGATGATCGACGGAGAAAGCTACGACCCATTCTCCGCCCAAACCCTATTTGTTCAAAACCCAACTCACCCCTCCTACAAAGAACAAATTATTAAATCTTCTAGGGAACAGTTTGCTATCCCGGTTGACTCCGCCAAGAAGCTGATTGAAGAAGAGGAGTCTACTATCATAAGAAGCGCTAGCGAAAAAGCCATCATCACTGGCAAAAAAGCCGACACCACCGTCGAAGAGCACCCCGAACCATTGATTTAGAATAAATCAACTAAATAAAAGGTCGACTTAACCTAAGCCAGGCGATATTTAAGTATCCAATATGGTTCTAATATATTCTACGCATCAAAATACAGAAGAGGCCGTAAATCTTGGACACACGCTACTCAAGCGTAAGTTAGCTGCAACTGTAAATATCTGGCCACTTCAGTCTATGCACATGGAAAACGGCGAAGTGAAAAGTCAGCTCGGGGCAGTTCTGATGATAAAAACCTTTGAGTCAAAAATCGCCGAAATTGAAGAGCTTGTTGAGCTCAATCACGAGTACGCCGTGCCATTTGTCGGCGCCATAGAGATTCGCCGATTCAATCGCACTTTTCGCGAGTGGATGGGCGATATCGTGAAGTAGCCCCGAAGCCCTCTCTCGCTGTCACCCCGGACTTGCCTGTCCGTTCCTTTGGTGGGATCCGGGGTCTAGAGCTTTGCATTGCTAAAAAAAGTAGATTCCGGGTCACCTGCCTCGCCTTGCGAGTCAAGGCGGGCCTGCCTCGCCTTACGAGTCAAGGCGGGAGCCCGGAATAACAATTGGTTTCCTAGAATGGCAAAAGAGCAAAGGTTGTTTTTATTGAAAAAACAAGTAAGATAGGAAAGATGAAATTTACTATCCAAAATAAGGCTAGAAGCCTCACTAAAGCCGAAGCCATACTTGTCTTCGCCCGTTTAAAAAATAATAAAGTAGATTTTGACGAGTTCTTCTCGCGACTTTCCAAAGACCAGCAAGGAGTTGTTAAAAGCGCTAGCATTAAGGCCGGCGAGGGTAAGACCTTTCGGTTTGAAAAAAATCCAGTCTTAGTTCATGTTGTGGTTGAGAAAATTTACAACGAGAAAAATCTAAGCCTAGTCATTAGAAAGTTCACTGCTCTTTTAAAGAGAGAAAGATTGGAAAGTGCCTTAATCTACATTGACGACTTAGAAAAAGATAATCTTAGTAGCGAGAAAGCAACAGAAGTAATTATAAAAAATGCTATTCTCGCCCACTACGATTTTTCTCAAGAATTTAAAGCCAAGCCCAAGGAGGGCTGGCCACTCGTCAAAGAAATCACACTGCTCACTCATCACGAAGCTGGCTTGCTCACTAACATCATTAAAGAAGCCGAGATAGTCGCCAATGCCGTTAACGCTTGCCGAACACTCTGCAACTATCCACCCAGCCATCTCAGCCCCGATTCTCTGGCCGAAGCGGCAAAAACAGCTAGTAAAAATATTTCTAATCTCACAGTTAAAGTTTTTGATGAAAAGAAACTCAAAGCCGAAGGGATGAACGGTATTTTAGCAGTTGGCTCAGGCTCTATTAATCCACCAAGATTAGTTATTATGGAATATAAGGGTGGCAAAGACGGGCAAAAACCTTTAGCGCTAGTTGGCAAAGGCATTACTTTTGATTCGGGCGGAATTAACACCAAGCCGGCCGAGTACATGGGGGACATGCACATGGATATGAGCGGAGGAGCTTCAGTAATCTACGCCATAGAGGCTATCGCTAAACTCAAGCTCCCAGTCAACGTTATTGGTTTTATTCCAGCTGCCGAAAACATGCCGGGCGGAAAAAGCTTTCGTATGCATGACATCATCACGGCCTACGGTGGTAAAACTATTGAGGTTGGTCACACCGACGCCGAAGGCCGAGTGGTCTTAGCCGACGCTATTGAATATGCTAAAACCAAAAAACCAGCCCTTGTAGTAACCATCGCCACTCTAACCGGCGCCGTAGTAGTCGCTCTTGGTCAGCGCTTTAGTGGACTCTTCGTTAAAGACAACCTCAAGCTTCGACTGGCTCTAGAAAAAATTGGCCAGGACTCCGGCGACTTAGTCTGGCCACTGCCCCTTACAAAAGAAAACGAAAACGAAGTTAAGGGCAACTTAGCCGACTTCACCAACACCCACAAAAATAATTCGCGCTACGGCGGAGCCAGCTCGGCCGCCGGCTTCTTGTCCAACTTTGCCGGCACCCAACCTTTTGTTCATATTGATATGGCTCCAAGAATGGTGGCCATGCCAGATGAGGAATCTTTGCCAAAAGGAGCCGTTGGTTTTGGCGTGGCCTACTTTGTAGAACTGGCAAAGCAGTGGCCAGCGCTTCAAGAAACTTTATTACGACAAACGAGGATGCGAAATGGGTAACTCTGTTATCCATTTCGTCCGAGCGCAGTCGCAGCAAAGGTTCAATACCCCGCCCATTGGGGCGGTAAGGGCGAGCAAAGCGAGTTCCCCTCAATACCGCTTGGCCCGACCATGCGGAATCTTTATAATACGCTATAATATAAGAATGGATAATCCATTCGGAGTGAGTGGCGACTCAACAGATAATTCTAAAGACGTTATCTATCTCGCCCGTTGTGACTACCGCAATCAAGATCGGTTATTTGGCATAAAGCGAAAAGATCGGCGCCAGCACGTTTATGTTATCGGAAAGACCGGTGTTGGTAAGTCCGCTCTTCTCCACAACATGATTACCCAAGACATCCAAAACGGGGAGGGCCTAGCCGTAGTTGACCCGCACGGCGAGCTCGTCGAGGGGATTCTCTCGGTCATCCCAAAAAGCCGTATGGACGACGTGATCTATTTTAACCCAGCTGATATCGACTACCACATCGGGTTTAATGTCATGGAGCTCCCAGACCCACGGTATAAGCACCTTGTGGCCTCCGGGCTCATGGGTATTTTCACCAAGATTTGGGCTAACGTCTGGTCTGCGAGAATGGAGTACATTTTAAACAACGCGATTCTCGCCCTTTTAGATACCCCGGGCACCACGCTTTTAGGCATCATCAGAATTTTGGTAGACAAAGAGTATCGCCAGATGATTATCGCTAACCTCCAAGACCCAGTGGTCCGCGCCTTTTGGATAAGTGAGTACGAAGAGTGGCAAGATAAGTTTAGAAACGAAGCCATCGCCCCTATTCAAAACAAAGTTGGTCAGTTTCTCTCTACCTCAATTATTCGAAACGTCGTCGGTCAGACCAAGAGCACAATTGATATTTTTGAGCTAATGAACTCCGGCAAAATCTTCTTGGTTAATGTGAGCAAGGGGAGAATCGGAGAAGACAACTCCGCCCTCCTCGGCGCCATGCTTATTACCAAAATTCAGCTCTCCTCTATGGAGCGAGTCCGAATTCCAGAAGAAGAGCGTAAAGACTTCTATCTATACGTCGACGAGTTTCAAAACTTTGCTACCGATTCTTTTGCCGGAGTGCTTTCCGAGGCTCGTAAGTATCGTCTCAACCTAATCATCGCTCACCAATATATCGGCCAGCTGGTTATGGACAACTCTACTAAAATCAGAGACGCTGTTTTTGGAAACACCGGTACCATGATTGTCTTCCGAGTGGGTGCAGCCGACGCCGAGTATTTAGAGAGTGAGTTTGCTCCGGAGTTTGAAATTGAAGATGTCGTAAATATTCCCAACTATCACATCTACCTTAAGCTTATGGTTAACGGCATGACCAGCCGACCATTTTCTGCCTGTACTCTACCGCCGTTTACTATCAACAACGACGCCGCCGGCGCCGGCACCATCATTGATATGTCGCGCAAGAAATACGCCAAGTCCCGCGAGGTGGTAGAAGCTGAAATTAATCGCTGGAGCAGTGGTCAGCTCGGCCGAGACGACGACGACTCTCACAGCCACATCACCACTAAGCCGGGCGAAGCCGGCAAAAAACTTGAGAAAGGGGATTTCTTTGAAGTACCATGCTCGGTTCCGGGTTGCGGGAAAATCGCCAAGCTTCCATTCAAGCCCGATCCAAATAGACCAGTCTACTGCTCAACCTGCAAAGAAAAGCTCGACGCTGGAGAAATTCAGCCACCTAAGATTTTGAAAAAACCATCTGAAGACAAGATGGCCAGAGCCTCGGCCGAGCTGGCCAGCATGGGTATTGAATTTAAAATGGCAGACGTCGCCCCAGCCCGCAACAACAGCAAAAATAGAGACAGAAATAGGTCTCGGGATAATAAACAAAATCAACCCAGCCATTCCAGCCAACCCAATCAACCACCGAAAGAGGTTTCCCTAAGCCAACTTCAAAACAACGTCAACCTAAGGCAACCCAATATCAAAGAGAACAAAGACACTGACAAGCTCAAGGAAGCCTTGCAAAATGCCCTAGACCAAAACAAGAAGTCCTAAAAGCTTGAAGTTGATTTCTCTACTCTCTCGGCATAATCACCGGTCACGGTGTTCACTCGAATTATGTCGCCTTTATTGATGAAGAGGGGAACCTGGACAATCGCGCCAGTTTCCAGCGTTGCCGCTTTCGTACCGCCACTTGTGGTATTACCTTTTTCACCGGGTACAGTCTCCTTAACTTCCAAAATCGCCTTAATCGGCCAAATCACATTAATAATCTCATCATCCCAGTAAACGCCAGTCACCTCAGTATTCTGTTTTGTGAAATTTGCTTCTGGGCCGAGAACCCCTTTTTTTAAAGAAAATCGTTCACTTGGGTTAGATACTGCGCTAAACCAGTAGTCGTCTTTGTGGGAGTATAGAAACATAACCGGTCGCTTTTCTACATCGCCTTCTTCGAAGTTCTCATTCATGTGAAAGTTGCGGTCTAAAATTTTCCCACTAATTAGGTTTTTAATCTGAGTCTGAGCCACGGGCTTTCTCTGCTGTTTTCGCAAAGTCGCGAAAGATATCACCTCGTAAGGCGCTCCTTCGTAGATAAACACCACACCCACCTTTAAATCATTATATGAAAGCATATAGTTATATATATTAATCAAAAAAGGCTTTAAAAACAAGAGCTTTCTTGCTAATATATAAAAATATGAATCCCGATAGTAATAGGTCGCGCCAAGGGCGCGACCGTACAAACTATTGGTTTCAATTAAACTAATGTTTGCGCAGTCGAACCAACGCGGTTTCTAAGATAAAGTTAAATTATTACTATCGGGATGAAAGCAGTCATACTGGCAGCTGGTAAAGGGACGCGCATGCGTCCCTTAACCCTCGAAACCCCTAAGCCCATGGTTGATGTGCTTGGTAAGCCCCTGCTTCATCACATCATCGACAGCCTTCCAGCCGAGATTGCAGAGTTGATACTGGTAGTCGGCTACAAACAGGAGCAAATCCGGGCTTATTTTGGCGACAGCTTTGAGGGCCGAAAAGTCACCTATGTTGAGCAAAAAGAGCGCCTCGGCACGGCTCACGCCCTTTTTCAGGCCCAGCCACATCTCACCAAGGGCGAGCGGTTTTTATTTATGTTTGCCGACGATCTGCACAGCCCGTCTGCGATTGAACGTCTTGTAAAAAGTGGAAAAATCGGCGCCCTCGTCCAAGAGCACATTGACCCCAAGCGATTTGGAGTAATTGAGATTGATAAAGACGGCAAGATAGTTAGTCTTGAAGAAAAACCAGACCAACCCAGGTCCAATCTAGTTGCCGTCGGAGTTTTTATTTTTGACGATAAGTTTTTCCAGTATCCGCTCAAGCTCAGTAGCCGAGGGGAGTACGAGTATGTTGACCAAGTTAAAGAGATCATCAAGGACCACCAATTCATTGTAGAGAAAACTGAATTTTGGCACCCCATCAGTGACCCGTATCACATCAATGAAGCCGAGCAGATACTTTCAAAAGGCGCTCCAGCTAAAACCGATAACACACTTATAATAATTCTTGCTGGCGGGAAGGGGACGCGCATGCCCGACGGAGAGAAAGATAAGCCCAAAGTTATGGTAGACATCGCCGGTAAGCCGTTGCTAGAGCACCAGATTGAGATTGCCATGGCTCAAGGGTTTACAAACATTCGACTTTCGCTCGGCTACATGGCCGACTACATTATAGATTGGTTAAAAGAGAAAAACTATAAGATTGGCTACGTTGTAGAGAATGAACCCCTCGGTACCGGCGGGGCTATCAAGCTAGCTGCCAAAGGCCACGACAAGCCGTTTATCGCCATCAACGGCGACGACATCGCTGATGTCAACTACCGCGCCTTAGCTCGCCACTCCGGAAGAGGAAAGTACAGCGTCATCACGGGCTTGGAGCTGGAGGGGGTGAGTGCCTTTGGTCTTTTGGAGTTTGATAAAGATAAGCGCATCGTAGCTTTTAAAGAAAAGCAACCTGATATTAATCAGGGCGTCATTAACATCGGCCACTACTATCTCCTGCCAGAAATTTTCGAAAACACCCCAGAAGCATTTTCTATTGAACACGACCTCTTTCCAAAGCTAGCCCAAGATGGCAAGCTCGTTCTTATGGAGCACAAGGGCAACTATTGGTTTGGCTGTGGCACCCCCGAGACCCTAAAAGCCACTCGTGCATACTTTGCCAAATCCCACGACTA
>Ga0210057_1009702_pt1 | contig 11074 bp, 6 predicted proteins | sample CryGeyCG2114_010_2_FD_183968 | JGI IMG/M metagenome (GOLD analysis project Ga0210057, IMG submission 183968) | Groundwater microbial communities from aquifer - Crystal Geyser CG10_big_fil_rev_8/21/14_0.10 (SPAdes) (version 2) | ecosystem: Environmental > Aquatic > Deep subsurface > Groundwater ...
TGGAGAAAATAGCAAATGGAAAATTCCAGGCACTCACAGTTTCAAAAAATGATTTGTCAAAACTTGAAGCAATGCCTAATGTGAAAAAAATATGGGAAGATACTGAAGTGCATGCCCTCCTTGACATTGCAGAACCTATGATAAGTGCAGACTATGTTCATAATTTGGGATTTAATGGTTCTGGGGTAAAAGTGTGTGTGCTTGATACAGGAATAAACAGCAGCCACTCTGGTTTTGACGGGAGAGTTGTCAATCAGTCCGATTTTACATCTAGTTTATCAGGCTACATGGATATTCATGGCCATGGAACACATGTAGCAGGAATTGTCGGAAGCCAGAATGAAACTTACAAAGGAATTGCGCCTGGAGCAATATTAATGAACGCAAAAGTTCTTAATGATTCCGGAGTTGGTTATAATTCCTGGATAATAAATGGTGTTGATTGGTGCATTGCAAATGGGGCCGATATTCTGACATTGAGCCTTGGCAGCTCTGTCAACTCCACAGACGGAAGCGATCTGCTTTCTTCATATCTTGATGCAACAGTTGAGCAGGGAAAAATAATAACAGTTGCAGCTGGAAACTCAGGCCCGTCATCAAGTACAATAGACTGTCCAGGTTGTGCAAAAAAAGTAATAACAGTTGGTGCAGTTTATGAGCAAAATTATGGAGTATTGGGATGGTCAGGATGCACAGATACAAGTACATCAAAAAACCTTATAACTTGTTTCAGCAGTAGAGGTCCGACAACTGACAGCAGACAAAAGCCCGATGTTGTTGCACCGGGAGCGCAGATAGTTTCGCTCAGCAATAACGGAGTCGGAACTGTCACAGGATCAGGAACAAGTATGGCAACGCCCATGGTTGCAGGAATGGCTGCTTTATTGCTTCAGGCAAGGCCCTCATTAACTCCTGAAGAAGCTAAAGCATTGATTATGAATTCTGTTTATGATTATGACTCTTTTGTAAAAGACAACATTTACGGAATTGGCATGGTAAATGTGAGCAGAGCATTTTCAGAAATAAATAACACAAAATTGGGAAACATAACCCCCTCATCCCCTATTTATTACAATGTTTATCTTCCAAATGCATCTTCTGATTTCAGGGTAACTCTTTATTGGCCTGAAAATTATTCCTATCATAATGATGCTGACCTTTATATTCTTGACCCTTCAGGAAACATACAAAACCAATCTACAAGCCAGTATCAGACAGATGAATTTGTAAAAATAATAAGCCCTTATGTTTCAGGAAACTGGAAAATCAAAGTAGTGCCTTACAATGTTTCGGGAACTCAAAAATTTGCACTTGCCTCAAATTATAAAATCAACAGCGAAGTTTATTTCTCAAATGCAACACTCACATACACAAATTCAACTTATTTCCATTACATTAATGTTACAAACATAACAGGAAACAGCTCAAAAATTAACCTAAGTCTTGACTGGAACAACAGTGCACAGCTGATTAATATTTACCTTTACAACACCTCATCAGATTTAGCTTCATCTGTGTCATCAAGCAATTCATCAAACACTTTGAATATTTCCTATAATATCCCTTCAGGAGAAACAGGAAACTGGCTTGCCAGAATATCTGCAACGAACTTGACATCAAATTCAACACCCTCTTCACAGCCTTATTCCCTGACTGCAAATTATCCAATTACACAATATTACACAGATTCAGCATTCCCAACGATTTCACTTGTTTCTCCTGCAAATTCGACAACCATAAACAGCTCAACAACAATTTCTCTTTCAGTTACAGATGATTTTGTTGTGGGAACAGTGCTTTATGATTACGGAACCGGAAATTTAACCTTAAATTTACCTTATGCAATAAATGCAGAAAACTTCACAAGAGGAACAAATTTTCTTAACATAACAGCAAACGACACTTCAGGGCATACATCCAGCTTAATGCTTCAATATAATTACAATAATGTTCCTGCAATTCATTCAACTCCCTTTGCAAATGCAACAGAAGGGATTTTCTACAATTACACAATGAATGCAACTGACCCTGACAACGATACACTCTCTTATTCATTTTCATCATCTCCTGATATTCCATCTGTTTCCGGAAATTTCTCATTTAACAATCTTACAGGCTCATTCAACTGGACACCACAGAATAACAATTCAGGAAATTATTTTAACATCACAATAATAGTTAACGACACTGAACTTTCAGCTTCACAAAATTTTTTGCTCTATGTAATTCCGACAAATGACGCTCCAATACTCACCTCTCCACTTCCTGACATAACTTTTCCTGAAAACTCCTATAATAATTCAATAATTTTAAGCCAGTATTTTTCAGACATTGACAATGCAACTCTTTTCTATGGCTATGCAGCAAATAACTCAAACATCACAATAACCTTTTACCAGAATACAAGCATGAAAATAAATGCAACAGCTTATTGGTCTGGCATTGCATCAGTAAACATTACTGCAAGTGACGGCCAGTACATAACAAATGACAGCATAATTGTAAATGTAAGCTATGTGAATCAGGCACCGGTTCTTTCATCAATTCCAAATATACTGGCAAATGAAACAGACCTCGTTGATATTAATGCAACAGGAAACTTAACAGCAGTAGACCCGGATAATGAACTGCTTACATATTCTTTCACTTCACCACTTAACTCATCAGGGCAATGGCTGACTGATTATTACAGCGCAAGAAATTATACAGTAAATGTAACTGTAAATGATTCCCAGGGGGGTATAGACTCCCAGATTGTTCGCATAACAATCCTTGACAAGCCTTTTGGAAGCAATGATACTTACGAAGGAAACATGTCTGATGTAATAACCAACATCCCAAATCTCTCGGTTGTAATAAATGGAACTTCATTTAATCTTAGCAATCCCCTTGTTGGTTTTGTGCCTGTAAATTTTACAAATTCCGAGACAAACAAAACAATTGTAATCTTTAATTACAATCTTACAAATACAACCAAACTTAATTTTATAAATATAAAAATAAACCAGACATTCTTCAACGGAAGTGAAAGTCTTGTTGTGAAAGGGATTAACATTGCCAATACTGGCGCAACAAAAACAATTTATCTTAATCAAACAAATATCAGTTTGAACTCTGTGTGCATTAAAGATGCAGAAATTGATTCAATAGAAGAGATGAGTTCTACTTGTGGTGGAACATCAGAAACAAAAGTTGCATGTGATGGAGCAGTAACGGGGAATTATACCTGCACCCTTTCAGGAACAACCTATGCAATAATTGGCTTGTCTCATTCAGGAATAAAGCAGATTAGCTATGACAGGCCTGTAACAGAATCAAGCACTCCCTCTGCAGGCTCTGGAGGAGGAGGCGGCGGAGGTGCTTCTTCAACAACATGGATTTGCAACAAGAATTGGTCATGCACCGCATGGAGCAGTTGCTCATACAACAGAGAACAGACAAGAACATGTACACTTGTAAGTGTTGCAGATTACAGCCAGTCTGAAAAATGCCCTACTTTCGATAACCCTCTTCCAATAACACAATCCTGCACACTTCCACAATCTGAAATCCTAGCGCAGAATCTTTCTAAACTCTTATCTTCCGAAGAGAATACCTCATTAAATAACAGCAACACCTCTGGCATCCCAATCAATGAAAGGCTTTCAATAAAATCAGCAGGAATTGCAAGTCTGATTAACATCTGGACAATTTCTTATTTTGTTATAGTTATCCTCGCATTCTTTTACATCAGGAATCTGATACTTGTAAATAAACTTAAAAAATCTGAGAAATTAAGAGAGAAACAGGAAGAAGAAAAAGAACAAAAAGCAGAAGCCCGGCAAAAAAACCATGAAGAGCAATAATAACCTACCTCTCTAATAGCTTGAGTATCTAAAAACCTAAAAGCCTAGGAATAATATTTACTTTAATTCTATACTAAAATACAAAATAAACAACTAATGGATATTTTTTCCAACATCAATTAGTCCTATTTCATAGAAAGACTTATATAGTTTAAACCAAATGAAAATGATAAAATTGGGGGATTTCAGAGTGGACAATGTAGAGGAATCAGGGACAATACCCATAAGCACTTTTTCTGGCAAGCAGCTCGCTTCTTTCCTCAGTGAAAACAATCTTTCCATCAAGCCTGAAGAGGCAAAATCACTCACAAAAAAGATAGGAAGAGACCCAACTCTTACAGAAATTCACGTTTTTAATATTGAATGGTCAGAGCATACATCCTACAAAAGCAGCAGGGACACATTAAAGCTTCTTCCGGCAACAGGAAAAAATGTAATCCTCGGTCCAAGCGAAGATTCCGGCATTGTCGAGCTCGGTACAATAAATAATGACAAATGGGGTGTTGTAATAAGCCATGAAAGTCACAATCATCCAAGCCAGGTTGTTCCATATGAAGGCGCTGCAACAGGCATCGGCGGAGATATAAGGGATGTTGTCTGCATGGGTGCAAAAGTTGTTGCTCTTGCTGACCCGCTTAGATTCGGCAATCCAACCGGTCCCAACAAAGAAAGAGTAAAATATATTTCAAATTCAGTTGTAAACGGGATTGCAGGGTATTCAAATGCAGTTGGCATTCCAAACATGGGAGGAGATGCATATTTTGAAGATTCATTTGATGATAACTGCCTTGTAAATGTTGTCTGCCTTGGAATTGTAAAAGCAAAAGACATAATTCACAGCACAGCTCCAAAAAATTCAGAAGGATATGATGTTGTAATTGTCGGAAAACCAACTGATACCTCTGGTTTCGGAGGCGCTGCTTTTGCAAGCCTTATTCTGGACGACAAACAGCATGAGAATAAAGGAGCAGTGCAGGTTCCCGATCCATTTCTGAAAAACGTTTTGATAAGGGCAAGCTATGCGGTTTTTGACGAAATCAGAAAAAGAAAAATTGAAGTTGGCTTCAAAGATATGGGTGCAGGCGGAATCATGTGCGCAGCTTCAGAATTGGCATCATCAGCAGGCTACGGTGTCGACATTGACCTTGACAAAGTGCATGTATCAATGGAAAATCTTCCTCCTTACATTATAGCATGCGGGGAAACACAGGAGAGATTTACCTGGATAGTCCCCCCTGAATTTACACCTATTCTTATTAAAATTTATAACGAAAATTATGACCTTCCTAATGTTGCAGAAGGTGCCAGAGCTGTTGTTATCGGAAAAATAACAAAAGAGAAAAATTTTGTTCTGAGGCACAATGAAAAAATTGTATGCAATGTTCCTGTTGATGAAGTTACATCAGGGATAAAATATGCAAGAGAATCAAAAGAGCCAAAAATGAATTTCAAGGAGCCTTCAATAAAAGAGCCTAGGGCATACAATGCAACTCTTCTTAAAATTCTTGCTCACAGGGATGTATGCAGCAGGGAAATGATTTACAAGCATTACGACACAAGTGTTATGGGAAATACAATAATTGCACCAGGAGAAGCTGATGCAGGCCTTATCTCTCCTGAAGAAGTTTCTCCTCACGGAATTGCGCTTTCAACTGATTCAAATCCAAGAATATCTAAAATAAGCCCTTATTGGGGTGCTGCAAATGCAGTTGCAGAAAGCATGGCAAATATTGCAGCAATAGGCGCAATTCCTTCTGCACTGACAGACTGCCTTAATTATGGCAATCCTGAAATCCCTGAAAACTTCTGGCAGTTTCAGCAGGGTGTTCAGGGAGTTGCAGATGCAGCAAACAACATTCATAGATACAAAACAAAAGAGCAGGTTCCTGTTGTTTCAGGAAATGTAAGTTTTTATAATAGTAATTCAAAAGGCAAGCCAGTTGATCCTTCAGCAATAATATCCTGCGTTGGCGTCATGGATGATTACAGCAAGGCCATTACAACCCGCTTCAAGAAACATAAATCCTTCCTTTACCTTCTTGGAAAAAGAAAAGATGAACTGGGCGGAAGCGTTTACTACGATCTTTCAGGTGAAACAGGAGCAAATGTCCCAAAAATAGACTTTGAAAAGGAGACAGCAATGATTCATTCAATTATTGATATGACAGACAAAAGGCTTTTGCTCTCTTGTCACGACATCTCTGATGGAGGGATGGCGGCTGCAATATCTGAAATGGCAATTCTCGGCGAAATTGGAGCGCAGATTGACATTGCATTTTCTGAAATGAGATATGACAAAACAATGTTTTCGGAAAATTCAGGCTTTATAATTGAAGTTGATTCAAAAAACAAGTCAGCTGTTAAAAAAATATTATCTTCAAATGGGGTTGAATACTGGAAACTTGGTCAGACAACAAAAGAAGCAAAGCTTGTATTCAGGGCAAAGAACAGGAAAATCCTCGATGTAAAAGTTGATGAGATGGCATCTGAATGGTACTCCTCATTGCATTCGCTGATGAAACAATAAATAAAACAATAAATCAGTGAAGCAGTAAATAACACTTGCAAAATAAACTGGAAAAAATTAAAACTGCGGCAAAACAAAATGGCAAAACAAAACAAAAATAAAAACAAAAAATCGCAGGCAAAAAACAAAGGCCACGAGAAGAAAAGCCATGCACAGGCAAAGCACTCTTCCAGTTTTAAATCTGCACAATCAGGAGCATCTTCAAAGCAGCCATCACATACAAAAAAACAGTTGCTTCAAAACTCTCCGATGAAGCAAAAAGAAGTTATTAAAGCCCAAGATAACATTAAAAACAATATTAAAAATAACCTCAAAGGCAGCAGAATCAGGATTGCAGTCATATGGTTCCCCGGAACAAACTGCGAGGAAGAAACTGCCAGAGTTGTTGAAGCAGCAGGAATGTCAGCAGAAATTATAAGATGGAATTCTGATACGGCAAGACTGCGTGACTTTGACGGCTATGTTCTTCCGGGCGGATGGAGTTATGAAGACAGAATACGTGCAGGAGTCATAGTTGCCAAAGACCCGGTTCTGGATGTAATAAAAAATGAAGCGGACAAAGGAAAACCTGTTCTCGGAATATGCAATGGCGCACAAATCCTTGTTGAAAAAGGAATGGTTCCTGCAACAAAGCCAGACAATGAAATTGCCCTTGCTCCAAATGTAAATCCTCTTGTTTCAGGATATTACTGCTCTTGGGTTTATTTGAAGGTCGAAAACAATAAAGGAGCCTTCACATCATTATTCAAGCCAAATGAAGTCATGCTTGTACCTGTTGCACACGGAGAAGGCAGATTCATGACATCTGACAGCGAAGTGAAAGAAAAATTAAGGCGGGAAAATCTTGTAGCATTCAAATACTGCGATGAAAATGGAAAAATCCTTGAAAAATATCCATACAATCCAAATGGCTCTTTTGCAAATATTGCAGCAGTTTACAATGCAAAGGGAAACGTGCTTGCCATCATGCCGCATCCTGAAAGGGCAGCATGGAAAAAACAAATTCCCGGATTTTACGGAACATCAAAAGAAGGTGATTCATCTTCTGCAGGAAGAAAAATATTCGAGTCAATGAAATTTTATATAGAAAAAATGAAAAAGGAGGCTAAAAATGCCTGAAGTTGAAATGTTTGTGTCTCTTGTAATACCTGACAATACAGCTATAACAGCTTCAAATACACTAAAAAGGATGGGCTCTACAAAAATACTCAATCTCAAAAGAGAAATTTATTACAAATTCAATTTCAATGGGGACACAAAAGTGTTTGAAAACAAGATTTCAAAAGTTGACCTTCTTGTAAATCACAACAAACACAAGGTGGAGTTCAAAAAACCGAATGAGCCATTCCCAGATGGAAGAATAAGAATACTTGTTACAGACACTGAAAATAGTTCTAACAGTTCTTCTTCTCTTTTGTCATCGCTGAAAAATAGCGCTGGCATGAAAAACATAAAAAAAATGGAAACAGGAACACTCTGGATTCTTGCAATAGATGACAAGCCTGAAAATGTGATGCCTTATGCATGGGATATAGCAAGAAAGCTTCTTTACAACAAACATTACCAAAAAGCAGAGATATTGGCAAGGAGATAACTTCTCACAAAGCTTTAAAGCTTTATCCTGTTAATTGTTTTTGCCATCAATATTTTTTTGCTATCAATGTTAATTGTATTTTCCATACAAAATTATATAAATATCCGGCAGATTGTAATCAATGGGGTGCTGAAATGGCTGATATTTTGATAATATTCGGAAGTTCTTCCGATAGCAAAGTTTATGACACAATTCTGGAAAATACAGAAAACAGCGAAGTAATTGTGTGTTCAGCACATAGGAGCCCTGATGTTCTAAGTACAATCCTAAAAAAATCAGATGCAAAAGTCCTTGTTGCAGGAGCAGGTCTTGCAGCACATCTCCCGGGGGTTATGGCATCCCAGACAATAAAGCCGGTTATCGGTGTCCCTGTAAACAGCAATTTTCAGGGGCTTGATGCACTTCTTGCAATTGTGCAGATGCCTCCTGGAATGCCTGTTCTTTGTGTTGGAGTTAATAATGCAGAGGAAGCAGCCCGCTACTCAAAGATGATGCTAAAACAATACAATGGAATAACTATAACTGGCGATATAAAAAATGAAAGAGTCGAAAAAGCAGTCGAGATTCTTGAAAAATTCGAAGTTCCATTTGAAATATCCGACAAAATCTCAGAAAAAAATGTAAATCTCCAGTTTGGAAATGTTGCAAAGCCAAAAGGCATGACAATAAACATACCCCTCCTTGATACATCAAAAGTCGAAAATGCGCTTCAGCTCATGCACATGATGAAACGAGGAATATGGGTGGGAGTTGGAAGAGCTGAGAATGCTGCAATTGCCGCAGTTGAAATATTGAATTTTTCAGGGGATTATACTAAAAAGCTCAATGAATACAGGGGAGAAATGAGGCAGAAAATAATTGACGGGCTGAAGACGAGCTGAAAAAGTAAAAAAGTAACAAAATAAAAAATATTTCAGTGTTTATAGAAATAAAAAAGCAGAAATAAAAAAGATGAAAAGCAGAAAAGAATTTGAAAGAATGAAAAAGCTTGCTTTTGATGCAGCAATAGAAGCAGGAAAAATAGTTGAATCTTATTTCTACAGAGAAACAGCAGCAAAAAGCAAGGAAAAAATGCGGGGCGACTTTGTAACAGAAGCAGACTTAGCATCTGAAAAATATATTATAAGAAGAATAAGAAAAGAGTTTCCAAAGGCAAATATCCTTTCAGAGGAGGCAGGAATGTCTTCTTTATCCAAAAATAATAAGGACAATGATTATCTCTGGCTTATTGATCCTCTTGACGGAACAACTCATTTCAAGCACGGGCTTCCTGATTTCTGCGTAATTATAGGGATTGCAAAAGGAAGCAGACCAATTTTTGCTGTGGCTTATTTCCCTCTTACAAAGCAGATGTTCTGGGCTGAAAAAGGAAAAGGCGCATTTCTCGGAAGAAAAAGAATAAAAGTTTCATCAGTTTCAAAATTAAAAGAATCAGTCTGCTCATTTGGAATTTTCAGAAGCAACAAATATACCCCTTCAATTATGAAAATGTATAATCATGCATTCTTTCATCTTAAAAAAGTCCTGAAAACAGGTTCAATTGGTCTCACAGCTGCAATGATTTCATCTGGAAGGTTTGAGGCAAACATAAGCAACTTTTACAGCCCTCATGACAGTGCACTTATGGCATTCATGATTACAGAAGCAGGAGGAAGGGCAACAGACCTGAATGGAAATGAACTCGATATCAACACTTCTGAGGGAACTGTAAATATTTTATCAAACGGAAAACTCCACAAGCAGTTTATTGCGTACACAAAAAAATTCATAAAACAAGACGAACCTAAAACTAAAAGCAAATCCAAAAAGAAAAAATCAAAAAAATAAAACTCAAAAACCCAAAAGGTGATGCAGATGCTGACAACAGAAGAAATAAGAAATGAGCTTAACAATACATTGAATGAAACAAATTTCAATCTCCCGGGAAAATATATTGGCAAGGTCAGGGACAATTATAAGCTTACTGACGGAAAAAGGCTGATAGTAACAAGCGATAGAATATCTTGTTTTGACAAGATTGTTGGCACTGTTCCTTTCAAAGGGCAAGTGCTGAATCAGATTGCAGCATACTGGTTTGAGCATACAAAGCATATTGTAAAAAATCATGTTATTGATATCCCAGACCCAAACATTCTTGTCGGCGCAGAATGCAAACCGTTTCCTGTTGAAGTTATTGTAAGGGGCTACATAACAGGAAGCATGTGGCGTGATTACAAATCAGGAAAAAGGGAAATGTATAGCATAAAATTTCCTGACGAATTGATTCCTCAACAGCCGTTTGACGAGCCAATCATAACACCTTCAACAAAAGCAGACCAGGGAGAGCACGATATGCCAATCTCTCCGAAAGAAATAGTTGAGAAAAAACTTGTATCCAAAGAAATGTGGAAAAAAATTGAGGATGCAGCATTGAGGTTATTCAGACACGGCACAGAGCTTTGCCAGAACAACAATTTAATTCTTGTTGATACAAAGTACGAGTTCGGAGAGCTTAATGGGGAACTTGTTTTGATAGATGAAATCCACACTCCTGACTCTTCAAGATTCTGGTATCTTGATACTTATGAACAGCTGCTTCAAGAAGGAAAAGAGCAGAAGCAGATGGATAAGGAATATGTAAGACAATGGCTCATAAAAGAAAGAAATTGGATGGGCGACGGAGAAATACCTGTCCTTCCAGATGAAATAAAAATTGAAGCTGCAAGAAGATACCTCGAATTGTTCGAGCAGATTACAGGAAAAGAATTTGAGCATCACTCAGGAAATGTTCTTGATAGGATAACTTCAAACCTGAAGAAGAAAAGGTATCTTGGTTAGACATAATAACCTAAAACAAATCCTTTTAATATCTTTAATTTTTTTAATCTTTCTTTATTTTTTAATCTTTCTTTATATTTCTTTTTTGGCAGATGTACCTGTTGTTGCCTATTTCCAAATAATCTGCTTTCACTCCAAAATCTTTCCTTGTATGATTTGAGAAATGAAGTTTCCTATAAACCTGCGGAGCTTTGTAACCAACATTTTCAGTATTTTCATGAAGCTGAAATATCTTGGCGCCTGCTTTGATTACCACACCATTATCTGCGCTTTCTTTTATTTGTTTTATAA
>Ga0210057_1009703_pt1 | contig 11072 bp, 9 predicted proteins | sample CryGeyCG2114_010_2_FD_183968 | JGI IMG/M metagenome (GOLD analysis project Ga0210057, IMG submission 183968) | Groundwater microbial communities from aquifer - Crystal Geyser CG10_big_fil_rev_8/21/14_0.10 (SPAdes) (version 2) | ecosystem: Environmental > Aquatic > Deep subsurface > Groundwater ...
CTCAAAGTTCAAATCTCAAATCTCAAATCTCAAAATAACATTACCACGACCGATGTTAAATTCTAACAACCACGACTTTTCTTTTTCCGGGTTAAAAACAGCGGTTCTTTATCTAATTAAACAAGTGCCAGACGGCCGTAATGTAAATGTTAAACGCGCTGTTGCAAAAGAATTTCAGCAAGCGGTTATTGATGTTTTAATTTCAAAAACTATTTCAGCCGCAAAAAAATATAAAACAAAAACTATTATTCTCTGTGGCGGAGTATCGGCAAATAGAGCTTTACGAAAACAAATGTCTGAAAAAATTCGTCAGAATATTCCTAATTCTTTATTCTTTATTCCTAATTCTGGACTTTTCACTGACAATGCCGCAATGATTGCAATCGCCGGATACTATAAATCTTTGAAAACAAAACCTCAAAAATGGTATGATATAAATGCAGACAGTAATGAACGATTAAAAAATTGGGTAAAATGATGGACTTGCCAAAAACATACGAGCCAAAAAAATTTGAAGATAAAATTTATCGCCTTTGGGAAAAAGGCAACTTTTTCAAGCCAGAAACCAATCCAAAAGGAAAACCTTTTTGTATTATTATGCCGCCTCCAAATGCCAATGGCGCGTTGCACATTGGCCATGCAGTTTTTGTTACTTTGGAAGATTTAATCACGCGCTACAAACGAATGCAAGGCGATGCCTGCCTCTGGCTTCCGGGAACTGACCATGCCGGTTTTGAAACTCAAGTTGTTTTTGAAAAAAAATTAGAAAAAGAAGGCAAAAACCGTTTTGAAATACCGCGTGAAAAACTCTATCAAATGATGTGGGATTTTACTTTGGAAAACAAAAAAACGGTCAAAAAACAGCTTTCAAAACTCGGCGCTTCATGCGACTTTGACAGAGAGAAATTTACTTTAGCTCCTGAAATAATAAAAATCGTCAACCTGACTTTTGAAAAATTATATAAAGATGGTTTAATTTATCGTGAGCAAAAACCAGTTAACTTTTGCCCCAAACACCAAACTTCGCTTTCTGATTTAGAAATTAAATATGTAGAAAAAAAAGACGCATTATATTTTATAAATTATGGTCGTATTACAGTTGCGACAGTTAGGCCCGAAACAATGTTTGGCGATACAGCAGTCGCGGTCAATCCCAAAGATAAGCGTTATAAAAATTTCATCGGCAAAGAGGTATCTTTACCTTTAACAAACAAAAAAATTAAAGTGATTGCAGATAGCGCTGTTGATCCAAAATTTGGAACAGGCGTGGTTAAAGTCACTCCAGCGCACGACCAAACCGATTTTGAAATTTGGCAGCGCCACAAAGATGAAATTCCCGGACCTAAAATTGTCATTGATGAGCGGGGACGACTCACAAAAGAAACAGGAAAATTCGCCGGACTTAAAGCGCAAGAGGCGCGCGAAATAGTGGTTGAAGAAATGAAAAAAATCAAAATTTTGAAAAAAATTGACAAAAATTACAAACACAAAGTTGCCACTTGCTATAAGTGCGGGAGGGTAGTTGAGCCCATATCCAAAGAGCAATGGTTTGTTGCTGTTAACAAAAAAGGTAAATCAGGAAAAATTTTAGCAAAAGATGCCCTGGATGCAGTGCAAAAAAATAAAATAAGGTTTGTGACGCCGCGATTTAAGAAAATTTTTATAAATTGGATGGAAAATATTCGCGACTGGAACATTTCAAGACAAATAGTTTGGGGAATACGTATTCCTGCATATTATTGCAGAAATACAGAATTAAGAAACAATAACGGCTGTGGTGAGATTATTGTCACGAAAGGCGAGAAACCCGAAAAATGTCCAAAATGTGGCAATAAAAATCTAATCCAAGACCCAGATGTTTTTGATACCTGGTTTTCGTCAGGACAGTGGCCGTTCGCCAGTTTGCAGGCGCAAACTGGCTCAAACTTAAAATTAAAAATTAAAAACGAAAAACCGCCCACCAATGATTTTACGAAATTTTATCCCACTGATGTTATGGAAACCGGGCATGATATTTTATTTTTCTGGGTGGCGCGAATGATTATGCTGGGATTATATGAAACCGGTAAACCGCCTTTCAAAAATGTTTATCTGCATGGCCTTGTCCGCGATAAAGACCGGCAGAAAATGAGCAAATCAAAAGGAAATGTTATTGATCCGCTTGGCGTGGCAGAGATTTATGGCACAGATGCAGTACGAATGGCTTTGGTATTTGGAACAGGAGCCGGAAACGACATTATTATCTCTGAAGAAAAAATCCGCGGGATGAGAAATTTTGCAAACAAGGTGTGGAATGTCTCAAGGTTCATCTTGATGAACCTTGAAAATTTAAAATTAAAAGTTAAAAATGAAAAACTACAATTAAAAATTCAAAGTTTTACCACGGCAGACAAACAAATCTTAAAAAAGCTAGAAAAAACCATCCAATTTGTTACCAAAAATATTGAAAATTATCGTTTTCATCAAGCAGCGCAAGATTTATACCAATTTATCTGGCATGAATTTTGCGATAAATACATTGAACAAAGTAAGTCCCAAATCTCTGGCGAAGCCAGATCTCGCTTCGCGAGACAAAATCCCAATCTCAAAATAAATACTCAAAATATTCTTTTATATGTCCTGTCGCAAAGCTTAAAACTTTTGCATCCATTTATGCCTTTTGTCAGTGAGGCAATCTGGCAGAAATTGCCCGGACGAGAAGAACCGCTGATTGTGACAAAGTGGCCAATTCTAAAATAATTAAAAAGTAAAAGTGAAAAACGAAAAACGACAATTAAAAATTGAAAATTATAAAAAAGTTCTGGTAATTACCATTTGCATTCTGATATTTTTTTTAATTTTGTGGACAGCGGCAAAACCGTTAAGAATATCTCTTGCTGAAAAATATACAAATGAAAACACTCTACTTGGCTTTCAAAAAGCAGAAATTTTAACACCCTATTCTCCTTTGGTTCATCTTAAAATCGGCCAGGCATACGAAGCGCAAGGCGACCTGACAAAAGCAAAAAAAGAATTTGAGCATATTAATTGGCTTTGTCAGAATTTTTTGTGGAAAAATAAAAGTTTGCGCGGATGCGAAGAATATAAAATCGGCTACCACAATTTGCGCAAAATCAAGATGCAAAACTCGCTTAAAGAAGGTGACATTTCCGCGGCTCAAGCGGCACTCGCTGAAAGTATGGAACTTTATCCCAATGATGAGGATTTAAAATTTTACTATGGCATAATATTAGCTTTTCAAGAAAATTACCAAGAGGGAATTAAGAATCTGGAATTAGGAATTAAGAATAATACTGAACTTGACGAGCAAAGAAAAATCCTCCTTTCCGCTTTGCAAAAAACTGTTTCCCTAAACGCCAACCTTCCCACTTCGCCAAGGCTTCGCGGGACAAGCTATCCTCTAATAACCGTATCCCTTGCGTTCAATCAAATCAACTATCCAACTTTGGCAGAATTAAAAATGCAAAAAGTAATTGCAGAAAATCCTGATTATCGCGACGGCTATATTTTGCTGGGAAAAATATACTTAGAGCGTTTAGCGTTTAGCAATCAGGGTTTAGTCAAAGCCGAAGAGATTTTGCAAAAAGCGGCTGAAGTTGATCCGGTTTATCCAGAAACTTATTCGCTTTTAGCACAAGTGTATGAAAAAACAGGAGAGAAGGATAAAGCGAACGAAGCCGCGGCCAAGGCCGCAATGCTCGCCAACAAAGTTGGCGATTAGTTATTAGTTACTAGAGGATAGAGGATAGTAAAATTACAAAAGATTTGCTATAATAAAATCACAATGTCTCAAAAAGAACTTATTAAAAAAATCAGAAAAGCAATAGAAGAAGACCCCAGCCGCGACTACATTAAAAGTGTTTCTCTTTTTGGTTCGCATTTGCACGGCGACGCCAAAGAAGATAGTGATGTTGATCTCTTGTTTGAACCCGGAAAATCTATGGGATACTTTAAACTTTTTGGTATTCAAAAAAGAATTTCCGATAAAGTCGGAAGAGAAATTGAGCTTTTGACAAAACAAGAATTGAGTAAATATTTTCGAAATGAGGTTATAAAAGAGGCAAAAAGGATTTATTAAAATGACCAAACATGATAACAAAGTTTATCTTCGCCATATTTTAGAAGCAATAGAAAAAATTGAAACCTATATTGGCAGACAAGCTTTTTCCGAATTCAAAAAAGATAAGCAGTTAATAGACGCTGTAATAAGAAATTTTGAAATTATAGGCGAGGCAAGTAATAGAATTCCTGATGAATTTCGGGCAAAGTATCCGGAAATTGATTTCGGTTCTGCCATTGGCATGAGACATCGAGTAATCCACGGCTACGACGAAGTAAATCTTGATTTTATTTGGAGTACAACCAAAAAAGATCTTCCTGTTTTCAAAAAGCAAGTTGAAAAAATTCTAAAAGAAACGGATTAACAGAAAACCTAACCCTTACACTTAACCCGTCTACTATACCGGCTGCCTAACCCCAACCTTAACCTTTCCACAATGTTAAAATAAGGAAACCAAAATGAAGGGCAAAAACATATTGAAAAAACTTATTGTCTTCGCACTGATAGGAATTCTATTTTCTGTCTTTTTTGGAATGGGAGGAACGAAAGTTTCAGGAACAACTATAGGGCCAATAGATCCGTCTGATGAAATGGATTGGAATGGTAAAGGTAATTATAAATTTAATCATCGTTTCGCTTTTGAGTCTGATAGTCTTTTGGTGGATGTTGCGCAAATTACAAAGGACGGACAAGATAAAGGCTATGCGCCGACTGTTGAATATGAAAAAAGGGGGGATATTTCTTACTGGAAATTTTTCAACTCTTATGAAACATATAAAAGCAAAGAAGATAGGGTAATCCTTTCCCAAAGAACTTATTCACTGTACCAAATGAAAGGTTTTGCAAATTATTTTTTGATTTTAGATGAAAGAGCACAACAAGTCGCGGGTATTTACAAAAAAACGACTACACAAAACTGTTCAAAAGAAAGTGGTGCTAATATAACGTGCCCATGGAAGTATTATTTAGTCAACGCAACACTTTATGAAACCATGGAATCCAAAAAAATCTACCAAGACGGACAATATATTAATGTATCTTTTAGTTTTGATGATGTGTATTCTAAAATATGTCCAGATGTTGGTATTAATTTATATGACTATATGAGCTCAGCGGCCTACAGCTCGACAGGAGCCCCAACCGCGGACACTTGTATAAAAGGCGGTGTTAATTCAACCGCAGCAGATTACTGGTCATGTTTCTTTCCAAAAGGCGGAAAATTTGAAAATGTGGTGATTAAAGATAACGGCAATAGTCCCCCAACTATTTACATTCCTCCTAAAACTTTTGATGATTCTGATGATGTTGACAAACCTTATTATAAATACAAAAGACCTCCCTTAACATTTACGTTGAATTATGTATTAAGTTCTACAGGAGTAAGCCAGCAAAATAATGTATATTTTTATTTTATTGCAACAAATTATTCAAACTTAGCAATTAGAATACAGGATTGCACTAATAAAAATCCTTTTGTTACCATTGGCACAAAAGAATCACTAGACGACGATGATATTGTTAGCAATATTTCTTCAACAGGAGGAGATGTTCTTGGCGGTTCGAGGCCCGATATCTACTTCACAGAGTCCTCGATGAAAATTTTTGCTGATAAGGTTTATGAATCAGGATCAGGTTACCCTGAGTGTAAAGTTGCTAATCTTGATGACAGCAACGACGGTCAGTTAAAAAAATGGGGGATTGAAATCATAGAAAGAGACGAAAGCGCTAAATACGGCACCGGCGATTCCCAATGCGAAAAAGATGCAGGATGTTTTGATATAACTGGATTGCTTGGTATTAGAAGCGCAATGTGCAGAATTGGTTGTATGGTTTATGAGATTGTAGGAGAATTCATTGATTGGGCGCTTAGCTGGCTTAATACTGCCGCAGGTATTAGTCAAAATTTCTTTGCTCCACAAAAAGCGTATGCAATGACCCAGTTAAGTAAGTCACTTGATGCCAATCAAATACAAACGGCATGGAAATTTTCTCTTGCCATCACCGACATTATTGTGATTTTTGCCTTAATGCTTGTGGCTTTTGCCAATATCTTGAAAATTAATATAGACGTTTATGCCGTTAAAAAATCTCTTTTTCCACTTTTAATTGGCGTGATTTTGGCGCACTTGAGTTTGCTTATCTCCAAGGTAATTATTGATTTTGCTTCTTTGCTATCTCAATATTTTGTTGATAAAGCGGCTGGTTGGGGCCAAGGCCCAATGGAGGGAATTGTTTCCGCTTCTGGTTCTTCTGCCTCCAATATTGGTGATAAATTAGCGGCGTTAATGGGAATAAGCCCAACAGCTACAGGAACAGTAGTTTCAGTAACAACATTATTAGGCCTTGTGGGAATTGCAACGGGAGGCCTGCTTGTAGGGTGTGCGCTAATCGTTTTGCCGTTGATCGTTTTATTTATTCCAGGAATACTAATTTTTGCTTTGGCTTTTTTAATGTACGCGCGTATTTATGTTGTTTATGTTTTAGTAATACTTGCTCCTCTTGCTTTTGTTTGCTTGGGGTTTCCACCTTTGCAACAATATTTTAAACAGTGGTGGGGATGGTTTATAAAATGGGTTTTTTTGGCGCCGATTGCATATTTTTTAATAGCACTTGCGGCGATAATGGGCGGGGTTCGAAACGAAGTTGTCCCTCCTCCAGAAAGATTATCTCTTGCTGCCGGATGGTTTTTGGGTGTCATTATTTTGGCAATGGCAATCATGGTTCCATTCAAGCTCGGCGGCGCAATAATGTCCGCGTGGGGAAGATTTGGGCAGATGATTACCGGAACAGGCAAGGGTGGGTTTATGCGTAAAGCCGCGGGCTTTGCCGCCGGGAATGCGGCAATTGGCGCGTTAACGACAAGAGGGGGGCAACCGAGCCGATTGGGCAAAGTCGTTGGAAGAATTACAGAAGGATGGCAAGCAAGACAAGCAGGACAAGAAACTGGTTGGGAAACTGTAACTGGCGAAGCAAAACAAAAGCGGCTTAAAGCAATTGAACAAAAAAGGGCAAGAGGAGAAAAATTAAATCCTCAAGAAATGGGTTATTGGAGAAAAACACAGGACGAATTTCGCCAAACAGGTGCGAGTTATATGAACGAATCTCCTGAAACACTAATGTCTTATTTAGGAAAAAATAAAGACGAGCAAAGAAAAACTGCCGCAGACTGGGCTAACGGCACCCTGCAAGGCTCCGATGTTGGTAGGATAAATGCCGTTATGTATGGTATCCAGAACAACCGCCGCTGGCTTGGCCTTTCTGATGACGAACGCCAAAAACAGCAAGGAGATATTGAAGAACAACTGGGCCAAAAAATTTTGGGGGGAGTGGGTGCCTCCGGCCCTGCTGCCGCTGCGACCCCCGCAGAAACAGTAGCAGTAAAAGGAACAGGGGATCGGGGCACGGAAATAGCTCAACTTCAAAGGATTAACAATAATTTAGAAAGTTATTTACAAAAAGGAAATAACCAAAAAAATTTACCAACACAAATTGAATCACTCGAACGACTCAATAATCATTTGACAGGCGGCGGAACCTGGGATAATGCGCCCGATGAACTAAAAACTTCTTTTATTAATATGCGCGGAGACATTAAACCAGAAAAATTGAAACCGAGTGACCTGCAAAAAGAAATAACGGGCACAATAAAAGTTGCAAATCTTGTCGTAAAAGAAAATTTTAATTTAGCGCATGCTCGCGCTACTTTAATCAGCGATTTGCAAAGGTCTTTGAGAACCGGCGCGCCGATAGAAATATCTCCACAAACCTCTAGGCATATTACCAATACCGTTCATCTGATAAATATAAGAAGGCAAATAAACATCAACCCCGCTACCACTATTGACAGTCTTAGCAGTGGGTTGCGAGGATTGACAGGCGTTCAACTAAGGGGTAAAATAAATGAAATAGCAAATAACACAAATTTTCTCAAAAGTCATATTGAAGGAATGCCGCCCGGAGGATAAAAATGGAAAACATAAACCCAGAAATCAATCCAGAAATTGAAACAGAAGAAACTAAAACAATTCATTTTAATGAATTTATAGAATCCTTCAAGGGAACGGAAGGGATGGATTTTGTTTTGCAAAAAATCAGCGATATTGAAATGCGTCCACAAGAAAGCAAATCAGCAGATCCAGAAAGAGGTATGACGGGAAACAAAGCGATTGAGTGGCAACCCGAAAGTGGCAAACTGACTGTTTATAAAGAATGGTTTGAGCAACCGCGCTCCGGACGGGAAAATATTTTAATGCAACTTTTGGCAGAAATGATGATTGATGAAGGAGCAGTTGATTTAGCAAAATGCCAGGAAATTATTCAAAAATATAATCTACCTTTTGAACTGGAAGGCAACTGGATTCGCCAATTAAAAAAACCTGAAAGGTTAAGTAATGAAGGTTGGCAAAAATACCTTTTACATCAGCGAGTGGCTTGGCGATTGGCAGCGTTTTTGAAAACCGGCGATGCGTTTGAAATGGGTAAAGAGCGGTTAAAAAATATTGAAACCGCTGGGCAGGAAAAACTAAAAAAAGACCCGAATATACAGAAAATTTTTCTTAATGAGAATAAGGATTTTGCCGATCATTTTGACCAGGGCTTAACTGAATTTGAACGCGAGGCGCCAGATGTCACAAGGGCAGAACAAAATCAAGAATCCAAACCAGCTAAGGCGATTTCCGAAACCAAAGAAGTAAGCAAAGAAGAAAGTTTTGTTGAAAATATTTTGGACGATATTGGCAAAATCTGGAATACTTTAGTGGGTCCAGAAAAAGCAAAGAAAGAAAAACCCGACAAATTACGCCCCTCTTGGATGGGAAAATTATTGATGCGCATTTTTGACTGGTTTGAAACCCAAAAAGCCTACCGCCAGAAAAGATTAGATATCTGCATGGACTGGGGACTGCAAAACAGTTGTATGCGGATTAATGCACAAGAAGACCGCGGCGAAACTGTTGGCCCAGCCACAAAACGGATTTTAGTAAGATTTAATTCTCTGGCTCAGTCAGAATCCCGTGGCTGGACTCAATATCCTCTTGAGTCTGGTGTCGGCAAAATGATAGAAATAGAGAAAGCGATGAATCCTTGGCAAAAACTTACCGGCGAAAAAAAACTTACTGTTTTGGATATTATGGAGCGACTATATGGTGCGAGAACCAATGGACGAGAAAATGAGGAGCAAGAAATAAACAAAATTGCCAAAGAATTAAATCAAATTCAATTTGATAACCAAACATTGGAACAATTAACCAACGAAGATAGCGCCTCGGCTGTCTATCAATATTGGACAAAAACAATGGAGGCGAATGATATCCGAGATATTTCCGGACCTATGGCAGCTTTAAGATCAAAGTGTGCCAGATTTGATGAAGGGGCCGAGGCATGGGAATGGCTTTGGACCTGCAATTTGATGCTCTGGAAAACATGTCCGCGGCCAATAAAAAATGAGGTTGTTCCGCGGTTAGAGTATGGGTTAATCGGCAGCCATCAGTACAGCAATATAGAAGAAATGCTAAGATTTATGCGCAAACAGCTTACTACCACCAGCAAGTGGGTGAGATATCTAGACGCAGAAGGAAGAATCACTAAATCGCAACAGAGGGCCCGACGGGGAGAACCGCGAATAGGAGATGAATATATGGAAGAGATGGCAGACCAACAAATGGCTGATATGGATACGGAAGAGCCCGATTAATCATCTTCCCACCCCAATCAACCCTCCGCAAGGAACGTTCCTTCGCTGTCGCTCAGTCAAAGTTAAAACTATCACCTTTTATATCTAATGAGTCCACCACATGGAACTATGTTGACGCCGGCTTTTTTGACAAATCTGCTACTGAAAATTATAATAAATATATGATTAAAATTAAAACATTAACTAAAATTGAAAAAACTGCCCTGGAAGAGTTTAATAGCGAACTTTTGAAAAAATTAGGCAATAATGTTGTTTTGATTAAACTCTACGGCTCGAAAGCTCGGGGCGATTTCCACAAAGGGTCTGATATTGATATTTTGGTCGTGCTAAAAAAAGAAGATAAAAAAGCAAGAAAAATAATCTACCATCTGGTAACGCAATTGCTTTTAAAGTATTCAATCTATCTCTCTGTAAAAATTTTCTCCCTCACCGAATACAGATATTCCTCTCAACTCCCAACAATTTTTATGGATAATGTCAATAGAGAAGGCATAAGATTATGAAAATCGCACCAACTCTCAAAAAAGAGGTTGCTGCTTATGTTGAGAGTGCGAAAGAACATTTAAGCGCGGGTAAAATTCTTTTTGAAAATAATCTATACCGAGATTCTGTATCACGTCTATATTACGCTGTATATGATACAGTTTGTGCTCTTTTATTAACCAAAGGGTTGGCCCCCAAAACCCATAGTGGAGCGATTCGTCTTTTTGCCCTTCACTTTGTAAAAACCGGGGTTATTTCTGTAAAATATAGTGACTTATTTACAAGTATTTTTGAGAGTAGAGAAGAGGCAGATTATACAAGGAGAACAACCATAAATAAAGAAAGAACCGATGAAATCTTAAAAGCCGCTTCTGATTTTATTAAAATGGCCGAGAAGTTATTGCCGAAATTACTTAAATAACTATCTTCCCACTCTTATCAATCCTCCGCAAGGCACTATCTCAACGCCATTTTTTTCTATTTTATCCAAAAATTGATTCATTCCCAAAGAATCCGATGCGGCATGGCCGGCAATAACAATGTTTAAGTGGTGTTTTTCTGCTTCTTCTTTGTTTTTTTCGCTAATATGCATTCCGACAATTGTACCAATTCCAGCTGAAGAAAGACGGCCATAAATATCTTTGTGCCCTGAAGTTCCGCCGGTAATTTCAGTAAAAACTATTTTGCCGCAACGCCTTCCTGGACTTCCGACAAAAATTTTCGGACCCGCGCCGTCAAGAGTTGCTTTTTTATATTCAGGAATCTCTTTTAATACTTTAACAAGTTCGCCTACGGTTTCCGGCTCTTTTTTCTCTACAACTTTTTTTACATATTGAA
>Ga0210057_1009704_pt1 | contig 11071 bp, 9 predicted proteins | sample CryGeyCG2114_010_2_FD_183968 | JGI IMG/M metagenome (GOLD analysis project Ga0210057, IMG submission 183968) | Groundwater microbial communities from aquifer - Crystal Geyser CG10_big_fil_rev_8/21/14_0.10 (SPAdes) (version 2) | ecosystem: Environmental > Aquatic > Deep subsurface > Groundwater ...
AAACAAGCCTAGAATACGCTTCACCCCCTATCTACAAAAGTAGAAATTGAATATATTGATTAAACCAAGACAAACCATATATAATTGGTTAATCTACAAAAGTAGAAATTGAATATATTGATTAAACGACCCTTCAATTTCCCACTGGATTTGATCTACAAAAGTAGAAATTGAATATATTGATTAAACAGGGTCAAGAGAGTTATCTCGAGTCCATCTACAAAAGTAGAAATTGAATATATTGATTAAACAGGGTCAAGAGAGTTATCTCGAGTCCATCTACAAAAGTAGAAATTGAATATATTGATTAAACCCTGTAGATGTCTTGACTTCGATCTCATCTACAAAAGTAGAAATTGAATATATTGATTAAACAGAGAAGTGTTACAGAATACACGGTTATCTACAAAAGTAGAAATTGAATATATTGATTAAACTGTTAGGAGCTTACACCACTCCGCTATATCTACAAAAGTAGAAATTGAATATATTGATTAAACGTGACAACATTAAAGTTTAACCACTTATCTACAAAAGTAGAAATTGAATATATTGATTAAACTGGGCTAGTTTCGCAGCGAAACTTAAATCTACAAAAGTAGAAATTGAATATATTGATTAAACTGGATAGAAGTCGGAGACTCAGCCGAGATCTACAAAAGTAGAAATTGAATATATTGATTAAACAAAGTTTGCCCCAAATGCAAACAATAATCTACAAAAGTAGAAATTGAATATATTGATTAAACCCATTTGCACTGGCTCTTTTTGCGTAATCTACAAAAGTAGAAATTGAATATATTGATTAAACATATTGGTGATGAACCTGCATTTAGATCTACAAAAGTAGAAATTGAATATATTGATTAAACTTCTTTTTCGCTCGAGCTGCACATCTATCTACAAAAGTAGAAATTGAATATATTGATTAAACAACTTATTGCAAATGTAACTAACACATCTACAAAAGTAGAAATTGAATATATTGATTAAACGTTTGAGAATTACAAGAGCTATTTCATCTACAAAAGTAGAAATTGAATATATTGATTAAACTCCGTTTCTTTCTCAAAACTTCTCATATCTACAAAAGTAGAAATTGAATATATTGATTAAACATGAGAGGGTGGCATCCTACGCCAAATCTACAAAAGTAGAAATTGAATATATTGATTAAACCTGATACTGCTACACAGACAGCGCTTATCTACAAAAGTAGAAATTGAATATATTGATTAAACCTGGCGACCTCTCAGACATCACTGGATCTACAAAAGTAGAAATTGAATATATTGATTAAACGATGGTACAGCTTGGGTTGACTACAAATCTACAAAAGTAGAAATTGAATATATTGATTAAACCCACTAAAATACGGCTATAAATAAGGGATCTACAAAAGTAGAAATTGAATATATTGATTAAACGGGAGTAGTATGATTTGTATTACAAGATCTACAAAAGTAGAAATTGAATATATTGATTAAACATAACGATTATAGTAACGGTATGTATATCTACAAAAGTAGAAATTGAATATATTGATTAAACCAAGAACCAGAATATGTGAAAATTATATCTACAAAAGTAGAAATTGAATATATTGATTAAACTCTCCCTATGGCTCAACCAAGCCACAAGATGCAAATAACCAAAAACTAGTTGGTTACGACTTTGGCTTAGTTGAGCCATATTTTAAACATCAGTTTTAAAAAGACTGAGGTTTGGTTGAGTATAAATATGTCTTGAATCAAAACACAGCAATTTATACCTTTATTAAGTTGTCAAAAAACTAGGAAAAAATCACAATTTCTGACTCTTCGTTCTTGGCATAGCCGTAGCGGATAATTTTTCGTTTATCAGCTTCGCCTATTTGAAAAATAAGAACACTGTCAGCACCAGTAAATTTTTTCTTATACACTAATTCTATCTCTTTGAGAATATTTTGCAAGACACGTTGACTATTATTTATCTCAAAAACTGAACATTGCACCCTACGTCCAAATCTTTTAAGAAACTTAGAAAACTTTGTCCTAACTTTATTATTTGAAATATCATAAGATAACATAATCATATTATTTCAAATTAAAATTTGGAAACGGATATTTAACTGGATTCATCATATGTTGATAAAAACCATGAATATAAGCAAATATTTCTTCCTTTTCATCCATTAGCGACTGCAAAAAATTACCAACATATTTTGGATAAAATTCAAACGGTAATACAAAAGCCCCATTCTCAACAATAAAATCTTTTGTGCTTATTTGTTTTAAGTTAAACATTTTTACAATTTTCCTATCAATAATCGGTCTTAATGGCTCCATCACATCGCACGCCAGTGAGCGTCTTTGAAAAAAAAGAGTATGATAGAAACCCTTATAGGTATCAAAACCATGTAAACGCAATAAAGAATCAGTCAAATTAAATAACAACGTGTAACCGATATCAAGTAATAAATTATTTATATCTTCTTTAGTCCGAGGAGCACGACGACGCCAATCAATATTCGCAAATTGTTTTCCAAAATATTCTTTTGAATAATTACCCTCAATGCCCAATAATACCTTACAGTTTGTAACAGCATCTATTTGATCCAAAGATGTTTTGATTTTCTTTTGCCAAATAATCTTAGTCTCAAGATCGGCACCTGACGTAATCACGTTAGTCTGATTTTTGATTTTATTGGTTACTAACTTCTTTGCCATTATAAGCTGTTCATCATCAGTTTGATGATATTGCTTACTGCGAAGTAAATAATGTCCCTCTGCCGTGGTGAATAAACCACCATACATTTCAAAATTATGCTTCAGCAAAAATACCGAGACGCCAAATTCTCTGGATTTTTTTATAAAATTAGTCGTAAAAGACAAATCACCACAAATAAAGACAGCAAAGACCTTATGGACAGAAGCCCTGTTTATCACCTTTCCGTCTTGTTCAAAAACAATATTATCGTTACTGTACCGTAAATGAGATGGCTTACCCCACTCGGTATTTACAAACAATATTTGCTTCTCTTTAAAATCTGGCATGGAGATCATATAGATATTTTTAGTAGCTTAAATGACGATAAATACTTAAATCACAGCGAAAAACATTGTTGTCTTCTTGAAATGGGTCATAATTTCTCATTCTTTCCAATACATCTTCAAATTTTTTGATTTCAAGATTGGTTGGGCGACCAATTAAATAATGTTTATTATTGTTCAACGACTGTATTTCTAGTGACTTCACCTCATGCCCCATTTCCTGTAGACATAACATTTGAGCATACAGTTGATAGATTAGACCGTCATAAATGCCTTTAACCAGAGTCTTACGTTCGCATAAACTTTTATGAACAGTGTCATAAATATCAATTTTTCCACCGATATTATATTTTTCCGAATATACTGAAAGACCTTGCAAATACCTTTTGGCAGTTGAATATGTGCCATTATCAATATTGGCATGATTTAATTTTCCGACAATTTGTGGTTCTTCATGGTAAGTTTCAGTAGAAAAACTCTCAAATACACTATGTAAATACAGTGATTGTGGACTATATAAAAAGTCATTTATTTTAGAAATTTGAATATAGGGTTCCATACAATAAAAAGATATCCTGGTGCAATTTTTATATTATAACATGTATTTCTTATTTTGTAAATAGTTACAGAATGATATTTCTAATTTATACTGTTACTAATATATAGTAATTATTAGTAATTTAAATAAATATTATGAGTAAAACCACTAGTGTCAACCTGGGAAATCATTTTGAAAAGGCCGTGAATAAGTGGGTGATAAATGGACGATACGGGTCTGCCAGTGAGGCCTTACGAGCAGGGCTTAGATTATTAGAAGAACAAGAAGCAAAGTTTGCAATGCTACAACAGGCCTTAACTAAAGGTGAAAACAGCGGAGAAAGTAGGAGGTCATTTCGTGAAATAGTGAATGAAACTAAATCCGAAATCTATGGCAAATAAATATGCTCTTTCAAGTAGTACCGACATGGACATACAGGAAATTACCAAATATAGCATCTTAAATTTTGGAGAATCTCAGACCAATCAGTACTTAAATGGATTAGAGGAAAGTTTAGATATTCTGGCAAATAATCCTGGTTTAGGAATACCTCTCACTCACCCCAACAAAACAACTGTAAATAAAGGGACCGAATATTATTATTTCCACTATATTAGTCATGTCATCTATTTCAAAAAACGAGCAGATGATATTTTTATAATTCGGATTTTACATAAGAGAATGTTACCTAAAAAATATCTATAAAAAACTGATACCACGGTATCAGTTTTTTATATAAGTAAGCTAATTTATTTTTGCGTAAATTTATCCCATTCATCTATATCTATAAATATGTCACCCCAGTTCATTTTTTCGAGGGTGCCATTATTTTTTTGATAATTATTGATTTTATCTAACACAATTAAACCCTTGCGACCAATATTGTAGGCACCGTTAGCATCACCATTGTAAGCTACCCCCTTGAATCCTTGGGTACTATCAAATCCACAACAGGGACAATTAATGATATCAATGTCAGTCCCTGAAACACTGGAACGAGTATTTGATAAGAGATAAAGATAATTCGCCAACTGCTTATAAAACTTCATCAAATGACCACCAGTACGTAATTGACTATTGATATCGCCTTTGATATCAATGCCATTACCTTCAAATAATCCTTTCATACAGTCGGTTAATTGATACTGGATTGTTACTCCAGATCCTGTCTCATTAATAAGTTTACTCTCCCCCGCTGATAACTCTACAGCAGAAATGTTCCTCCTAAACCATTTATATCGTATAGCATTTTTAGTTGAGAGTATAAAGGAATCTTTTTTGTTTATTCCAGTAAAAAGTTGGTTACTACGTTTTGAAGTCTCCTTGGCTTTAGTGAAAGTTTTTAACGAGTAGCTGATGGTGAAATCATTGTCATAATATTTAATATTGATTAGATTCCAATCAATACTTTCATCAAAACGTACATTTGGTCTAAAACCACATTCGGGGCAGGTTTTTGATGTGTAGTTCGCCTGAGTATAGAAGATAATTCCAGTTTGCTTACCAATATTTTGAAATGATTCAAATGGTGCTGTGAGCTGGTACGCCCGAAGCAAGTGTCCAGCTTTTTCTGGATCAGTCTCACCTTTATCTACCAAAAAACTAAGTTTTTCAATTAGAGCTTTTTCTAATTGTTGATAAATTGATTTTTCAATACCACCGCGAATTTGTTTAAACCGCATATTGAGATCCTCAAGCACGATGATAGCATTGTGTTCAATTGCCAAATCAGCTAATTTTCGCACTACTTGAGAAATATATCCCTTTTTTAGGTCTTTAATTTTCTCTATATCAAGCCAATCCCGGCGAGATGATTCGCGTTCACTCGCGCGTATCGTTAGTTTCTCGGCATAATCAATTTCTTTGCCATCAGCTCCTTGCCCAACAAAGTTCAGACTACCAATCGCTGGTATACCTTTGGCATCAGACAAAATCTCTCCTTGCTGATTTATCACCGAATAGTACGCGAGATGCTTTTCCCCTCTATCAATTCCAATAATATTAATATTTGGATTATTGACAAGAAATTCATTTACTTTTGAGTTGAATTTTCGGGCATCATTTTTTGTTCTATTTAATGTCAATGGCACATGAAAGAATATTTTATCTTCACTGTACCGTTTATGATTCACTACTTCCTTATTATTAACTAGTTTAGTTCCTAATTTTCCTTGGGAAGTTTTAGGGCGATAAAAAATTTCTGCTTGACCATTAAGCTTTATTGGGAAATTCTGCTCAGCATTTTCTTTTGAAAAAAGAGCTTCAAAATATAGTGTATGGAGATTTTTGGTGGTTGTTTTTTTGATACCGTTTATAGCTTTATCTAAATTCCAATCTTGGTTTTTGATTTGGAATAGATACAACTCCCCATTATTATTTTTTTCTTTTATATATGAATCAGATACATCTTGATAAGTAATCTTATAGCCATCCTCAGCTACATCTCGAAAAAAATCACCAATGTTATTCGTATACTGATTACTTGATTTGATGTGTTTAAAATTATAACCCTTCCAACCATCATACTTTTGTAAGCAGTCAATGTAGAATTTAATTAGCGATTGCATGCTTTTAATAGAAAATGTGTCTCCCTTTTTAAACTCTGCATTCTTGTAAATTTTATAGATTTCCTCTGATGGTTTAAAAAAATCTAATCCTTTTACAGAAAAGCAAACTTTAGGAAACATTTTCGCTTGATCAGGAAAAAATTTATAAACTACCTTTTCATAATTTTCAGATTGATTGTTATCTAGAAAGAGAGCTTCGTGCTTCTTGTCAAAAATTCTATTATGACTCTTTTCCATTAATCCTAAGTAATATTTTCCATCCTTTTTAAGCAGGACAGCTGAATTATCGGCTTCTTTGTTTTTATCCCAGCCAGCTGCTAAAGTCGGGTTATCAAAATTTAACTTCCATTTTTCTTGACTATAAGGTTTTTTAGTTAAATAATTTCTAAGTTTGTTGTACACTTGCACAATATCTTCATAAGCATTTTTATAAAATGTTTCAAAATAGCCGAAATCTGGATTAGTATAGAAGACATCCAGTTCAAAATTGTCTCCTTCCCACCTGCGTTTCTTTTCAATAGCGAAGTATTTGGCTAATTGATAGATATGTAAGACATCATCCGCGAGATTCTTAATTGCAAGCTTAGGGGCAACATCATCCTCCTTAAAATCTTTCAGAATTGTCTCAAGAGCGGTTTTAGATACAGAATATCCGGCCGGGTGTGTCGTACCTATTTGTGAATCTATCTCGATACGGGATTTTAATTGCTCAAATTCGAATCTATAGATTTCCCAAAATTGTTGCCACACGGGTTTGTTTCCTATAATGACACCATTATTTTTTAGGCCTTCAACCGTTACATAAAATTGCTCTTTCCATATTTTATCTTCGACCATTTTCTCTAACGCTTCTTTGAGGTAGGACAATGGAATGAATTCAGGAAATGAATACCCACCCTCAGTCTTTTTAGCTGATGACGAAATAATCTTCGCGTTTTTGAGAACGGTGTAGAGAGCATCTTCAAACGTAGAAAATGAAACAAGCCAACGGCGTGAAATCGTGTTCAATGCTTCTTTAGCTAAGTATATTTGAGATAAATCGTAGGCGTCTGGGTTATTTAATACATCTGTGATGAGCAAACTAAATTTTTGTATTTTGACGTCGACATTTTTTAGAAATACTGTTAGTACTTCTTTTAATGCCCCCGCATCTTCTATCTCATCAGTAAATTTATCTTTTTCACTAAGAATTTGCTTATCGAGTGACTTAAAAAATGGCAACTTTTCTCTCGTTTGTTGCTTATACAAATTTATTAACTCATTAAGGCCTTTTTTCTTCTCACCATTTGGAAGTGTCTCTCCCCCCAAGACTGTATTATACGAATCAATACCAGCTTGCAAAAAACAGTCACCATAATTGGTCACTGAAAAAATATCAACCAGTGATATGTCAAAAACATTCTCCACTTCTGACAAATCTAGCTTGTCCTTAATACTTTCAAAAATTATTATATTTTCACAAAACCGTTTCAGGTTCTGATCAATGATGCGCGTAGCGTGGGCAGTTGCGGTACCATCATCTTTATAGAAGTTTTTTCTTGTTTCATTGAATTTAGTAAAGTATCCTGTAAAACCCTTCCAACTATCAAATACTGATATTTTATTACCGTCTTTATCTAGTAAAAACTCACCAGACACTTTATCTCGTAAGAATGATTCATCTTCATCACCATATAATACTTTTAAAACACTCTTAAAGACCGCTTCCTCAAACAATATTTCTATATTATTATTTTTTAACCCCTTAAAGGTTTCTTTTTGTGACCAAGTTTTGGCCATCTTATTAAATAATGTAACAATATTTTTCCTCAATTCAGTTTCTTTATTTTGCAAATCTTTCTGATTAGCTTTTTTATCTTTTTTCCAATTCCTATATAATTCAAAATAATTATCTAGACCTTCAATTTTTTTTCCAAACAGTGCTTCCTCGACAAAAGTACGGTGTAACTTGTCAAAATATTTTTTGGTGATCTTATATTTCTGAGCAATAATTTCATCTTTTTCTATTATTCCAAAATCCTCAAGCATTTTCTGAGTATTGCCAACTGGCTTTAACTCAAACCGAAGTGTTTTAGATAAAGAATATTGATTAGTGAATTCTGCAAACGTGGTGGGCGACTTTTTGACGTTCATAGTTATTTTTTTTACACTGATTTATAAATTTTGATACCAAAAAAGGGCGACGGTGGTCGCCCAACAGATAATGCTTACCAAATGGTTATGCGCTATTGGCACCGTCGCCCTTTTTTAGTATCAAAAAGACAACGAAACACCTTTAAGTAAAGTTGGGCGACATATTAAGTGTAATACAAACTAAATAAAAAAACAAACAGATGTCTGACCCCACCCATTTTTGCACTCCCTTGATAACTGCGACACATAGTACTCCGATCGCAAAAGTACTTCAATTGGTGTCAGGGTGTTTTTGAACGCCTGGTGTACCCGCTTCGTGTTATAGAAAAGGAGGTATTCAGTCAGTTTCGTATTAAATTGAGTAATGTCATCAAAGAGGAGGTTGGTATGGTAGTCAACATACTCAGTTTGGAGTACCCTATTGAACCGTTCACAATGGGCATTCATCTTGGGAGTACGGGGATAGGTGTGGGAGATGCGGCTTATATTGCGGACATTAAGCAATCTCGTGAGGTATTTCTTGAACTCTGAACCGTTGTCGGTGAGAACGGTATGTACGGGGTATGGAAAGAGTGACAGAATGAGGACAAAGAAGTGAGCCGTAGTCTTCGATGAGTGTGATCGTGTCCCAATCGCAAAAGCTGTTCTCGTATAGAGGTCAATGGCCGTGAGAATGTACATCCTCTTGCCATCTCGTTGCTTCTCTATGGTATCGAAAGCAATACAATGTCCTGGGTACTCGGCTCTGAATCCCTTGGGTTTCCTCGGTGCTTTGTGCCTTCTCACCTTCACAATCCGTCCTGTACCCGTTATCTTCTTCGGATAGATACGGAGACCACCCCTGTCATGGATGAGCCGTTCAATAGTTACCTTCTTCGGACATGTTGGTATACCGAGGGCATCAGTGAAGTCGAGGAGGAGTGGGTAGATCTTTCCGGCACCCAGATTTGGATAAACCTCTCGTAGTCGTTTGATTTCCTCAAGGATACGTATGTCCCAAAGGCGTTCTCGCTTCTTTATTGTGGTACGTCTCTTGGGGTTTAGGGCTTCTAGCTTCTTTTCCTTCTCCCAGCGTTGTTTCCAATACCAGAGCGTACGCTCTGTGATATCAAAAGCATCAATCGTTGACTCCAGACCATACTTATCCCAGTGCTTGAGTACTTTAAACCTATACTTTGCTATTTCGGTTACCATATACCGAAAGCGGATCAGACGATTGTATGCGGTCTTAAATTCCTTTGTTCCTTTGAGGTTGCTTCGTATTCTCATAGTGCGCCCAGGTGGTTAATGAGTGCAATATGTATGTGAGGTTAGTCAGTCACCCAGGTGGCTGAATTACTAATTCTTTAGTTCTTTAGCAAATTCAATATTTCTTTAGCGTTGTTAGCAGTATTTGATAATGACGTTTGGTTATTTTCAGTATTGTCAGGTGAAGCACTAGCACCAAGCATGGCAGACAAGGAATTCATAAAAAATGAATAAAAGATAAGAGGTAAACCAAAAATAACCAAATACAATAGTACCTTAAACCAAAATTCCATTCGTGCGTTTTTAACTATTTTTTTTAAAAGTTGGTTGTTTTCTGTAAGTAGGCGATTGTTTTCACGAGTCAAAGACAATGTATCCATTTCTGTATTTGATGTTGATTCCATGTCACTTTTTAGTATAGCAGAATAAACCTTACAACAATACCCAAATATGCTATCCTGGTGATTAAATGCCCTTGTAGTTCAATGGATAGAACGATTCCGTCCTAAGGAAAAGATCCTGGTTCGATTCCGGGTAAGGGCACCAATACAAATGAAGTAGCGCGCACGGAGCGCGTGCCACCTCATGTGTTTTTTAAATAGGTGTGTCCTTAGTACAATAAACATACAAAGATAAAATTTGCCTTAATTTATTTTTTTCAAAAACCCTATCATCAAATAGAAGTTGTAAAGAGAGACGGTCCTCTTTTTTATAAACGACGTAGAGTGGGCGGAATAAGAAAATTTTAATTTTCTTATTTTAGATTAAGATAAACAGGTAATAGTAGTAAGCTGAAAGTTGCTTAGCTAAATATTTTATACTGCCAAGGTTATACTGAGATAATAAAAAGATTTGACCTCCTGTAATAGGAGGTCAAAAAATCCTTGTTCGTTTAATCTTTACCTCAAAAAGTACCATACCAGTCAGAAATGTACAATTCCTTCACTGGTTCACCCGGTTTTTTCCCCAGAATTATCTGGGGTCTGCCATCTTTAAAAAAGATGGCCAGATGAAGTTTTTTCAATCTTTGAAAAAGAAACAGACAGACACCTGCCTGTCCACTTTGTTTGTGCCGGCACCTATCAAAAAATATCACCTCAAAGTAATAATCAGAGTCTGCCTCCTCTTGCCGATCAGGATTAGCAAAATCCCGAGAGAAAATTGGAGTGATTGACAATCCAAACATAATTGCCAAAACAAAGCAGCATACCACACCAAACTTTTTCATCTCCCTTTCCCCATCTGTTGCTTCAATCATGACCACAAGTCCAGATTTTTCTAGCTTGATACTACTCTCCCTAAAATAATTTGTCAAGTTTAATAAAAAATTGCGGGGTCGGACCCCGCAATTTACTTTTTACTACAGAAAAGAAATATGAATTCTAAAATAGGAAAAATCTACAGCCCCAACAATTCCCTCACTTTTCCCTCATCAAAACCAATTACGATATCATCATCAATTTTAATAACTGGCACTCCCATTTGTCCAGTCAGTTCAATCATTTCCTGACGCTTAGCTAAATCGGTAGCGACATCATTGTCAGTAAAAGCAA
>Ga0210057_1009705_pt1 | contig 11070 bp, 9 predicted proteins | sample CryGeyCG2114_010_2_FD_183968 | JGI IMG/M metagenome (GOLD analysis project Ga0210057, IMG submission 183968) | Groundwater microbial communities from aquifer - Crystal Geyser CG10_big_fil_rev_8/21/14_0.10 (SPAdes) (version 2) | ecosystem: Environmental > Aquatic > Deep subsurface > Groundwater ...
ACAGGTAAATGTTTAGGTTTTGGTAACGGACAGACATGCTGGAATGGTAGTGTGTCTGGTAGTGATAGTTTAAACGCAGCTTTAGCACCATATATAAAAATTCCATCAGATCCCTTATTTGGAAGCCGTGCTAGAGGTAATGCCTATATATACGGCGATAGCAATAGTATAATACAGCATGGCATTGTAACGGCACTTCTTATCCCACAGGTCCGTTTTTAATTTGGTTACCAGACAACAACAGTGCCGGTAGCGACGCTGATTGTAAGGGTTTAGGATTTTACGCTTGTTGCGGGTCAGTGGCTCAGTGTGGGGAAGGCTACTACTGTGCTTATAGAATAGAATGAGAATATAAATAATAAAACCACCTCATTGCTAATTGGAAAATGTAACTGACTAATCAAAAAAAACTTTAGTGATTATTGTATTTTTTACTCCCCCCTCTCGCAAAAAGAGGGAATTTTAATTGTCAAAATTTTTTAAAAAAGCTATAATAAAACCATTAAATTATGTCAAATAATATTAGAAATTTTTGTATTATCGCTCACATTGATCACGGCAAGTCAACTTTGGCTGACCGTTTTTTGGAATTAACAAATACAGTGGAAAAAAGAAAAATGAAAGAACAATTATTAGATCAGATGGATTTGGAAAGAGAACGGGGCATCACAATTAAATTACAGCCTGTTAGAATGGATTATAATGGCTATGTTTTAAACTTAATTGACACACCAGGCCATGTTGATTTTACCTATGAAGTTTCTCGCTCTCTCGCGGCAGTGGAAGGCTCTATACTTTTAGTTGACGCCACCCAAGGCATCCAAGCTCAAACTTTAGCCAATTATCATCTTGCCAAAGATCAAAATTTAACAATTATTCCAGTCATTAATAAAATTGATTTGCCCTCAGCCAGAATTGAGGAATTAAAATCAGAATTAGTCAATCTTTTAAAATGCGAAAACAATGAAATTTTAATGGTTTCTGGCAAGACAGGACTTGGCGTAGCAGAACTTCTGGAAACAATTATTAAAAAAATTCCCAGCCCCGCAGGCAAATTTGAAAAACCTCTGCAGGCTTTGATTTTTGATTCTGTTTATGATGACTACAAGGGCGTGGTCGCTTATGCGCGAATTATGAATGGCAATATTAAAGCTGGCGATAAAATTCATCTCATCAGCACCAGTGTTGCCAGTGAAATTTTAGAAGTCGGTTATTTTAAACCCCAGTTAATAAAAAGTCACGAACTTAAAGACGGAGAAATCGGTTATATTGTGACTGGATTAAAAGACCTTTCAGCCTGCAAAGTAGGAGACACAATTATTGATCAAAAAAATATCTCTCAAAAATTATCATTATGCCTGCCGGGTTATAAAGAAATTAAACCTATGGTTTTTGCCGGCATATTTTGCAAAGAAGGCGTGGAATATTATGAATTGCGCGAGGGCTTGCAAAAAATAAAATTAACAGACGCGTCTTTATTTTTTGAGCCGGAAAATTCTCCGGTGCTTGGCCCAGGATTTCGCTGCGGTTTTTTAGGACTTTTGCATTTGGAAATTATTCAGGAAAGATTAAAAAGGGAATATGAATTAGATTTAATAGTGACAACTCCGAGCGTCGCTTACCAGGTAAAATCAAAAAATGGCGAAAACATTATTATCCACTCGCCTCAGGAACTGCCTAATCAGAATGAAATTATAGAAATTCTTGAACCATGGGTAAGGGTTGACATTATCACGCCCAAAGAATTTTTAGGCGGGCTAATGTCACTCATGACTGAAAAAAGAGGAATTTATTTAACCACTGATTATTTTTCTAATGATTCAGATAGAATTATTCTGCATTATGAAATGCCTTTGAGTTCTATTTTAACTAATTTTTATGATAAATTAAAAAGTGCTTCTTCTGGCTATGGATCTTTAAATTATGAAATTATCGGTTACAGGGCCTGCGAAGTTGAACGGCTTGATATTTTAGTGGCAGAAGAATTAGTGGACTCGCTTTCTTTAATGGTTTATAAAGATGAGGCTTACCGGGTGGCTAGAAAAATTGTGGAATCATTAAAAAATGTTTTAGCGCGAGCTATGTTTGAAATAAAAATCCAGGCTGTGCTTGGTTATCAAATACAAAATAAAAACAAGGGCGGCAAAGTGATTGCTTCGGAAAGAATTGCGCCTTTGCGCAAAGATGTCACTGGTTATCTTTATGGCGGCGATGTGACGCGTAAAATGAAACTTTTGGAAAAACAAAAAAAGGGCAAGAAAAAAATGAAGGCTCTTGGCCGGGGTCGGGTTGATATTCCAACCGAAGCATATCTGGCTGTTTTAAAAAGATAAAAAATGGTAAAATAAAAATATGCAAAAAAGAAAACTTATTAAACTATTCTGGATAATTGTTTCGTTTTTTGTCATCTTAAGCATGCTGGCTTGGGTAGCGGTATAAAATTATGTCCTTCTATTCCAAAAACCTCCGTGATAATGAACAGATTATTGCCATTATCAGAAGAAACTGGCTAACTTATCTGCCAAAAATAGTTCTGGCTTTTATTTTATTTTTCATTCCTTTTTTCTTCATGTTTCCTCTGATTGCTTGGGGTGAGATAGGCCAAATTATTCTCGCCTTGCTTTTAGCTCTGGCTCTATTTTATCTTTTTAAACTTTTGGCTTTATCATATTTTAACTGCCTGATTATTACGACCGAAAGATTAATTGATTTTTCCCAGAATAAAACCCTGGAAAGAACTGTTAAAGAAACTGATTTTATGAACATCAGCGAAGTCAGCTATAAAATCAAAGGCATTTTGCCAATGATTTCGCGCGCCGGCAACTTAGAAATTAAATTAAAATCAGCAGGGCAAGAACCAAGTCTGATTATCAAAGGCGTTTCCAGCCCGGAAAAAGTTCAAAATATAATTTTAGATTTAAAAAAATTAGCCGAAGAAGAAATGCGAATAAAAAAAGATCGTTCAGTCGCTTCTGAAACTTACCAGCAAATTTTAATGAAAATAAAAAATGATATTGGGCAAGAGGGGATTGAGAGATTGCTTAACAGTTTGCATTCTGAAAAAAGCAGCAATAAGGATGAAAATGATTTAGAATTTTTGAGGTAAAAAATTATGACTCGTTACAATCAGCCAAAAGTCAAAAAAATTATATCTTCGCGCATAACTTTGTTAGGGTTATTTTTTATTCTAATTCTAATTACTTATGCCATTGTTAAAAATTCCGGACGGGAAGAAATTGTCAGCGATAGCACGGCTAAACTTAGCCAAAAAATTCAGGCGATTGAAAAAGAAAACGGGGAACTGGCGGGACTAATAAAATATTTTTCCTCATCAGAATTTGTGGATAAAGAAGCTCGGGAAAAATTAAATATGATAAAACCAGGCGAAAAAGTTGTGGTCGTGCCGCAGGAAAATAATTCAGAAGATTGGGGAAATGAAAATGAAAAAAATAATCTTAGCAATTGGCGGCTCTGGATAAAATATTTTTTTGAATAATTCACGCGGGTATCGTATAATGGCTATTATGTGTCCTTCCCAAGGATAAAATACGGGTTCGATTCCCGTTACCCGCTAATAGGCCGACTTAGCTCAATTGGTAGAGCGATGGTATCGTAAACCATAGGTCGTCGGTTCGATTCCGACAGTCGGCTAATTTAAAAAAAATACAATTTTATGTCAATAACAAAAAAATCTCTATTCCTTTATTCCTTTATTGCCTTATTCCTTATCTCTCCTTTTTCAGTTTCTGCAGAAGAGTTATCTGTTCCTGCTTATCGTTTTGAGTCGCAATACGCCATTGATAATTCAATGACTCAGGATTATTTTTTAAAAAACGGCCAAGAAAATTTTTCCATAAATTTTAGACAAGGCGCGAGCGAACAAAATTTAACTTTGACTTTGCGCGAACTTAATTTTAATGATATTCCAATTGGCAAAACAGTTGATCTTAATGGCAAAGAAAATAATTTAGAAAGAATATCGCTTGCTTATGAATATCAGATTTCTTCTGCCGCAGAACTTTTGCCATTTAACTTGCCTTTGGCCATTGATCTAAAAACAGAAATTTTAAAAGACATGTTTGACAATACTATGATGGAGAGAAAAATTATGCATTACTGGAATAAAGAAAATAATGTCTGGCAGCCATTAGAACGGGAATCTGTGGGTGACATCAATCGCAATTCTGTGCGCGCTAAAACTTTTATAACGCAAAACATCGTGGCTATGTTTATTGTCAAAAATCAATTTGAAGCATGGGCGTCATGGTATCCTGATGCGCTGACGCCCAGTTCCAAATACAACGGCGCTTCTAATAAATATCCAATTGGCACCAAAGTAATGGTCTGCCGTTTAGATAATTTGAATAAATGTGTTAAAATTAAAATAGTTTCAACTGGTCCTTATGTTGATAACCGCATTGTTGATTTAACTAAAACCGCTTTTAAAGCTATTGGCAATCCAGGCGGGGGGGTGGTGGGCGTCAGGGTGACACTTATAAAACTGTAAACGCTGGGATTCCCGCTGGAGTTTACCCCGTACTGCAATACTGGGCGGGAATGACAAAAAAAATTATGATTCAATTCCGCAATGTTTCCAAAACTTATCCGCCCAATGTGCATGCTCTGAAAAACGCCACCTTTCACATTAAGCCAGGCGAGTTTATTTTTTTAGTCGGCCAATCAGGCACTGGCAAAACCACGGCTGTCCGTCTTTTAATTGCCGAAGAAAAAGTTTCTGCTGGCCGGATTATTGTCGGCGGCTGGGATATTACGCATATTCCAAGGCGGCATGTGCCACTACTCCGCCGCCAAATCGGCGTGGTCTGGCAGGATTTTAAATTATTGCCTAAAAAAACAGCTTTTGAAAATATTGCTTTTGCTTTGGAAGTTTCCGGTTCTGAAAACAGCCGCATTCAAAAAATTGTGCCTCAAGTTTTAAAAATAGTCGGACTGGAAGATAAAGCCATACGTTATCCTGCTCAATTATCTGGTGGAGAACAACAAAGAATTTCTATTGCAAGAGCCTTAGTGCATCGGCCAAAAATTTTAATCGCTGATGAACCAACTGGAAATTTGGACGCTGTTAACACGCGCGAAATTATTGATATTTTGCAAAAAATAAATGAATTTGGCACTACCGTCCTATTGGTGACACACAACCGCGATATTGTTAATTCTTTAAAAAAAAGAGTGATTACTTTAGATCATGGCATTGTCATCGCTGATCAGGAAAAAGGAAGATACTTTTTGTAAAATTAAAAATATTATGTTTCTTATTTCTCTCACCCGCATTATCCGTTTTGCTCTGCAAAATTTTTACCGCAATATCTGGTTATCAATCATAACCATTACTATTATCATTCTCACCCTATTTTCTTTAACTTCGCTCATTGTCATTAACGCCGGCGTAAGCCAAGCGATTTTAACTATTAAAAATAAAGTTGATATTTCCATCTATTTTAAAAACTCAACCAACGAGAGCACGGTCAATCCGCTTAAAGAAAAAATCAGCGCCTATACCAATGTTAAAGAAGTAGAACTTATCACGGCCAGCGAAGCTTTGGAAAAATTTAAAAATAATCATAAAAACGACCCGCTGATCCAAAAAGCTCTTCAGGAATTAGATGCCAATCCATTAGGCCCCACCTTGACAGTCAAAGCCCATGATGTTAATTTATATCAACAGATTTTATCACAACTGAAACAGGATAAAATTGATCAACTGGCCGAAGAAATTGATTATGATGATAATAAATTAGTGATTGAAAGACTGGAGGCAATCAGTCAAAAAGTCCAAAGGCTTGGTTTAATTATCAGCATAATTTTTGCCATTATTTCACTTTTAGTTGTGTTTAATACGATCCGCATTGGCATTTACACGCACAAAGAAGAAATTGGCATTATGAAATTAGTAGGCGCTAGCAATTGGTTTATCCGCGCTCCATTTTTATTAGAAGGCATTATTTACGCACTTCTTGGCAACATAATTTTCTGGCTTTTATTTTATTTAGCAGCTGGTTTTCTCCAGCCATTTCTTTTTGCTTTTTTTATTGACATCAATTTTAATTTGATTAATTATCTGGTCAGCCACTTTTTGTATATTTTTGGGTTTGAACTAATCATCATAATTATCTTAAATACAATTTCTAGCTTTATCGCGATTGGAAAGTATTTAAAAGTGTAAGAAGTGGATCGTCCTAAGTGAACGGGGCAAAGCGAGAAATTTGTTTATTTTATCCCCTCCTTTTCAAGGAGGGGTGATTAAAAAATCGTAAGATTTTTTAATCGGGGTGGTTAATAATTTGTATTAATGTTTGGTTAACCCCTCTGTCCCTTCGGGACACCTCCCCTTGAAAAGGGGAGGACAGGAAACATTGCGGGATCGTCTAGTGGTAGGACAGCGGCCTTTGAAGCCGTGAACCGGGGTCCGAATCCCTGTCCCGCAGAAAAATACGAATCACAAAACTTTTGAGTTTTGAATTTAATCTTATGCAAGTCGGAATTGTCGGGCTGCCTAATGTTGGCAAGTCAACGCTTTTTAAAGCTTTAACCAAAAAACAAGTTGATACAGCTAATTATCCTTTCTGCACTATTGACCCCAATGTGGGCGTAGTAGCTGTGCCAGATGAACGTTTAGAAAAACTATCCGCGGTTTCGCATTCAGAAAAAATTATTCCTGCGACCATTGAATTTGTTGACATTGCCGGCTTAGTAAAAAACGCGCATAAAGGCGAAGGACTAGGCAATCAATTTTTAGCTAACATCCGCGAAGTAGACGCGATTGTTGAGGTGATAAGAGATTTTCAGGATGAAAATGTCATCCATGTGGAAGGATCTGTTAATCCAGAGCGCGACAAGGACATAATTCACCTTGAATTGATTATGGCTGATTTGGCTACGGTGGAAAAAAGAATCAGGAGTGCAGAACATGAAATTAAATCAGGCGATAAAAACGCTCTTAAATTGTTTGGCACTTTAAAAATAATTAAAAAAACTTTGGAACAGGGGAGACTGGCTAATGAAATTGGCTTAACTGATGAAGAAAAAAAATCTGTTAAAGAACTTGGGCTTCTGACTTTGAAGCCTATTATTTATGTTAAAAATATTGACGATGCCTTACAGTCTAACACCCCTGACACTTTGTCACCGAATACTTCTGACATTATTTCCATCAACGCAAAATTAGAAGCTGAATTAGCTGACTTGCCTGAAACAGAATTAAAAGAATACCTTAAGGAATTAAACATTACCGTGACCGGACTTGATAAATTGATTACTGCCAGTTATAATATTCTTGGCTTAATTACTTTTTTAACTTCTGGACCAAAAGAAACCCGCGCCTGGACAATTAAGAGAGGCGCTAAAGCACCAGAAGCAGCCGCCGTAATTCACACTGATTTTGAAAAAGGTTTTATCAGGGCCGAAGTTTGTAATTGGCAGGATTTTATCAAATATGACGGAGACTTAGGCGTGAAAGAAAAAGGCCTAATGCGCCTTGAAGGCAAAGATTACACAATCCAAGACGGCGACACAATTTATTTTAGAGTCAGCACTTGATACACAAATCAACACAAATTAGAACACAAATTTACACAAATATTAAATTACTTGCAAAATTAAAATCAAACTGTCTAAACTTAATTTTAAATTTTGAATTGTAATTTTGATTTTTGATTTTTGCATTTTGAATTTTTATGTCTCACCCAAAACAAGAACGCACATTAGTTTTAATTAAACCAGATGGCGTACAAAGATCTTTAATAGGAGAAATAATCCACCGCTTTGAAAGAGTGGGCCTAAAATTTTTAGCTTTGAAAATGATCATTCCAACCAAAAAACAGGCGGAAAATTTTTATCCATCTAATGAAGAATGGTTTTTATCAGTCGGCAACAAAACTATTAAAGGCTATGAAGCCAAAGGCATCAAATTAGATCGCTCGCCATTAAAACAAGGAAAATTTGTTAAAAAAATTTTGGTTGATTTTATGACTTCTGGTCCGATTGTCGCTATTGTTCTTCAAGGCAATGAAGCAGTAAAAATTGTCAGAAAATTGGTTGGTTCTACTGAACCATTAAGTTCTGATGTGGGCACTATTCGCGGGGACTTTAATATTGACAGCTATACAATGGCTGATGTTGACCAACGCGCTGTTAGAAATTTAGTGCATGCTTCTGAATCTGTTAATGAAGCTGAACGCGAATTAAAATGCTGGTTTAAAGAAGAAAAAATTTTACGCTATAATTTGGTGCAAGATAAAATTTTGTATGATGTTAATTTAGATGGTATAAAAGAATAAACCTGTGGATAACATTTTTTGACTTAATTCTTTTATACCTGTATAATAATACTGCACTACAAAATTTAGTGCGCAACCAGGGAAACAGCTCTTCTTAAGAAATTATGTACAAAATTTTTTAAGAATCTCGCAGCGGTCCCAGTTCAAGCTTGAATTAGAACTTACGAATTGTGCTGTATCTTTTTATCATGCTAAGTGTTGACAAATTTTTGAGCAAAAACTGTTTGAGCGAAGCGAGTTTTTTTGCGAAAAAATTTGTCAACCTTAGCGCCAATAAAATAGCGCGATTCTAAAAACTTATGCCGACCAATAAGGCGCTAAAATCAATTGCCAATCAGCCAAATCAAAATTTGGTTTTGGTTGTAATTAGTCTTTTAGTTAACCTTTCACCGGGCCGGCTCGGATTTTAAATAAAAATCCAAAACACACACAAGAAAAGCCGGCCTTACAAATGGTCGGTTTTTCACTTTTATCAGAAGGAGCTTTGATTAAGGCAACCCCTTAATCAATATCTCGGCCGTTGTATTTTTGACTCAAAAAGTCTTAAAAACAGCGGCTTTTTATTTTTTTTAAAGTATGTTATAATAACCTTGCCCTACAAGAAGATTCCTGAATCATTTCTACAAATTTTAATCATGGAATTCACATTTTAGCAAATTTCTGGTTAGACCAGAATTTGTTAAAGAGAATGCCAGCGATTGTTAATCTGAACTATTTAACCTTTGCCAGGAATTCATGACATTTGGTTAGATTATTCAGAAATCCGTTAAATTTACGGATTTGATTTCTTGTGAATCACAACCTTGCAGGGCGTTTTAATTTAGCGGGTTATGGTAATTTAAATATCACGGTGTGATGTTTTAATGGTAGTACGCGAGATTTTTTAGTTAAAATAATATCGGGCTGTAGTATACCGGTAGTACGCGTCCATGGGGTGGATGTAGACCGGGTCCAATTCCCGGCAGCCCGACCAACTTAAACTTTTTTCAAAATCAGGATTGTTTTGTTGCCCGCCCTCGCTTTCCGCCGCCGCCGAATTTCGTATTTTGCTTTGCGAAATGCGCCGCCAAGAATTTTGTTTGATTATTTTCATATTATTTGGTAGTATAAAAATACAGATAATAACCTTATATACTATAATACTACCAAAACTTTATTTATATGACAAGTGGCAAAACAATCAGCGAAAATATCAAGAAAACGCGAGCTAAACTTGGCTTAACGCAAGACGATTTAGCCAAGAAAGCGGACATAAAATACACAACGCTTATGAAAGTTGAAAGCGGCCACGGTTAATAAACCAAGCGTCCAAACTATGGCGAAAATCGCTAAAGCGCTTGGCGTTTCAATAGAAGATTTAATAAAATAAATGGGTATTGCAAAAGATGTCGGGGGGGTAAACTATTAGTAAAATAAAGTCGTATTAATAACTTAAATTTTTCTTTCTGGTTAGGATATAATAACCAGAGAGGAGAAAGGATTAAAATTTATGGAAAAATTTAAACAACAACCAAATCTGGAAGACGCGCAAGCTCAAACTCCTCAAACAAGAGAACAGTTTGAACAAGAGCGTGATATTAGGGCAGAAGAGAGAAGCAGATATCGAACTATCTGGCAGAAAATTTTAGGTCGGGAAAAGATCGGCGAAATGGATATTGCTGTAGAAGAAGCGCTGCGAATGGACGCTGAAATAGAAACTATGATGCAAGAAGGAAAAGTTGCATCAACCACTGAGGCGGTTGAAGTTATTGAAAAAGAGGGAAAATTCGGACTTAAGGGACAGGAAAGGATTGGTAAAGAAGAATGGGCGCGATTTAGAACATTGCAGTTTGGTGGAGCGTTGGAGAAAAATGATTTTGGAAAGGCAAGCGAAATAGTCTATCAAGCCGGACAGGAGAAGAAAGTTGACGATGAAAATCGGCAAATTTTGGAAGAAACAATCGCCCCTCTCATAACCCAAAAGGTTGCCGAACTAATTCAAGCTAAAGATGGTAGAAATTTTGTCCGAGCTTTTTACGAGTTGGGACGTTTGCAGCCAATAACCGCTGAGGGTTTATCGCAGGAAAATTTACAATCCCCAGAAATTCAAGGCGCTATAAAAGAAAATTTGATTTCTTGGATGCGTACTGATCCAGAATATTTTGCGAAGTATCGAGACAAATGGGCAAATAATGGCTTTGTAGAGAATAAAGAAGCGTTGAATACGCTACCCGAAATCCAACAGATTGCAAAAGAAGAATTGATTAGCTGGATGAATATAGACCCGGAATATTTTGCTAAGTACAGGAACAAATGGGAACAATCAGGAATTATCAATGGAAGCGAAATGAATATGCTTCAAGAGGTACAAAATATTGCCAAGGATAAACTAATTGATTGGATGCGTACTGATCCAGAATATTTTGCGAAGTATCGAGACAAATGGGCACAGGCAGGAATTATTGACGCTGAAGCGCTAAGTAGCTTACCAGAAATTCAAGGTATCGCTAAGGAAAAACTAATTAGCTGGATGCGTACTGATCCTCAATACTTTGCAAAATATCGTGATCTTTGGGGTAACGCAGGTATCATTGAGGTGGACGAGATGAACACGTTAGAGGAAATTCAAAAAATTGCCAGAGAAAAATTATTGAGTTGGAATAGAACAGATTCGAGATACTTCGCAAAATATAGAGATATATGGGCGGGCCTGGGAATTATTAACGCGGAAGAAGCCAACGGTTGGATCAAGTCGTTATCATAGACATTTTTTAGCGGCGCGCCAGTTTCACTG
>Ga0210057_1009706_pt1 | contig 11069 bp, 10 predicted proteins | sample CryGeyCG2114_010_2_FD_183968 | JGI IMG/M metagenome (GOLD analysis project Ga0210057, IMG submission 183968) | Groundwater microbial communities from aquifer - Crystal Geyser CG10_big_fil_rev_8/21/14_0.10 (SPAdes) (version 2) | ecosystem: Environmental > Aquatic > Deep subsurface > Groundwater ...
ATCATTATTCTGGAGGTAAAAAAATACCTAAACCTGAAGAAGGAGAATTAATAAAAAAAATTAACAATTGGATAGAAAATTATAATTCAAAAAAAGAAGAAATAAATTATGAAAAAATAAAAAGGTTGCATATAGATTTTGAACAGATTCATCCATTTAGAGATGGAAATGGAAGAACTGGAAGAATTTTAATGAATATTCAAATGATTAATTCTAATCTTCCATTAAAGATTATTCATCAAGGAAAAGAACAACAAGAATATTATGGATGGTTTACATTAAAATGAAACCTCCAATTGAAAGATTAAGAATTATCAAAGGAAAAGAAAAAGAAGAAATCTTGGAAAACTTAAAAAACCAATTTGGAATAAAAAAAATTCCAGGAATTTTACTTAAACGTGGAAGAGAAAGAATTTTTTTATATGAAGGAAATTTTGATGAAGAAGATTTAAAAAAACTTGAAAAAATAACTTTCATTGAAAGAGTTGGAATCTATTTTGGAAAACTTGAAGAAAGAGGAATAAGACTTTCAATTGAAGGTTCCCAAATATTAAAAAAAGAAATAACAAAAAATATTGTTGAATTGGATAGAAAAGAGATGGATATCTGGATGATGGGGCATGAATTACTCAAAAAAACTCCGAATAAAGGATTTGTAATTATGAAATATAAGGAAGATATGCTTGGAACAGGAAAGGCAAGTGAAGAAAAAATAACTAACTTTATTCCAAAGTCCCGTAGATTAAGAGACAAAAGTATTGAGAAATGAAATTAATTCTCTTCTTTAAAAAACCATATTCCAAAAATTAAAGCATAAATAAAACTTAAAAACATCCCTAAGATTGTGGCGATATAACCCAATAGGGGAACAAATGAAACTACTGCAAAAATTAATAAGAATAGATTAAAACTTATCTCTCTTTTTTTAAACCATATTCCCCAAACCAGATTAAAAATTATAATTAATATTAAAAGATATAAAATCCAAGGGGGTAATTCTAAAAAGAAACCGATAAAAAAAAGAAGAAAGATTAAAAAAACTGCTCCAAGCTGAATAAAAGACTTCTTTTGAACTTCAATAATTTTTTTTGTTTCTACCATTTGTTATCTAAAACAGCCTTACCACTTATTTTAACTTGTTGATTTTGGGAGTCTATACTAGAACTTTCAGAAGAACCAGACATTAATTGAGATATATCTTTTACATTGAATAAAAGTTTTATTAATGCATAACGAGGTTTTATTGTAACTCCTTCCTTCCAAGCTTTGGAAATTGCTCCAAATGCACTAAAAAGGTTACCTGGCCCAGAATCTTCTTGAATTTGAACCCAGAATGGTCCCTCAATTTTTTCTCCATCAAACTTGTTAATCATATAATTTACAAAATTATATGCCACATCATAATCAATATCTATTGAAATATCTGAACTTTCATTTATTGAATCTGAAAGTCTAAAAATAACATCCGGATTTACCTGTAAATACTTTTTAACTTCAAAATCTCCTCCACTTTCCTTCAAACTTAATTGAACATCAAAACTTCCACCATATCTTTCACTTAAAGAATTTATAATTTCCATCTGTCCTTCATCTGATTGAATCTTTGAAATTTCTTTTTCATTTGGACCAAAAGAATTATTCAAAACCATATAACTAATCAAATCTTTAGCAACTTCTTTGTCTGGCATCCAAGAATATTTGAAAAGGGTTGTATAATACTTTCTATTTTGATCAAAACTAATTGGGATAATTTTCTCCCAAACTTCTACATTTGTATTATTATTTTTATAGCTAAATTCAATTTTTTCAAAACCTTCTGGCCACTCTCCCGTTTTAGAACATTGAAGATTATTTGAAATTTCTTCTTCTATTCTAATTAATCTCCAAAGAGCCTGTCGAAAACCTCCAGCTCCATTGAGAATTTTATCATAATTCCCAACTAAAAAATCTTCAAAATACCATTTTGCAAAATCTTCATTAAAATCCTTTTGTAATGCCTTCCTCATACCAACTAAACTATCAATTTGGGGTTGACAATCCCATCCTCCTTCATTAAAAACCTGATATTTTTCAAAATCTCCCCAGGCATTTAAATTTAAATTGGAAAAATCCTTATCACAACTAGCTTCCAATTTAATTTCACTAGAAATAAATTCATCACACTTCTCTTCATCTTTACATTCATCATAACAATCTTGATATTCTCTGCACTCTTGAGGAGATTCTTCACATACTTCTTCGGTTTTACATTCATCTTTACAAACTTGAGTTGTACTATTAGAAGAAGCATTAAAAACATCACTACAAACCTGATTACAAACTTCTTTCTGGGAACACTCACTTTCTGCACTTCCTGTATTGGAACAATCTTTTTTTGTTTCACATACTGGTTGACATTGAGTATTCTTCCAACATTTCTTATCTTTTGTTTCACCTATATCATAATAAAAATTTTTCTTTTCACTTTGATATTTTTTTTCATATTCCAGAAATCCTAAATCCTTCAATGTTTCTTCACAATTAGCTTCTTTCTGAAAAGTATTTCTTAGTTTGGAAAATTCATTTTTTAATTCACCATAATCAGAATCATTTTTACTTATACTTTCTCTCAAATCCCCTACAAAGATTTCAAATTCAGATGAAAAAGAATTTGTTGAAGAACTTGAATAAAGTTGATAATCAATATAATAAGAATTTTCCAAATCTTCTTTTGATTCATAATATTCTCTGTCATGCCTCACAAACGGATAAGCATAAAAAATAATTTGAAAATCTTTAGTTTGGAATATTTTTTGGTATTCAAATCCCTTAAAATTTCCCTTATTCTTAGAATTATCAACTTTTTCAAAAAACTTTTTTACCTCAGATTCACTAATCTGCTTTTCACCACTTAAAGACCCGTACATCTTATTTTGGGAATAATCAATATAAACTATTAATTGGGGTGCAGTAATTTCTCCAGAATCATATTGAGTTATATAACCATCAATTTCTGAGAAACTTGTTTCAAGTGATGCAGAAACAAATGAAAAAGAAATTGAGAATATCAATAAAAAAATTATTATCCCTCTTATTTTCATAAAAATATTAAGAAAAAGGACTTTAAATAATTATTCTGAAAGAGGAATCTTTTATCTAGGCCTAAATATAATTTAAAAAAAGACCCACTAACTTTATAACCCTAAATTTCTAATTAACAAAATGGAAAAAACAAAAATTGTCAAAGCAGGAAAAATTGCAAGTGAAGTGAAGAGTTGGATTAAACCTCACGTAAAAAAAGATATTTTATTACTTGAAATTGCAGAAGAAATTGAAAAAAAAATTATTGAACTTGGAGGAAGTCCTGCATTTCCCGTTAATCTTTCAATAAATGAACACGCAGCACATTACACTCCTTCGCATAATGATGAAACTCTTGCTCACGGACTTCTTAAAGTTGACTTTGGAGTTGAAGTTGATGGTTGGATTGCTGACAATTCTTTCTCAGTGGATTTGGAAAATTCAAAAATTAATAAAGAATTGATAAAAGCTTCAGAAGATGCTTTAAAAAATGCAGAAAAAATTTTATCCTACGAAACAACTTTTAAAGAAATTGGTTCAGTAATAGAAAAAACAATAAGAACACATGAATTTAACCCCATTGCAAATTTGTCAGGACACTCAATGGAACAATATGATTTACATGCAGGAATAACTGTTCCAAATGTGGACAATAATTCGGAAAACACTTTTGAAGAAGGACTTTATGCAATTGAACCATTTGCAACAAATGGAAGTGGAATTGTTCATGATGGGAAAAAAGGAAATATTTTTATTTTAAAAAAAGATAAAAATACAAGACTTCCATTGGGAAGAGAAATTCTTGAGTTTGTTAAGGATACCTATGGATATCTTCCATTCGCTTCTCGTTGGATTGTGAAAGAATTTGGAACAAGAGCTCTTCTAGCCCTCACTCAATTAGAAAATGAAGAGATACTTCACCAATATCCAATACTAACTGAAGAAAAAGGAAAATTAGTTTCACAAGCAGAAAATACCTTTTTGATAGAAGAAGAAAAAGTTATTAATACGACTAAGTGATTATTTATTTGTAAAATTAATTCTTAATGACTTTTTCAATATGATTAATTATCATGTGTGCTTTTTCCTGATAATAATCAATATTCTCAGCAGTGAATTCTGTTAATGGACTTTTGAGAGTTTTACCTTCAATTAACTTTCACTTCTAAATAATCTACCTCTTCTCATAAAGAAAATAATTCCACGTGTCGTCTTTTATTGAATTTTCTGAAAAAGAAATGACTTTTCTAAACCCCGAATTTAAAAGAGGAATTTTAACTTTATTAAATGGTTCACTAAAAACTTTATGCATCACACAATAAACCATACTTCCAGAATTAAAATTTTTAAAAAAATTGTTTTCTAATGAACCAAAAACTGAGTGCTCAATTGAATTAGATAAATATACCTTATTGAATTTGGATAAGTTAATATTCAAGTCGAAAATATCTTTTTCTAAAAATTGGACATTTCCTTTATGTTCTATTAAATTTGAAAGTTTCATTTTTTTGTAATGTTCTTTCCAAAAAGACCCATTTAATAAAAAATTGTAAAAAGGATTTTCTTTCAAAATAAAAAAGTCTTCAAAATCCTCGTTAAATAAGCTTATCAATCTTAACTGAGAATATTTTAATTGAATTTTATTTATATCTACTGCAAGAACTTTTGCTCCTCTTTCCATCATTGAAAAAGCTTGATCTCCAGAACCGCATATTGAAAGAATATTGTCCTCCTTGGATGGATTTAATCCCTCAAGAAGAAATTCTAAATTTTCATTAGTGTGAATATAATTAAGATCATTTTTAACTAAAAATTCACTAGCATTCATAGCTTTAAAAAAATCTAATCTCTTTTTAAAAATTGTTGTATTTTATTTTTTGTTTTTTTGTTTTTTAGAAACCTTCTTCTTTTCACTAATCTCTTTAACTTTTTCCATTACGGCTTCTTCACTAATTGCTTTTTCTTCTGGCTTCTTCAATCTTTTCATAATCTTTTCCATATCTCCATCAGAATCAAATTCATCTTTATCTTTTCCAACATCTTTAAACGCAACTTCAAAATCTTCCCTTGTTACAGTTAGCTTTCCAGCTTCTTTCAAATTATAATTCCTTTTTATTGAATTTATTCCGGCAAATCTCACAACTGCCTCAATATCAGCACCAGTCCATCCAGAAGTTTTCTTAGTCATTTTTTTAATATCTACATCCTTCTCATAGGGCATATTTTTCATATGAACTTTAAAAATTTCTTCACGAGTGATTTCATTAGGCATAGGAAGTTCAACATGAGCATCAATACGACCTGGTCTCAACAAAGCAGGATCAATTAAATCTTTTCTATTTGTTGCTGCAATTATTATTACTCCTTCAAGTTCCTCAATTCCATCAAGTTCAGTTAAAAGCTGATTAACAACTTTCTCTCCCGAATCGTTTCCAAAATTTCCTCCACGAGATTTTGAAATTGAATCAAATTCATCGAAAAAAATTATTGATGGAGCAACTTGTTTTGCTTTTTTGAAAATTTCTCTAACGTGTTTTTCACTTTCTCCAACCCACTTACTAATTAATTCTGGTCCCTTAACAGAAATAAAATTTGCATTAGCTTCATTCGCAACTGCTTTTGCGAGCAAAGTTTTCCCTGTTCCAGGTGGACCATAAAGCAAAATTCCTTTTGAAGGTTTTATTCCTGCAGAAGAATAAAGATCTGGACGCATAAGAGGCAATTCAACTAATTCTCTTAATTTGTCTTTAGCATTTTTAAGTCCACCAATATCACTCCATTTTACATGAGGTTTCTTTATTAAAACCTCCCTCATAGCTGAGGGTTCAACCTTTTTCAAGGCTTCAATAAAATCTTTTCTTGAAACTTTTATTTTATCTAGGACCTCAGTCGGAATTTTTTCTTGCATAGTTTTTAAATCATTAAAAAATGGTTTTATTGATTTCAATCCAGCTTCCTTACTCAAAACTTCTAAGTCAGCTCCAGTATAACCAATTGTTCTTCTTGCAAGTTCATTAAAATCAACATCCTCCTTAAGAGGCATTCCACGAGTGTGAATCTGTAAAATTTCTTTACGACCTTCTTCAGTTGGAGGATTTATTTTAAGTTCTCTATCAAAACGACCTGGACGTCTAAGAGCCCCATCAATGTCTTCGGGCCTGTTAGTTGCTGCCATAACAACAACTTGTCCCCGAGATCTCAATCCATCCATGAGAGTTAAAAGTTGAGCAACAATTCTTTTTTCAGTTTGATCTGTTCCTTCTCCTCTTTTGGGAGCTATTGAATCAATTTCATCTATAAAAATAATTGCGGGAGAATTTTTTTGAGCTTTTTCAAAAATTTCTCTAATATGTTTTTCACTTTCCCCATAATATTTACTCATAATTTCTGGACCAGCAATTGAGAAAAATGCTGAATCAGTTTCAGTTGCTACAGCTTTAGCAAGTAAAGTTTTACCTGTTCCAGGTGGACCTGTCAACAGAACTCCTTTAGGAGCACCAACACCTAATTTTTGAAAAACTTCAGGATGTTTCATGGGAAGTTCAACCATTTCTCTCACTGCATCAATTTCTTCTTTTAAACCTCCAATGTCTTCATAACTTATTCCAGTTGCTCTCAAGTCACCACTATAAACTTCTTCAGAAACAACTATTTTCGTTGAGGGACTAATGATTAAATTTCCTTTTGGAGAAACTTTTGAAACTGCATAACTAAGACGAGTTCCAAAAACATCAATAACAATTTTTTGTCCCAAAACTAAAGGTTTTTCCATAAGTTTGTTGTGGAAAAATTCTGTTGGATTGTTACTAAATTGAATTCCTTCTTGCATGGGAGAAAGAGTGATTGATTGAGCAGATTTAATTTCTATTTTTTCAACTTTAACTTCTTCACCAATTGAAAATCCAATATTTGATCGAACGGTCCCATCAAGTCTTATTTTCCCAATTTCTTTGTTTCCTCCAAGAGATCTTAAAACTTTCACAACAATAGGAACTTTTCCTTCAATTAAAACAACATCCCCTGGAATCAATCCCATTGTCTCCATATCTTTACTTGATATTCTTGCAATACCTTTGTCGACATCTTCCTGCAAACTTTCGGCTATCTTAAAATAAAAATCTGGTTTTTTATTTTCTTTTGATTTTTTTGAGGTCATTTTTCTTCACCTCTAATCTTTTGAGCTGTTTTTTTTATGTCTTCCAAACTTTCCTTATTGCAATCATGGGAAGAAATATATCCGGGATATTTTTCAAAAAAAGTATTTACTTTTGAACCAGATTCTAATGGTTTCCATTCTTCCATATTGGCTGTTCCATGTAAAGGAAATAATTTAGTATGGACATGATCAATTCCAAATCCTTCAAAGACAACTCCCGTTCTTCCAACATCCTCAAAACTTGAATCAATCATCTTTGCAACTTTTTTAGAAAAAATCATTAAATTGTTCATAACTTCATCCGGTAAATCAAAAACATAACTAGGATAATGCTTTTTTGGAATTACAACTGTTACTCCTTTTGTATTTGGAAAAATAGAAAGAAAAGCAAGAAAATCGTCGCTTTCTAAAATCTTCTCACACGGAATTTCTCCAACAACAATTTTACAAAAAATACACTCGGTCATTTTGTTTCTACTTTAACCTCCAAAATCCCATTTTTAAAAGTCCACCCATATTTTTTAATTTTCAAACCAGTAATTTTTTTTCTAATTTTCATTCCCTTGCTTAATTTTGGAATTAAATAATCCTGTACATTTTCTAAATTTTTTCTCTTTGCAATTAATTCCACGAAACCATTTTCAATTTCAACTTTTATATCTTCTTTACTATATCCAAAAAGCTCAAAAACAAAATAAGCAAAATTTTCTTCTTCAATATAATCAATAAATCTTTCTTCTTTCTCACTTTTCAAAAAATCTCTAGAAGAAGAGGTTCTTCCAGGCCTAGTCTCCTCAAAAAACTCCCTCACAATATTTTCAAAAGAATTATCTTCTTCATCAAAAAATCCCATTTTATTTACCCAAAATAATTTCCCCCTTTTTCTGCAATTGCACTCTTAGCATTATTCAGAAATTGATCTTCGATTTTTTTATAAATTTCTATTGATTGTTTTGTTACACTTGGTTTAGTTTTTTTCAAAGCTCCCTCAAAATGTTTATTCTTAACTTCTTTTGATTCCATATTTTCACGAAGAGCTATCATTGCCGCCTCACGAACTAATGATTCTATATCTGCCCCAGTAAAACCTTCAGTTTCTTTTGCAAATTCTTTTAATTTAACATCTTTGTTTAATGGCATTTCTTTTGTATGAACTTTAAAAATTTGTTCTCTTCCTTCTTGAGTTGGAGCATTAACAAGTAAAATTTTGTCAAACCTTCCCGGTCTAAGAAGTGCAGTGTCAAGCATATCTGGTCTATTCGTTGCTGCAATAACTAAAATATCTTTCATATCTTCAAGTCCATCCATTTCTGAAAGCATTTGATTCAAAACTCTTTCAGTTACTTTATTTGAATCACTTCCTCTTTTTCCTGCAAGTGAATCAATCTCATCAAAGAAAATAATACATGGAGCAACTTGCCTTGCTCTCTCAAAAATCTTTCTCATTCCTTCTTCAGACTTTCCAACCCACATAGAAAGAAGTGAAGGTCCTTTTACATTTATAAAATTTGCCTCAGCTTCTTTTGCAACCGCTTTAGCAAGTAAAGTTTTTCCAGTTCCGGGTGGACCATAAAGTAAAATTCCTTTTGATGGCCTTATTCCAAGTCTTTTGAAACTATCCGCATATTTAAGTGGCCACTCAACAGACTCTTGAATTTCTTCCTTAATTTTATCAAGTCCTCCAATTTGTTCCCAACCCACATTTGGAGTTTCAACTAATACTTCTCTCATTGCTGAAGGTCTAACAACCCTTAAAGCATCAATAAAATCTTCATGTTTAATGATTAATTTTTCTAAAATCTCCTGGGGAATCTCTTCATCATCTAATTTTATTTTGGGTAAATGCTTTCGAAGAACATTCATTGCAGCTTCTTTAGTTAAAGCTTCCAAATCAGCTCCAACAAAACCATGAGTTATTCCTGCAATTTTTTCAAGGTCAACATCTTTATTTAAAGGCATTCCACGAGAGTGAATTTTCAAAACTTGAAGTCTTCCACTTTTATCTGGAACTCCAATTTCAATTTCTCTGTCAAACCTTCCAGGTCTCCTAAGAGCTTGATCAATTGAATTAACTCTATTTGATGCTCCAATTACAATAACTTTTCCCCGAGAATTTAAACCATCCATCATTGTTAATAATTGACTAACAACTCTTCTTTCAACTTCTCCTTGAACGTCTTCTCTTTTTGGAGCAATCGCATCAATTTCATCAATGAAAATTATAGAAGGAGCATTCTTTTCAGCTTCTTCAAAAATTGTCCTTATTTTCTTTTCACTTTCTCCATAAAATTTACTCATAATTTCTGGACCATTAAGTAAAATAAAATGTGCATCAGATTCATTTGCAACTGCTTTAGCAAGTAAAGTTTTTCCGGTTCCAGGAGGACCATGTAATAAAACTCCTTTAGGTGGACTCACTCCTAATTTTTGAAAAATTTCTGGATGTTTAAGTGGAATTTCAACCATCTCACGAATTTTTTTTATCTCTTCGGTAAGTCCTCCAATGTCTTCATAATTTATTGTTGGAATTTTACCTTCAGTTATTTCAACCGCTTTTGAATTGAGTAAAACTTCCGTATTCTCGGTAATTATAACTGGACAATTTGGATTTGTAGATACAACAACAAATTTAATTTGAGAAACTCCTCCACCTAAATTTCCAAATCCCATTCCCCCAAGAATATCTCCTAAGTTTCCAAAAATATCATTCAAATCTCCCATCTCTTCATTCATTAAATCTCTTCTTCTTTGAACTCCTCCAAGAACAACAATATCCCCTTTCACGACAGTTCTTCCAAGAAGTCCTCTTCTTAAGCTCTCAGGATCTCCCTGAACCATTATTCCTTTTTGTGCAGGAGCAATTGTAATTTTTTTTGCTTCTTTGACTTCTGCTTTTTTAACTTTAACTTCATCTCCTATTGAAACTCCAGCATTTTTTCTTAAAACTCCATCAATTCGAATTATTCCTTCTCCGACGTCAGCAGGATACGCTCGGTCAGCAATTGCAATTGTCGATTTGGTTTTTCCGATTAGAATAGCATCTCCCCTTTTAACACCAATTTCCCTCATTAAATCCAAATCGAGTCGAGCAATTCCCTTGTAAGCATCATCTTGTAATGCTTCAACAACTTTTAAAATAAGTTCACTTTTTGGTTTTTTACCTTCTTTATTCATTTTATTTTTTTAATTTTTTTATGTTTTTAACTATTTCTGTTTTATTTCTTTCTGGATATGCTGAATCCGTAAATTGTTTCGCATGAAGAACCGGCTCATTATTTTTTATAATTCTTACTTCTTTTGATTTAACAATCCTAGAATTTAAATTTCCGTCATCACCATTTTCTCCATTTCCAGTATTAAACATTAAATTCAATTTTCCAAAATCTTGAAAAGATAATCGAACCATATTGTTAATCATATTTTCCTGTTCTTTCATAAAGTCCACTATTTCCCTAGGAATTGAAATAGCATAAGAATTTCCAACCATCCTCATTTTAACTTCATACTCTTTTTTCTTTAATCTAACAAAATTTTCATATTCTGCTTTATCATCTGGATGTACAATAAAATCTCCGCAATGAGCACACTTTTTAATACGAAGATTAAATCCATTCCTACTTATGAAAGAATCTTCCATCTTCTTATCACATTTCATACAAAGGACAGCGTGTTCAAATATATCTTGCATGTGTATACATACTGTATACATTTAAAAAGCTTATGGATATGACGTCCTCCGCACCCTGAAGGTTTGATGCTTCGCATCAAATCCTCGCTTCGCTCGGAGTGCGGTTTCCATCGGGTGAGCTTAGATAAATTTAGTACCATGATGAACTGACTGGTTCCTCACATA
>Ga0210057_1009707_pt1 | contig 11069 bp, 10 predicted proteins | sample CryGeyCG2114_010_2_FD_183968 | JGI IMG/M metagenome (GOLD analysis project Ga0210057, IMG submission 183968) | Groundwater microbial communities from aquifer - Crystal Geyser CG10_big_fil_rev_8/21/14_0.10 (SPAdes) (version 2) | ecosystem: Environmental > Aquatic > Deep subsurface > Groundwater ...
TTGATTCTTACGCCCTTCTGCAAAATCAAGCGTCTCGCTTCGGACTTGGAAGAAACCAATTTTGCTTTTAATAATAATTCCAAAATATTCAAATTTTTTCCACTGATTTTTATCTCCTGAACTCTTGAGGGCAGTTCCTTTTTTTGAAAAATCTTGTTAAACTCTTTTTCTGCTTTCTCGGCCAAATTTCTACTATAACAAATTGTAATAATTTCTTTCGCCAGTCTTAATTTGGCATCGCGGGGATTGATTTTTTTTTCTTTAATTGCCTTTGAAATTTTTTTAATCTCTTCTGTCGCTAAGTCAGTACAAAGTTCAAAACCAAGCGGAATTATTCCATCCGGCCAAGCCATTATCCCACCATACATTTCTTCCGGCTTAATGTTTAAATTGATAATATTGCCCTCAGTTTTACCCATCTTTTTTCCCGACGGCCCCGTAAGCAATTTAGTGGTTAAAACGCACTTTTCCTTATTTTTTAATGCTTTCATTAAATCCCGACCACACAACATATTGAATGTTTGGTCTTTACCGCCGATCTCCAAATCAACATCCATAGCTACACTGTCGTAACCCTGGGCTAAAGGGTACAAAAACTCATGTAAAAAAACGGGTTTTTTGTTTTTTATCCTCTCCTGGAACATGTCCCGGATTATCATTTGTTGAACAGTGAAATTGGAAGCCAATTCAATTAAATCGACAAAAGATAATTTGTCCGACCATTGGCTATTGTGTAGTATCTTGGCCGGATTGGGACCACTGAATTTCAAAAATCTACTTGCTTGTTTTTTATAATTTTTAGAATTATCTATTACTTGTTTCCGAGTTAATTTTTTTCTAACTGCTGTTTTATCTGTTGGGTCGCCAATCATCCCTGTAAAATCTCCTATCAGCATTATAACTTCGTGCCCTAGTTTCTGGAACTGGGCTAATTTTCTTAAGGTCACCATGTGGCCGATGTGAAGTGTCGGCGTTGAAGGGTCATAGCCGCAGTAAAGTTTAAGTTTTTTGCCAAACGTCATCCTCCTTTTTAGTGCTTTTAAATTAGGGTAGATTTTTGCTACTCCTCTTGTTAAAACTTCTTCAATTTTTTTGGGGTTGGTATTGATTTTCATATATAATTCATTCTATCAAAATTGATAAAAATCGCCAATTTGGTAAAATTTAGAAGATGCCTTTAAGGAAGTTCTATCGCAAAAACTATAAGGATAACAAAAACGTGAGAAGAACTTTTACTTTTGCAAAGACCATTGCGGTTCTTTTTTTATTTTGCGCCTTCTCCTTTTTATTCTTATTCATTTACTACGCGAAGGACCTGCCCAGGCCAGAAAGATTTACCGAAAAACAATTCACCCAATCAACTAAAATTTACGACCGCTCGGGGGATGTTTTACTTTTTGAAATTTATGGAGAAGAAAAAAGAACGTTGGTTCCTTTAGATAAAATCCCCGACACTTTAAAGGCGGCCGTAATCGTTACGGAGGACGTTAATTTTTATCACCATTTCGGAGTTGATTTTAAGGGAATAATCAGGTCAATCTTAATCAATCTGAAATTAAAAGAGGCTGTGTACGGCGGCTCGACCATCCCCCAGCAGTTAATCAGATCGACTTTTTTCTCTACCGAAAAAACCCTGGAAAGAAAATTCAGAGAAATTGTTTTAGCCCTGGAGCTGGACAGGCGCTATTCAAAAGACCAAATTTTAGAATGGTATTTAAACCAAATCCCTTTCGGCCAAAACTCTTATGGGGTGGAGACTGCCAGTCAAACTTATTTTAACAAATCAGTAGAAAGCCTTTCTTTGCCGGAAGCAGCCGTCTTGACGGCTTTAATCCAAGCCCCCAGCCGCTTATCGCCTTACGGGGTTCATAAAGACGAACTACTGGAGAGAAAAGATTACGTTTTGGAAAGGATGACGGCTTATAATTTTTTGGCTGAAGAAGAACTGGAAAAGGCAAAGTTAGAAGAAATAAACTTTATCGAGAATCCGGTCAGAATTCTGGCTCCCTATTTTACCCTTTGGGTCAAACAGCAGATTGAGGACAAATACGGCGAGGAATTTTTAATGAGGCAGGGGCTGAAAGTTTATACCTCCCTGGACTGGGATAAACAGCAGTCTGCGGAAAAAATATTAAAAGAAGGAGTAAAAAGGAATGAAATTTATAATGCTTACAACGGGGGTTTAGTTGCAATCGACCCTCAAACAGGCGAGGTGTTAGCGATGACGGTCGGAACCGGAGATTATTATGCTCCCTCTTATCCTGAAGGTTGCGCTGCGGGAAAGGATTGTTTATTCGACCCGAGATTCAATGTGGTTGTAGGGACTAAAGAAAGCCCGGGAAGGCAACCGGGTTCCGCTTTTAAGCCTTTTATTTATGCCACAGCTTTTAAAAAAGGATACGATGGCCAAAGCGTGGTGACCGACGAAGAAACTAATTTCGGGTTTTGGGGAGACAAAGAATATGTTCCTCAAAACTACGACGGCAAATTTAGAGGGCCCGTGACTCTCAGACAGGCCCTGGCACAATCTTTGAACGTCCCCTCTATAAAAGTTCTTTATCTAATCGGTTCTGAAAATAAAATAGGCACTCTTACCACTAATAATTTTATCGGCCAGGAAAATATAATAGCTGAGGGGTTAAAAGAAAGCATTAATACCGCAAAAGATATGGGAATTACTACTCTGGATAAACCTTTATCTTCTTATGGACCGGCGATCGTACTGGGAGGAGGCGAGGTAAAATTATTGGACATGACTTCGGCCTTCGGAGTTTTTGCGACAGGAGGGCTGAGGGTGGAACCGGTATCCATTTTAAAAATTGAGGATTACCAGGGCAATATCTTAGAAGAAAACAAAAAGGGGGCAAAAAGAGTTTTACCCGGCGAAGTGGCGGGCCTGATAACAGATATCCTGTCAGACAACGACGCGAGAACGCCGATGTTTGGGCCGAGGTCTCATCTTTATTTTGAAAATTATAAAGTGGCGGCAAAAACCGGCACCACCGACAATTTCAGGGACTGCTGGACAATCGGCTATACCCCCTCCCTGGCCGTCGGGGTTTGGATCGGCAACAACAATAACGAAGAAATGATAAGAAAACAGCCGGCTGCCACCGTAGCTGGCCCGATTTTCCATGAATTTTTAGAAAAATTTTTATCAGAAACTGCTAACTAGTTTTAATCGGCATCACTAAATAAAGATAGCTCTCGTCGCCTTTTGCCCGAAGCACTCCCGGCTTATCGGAACCGTTTAATTCCAGAATTATTTCTTCTTCTTTTCCTTTATCCAAACTTACGTCTAACAACCCGTCTAATAAAAACCTGCAGTTAAAAGAAACCTCCAGGGGTTTGCCGTCGATTTTCGCGTTAATAAAACTATTATATTCTCCCACGTCGGGATTTTCGCTAAAAATATTCAACTGATTCTTTTTAAGGTCAACTTTTAATTTTATCTCATTAATTTTGCTGCTGAAAAGCGAGGCTGATTTAACCTGATTAATAATCTCGTCGGCCGACAGGGCAATTTTTGTTTCTGATTTTTTTGGGATAATCTCCTGATAGTTCGGGTACTCCCCCTCAATAAGCCTTGAGATAAGCTGCACCTTAGGGTGGCTTGTTTCCGAAAGACCGGTTTCAAAAAGAATTTGATTCGGGGAAAAACATATTGTTAAATTTCCGCTTTCCCCTCCAAAAATGTTAATAATTTCTTTGGCCGCTTTTTGAGGCAGGATTAAAGAGTAATTTTTGGTTAAATTGTTTTGCGGAGACTCCAGATAAATTTTTGTTTCACCCAAACGGAAACTGTCCGTAGCCGCCATAATGATTAAATTCTTTTGAAAAAGGAAATAAATTCCCGATATCTCAGGTTTGGCGGAAGAAAAACTGGCGACGTCAGCGACCCGGCTTAAATTTTGGCAAAAAACCTGACTTTTTATGGTGATTTTTTCTTTATCTGCCACCTTAGGAATAATGGGGAAATCTTCAGGGTTAAGGCCTTTTATTGATGTCTGGTAGTCGCCACATTTTACTTTTAACATCAGGTCTTCTACTTCCAATTCCACCGGTTTTTCCGGCAGAAAACCAACCAGCCCGGCAAAGATACGTGCCGGTATCGCAATTTTCCCTTCTTTTTCTGTTTTTACGAGCGACCACCAGTTGATCCCCACCTCTAAATCAGTGGTTGCTAAATTTAAAAAGTTTTTTTCCGCAGAGACTAAGATATTGCTTAAAATCGGCAAATTCAAAGATTTTGTCGAAATTCTTTCAACAACGTTAATGCCTTCTTTTAGTTTGTCTTTTAAAATTATCGTCTTCATTTTTTAAATATGTATTTTTAATTTATTTTTAAAATTATATATTTAAATTAATTATTATTATTAGTTTAGTGGAAAAGTTTTTATTAAAGGAGATTCCGGTTTAAATTAATAAGGAATGAAAAGTAGAAATATTGGGGATTACTGGGTTTTTTGATTTTCCCCCGTTTTAAGCACTGAAAATTCTCTGTTTTATTAAATCGATTTCATTAGCAAGGTTTTCATCGATCCCCAGTTCTTTTGCGACTTTTCCACAGGCATGAATGGCGGTAGTATGGTCTTTCCCCCCGAATTTTCTGCCGATAAAAGGATAAGAGCTTTTCAGGGTTTCCCTTAATAAAAACATAGCAATCTGGCGCGGCCTGACCACTTCTTTTTTTCTTGAGACCGAAAGGATGTCCCTTTCCTTTAAATCATAAAATTCAGCCACTACTTGAATAATTTTTTTAGGATTGGCCACCTTATTCGGCGATAAAAAGAGGCTCCTTAATAAGGACTTACTTATCTCCAGAGTGGGCGTCTGGTTGTTTATCTTCTGGTAGGCAATTAATCTGTTTAAAGCTCCCTCTAGCTCGCGGATGTTTCTTTGGATGTTTACCGCGACATAATCTAAGACGTCTTCGGGCATATTCACTCCTTTTTCTTGGCTCTTGGCTTTTAAGATTGCTATCCTGGTTTCATAGTCGGGGTAACCAATGTCCCCGGTCATTCCTCCTTCAAAGCGGGAACGCAATCTTTCTGCCAGGGCCGGGATGGCTTTGGGCGGCCGGTCGGAAGAGAGTATTATTTGTTTGTTGCTTTCGTATAAGGCGTTAAAAGTATGAAAAAATTCCTCCTGGGTTTTTTCTTTTCCAGCCAGAAACTGGACATCGTCTAGCACAAGAACGTCAATGGCCCGGAATTTTGTTTTAAAATTTTCGACATCATGATTTTTAATTGAGGAAACGACGCCGGCAGTAAATTTCTCGGCGGCAATATATTTTACTTTCTTCTGCGGAAAATTTTTAATTACCGCGTTACCGATAGATTGCAAAAGGTGCGTTTTCCCCAAACCTACTCCTCCATAAATAAAAAGAGGGTTATAAACCAGCCCCGGTTTTTTTGAAACCGCCCAGGCAGCGGCATGGGCCAGTTCGTTAAAAGGGCCGACAATAAAATTTTCAAAAGTGTAGCGAGGGTTTAAGTTTGTTTCTTTATCGATTTTGAGCTCTTCAAACTCCAGCTGGCCGGCAGTAGGGATGGAGATCTGGGGTCTTTTCAAAACTTTCAGTTCGGATTTTCCGATTGAATATTTTACTTCCTTTATTTCTTTATCTAAATTATATAAAATCTTAAAAATAGTTTTGCCATATTTATTTTCCAGCCATTCTTTTGCAAAAGAGTTGGGCACTGAAACCATTATCTCTCCTTCTTTAAAAGAAACGATTCCCGTATCTTTAAACCAAGTGGCAAAATTAGCCTGAGAAATATTGAGTTGGATTTGGGCAAGCACGGCTTGCCAGAGTTCCTCTTTTATCATTTGATTTAGCTCGATTCACCAGATTTTTCATTATACTATGGCAGTTTGAAAAGTAAAACCCCGAAGAAAATTAAAATTTTGTTGATATCCTGGGGAAAAACTGTGAAACCCCGTTAGAAATTTCAAATAATTAAGACACTACTAATACTATAAATTGAAGGAAAAATAAGGGGATTTCTAACGGGGTGAATTGATTTTTTTATTTTTTTCGGGTAAGATAAAAAACAGTATGATTCCCCGCCACGGGCGGGGTCCCCTGGTAAATTTTTATAAAATAAAAATTTATGTCTATCACATATCATAAAAAAACAAAAAAAAGGCAAAGAACGCACGGCTTCCTTAAAAGAATGCGGACAAAGGGAGGCAGAAAAATTTTGGCCAGGCGCAGACAAAAAGGCAGGTGGAACATTACGGTTTAAAACGATGCTACCAAAGAACAACCGGCTGCGACAAAAAAAAGACATAGACGACGTTTTTAGAAAAGGAAAGGGTTTTAAGGAAGACTTTTTAATTTTGAAAACAAAAAAAAATAATTTGGACAAACTGCGTTTTGGTTTTGTAGTTTCCCAGAAAGTGTCAAAAAAGGCCAGCCTGAGGAATAAAATAAAAAGAAGATTGAGAGAGATAGTAAGAAAAAAATTAAAAAATTTCAAAAAAGGAACCGATAATTTGATAATTACCGCCCCCGGGGCCGAAACAAAAGATTTCCGGGAGATTGAAGAAACAATAAATAAATTATTTAAAAAAGCAAATATTTTAAATAATGAAAAATCTCATTCTGAAATTGATTAAATTATACCAGATATTTATTTCGCCGGGGTTGGGGGCTGACTGCCGTTTTTATCCCAGCTGCTCTGACTACATGATTCTGGCGATTAAAAAATACGGAACATTCTCGGGTTTGGCAAAAGGAATTTGGAGGATACTAAGATGTAATCACTTAAGTAAAGGCGGCGTGGAATTACCATAAAAAAATGGATTTTTTTATCGAAATTTTCAATACAATCTTATACCGGCCTCTCTTTAACGCTTTGGTTTTTCTTTACCAATATTTGCCCGGCCATGATTTTGGCGTAGCCATCATTATTTTGACCGTGATAATCAGATTTTTACTCTATCCCTTGATGGTAAAGTCCATCCGGTCTCAAAAAATAATGTCAGAGCTCCAGCCGAAAATCAAAGAAATTCAGGAAAAATATAAAGCGGATAAAGAAAAACAGACAAAGGAGATGATGGCTCTTTACCAGAAAGAAAAGATTAATCCTTTCGGCGGCTGCCTGCCCCTTTTGATACAATTGCCCCTTTTAATAGCTCTTTATCGGGTTTTTTGGAAGGGTTTGGACCCGCAGGCAATGGCCTTGCTTTACAGTTTCGTCCCCAACCCCGGGACAATCAACCCTGCTTTTTTGGGAGTTATTAATTTGTCCCAAAGCAATATAATATTGGCGGTTTTGGCCGGAATACTGCAATTTTTCCAGTCGAAAATGCTGATGCCCCAAAAAAAACGGAACCAGACGGCCCAGCTCTCAGATATGATGCAAAAGCAAATGCTTTATTTTTTCCCGATTATTACGGTTTTATTCCTCTGGAAGCTGCCTTCAGCGATCGGACTTTACTGGATTGTCACTTCCCTGTTTTCCATTCTGCAGCAATATTTGGTATTTAAGCCCCCGCAGGATCCCGCCGCGGCGGGACTAGCGGGGCAGGCAAAAATATGATTTCTCATGATAATTTAGAAAAAATTAAAAAAATTACTGAAGAGTTTTTCCAAAAAACAACTTTTGAAGTTGAAGTTACTTTTTTCCCTGAAAAAGAAGGGACGCTGCCGATAGGCATAAAAACCGAAGAACCGCAAATCCTAATCGGCGAAGGCGGCCAGACACTGGTTGAAATCCAGCACCTTTTAAAAGCGATTTTAAGAAGAAAAATCGAGGAAACCTTTTACATTGATTTGGACATCAACGATTACAAAAAGAAAAAAAACGAATATTTGAAAGAAATGGCAAGATCCACCGCCGACGAAGTGTCTCTCACTAAAAAAGAAAAATCTCTCGCAGCAATGCCAGCTTACGAGAGAAGGATTATCCATTTGGAGTTAGCCGACCGGACCGACGTTATCACGGAAAGCGTGGGAGAAGAACCGGACAGAAAAATAATTATTAAACCCCGTATTTAATGAGGAGGCGCTGTGGGGGGGACAAGTCGTGTCAGCTCGGGGTTAATAACATTAACGATTAACCAGGAACCCAGAATAATCAATAATCCCAAAAGAGCAGAATAAATTTTGTCTTTTGCATCTCCTAATTTCCCAGGGTCGCCGGCCGAAGTCAGCCACTGCACTCCTCCCCAGACTAACATCACAAAGGCGGAGAGGCCGGCTATCCCGACGATCAAATAATAAAACCAGGCTATAATTTTATTCAAGTTTTGAGCGGGGTTCTGAGCGATGTCATTTAAATTTATTTCTCCAAAAGTAGGATATTGCAAGTTTAAATTCAATTCTGAAGCCAGAACAACGCCGGGCACTAAATAAAAAGACAATAGAATGGTTGAAATTAAAAATTTCCGCATTTTTTGTTATTATACCACACTTTAACCTTTTAATTCCGAAAAAATCGTCCAGGTCCAAATCCCGGGGATTACGTCTCCTAAGGCGGGTACGGCCCTAAAAGCCAATTTTTTCCACTGGTTTTTCAAAAATTTCGTTAAGGGATTAGAACTTCCCTTTTTTTGTTTCATAGCCAACGAAGGATCGGAACGGAAAAAAGCCCAAACAAAAGTAACAATTAATCCCACAAAATAAACGATTTTTGCCAAAATTAGTCCCACGCCGAAAAGAAGAATTAAAATTGCTGAAATCAAAGTCATAAGGTCGAGTAAAAAACCTATGCTCAGCATAACAATCCATTCTATACTGGATGCTTTCCCCCCTTCTTTTTTTTCTTCTGCCTGTGATGTTTCTTCGGGCATATCTTTTTTAATTTTATATTTCTCCCTTGGCTCTTCTAATTTTTAGAACCTCTTCGGGGGCAGTGGTGATAAACTGGTCTTCTGTGTAGGAAGCCATTACTTTTATCGCCGCGTGTTTTTGGCCGGCAAAAAATATACCTTCCCCCACCTCAGCCTCAATTAAAAGATATTTTTCCTCTTCGGTGAGGTTAAAAGTTTTTTGTACTACGTCAATCGTTGCCGGGCTTTGTTTCATCAAAAGTTGCAAAGAAGAGTTGGTAATAATCGGCTGGCCATAACTGGACTTCATAAAATCATTAACGTCCTGGGTGATAGTGGTCACTCCCAGCCAGTATTTTCTTGCTCTTTTACAAATCCCATATAAAAAGGAACCGCCGTCCTCAGACTGCATCAACCACCAGGCCTCATCAACAACCAGAATCCTTTTTTTAAGTTCGGAACGGACCTCATTCCAAATATATCTCATAATAATAAACATGGCTATCGGTCTTAGTTCGTCCTCCATATCTCTTATCCCGAAAGCCACAAAAGGTTTGTCCATTGAGACGTTAGTGGGTTGGTTAAAAAATTGAGCAAAAGTTCCTTTGGTAAATTTCCTTACTCTCCTTACCAAAGACTCCGCTCCCTCCATATTTTCCAGCACCTCTTCAAAATCAGACATCAAAGGAATCCTCTCTCGCCAGTTTTTGGGGTCGGTTGCGGGCGTGATGTCTTTTGCCGCATAGGTTTCGCTTAAAGCCCTGTCAATTATCGCATCTTCTTCAGGCGTCAGCCCTCCCAGCATTATTCTTAATAGCCCGACGAGGTTGATAATATTCGACCTCAGAACATCTTCCGGTTTCTCGTCTTCTCTGGGAGTGGGCAAGTCAAAGGGATTAATATGGTTGGGAGAGGCGAGGGACATGTTGAAAAAAGAGCCGCCGACTGCCTCGGACAAATACTGATATTCATTTTCCGGGTCCAAAATAATAATATCTACTCCCACCATCAGAGAGCGTAAAATTTCCAATTTTACCGCGTAGGATTTTCCCGAGCCGGCTTTAGCAAAAACAACCGAGTTGGCATTCTCTAAAGAGAACCTGTCGAATAAAACCAAAGAGTTATTATGCCTGTTGATGCCGTATAAAATTCCATCGTTGGAACTTAAGTCAAAGGAAACAAAAGGAAAGGTGGAAGACAAGGGGCCCGTATTCATCGAAGTATGAACAGCCAACTGGTCCAAACCATAAGGCGCAGAAGAATTAAATCCTTCTCTCTGCTGATAAAGAGCAGGTTTTATATAAATTAATCTTGATTCCAAAATAGATCGTAGGGTGGTTTCAATATCCCTCAATTGTTTTAAATCGTTTCCGTAAGCCGTTAGATAAAGCCCGAATTTAAACATTTTTTCCTGGGCGGTTTGCAGTCTGTCTCTTAAAGATTCCAAATCCTGGTAGGCGGTTTCCAAAGATGGCTCCCTGATCAGTCCTTTTTCTTCTCTTTCCATAAGTTCCGCCTGGACTTCAGTCACCTTTCTCCTTAGTTGCTTTAACACCTGGCCTGTGTCAATCGGATAAATATGAAAGCCAATGTCCATGGGCGTATCCAGGTTAATTACCGGCGAAAACCAGGCAGTGCTCAGGTACCTCGGATAAGAAAAAATAAAAAACGATTTAGCAAACCTTTTACCCAGCTTTATATAATCAGAGGCAATCAAAATCGAAGACGGGGCGATAATGTCTTTTGCCCCGATAGAAGGCGCCTCAAAAATTTTTTCAGGCGCTTCCGCCTTTGGTTTTAAAAAAGGAATTTTTATCATTGGGTTAATTCCTGAGGTATTTCAGGGTAATATCCGACCTCTGATTCCTCGGGATGATATAAGCTCCAGAAAAGTTCAATTAATTCGGGGGTATTTAAGGGAACGCATTGCAATCCGCATCTCCTCAGGCCCAAAGCGACAAATTCCATTCTTTGCCAGAGCTGGGATTTTGCCCTCTGAAACTGGTCTTCTGTGGGGGCCTCGTTTTTTTGCTTTTGGGCTCCTTTAAAGCCCGGGATCTCAATCAGGGTGAAGGGCACTACTACAAAAAAATTCTTAGATAAGATTTGACCTCCGACAATCAACTCTTTAATAAATTTTTGGTATTCGGCGGTCTGGATCTTCAATAATTCATTCTCCTGGGCTTTTTCCAGCTCTTTTAATTTATCCAGGTAGCCCGTAATATTTAAAGTTCTTGACTGGACTGTAATTTCTAAAGGAAAATCCAGAGAGTTTAAAAAGTTCTGGA
>Ga0210057_1009708_pt1 | contig 11069 bp, 14 predicted proteins | sample CryGeyCG2114_010_2_FD_183968 | JGI IMG/M metagenome (GOLD analysis project Ga0210057, IMG submission 183968) | Groundwater microbial communities from aquifer - Crystal Geyser CG10_big_fil_rev_8/21/14_0.10 (SPAdes) (version 2) | ecosystem: Environmental > Aquatic > Deep subsurface > Groundwater ...
TACTTGGAGTTTTTTTAAACTTATCAAAGAATTTTTCAGTAAAAAAACAAGGACTACTGTTGTCTCTAATTTCGCAAATGGAGTGCAAGATGGAGTAGGGACTATAATCTGGCCAATCTTTATTTTTGTTCTACTCAAAGGGGACTATTTGTTTGTCGGGGCAATTACAACTCTCACCATTGTGGCTTTAATAATCTTAAGATTTGCTGTGGGGGGTGCCGTGGATAGACTAGGAGAAAAAAAGGTATTAAATATGGGTTCTATTTTTTATACTTCGGGTTGGCTTATAAAAATCTTTGTTGAAACCGGAACAGGAATTTTCCTCTCACACACATACCATAACTTTGGGAAGGTGGTAAACCAAGTCTCTTTTGACTCAACTGTATATGACCAAGCAGCAGACAACGGTCACTTTGTCGACGAATTTACAGTTCTTAAAGAATCCTCGCTCTTACTGGGAAAGGGCCTTCTTCTTCTCGTCGCAATTTCTGTCATTGGATTGTTTGGAGTTACTGCGACCTTCGTAATTGCAGCAGTAGCAAGCCTTTTAATGAGCTTGGCTTCAAAGCGCGTCAGTATTTAAAATTAAAGATGTTTTTTTACAAGAGAGGCAAGCTCTTCAATGTGTGCCTCTTTATCTTTCGTCATTTTTTCCCAAAAAATAACCTCCTCTTCGTGGCCCTCGGCATTTTTTAGGTATTCATTTTTTATCCTCCAAAGACTCTTGTTTTCTTGAACGAGCTGGATTAAAAGATCGTATAGATGATTGTCTAACATAATTTTTAAATTTAATTATTAATTAAATTAATTATATCACCAATGTAGACAAGCGCTTTCAAATATATTAGTTTGGAAACAGAAAAGCTCAAACGAGGAGAGTGTCGTGCAAAGAATACCAAACGGTGTTGTTTCCATACAACTTTTTGGAGTAACTTACCCTAAGGGTCTCGATGAGGTCGAGATGATGGGGAGATGCCGAGACCTCGGAAAAGGACAGTTTCAGGTGACAAACGCCGACGAGACAGCCTTCGCAACATTCTTCCTGAGTGATGTGGTTACCATAATCAGTCTGGAAGGGGAGACGCGTCTGATTCTTACTCCCACAGTGGTGATCGAGCGAGCCCGTCCACAATAGCCCCACAAAAGAGCTAAAATTGGAGGCTAAAAACGTGGCCCTTCCAGTGGGGCCTCGTTTTTTATTATAGACTACGTATTTGACAGGTTTGTGTACGTGTTTTAATATACTTGAGGATTCATTCACACGCGACGACATATCGTTGTCGCAACATTAGGGAGGCTACCCTTGGGTAAGCGGTTTTTGACTCTTTTCGTTCTGATCATCGTCTGCGCCGTCGCCAGTATGGCGACGGCGCAGATGGCCACGCTGGACTATAGTGTGGCTACCGATATCAACCAGTTGGTCGCCCTGTGGAAGAGCGACCCGAACGTGGAGGTGGTCCTCGAGCCCGCAGAGCGCGGGCCTGAATACGACACCTTGACCGAGACCTTCAGGTGGTCTATGAGAGGCTTTGTCGAGGAACGCGCCATGTGGCAGCCAGCCCTGGTGCTTCTCGCCTCCAGGCCAATGGCTGGGGACACTTCTCTCAACTGGCGGAACTATTGTCCCTTGGACATGACCGAGGGAGGAATCAAGTTCCGCATCAAGAGATGGGAAGCGGTTCCCGCTCCCCACGGATGCTCTGGTTGGCTCCAACCGGGGATGGAAGCGGTGGTGTCGTGTACCACCAAGGTCGTCTCCGACCTAGAGACCGGCGAGGTCTTGAGTTTTGAGACTACCAGAGCCACCGTGAAGGCTCTCGGGCCCATAAGGCCCACGGACGCCTGTGAGGGCGGAAAGGGCTAAGAAAGCCCGATACCCCGAAGCCCCTTAGCGAAAGCGAAGGGGCTTCCATTATTTTAAATTGGAATTTGATTGATTTTTAAATAAAAAGCTGTAATATTACCGAGTAATAAAAATATGACATTTGCAGTAATAAAAACGGGAGGGAAGCAATACAAGGTCTCGGAAGGAGACTCTCTTAAAATTGAGAAAATTAAATCTGATAAAGAATTTGCTGTTGGCGACAAAGTTTCTTTTGAAGAAGTTCTCCTACATGATGATGGGAAAAAGACTCAAATTGGAACCCCTTTTTTAAAGGGAATGAAGGTGAGTGCAATAATTGAGGAAATTGGCAAGGCAAAAAAAGTTGAGGTTATCAAATACAAAGCCAAAAGTAGATACTTTAAAAAGCGCGGGCACCAACAGCCATTCTTCCAAGTCAAAATAGAATCTATTAAATAATAAAATTCTGAGAACTGTTCTCAGAATTTTATTTTATCCACATGACAATAGTTTAATCTCTAGTATCCTATCTCAGGACCTGCGAGAAATCCCACAATACACCAGATTTCTCACGGGATAGTACAAGCCTAGGTCTTCTGGGTATATAGAATCCGCAGTGTGGAAGATTCTCTTAAGACCCTCGATCGGGGCATAGACCCAAGACTAAGTAAGACCCCAATGGGGTCTTCCGGCGTTTTAGTGCCTATTTTCTAATGCTGCCCTTAAGGTATCAGAATCGGAATACTCAAGCTCTGTTCCCGTAGAAAGGCCTCTCCCCATAGTTGAGATTTTTAAACTATCCTTGGCAAACTCTTTCAACAAACCGTTCAAATATGAAAGTGTATTATCTCCTTCGGGATTAACGCTTGTAGCAATAATGACTTCCTTCAACCCATTATTCTTTATCTCCTCTCGTAAAAGAGTCAGGAGCTCCTCTGTACGCACAATATTCTCTGGATGCGCCTCTAGAATAGGGACAACACCCCCAAGAACAAAATATTTTCCATTGTAAACATTGGTTCTTTCAATATTATCTAAATCTGCATCTTTTTCCACTATCATTAAAAGACTACTTTCTCTGCTTTTGTCTGAACAAATTTTGCAAAAAGAAACGTCATTGTATTCACTTTGATAAAATCTCTGGCAAAATTTACAAACCTTTATATTTTTCTTTAGTGAAAGAATGGTTCTTGAAATATCTTCTAAGAAATATCTATCCTTTGTCAGTAAAAATAAGACAAAGCGCTTTGCCTGTCTAGGACCAATGCCGGGGAATTTGGTAAAAATCTCTGTTAGTTTCTCAATAGATGACATGATGTTTTAGAATCCTCCGTCTTCTTCAATCTCAACTCCAGGTGTATTTTTCGATTCGTCAGTACTTTCAAAATCACCAAAATGTGTGTCAATTTCAACAAACGAAGCTCTCTTTTCATCAAAGTAAAGCTCGCAGTTACCGACAGGACCATTTCTGTGTTTTTGAACCATAATTTCTGCAATATTTGGTTTGTCGGAAGATTCATTATATTTATCGTCTCGATGGATGAACATCACAACGTCGGCATCCTGCTCAATTGAACCAGAATCTCGAAGGTCAGAAAGACGAGGTTTGCCACCACGACTTTCAACTGCACGAGAAAGCTGTGAAAGTGCAATAACTGGCACATCTAACTCTCGAGCAAGGTTCTTCAGTGACCGAGAAATTTCAGTAACTTGTTGGACCATAGAGTCGCTCTTTCTAGAGTCTATTGGAAGCATTAGCTGTAGATAATCCACAAGAAGGAGCCCGAGACCTTTTTCACTCTTCAAGCGTCTGGCAATACTTCTCATTCGAATAATATTGTTTCCAGGCATATCGTCTATATAGATAGGAGCCTTTGAAAGTCGCTCGAGAGAATCCTGGATAGCCGAGAATTCATGGTCTGCCTTTAATCCTCCAGTCCTCAATTTCCAACCATCGACTTTAGATTCGGCGGCCAACATTCTGTCAACCAGTTGTCCCGAACTCATTTCAAGAGAGAAAATACCAACAGGAACATTGTGGTGAACCGCAGCCTGCCGAGCAATGTCTAGAGCAAGAGCAGTTTTACCCATTGATGGTCTTGCCGCTAAAATTACCAAGTCAGATTTTTGGAAACCCGAAAGAAGATTGTCTAACCGTTTAAAACCTGATGGAACACCCCGCAAACCTCCTTTTGTATTATGCAGAGTATCGATCCTTTCCCACGCTTCAGACAATATGTTTTTTAACTCGACAAATTTATGACTCATTGGAGCACTAGTGATCTCAAAAATTCTTTTTTCTGCTTTATCGAGAGCGATATCAAGCTCGGCATCGTCTTCGTAGCCCAAACTGCTTATCTCGTCTGCCGCTTCAATTAGAGAACGCATGGTTGATTTTTTTTGAACGATCTTGGCGTAGTGCTTTACGTTTGTAGAAGAGGGGACCGCATCGACTAATTCAGTCAAATACGAAGAACCACCAATGTTATCAATTTTCTTTTTTTCTTTTAGTTTTGTTGTGACGGAGAGGAGATCGATTGGCTCAGTTTTTACAAAAAGTCCAAACATTATTTCGTAAATTATCTTGTGTTTATCTAGGTAAAAATGCTGTGGAAGAATAATGTCTGAAATTTCATTCATCGCTTCGGGTCGAAGCATAATAGAGCCCAGGAGGGCTTTCTCAGCATCTATATTTTGTGGAGGGACTCTCAAACCCTTATTAAAATTTTCACCTTTTGCCATAGGCAGATTTTAACATAAAGAAAATTCGTCTCGGCATTGAAAGTGTTGGGAAGCTGTGTTCACTTGGTGGATAAGTAGTTTAGTGCTACATTTTACCTTAGAAATGACCTCGGCCATACTCTGACAAGCCTTTCAGCCGAACTAGGGGTTCTGCAGAAAGCTTTGTTTGGACTTTAAGACACATAAGCCACCCGCGTTTTAAAGCCCAAGAACATCAAAGCCTCCGCCACCTCCAGGAGAGTGGAGATGTTTCGAGTTTGGCCTTGCGAGCCCGGGGAGTGTTGATCGCCTTCTTCTCTCCCTGGGCTCTTTTTTTTATTCTCATTTAGGATAAATTTTTGTCCCTGAAGAGGTGTCTTTCAACAAAAAACCCAGTTTTTCTATCTCGTCTCTTAGTTTGTCTGATTCTTCCCAGTTCTCTTCTTCCCGAGATTTTTCTCTTTTTTTAACCAGATTTTTTACACTATGGGGAACCTCTAAGGCATTGTCTTTGGAAAGTTCTAATCCCAAAATTTTATCAAACTGTATGATGGTAGCTTTTTTGTCCTCTGGAGAAATTTCTTCGTCCTTCAATAAATCCCAAACTAGAGCCAAAGCCCTGGGTGTATCTAAATCATCATTAACAAAGCCCTTAAAAAGAGCCCGATAGTTCTCATCAACCTCTCCTCCATCAGGGAGCTCGGAGACATTTTCTTTAAGTCTTAAGTAGGCATTTTGGGCACCGCTCTGAGCCTCAATAGTAAAGTTAATTGGTGTGCTATAAGAGGCTGTTAAAAGCCAGTAGCGATAGGAGAGGGGATTAAAACCTTTTTTTATGAGATGGTCTAGGGTAATACTGTTTCCGACAGACTTCGCTATTTTGTCGCCTTTGATATTCAGGAAGGCATTATGAAGCCAAAAGTTTACAAATGGCTTGCCTGTCGCACTTTCTGATTGGGCGATTTCATTATTGTGATGAATTGGAATGTGGTCAATTCCACCTGTGTGAATATCAAATGTTTCCCCCAAATATTTCATGCTCATTGCGCTACATTCTATGTGCCAACCAGGAAAACCTCGGCCCCAAGGGGAGTCCCACTCTTGCTGTCTTTTCTCTCCATCTTTCGGAAATTTCCAAAGAGCAAAGTCTGATGGATTCTTTTTCTCTGGATTTTTCTCAACTCTTGCACCTTCTTTAAGGTCCGTGATCTTGATATTACCCAACTTCCCATAATTAGAAAATTCGGCCGTATTAAAATATACTCCCATGGAAGTTCTGTACGTATAGCCCCTTCTCTCCAATGTTTCTATGAGAGCAATTTGCTCATTTATATGTTCTGATGCTCGAGGAAAAATTGTATCGTTTGTGTCTATATTTAAAAACTCCAAATCCTCTAGGAATTTTTTTGTATAAAAATCTGAAAGACTTTTTGTATCTTTGCCTTCTTTTTTTGCTTGCTCTTCAATTTTATCAAGCCCATCATCACTTAGATGCCCTACATCAGTTATATTTATAACCTGAGTTACTTCGTAGCCATTATATTTAAGAACTTTTTTTAAAATGTCCGCAAAAACATAAGCTCTGAGGTTACCAATATGAGCAAAGTTATATACAGTCGGACCACAGTTATACATTTTAACTTGCCCATTTTCTAATGGTTTGAATTCTTCGATTTTCCCTGAAAGGGTGTTTTTTAGCTTGAGCATAAGTTAAGTATAAGATTAATGGCCTAAAGTTGAAAGTAAAAAACATTGACAAAAATCTCAAAAACTTTAGGCTTTCTGATAGAAACAACACAAGGAGGTCGGGTGTGGAATTAATCAGCCTTGGAGAACTTGAGCTTACCCTTAGAAGGATTAGGGTTAGGCTCATAAAGCTCGAAGAAATAGACCCCAAGAACTACCAGAGGTTATGGGGTGTATTCACAGAAACAATCGAAAAAGTACGAGAGGAGTTATGGATTGACCTGTGGGTAGCCGGAATGAATGATGACCCACCACCGGGTATCCCTATGGATGCGTCCAAGTCAGACCTCGACATTGTTTTTTTCCAGAAACGACAGAGATGGTGGAGTTTCTTCGTGAGATGTTGAACAAAGTTCCTGCGCTCCAAGGAGAGGAGCGTCTTTAGCCCTCGCTTCGACAACTGTCGGGGTGGGGGCTTTCGCTACAACCACCTCTTCTTTTTGAAGAAATAGAAGAATAGAAGAGTCAAAAAACCCATAAAACCCATTACAATCCAAAAATCTCCCTTTGTGCCGACAATAGGTAAGTAAACGGTATTCATGCCGAAAATCGTAGCAACCAGAGAAAGGGGGAAGGTTACAAAAGCCATAATAGCTAGAACTTTCATCGCTTCGTTTTGTTTTGTGCTTAAAAGAGAGTTATTTGTATCACGAAGCTCCAAAAGAGACTCTCTGTGATGAGAGACTGTCTTAGAAATTTTATAATATTCATTCACAATGACAGATGTACAGTACTCAAAATCTTTACCAAACAAACTCTTGGCGGCAAAGGCAAACGACTCTAGGACTTCTTGGTGTGCGCTTGTGGCTTGTTTGAAATTGAGTAAGTCGCGACTAATCTCGGAAATATCTTTAACGACCTCTTTTTCTTTACCATGAAAAATTCTGTCTTCAACCTCGTCCAATTCACTCCCAATAAATTCTAGCTCATGCTCTAAAGATTTATAGAGCTTCTTGATTAAGCGGAAGAAAACAAAGCCAGCGTGCCTAGGAGAATCCCCTTTGTCTAAGATACTTTCGACTTCAAATTCCTTAGAAAATTTATGTATTGGGTCGATAACGTCATAATGAACGGTAATAAGAAAATTCTTCCCAATGACAAAATCAACCTCTTGATTAGATTGGCTTACGTGGCTGTGCCGGAAAGCGGGGAAATGAAGAATGAGATAAATAAAATTCTTATATAAATCTACTTTAGGTTTCAAACTAGGCCTACGCAATTCTTCCGCAACAGGGGGGGTAAGACTAAATTCTAAAATAATATTTTCTAGTTCGGATTCAGAAGGAGATTCTAGATCCACCCAGGTTAATTTTTTGTGCTTGAACCGATTAATCATTCCCTATATTCTATCAAATCTGTCTATCAAATGTCATTTGAACTTGCCCACACAAAATTACTTTGCGATAATTACCATTACGCAATTAATAATGAAAAGTGCTACCTCTAAAATAATATTAAGTCTCTTGATAATTGGGTTACCAATTGCTACTTTTTTTGGAGGTATGATTGTTGCAGAAAATCGGGCCTATGGACCAGATAGGATTATCGAGCTTGATAATATGGAGCCACTGGGTACTACCACCATTTCGGACTTTGGTAGCTTTTGGAAAGCATGGAATATCATCAATGAAAAATATGTTGACAATGACAACGTCCTGACACAAGACAAGATATGGGGAGCAATTCAAGGACTAGCTAGTTCATTGGGCGACCCTTACACAAGCTTTTTACCCCCAAAGGAATCCACATTTTTTGAAGAAAATATAAGTGGAAACTTCGGCGGAGTAGGAATGGAGATTGATGTAAAAGATGATGTCTTAACAGTCGTTAGTCCTCTTAAGGGTACACCAGCGGAAAGGGCTGGCATACTTTCGGGTGATCAAGTTTTAGCAGTTGATGAAAAAAGTACACAGGGTTTAACAGTAGAAGACGCCGTGGGGCTCATAAGAGGAGAGGTTGGCACTTCAGTCAATTTAACAATCTTGAGGGAAGGGGAGTTAGGAACATTTGATGTCAGCGTCATAAGAGATGTTATTAAAATACCTGTAATTGAAAAAGAATTAAGACCAGATGGTATTTATGTTATAAGACTTTTTAGTTTTTCCGCTATCTCTGCCGATGAATTTAGGCAAGCCTTGAGAGACTTTGTTAAGACTGAGGGAGATAAGTTAATATTGGATTTAAGAGGTAACCCCGGTGGCTATCTGGACGCTGCAGTAGATATTGCTAGCTGGTTCTTGCCTGCAGGCAAAGTCATAGTAACGGAAGATTATGGAAAAAATGGCGACAATCTGATTCATAGAAGTAGTGGCTATGATATTTTTAATGATAAATTGAAATTTGTTATTCTAATTAACCAAGGAAGTGCCTCGGCTTCAGAAATTTTGGCTGGAGCACTTAATGAACACGGTGTCGCTAAGACTGTTGGAATGAGAACTTTTGGAAAGGGGAGTGTCCAAGAGCTAATCGATATCACTGACGATACTTCGATTAAGGTTACGGTAGCAAAGTGGCTAACTCCTTCCGGAAAATCAATATCCGAGGGTGGGGTTACGCCAGATGTAGAGGTAGATTACACCGCTAAAGATTTCGAAGAAGGGTCTGACCCGCAATTAGCGAAAGCTGTCGAAATACTTTTGGGACAATAGTTTTGTGTTATAATCTCTCCACCATGAAAGTCATATTACTCAAAGATGTCCCAAACGTTGGACAAAAGCACCAAGTAAAAACCGTCAAAGACGGTTTTGCCTTGAACATGCTCATTCCAAAAGGATTGGCAAAAATCGCGACCGAAGGAACCGTTAAAAACCTAGAAAACATTAGGAGTAGGGAAATTGAAATTAGGCAAGCAACCCAAAGTGAAATAGAGAAAAGGGTTAGTGACTTAGAGGAGATTAAGCTTCAAGCCAAAGCAAATGAAAAAGGACACCTTTTTGGAGGAATTTCAAAAGAAGATATATCTAAAAAAACTGGAATACCCGAGGGTAATATTTTGCTAGAACATCACCTAAAAGAGATTGGAGATCACGAGGTAGAAGTCACTGTGGGAGAGAAGAAACTAAAAATGAAAGTTTCAGTAGAGGGAATTAAATAAAAGACCCGGCCCCTCGGCCGGATCTTTTATTTAACGTCTACAACTTTCTTCCTGATGACCTTTCCATCAAAGCGCGTCTTTCTTTTTTCTCTGTATTTAACAGTCCCTTCTTTTAGGGCAAAGAGTGTGTGGTCTCTACCAACTCCCACGTTGACCCCAGCCTCTATTTTAGTACCTCTTTGTCTTACGATAACAGAACCAGCCTTAGCATCTTCTCCGTCATAGAGTTTAGTGCCAAGGTATTTTGGATTTGAATCTCTTAAGTTTTTGGCTGTTCCTGCAGCCTTTCGATGTGCCATATTTTGGTCGAGCCTCTAGTTATTAGCTATCAGCCTTTAGAATTTTCATTTGAACTTATAGTAAAATAAGCCTAGTGATTCTACAGAAAATAAACAAAAAAATCAACCTAGAGTACAGGTTTTTTGTGGCTCTAGTAATAGTCCTAGTTGCCGTTATTTCTTTCGGATTGGGGCGACTTTCTAAGATTGAGAATTCAAAACCGCCTATTAAAATAACTAATCCGGCCTCCGCAAGCTTGGGAATTCCTGGAAATGGAATAGGACAGGGAAGTGGCACTCCCCCGGATGCTACTTTTTTAGGACAATATGTGGCCTCTAAAAATGGAACAAAATATCATCTTCCGTGGTGCTCGGGTGCACAAACTATTAAAGAAGAAAATAAAATTTGGTTTAATACTAAAACCGATGCAGAAAATGCCGGGTACAGTCCCGCAAGCAACTGCAAGGGGATATAAAAGAGGTATATAAAAAGAAGTGCCCGCCAAAAATTTGGCGGGTGGAAAGACAGCTCGCGCGCCGTCATCCGGAGGATAAAGAACACTCGTCCACGGGTGGAGGCTAGAAGCACCTGCGGGTGGGCCAACAGGCACCAAGGTCACCTGGTCTGAGATGATCCTGGTCTCAACACCCGTGGACGAGCTAACGGTTACTCTAAAATAAAAATACAGCTTCCAACAGATAATTGCAATAATGTCTGCCATAAGTATAATGACAGGCAAAGATAATAAAAATATATGAAAAAAAAGTTATATCTGTCTAGAACAAATAAAAAGATGGCTGGAGTAGCCGGTGGAATTGGAGAATACTTTGATGTTGATCCAACCTTCGTAAGGCTTGCCTTAATCTTTCTTGCTCTTATAACAGCCATTTTCCCGTTGGTTATCGCCTATATCATTGCCTCGCTCATTATTCCCAAAAGAGAGGAGGTGGGAGGCAATTCTGAGCCCCTAGACTTTGGTGGAGGATATAATCAACCAACAAAATAGTCTAATCTTATAGATAACCTGGGAGACTTAATGGGAGATAGGGCTTAGTAGCCCTATTTTCTTTAGTATATAATGTCGCACCACAAGGGCACTTCTTAATATCTAACCAGAGGGGACAAGCCCTCTGCTAAGATATTAATGTCGTACAATATATCTTTTGCGACACTATAGGCTAAAGTAATTGAGATTAGTAACAAAAAAGTTGATTAGAAACTTTTTTATTATTCTGCCAAAGTAGCTTCATCTGCATACAATTTATTGGGCGCTACTCCCCTTCCACGACACCCTAAACCTTCACACTAAGTAAGCGACATAATAAATATTCGGAGTGTGTTCCCTCCTCTAGTTAGAATATTAGACAATGATATTTATTAATGTCA
>Ga0210057_1009709_pt1 | contig 11069 bp, 10 predicted proteins | sample CryGeyCG2114_010_2_FD_183968 | JGI IMG/M metagenome (GOLD analysis project Ga0210057, IMG submission 183968) | Groundwater microbial communities from aquifer - Crystal Geyser CG10_big_fil_rev_8/21/14_0.10 (SPAdes) (version 2) | ecosystem: Environmental > Aquatic > Deep subsurface > Groundwater ...
CCTTGATGTCAGTTATTTTTGCTAGATAAACATCCACTTCTTTAGCAGATACAGTTTTAAGGTCGAGATAGAGCGAGTGCCTATGAAACCCGAGCTTCGAGTAATCGAGGTTTACAGTATATTTCTTAATTATCTTATCTTTCTCAAGCTTTTTTATCCTATAAGTAACAGTCTGTTGCGGAATCCTTAGCTTCTTAGCAATTTTAGATGCAGGCTGTCTGCAATCCTGAAGAAGCTCAAAAAGAATAAGCTTATCCGTCTTATCGGTCATTGTTATTAGACATATTCATTATTTATAGAGTTTATGTATTTTTACCAATTTTGCCAGAGGTGTGTTTAATTATTGTTTCCATTTAATTCAGCTATGGAAGAGGAAAAAGAGATGAAACCCTTGCGCCCAAGCAGAGAAAATATTGTAGCAAAAGGCAGAATTTCTTATAGAGAATCTTCTCAGGCATGGAGTCTTATACAGGTAAAAAAAGAGATTCTTCAGGAATTTCCGCAGTTAAGGGAAAAACGCAGCAAATTCGCCTACAAAATGGTTTTGTATAAGGGTTTCAAGGAATTAGGTAAAAGTATAAGAGAAATGGAAAAAAGAGGCGACAGCGTGCCTTTATTGCTGTTTTTTGGCAGGGAAAAATAGATATATCCTTTTCATATCAAAATATAATGAAGATTAAAAGAGATTTTATCAATATTTTTTATATTATTATTCCAGCCCTAATCTGCTTAATAATATTCCTATTACCCATGGGTTGGCAGGAGATTCTTGTTCTAAAATTTGACAATCTGAATTTATGGAGTTGGTATACTCACACCTTTGTTCACCAAGATTTCAACCACTTAAGCGGAAATATAATCGGATATTTTATAGGAATGGTCACTGCCTACTTCATATTATCTAAGAAAGATAAAGATAAACTACCATTTATTCTACTGCTAATTATAGTTATTGTCCCTTTAATCCTTTTCACAAGCATTATTTTAGCTAGAACTGTCGGTTTGTTTCCCTTAAATCTTATTAATCATAGGGGCTTCTCTGGCATTTCTTCCGCATCTATTGGTGTTTTAACTTTTTCTCTTGTTAGGAGATTAGAAATTAGACTCAAGCCAAAAGGACTCAATGAAAAGTTAGCCCTTTCATATTTTATATTATTGCCTGCCTTAGCTTTTATGGTTTACAATTTATCAAAGATGCTCTCAATTATAGCCGGGGGAATTTGGATAATTACAATGATAAATCTGGTTGTGATTATGAGGAAAAAGTCATTAATTGACAAAGAGATTAGATTAAAAATATCAGATTTTATTGTGTTAGGAATAGGCTTATATGTCCTTCTCATAGAAGTAACCACTTTAATTCCTTCACAAATATCCTCGAGCACATCAACAACAAATATTTTCTCACACTTTATAGGATATCTAGGAGGTTTTTTCATGACAATGCTAATTTTCTTTAAATCAAAATCTCTTTAAACTATTAAGCCTTAAATCAAATATGTCAAAAGAGGAGTTTATGCTTGAAGCCATTAAGGACGCCAAGAAATCAGGGCATCATTTTGGAGCAGTAATTGTCAGAGGCAATAAGATCATAGCCAAACCTGGAAAAAGACCCAAGGGAGACGCTAGATATCATGCTGAAACTCAGGCAATCCTGAATGCTTGTAAAAAGATCAAATCTAAGACCCTTAGAGACTGCACATTATATTCGACTTGCGAGCCTTGCGCTATGTGCTTCTATATGGCTTGGATAACCGAAATTCCAGAGATTGTCTATGGGGCGAGTTTGAAGGATTCAATAAAGACAGGTTTCCCTGAGATTAATGTGACGGATAAGTTTCTGAATAAAAGGTCTGGCAAGAAGATAAGGCTAGTTGGTGGGTTTATGAGGGATGAATGCCTGAAACTGCTTAAAATTTAGCTCGAAAAGAAGGATTTAGTGCCTATTTTGCTGCTTTGGGGAGGGTGAAGGGAGAATAGGGGTAGAAAACTTTATTATAGCTCTTGAACAATGATTTTGTATGGTAAAAAATAAGAATAATGGTGACTTGGGGTTTGAACAAAAACTCTGGCAGGCAGCAGATAAACTTCGAAATAATATGGATGCAGCCGAGTATAAACATGTAGTCTTGGGTCTTATCTTTTTGAAATATATTTCAGATGCATTTGTAGAAGTTTATGAAGAAATCAAAGCAGAGAACGGAGACCCAGAAGATATTGATGAGTATAAAGCAAAGAATGTCTTTTGGGTTCCAAAAAAAGCAAGATGGGACAACTTACAAAAGAATGCTAAACAATCGGACATTGGAACAATAATTGATGATGCAATGGATGCAATTGAGAAGGAAAATTCATCCCTTAAAGGAGTTCTTCCAAAAGACTATGCTCGCCCAGGACTTGATAAACAGGGACTTGGACAAATAATAGATTTGATAAGTTCTATTGCTTTAGGAGACAGAGAAAACAGAAGCAAGGATGTCCTTGGTAGAGTTTACGAATATTTTCTCGGGCAATTCGCAAGTGCAGAAGGAAAGAAAGGTGGGCAGTTTTATACTCCTAGATGCATAGTTAGGCTTCTTGTAGAAATGCTTGAACCATATACGGGTAGAATATTTGACCCTTGTTGTGGTTCTGGTGGTATGTTCATCCAAAGTGAGAAGTTCGTTGAAAGTCACGGTGGAATAATTGGAGACATTTCTGTCTATGGTCAGGAGAGCAACCAAACTACCTGGAAGTTGTGTAAAATGAATCTTGCTATAAGAGGAATTGATTCTAACATTCAATGGAATTCTGAAGGTAGTTTTCTTAACGATGCTCACTCCGATTTGAAAGCAGATTTCATAATAGCAAATCCTCCTTTCAATGATAGCGATTGGAAAGGAGAGCAATTAAGAAGCGATATAAGGTGGGAAATTGCAGGAGTTCCACCAATAAGTAACGCTAATTTTGCCTGGGTTCAGCATTTTATACATCATCTCGCCCCTCACGGAACTGCAGGTTTTGTATTGGCAAATGGGTCTTTATCTTCAAATTCATCTGGAGAAGGAGAAATAAGAAAAAATCTTATTGAAAAGGACATTGTAGACTGTATTGTTGCCTTACCATCCCAGTTGTTTTATAATACTCAAATTCCTGCCTGTTTATGGTTTGTTTCAAGAGACAGAAAAGATCAGAATTTCAGAGACAGAAGGGGGGAGATTTTGTTCATTGATGCGAGAAAACTTGGAATAATGATCGATAGAAGTCATAGAGATTTAACCCAAGAAGAAATAGAAAAAATATCAAAGACCTATCATTCTTGGAGAGGAGAAAAAGGACAGGAAAAATATGAAGACATCAATGGCTTTTGTAAATCTGCAACACTTGAAGAAATAAGAAAACACAATCATATTCTAACTCCAGGAAGATATGTTGGGATTGAAGAAGCAGAAGAGGATGAAGAATTGTTTGAAGATAAAATGAAATCTCTAACACAAGAACTTTCCGAGCAGTTCAAAGAAAGCGATAGGTTAGAAAAAGAAATTAAAGAAAACCTAGGAAGTATCGGATGGAAATTATAGAATGATTAAAAAAGTCCAAAGGTTGTTAAAAAAGTTACATCCTAATCAGCAGTTTATTCCTACAAAAGAAGATTTAATTGAAACAAATAATTTAGCAGATAGATTAAAATCAAAAAAACCTGAAGAATCATTAAGTAATGTTTTGGAGTGGCAAGACAGAAACTTAAGATACTGGCAAGACAGAGCCCTTATTTCTCAAATATTGATGGGTCTTATTTTTCTTTCTGTAATGGCTCTTTACCTTTATGCTGGACAAACAAAGTTATATTTTTTACTAGTTATTGGTCTATTTGTTTTAATGTTCTTTGGAAAAGAAGTTTTGAATATAGCCTATAATGTAATATATCTATTTGGATTTATAATATTACTAATTGTAATTATTGCTCTTAGTGTGCCCTCTGTTTCAATTACTTCTAATTTATTATTTTTTCTAATTGCTGTTTCTTTTCTTTTAGGAGCGATAATTTCAACTATCACACAATTTATTCTAAAATATAGAAATATAAAAAGATTTATCCCTGATTTTGCTCCGAAAGATACATTTGAGTTAAGCTTGCCTGTTAAAAAAATATTAAAATATAGGCTGTCAATTTGTAGAGATTACGCTAAACTTACTGCAGCATTATTAATTAATATTTATCCGAAGTCTGAACTATATTTTGTCCTTATTCCACATCATGTTGCAACTGCGATTAAAGTAAATGATAAAACTTATGTTCTAGACCAGCAACTTCCAATTTTAACCTTGGATAATTGGATACAGAAGTGGAAAACTAGATTTAAAAGAAAGGAAATTAAAGTTGATTTATTAAAAATTGTTAACAAAAAAGAAGAGATTGAAACAGAAAAATCTATAAAATATCAACAAAAAGAGATTAAGAAAGTTGATAAGATTGATATTGAAGAGATTTCTACAAGAATAAAAGACATATTAAAGATAAAGATAAAGAAAAAAGATACTCATCAAATTACTGAGGTAAAAATACCGTTTAAGGGATATGTTTCTGTATATGAAAGAGACGAAATTGTGATTTATTCAATAGTTGAATCTATGAAAAATAAAATAGAAGATGAACTCTGCGGACAAATTGGAGTTATAAATGATTTAATTATAAATCAAGAGGATAAAGATTTTATTGTGACTATTAAAATAAATACTCTATGAAACAAAAAACAAAATTTAAAGAAACTGAAATAGGAAAAATTCCAGAAGGATGGAAAGAAGCGATAATTGGAGATTTTATAGATATAAAACATGGATTTGCATTTAAAGGAGAATTTTTTACGGATGTTCCTAATGGCAATATATTACTTACTCCTGGAAACTTTAAAATTGGAGGAGGGTTTAAGTCTGATAAATTCAAATATACTAAAGAAGAACCGCCCAAAGATTACATTCTAAACGAAGGAGATATTATTGTAACGATGACAGATTTAAGTAAAAAGGGAGATACTCTGGGATATTCTGCAAAAATTCCAAAGAGTGATAAACTAAAATTCTTACATAACCAAAGAGTTGGATTGATTATTTTAAAAGAAAACAATACAGATAAGGACTTTATTTATTGGGTTCTAAGAAATAGAAGATATAATGATTTTATTGTTGGTTCTTCGACAGGCTCTACAGTTAGACATACCTCTCCAAGCAGAATAAAAGAGTATGATTTTTTTCTTCCACCACTTCCAGAACAAAAATCCATCGCAAAAATCCTCTCAAGTCTTGATACAAAGATAGAATTGAATAATAAAATATGTGGGAAAATAGAAAAAGTAGGAAAGACGCTTTTTAATAAATGGCTTGTCAATCTTGAAGAAATCCCAGATAAATGGGAAACAAAGCCATTAGATAAAATAGCAGAATTTCTTAATGGTCTTGCGTTGCAAAAATATCCTGCAAAAGAAGGAGAGGATTATTTACCAGTAATAAAGATTAGAGAATTAAGGAATGGATTAACAGAACAAACAGACAAAGCAAACTTTGACCTTCCAGAAGAATATATCCTTAAAGATGGAGATGTTTTGTTCTCCTGGTCTGGAAGTCTTGAAGTTGAAATCTGGACACATGGTCAAGGAGCGTTAAACCAACATTTATTCAAAGTAACATCAAACGAATTTCCAAAATGGTTTTATTATTTCTGGACAAAAAATTATCTTCAAGAGTTTAGACATATTGCAGCAGGAAAAGCAACTACTATGGGGCATATTCAAAGACATAATCTCTCTCAATCTGATGTTTTGGTTCCTGATAAAAAATCATTAGACGAAATGAACAAGATAATGGAACCGTTATTAGAACAATATATTTCTCTAAGGCTGGAAAGCAACAAGTTATCAAAAATCAGAGACTTAATTTTACCTAAATTGATGAATGGAGAGATTAGGACAAAATAAAATGGTAAATTGGGGATTAGTCATATTTGCGTTGTTTGTTGGTCTGCTTCTGGGAGGCATATTGCAAGAATATGTCTGTGACATTAACGAAACCGAAGAATTGGGAACTGGAAAACCAGCAATGGATTTAACTTGTAAGGTTTTGTCAATCCCTCTCGGAATAATTTTGTTGATTGTAGCAATTATTGGGGCAGCCATTTATTATTTCAAAACAAATTGATAATGAAAATCGGAAGAAATCAACCATGCCCATGTGGAAGTGGAAAAAAATATAAAAAATGTTGTTTGGACAAGCAAGAAGAACCATTATCTCAAGTGTCAAAAGATTATTTTAGATTAAAAGGAGAAAATGCAGAAAAAGTTGTCCATGAATTAGCCCATAAAAGTTTCTTTATTGATTGGTGCTATGAAAATCCAAGACTTTCAAACGGAAATGAACTATGCGATTTACTCGTAGTTTTCGATGATACGGCTATAATTTGGCAAATAAAAGATTTAAAATTGAAAGATGGAAAATATAACAAAAGAGAAGTAGATAAAAATTTAAGACAACTTCAAGGAGCAAGAAGAACATTATTCGATTTAAAGGAACCAGTTTATTTAGAGAATGCAAGAAAAACTAAAGAGAAGTTCAATCCAGAAACAATAAAAAATGTTTTCTTAATTTCTGCTTTAATTGGAGAAGGGGAAGATTTCTTTGAGTTTATAAAAACTGTAAAAGATAAAACGATCCATATCTTTAATAGAGAAGACCTTGAACTAATATTAAATGAGTTAGACACAATTAAAGATTTTGTAACATATATGAAAGAAAAAGAAAAATTTGTTTCTAGCGATAAAAAAATAACTTTGATGGGTGGAGAAAAAGATATGTTAGCTTATTATTTGATGCATGAAAGGAGCTTTAAAGATTTGAATGAAGCAGATTATTTAGTATTAGTGGAAGGGATTTGGGAAGATTTGAGAAGCAAACCAGAATTTATAGCAAAGAAGGAAGAAGATAAAATCAGTTATGGGTGGGATGACATTATTAATAGAGCACATACTTGCGGAGAGGGTTATGAAAAAATTGCAAAGGAACTAGTAAAGACAAATAGATTTGAAAGAAGATTTTTAAGTAAAGGGTTTTTTGAGGCACATGTTAAAGCACACAATGAAACAACAAATAATGTATTTCGCAGAGCTACAAAGATAGATGGCACCACCTATTGTTTCTTATTTGTAGATGGAAGAAAGCCAAGAGCAGGAAGACAAAAACTTCTTGAGGCAACTTGTTTTGTTGCCAGAGGATTGAATAAAGAAAATTCAAAAGTGGTGGGTATTGCTACAGAGATGAAAATTGAGCCATCTTGTTCTTATGATTTTTGTTTAGTTGACATCCCAGAGTGGGGAGATAAAGAACAAACTGAGATGGAAAGAGTACAGAAGGAATTAGGCATATTCACTAACCCAAATTTTACCCATATTCATGAAGACGAATATCCTATAAAAGATAAGAAAAAATAATCTATCTAAATTTATTAGACAAATAAGTTAAAAACCCCCTATCCCTCATTTAAACATGCCAAAAAACATCATAACAGAAGACCACATAGAACAGGAAGCATTGAAGTTTCTTGAGAATGAAGGCTATGAAGTTGTTTATGGACCTAAAATTGCACCTGCTCCAGAAGGAAATGGAGAAAGGAAAAACTACAAAGATATTGTTCTTGAAGATAGGCTTAGAAAAGCATTAAAGAAAATAAATCCATCAATCCCGACTGATGCTATCGAAGAAGCAATAAAGAAGGTGCGAAGAACAGATAATCCAGATTTAATTCTAAACAATCAAAGTTTCCATAAAATGATTACTGATGGAGTTACTGTGTCTTTTAGAGATAAAGGTTCTGTTAAACATAAACAGGTTTACTTATTTGATTTTGATAAACCAGAAAACAATGAGTTCTTAGCAATTAATCAATTTACAATAATTGAAGATAATTACAATAGAAGACCAGATGTCTTAATCTTCGTTAATGGATTACCTTTGGTCTTGTTTGAATTGAAAAATCCTGCTGATGCAGAAGCAACAACTACAAACGCTTTTAACCAAGTAGAAACCTACAAACAACAGATTCCATCATTGTTTAGGCATAATGAAATTGTGATTATTAGCGATGGTTTGGAAACTCATGCAGGAACTATTACTTCTGGAATCGAAAGGTTCACCGCATGGAAATCTATAGATGGAAGAAAACCAAGCAAAACTATGACTGAATTAGAGGTTTTAACAAAAGGCATGCTCAATAAAAAGACTATTTTAGATCTGATAAGAAATTTTATCGTATTCCAGAAAGAAAAAGAGGTTAAAACAAACAGGACAAAAATTCTAAAGAAAATTGCAGCATATCATCAATATGATGCCGTAAATAAAGCAATACAAAGCACCTCGCAAGCCACAAAAGGAGACAAAAGGGCAGGAGTTGTCTGGCATACCCAGGGTTCTGGAAAATCTCTAACTATGGTCTTTTATTCTGGTAAAATTATCTCATCAAAAGAGATGGAAAATCCTACCTTAGTTGTTTTGACAGATAGAAATGACTTAGATGACCAGTTATATGAGACCTTCTCAAGTTGTAATGATTTGTTAAGGCATGAACCTTCAAGATCTGATTCAAGAATTGAACTAAAGAGACTCCTTAAAGTTGCATCTGGTGGAATAGTCTTCACAACTATCCAGAAATTCTTTCCAGAAAACAAAGGAGAAAATTATCCATTATTATCTGATAGAAAGAATATTATTGTAATAGCTGATGAAGCACATAGAAGCCAATACGATTTTATTGATGGCTTTGCCAAGCATATGAGAGACGCATTGCCAAACGCTTCTTTTATCGGATTTACGGGAACCCCTATTGAAAAAAAAGACCGAAGCACTCCCGCAGTATTCGGTAAATATGTTGATGTTTACGATATTAAGCAGTCAATTGATGACAAAACAACCGTAGGCATATTTTATGAGAGTAGATTAGCAAAGTTAGAACTTAAACCAGAAGAAAGATTGAAAATAGATACAAACTTTGATGAAGTTACAGAGAAAGAAGAATTAGAGGAGACTCAAAAAGAAAGGTTAAAGTCGAAGTGGGCAAGGACAGAAGCTGTTGTTGGAAGTTCTCAAAGAATAAAGAGAATTGCGAAAGATATTGTAGGACATTTTGAAGAAAGATTAGATGTAATTGATGGAAAAGCAATGGTTGTTTGCATGAGTAGAAGAATTTGCGTTGATTTACATAACGAAATTGCAAAGTTAAGGCCTGATTGGTATGAAAGGGAGGATGATAAAGGAAAAATTAAGATTATTATGACTGGTTCAGCAAAAGACCCATTAAACTGGCAAGAGCATATAAGAACTAAGAAAAAAAGAAAGGAAATTGGAGATGCTTTCAAGAGCCCAGAAAACCCGATAAAAATTGTTCTTGTAAGAGATATGTGGTTGACTGGCTTTGATGTTCCGTGTCTTCACACTATGTATATAGATAAACCAATGAAGGGGCATGGTTTAATGCAAGCAATTGCAAGAGTTAATAGGGTCTTCAAGGATAAAAAGGGAGGATTGATTGTAGATTATATTGGTGTAGCTCATGATTTGAAAAAAGCGGTTTCTACTTATACACAAGAAGGAGGGAAAGGAAAAGTTTACCTCGACCAAGATCAGGCAATCAAATTGATGATGTCTGAATATGAAGTGTTAGAAGATATTATGCATGGTTTCAACTATAAACCAAAAGTCAAAAAGTCTTTGAATGATGCATTATCTTTAGTTCCAGATGCAATAGAACACATATTAAAACAAAAAGATGGAAAAGACCAGTTTTTGAAACACTCTAAAAAGTTATTGGAGAGCTTTGCCTTATCTGTTCCACATGAGAAAGCATTAAACATCAAAGAAGAAGTTGGATTTTTCCAAGTTATAAAATCAAAGCTTACTAAACTAACATTAAGTAAATCAAAACAGTCAGAAGAACTCGATACAGCTATAAGGCAAATAGTCTCAAAATCGGTTGTATCTGATAGAGTCATAGATATATTTGAGTCGGTTGGATTTATGAAACCAAATTTAGAGGTTTTATCTGAAGAATTTCTTGCAGAAGTAAAAGATATCCCTCAAAAAAATCTTGCATTTGAAGCGTTGAAGAAACTCCTTACAGAAGAAATCAGATTAATCTCAAGAAAGAACATCGTAAAAGGAAGGTCATTTATGGAGATGCTGGATAAGACCATTAAGAAATACACCAGCAAGGCAATTGAAACAGCAAGAGTTATAGAAGAGTTAATTGAATTGGCAAAGACTATGAAACAAGATCAAAAAGAAGGAAAAAATCTTGGATTAAGTGAGGATGAGGTCGCATTTTATGACGCTTTGGAAGTAAATGATAGTGCCGTTAAAGTTTTAGGAGATGAAGTATTAAGAAAAATGGCAAGAGAAATAACTGAGACTATTAAAAAAAATGTTAAAATTGATTGGACTATGAGAGAAAATATTCAGGCAGCATTAAGAGTTGCCGTTAAAAGAATTCTTAGAAAATATGGTTACCCGCCAGACATGGAAAAGACTGCAACTGAGACGGTTCTAAAACAGGCAGAGGTTATTGCTAAATGGACTGATAAAAATTCTTGAAAAAGAGATCTTCTAGTTATTCAAAGTCAGAGCAATTAACTCTTGCACACATACTACTTTTTCTTTCACCCTTTACTAACTTGAAATCTACTACTCCGTTATCGTCTCGACATACATCAACTTTTTTAGCCTTAGTTACTTTACAAAAGTTTTTTATTTTCTTCTCCATAGAAATATTGTTTGTGCTTTAAATATATAAACCTATTCACTCAATCTCGATAATCCTTATCAAAGCAGCCTCACAAAATTAGGAATTATATCTTTGTGATAAGGGAGAGGCTTCTATAACTTGGAGAGAGATTTTTTTGAGAGATTTCATTTCTTCTTCTAAAACTCTTAATCTATCCGAGAGTATTTCATTCTTCTTATCTGCTTTTATTAATTTCTGCTCGATATCAGTTTTGGTAAGGTCGATTAGCATGTCTTCTTCAGATATTGTGTCTTTCATTCCTAAAAGCTCA
>Ga0210057_1009710_pt1 | contig 11068 bp, 13 predicted proteins | sample CryGeyCG2114_010_2_FD_183968 | JGI IMG/M metagenome (GOLD analysis project Ga0210057, IMG submission 183968) | Groundwater microbial communities from aquifer - Crystal Geyser CG10_big_fil_rev_8/21/14_0.10 (SPAdes) (version 2) | ecosystem: Environmental > Aquatic > Deep subsurface > Groundwater ...
ACACAATTTTTCCACTAACTGGAAAAAGTTATTAATACGAACAGGGTATAATATACTCATAAAGGATCACCATAAGTAGGAGGCACAACCTCCTATTTATGCCTTTATAAATCATTTCTACAGAGCCGGTTAATATTAACAGATGTGTTGTCCTGAATTAACTTCCCTTCTATGATTTGGTTTCATGGTTTCACCTTTTTTTGTTTGTTTTTAAATGCTTGTATTGGGGTTACGAGTGTTCCATCGTTTTTTTCGAGGCTCATGTGTGGTCTTTTGTGGTTGTAAAACCACACAGCATAAGATAAGTCTCCGAAGTGTTCTGTGTTGTGTTTTAATGTTTGTTCTTTTCCATTTCCCTAATTCAGCTGAAACACTGGTTTCTCTTAAAGAATAAATCAAAGAACCGTAATCCATTCTTTTTCCTAAACCGTTCTGCTTAAAGAAAACTGTTTCTCCGGCTTTCTTTTAGTTTAACCATTCAATGACATGAAAAGCCAAATCAGGTTTTAATAATATTTTTCTTCCGCCTGTTTTTCCAAAAACTGCCACTGAAACTGTTTTGTCTTCGTTTACTTTAATGTTTGATTTGTTTAAGCCTAATAATTCTGAACTTCTTAATCCGCAGCCAAACAACAAGCATAAAATAGCTTTTTGTTGTTTGTTTCCTGCTTTAAGTAACTTCAAAAACGTTTCTTCTGAAATTAAATCTGATTCAGTGAACTTTTTTTTATCTAAACTGTATGGGTTCATTACAGTTAATTCTTCTTTGCATGAATCTATAATTTCTTTATAGTTTTTTGGTTGATTCCATTTCAAAAACACTTTCAAGTCTTTCAAAACCGAATCCCAAGTATGCAAACTGTATTCTTTTCCTTGCTTGTTTTCTTTTTCTTGTATTGCTTTAACTAAATTCTTTACATCTTTGCTTGAAAGGGTATTCATTGGCTTGTTGAGTAAGCTTGAAATGAATTTTAGTCTGGAAATTAATGAAAGTTTTCTGTGAGTGCTTAAAGGCATTTTTTTGTAGCGGTATTCTAAAACAAATTGTTTAATGAGTTTTCCGTTTTGAATTGAATCCAGGTTCTTTAAAGCGTTTTCAAGTTTTCTTTCAGCATGGTGTGCGTCAAACTCTTTTTCCATAAATAAAGCCTTCCTTAAGTATTATAAAAAACTGATGGAAGGCTTTGTGAAAAACATATTAAGCCTCTAGGGGGATTTGAACCCCCGACCTACTGATTGCCTGCTTCCGTGCAGGCGTAACGGTGCACGGCTTTCAGCCGAGCTTGCAAGACTTTCAGTCTTGCCTTTCGTTACCATCCTGACAAGGCTGCCTTTTTTCTTTTTGGGCAACCTGCACTTTTTCTTTTTCGGAAAAAAGAAAAAGGGCGGTTTTACAAGTCAGTCACTCTACCACTGAGCTATAGAGGCAAAAAAACTTTGTTTTTTAAAGCTTTTAAGCAGTAAATATTCTTAAATGAAATCAATTAAAAGCGTTTGTTCAGCCTGTCAGGAGTGCTGCAAGCAATATAATATTACTTTACTCCCAGAAGAAGCAAAAAAAATTGAAAAAAAACTTAATTTAATTGAAAAAGAATTTATTGAAAAATATTGTGATTTATCAATTCAATTTTTTCCTTCATTTAACTCAAAAAACCCTTTTGTACTGCATTACTTAAAACTGCCGAAAAAATTCAGGGAAAAACTAAAAGAAAAAACTAATTTAAAATATTTTTTTGTTCTGCCAAACCTTGCATTAAAAAAAACAAAAAAATGTGTTTTTCTGGAAAAAGGGCTGTGCACAATTCACGAAGTTAAACCAGAGCAATGCAAATTATTTCCGTTTATTTCATTAAAAAAAGAAACTTCTTTCTGGAAAAAATATCCTTTCTGCAATTTATTAAAACAAGGATTTAAGCCGGAAAAAAATTTTATGGAAAAATCAGAAAAACATTATGAGAAAATAAAAGAATACTTTGAAAAAGTAAAAGAAAACGGATTTAAATCAGAATGGAAAAATTTGCCGGAAAAAGGAAATGCTTTCTATAAAGACGAAAAAATAATCCAAATGACAAAAAACGAATTCTCAAAGCTGACAGAAACATTTAAATAAAGTTATGAATATATATTCATTATAGTTTTGTGGGAGGTATTTTTTATGCCGAATAAAAATGGAAAAGGCCCTGAAGGAAAAGGACCAAAAACAGGAAGAAAAAAAGGAAACTGTAAATAAAATTTAATGGAGGTATTGATTATGCCTGGATATAATGGATTTGGTCCTGATGGAAGAGGCCCTTTAACCGGAAGAGGTTTTGGTTATTGCAGGAAAGGATTTGGAAGAGGATTCAGAAGAGGTTTTGGAAGAAGCTGTTATTTTGAAAGGCCTTTCAGGGATTTTTTGCATGGCCCGACTCTGGTTAAAGAAGAAGACAAAAAATTTTTAGAAGAAGAACTAAAAGAGCTGGAAGAAGAAAAAAAAGCAATTGAAGCTAAACTAAAGGAAATAAAGGATTGAAATGGTCAGACCCAGAAGGTTTAGAAGAGTTCTTTCAGAGCCTGATGTAACTTTTTTTAAGCCAGCCGGAATAAGATTGGTTGACTTAGAAGAAATAGTTATTTCTGTGGATGAGTTTGAGGCTGTGAGATTAAAGGATTTGAATGGATTAGAGCAGTCAGACTGCGCCAAAAAAATGAATATTTCTCAGCCGACTTTTCACAGGTTGATTTTAAGTGCAAGAAAAAAGTTAGCTGAAGCAATAGTTAAAGGAAAAGCAATAAGAATTGAAGGCGGTCATTTTCAGCTTTCTTCAAGCCAAAAAACTTGTGTCTGTCATGACTGCGGTTTTTCTGTTCCGAAAGAAAGAGGAAAACCTTGTTTTACTTTTAAGTGCCCTGAATGCAGTGGAAGAATGGTTTGGGGATAAAAATGAAAGAAAAAAAGCAGGAAAAGGATTTGAAAACTGTTTTGATTAAAACAGGAAAAACCTTGTTGAACAGAATGCCTTTTCTGCTTCCAATGATTTTGTTGATTGCTTTGGTTAATTCTTTGATTTCAAAAAGCTTTTATTCAACTGTTTTTCAGGGAAATTTATTTGTGGATTCTTTTATTGGAAGTTTAGTCGGAAGCATTTCTGCAGGAGACCCTTCTTCCAGTTATGTGCTTGGTGGAGAGTTTTTGAATCAGGGAGTTAATTTGATTGTTGTTACGGCTTTTCTTGTTTCTTGGGTTACAGTTGGTTTGATTCAATTGCCTGCAGAAATTTCTTTTCTTGGAAAAAAGTTTGTTTTGCTGAGAAATTTTACTGCGTTTATTCTTTCAGTTTTTGTTGCAGTTTCAACTGTTTTTTTGTGGAGCGTGCTCTGAAATGGATTCAAGAAAATTCGTGTTTAAATTCTGGTTTTTGATTTTAATGATTTTAGTTTATGCTTGCCTGTTTTTGTTTGAAGGAAAATTGTTTTTTTCTTCAACGGATTTTTTCCTGAAAATTTTGCTGAATTTAATTCCTGTTTTTGTTTTGGTTTTTGTTTTGATGTCTTTGATTAATTTTTTTGTTTCAACCAAAACTGTTTCAAAGTATTTTGTTTCTTCAGGCAAGAAAAGCTGGCTGTTTGCTGTTGTTGCCGGAATTCTTTCTATGGGCCCGGTTTACATTTGGTATCCTTTTTTGCAGGACTTAAAAGAAAAAGGATTTAATGAAGGGTTAATTGCAGTTTTTTTGTATAACCGTGCAATAAAGATTCCTTTGATTCCTTTAGCAGTATTTTATTTTGGATTAAAATTTGTTGTTATTCTGGCTTTTGTCATGATTGTTTTTTCGGTTATCCAAGGGATTACTATAAATAAATTGATAGAAATAAAAACTTTTTCAGCAAAAAATTAAAGGGCATTAAAATGAATTTCAAGTTGTTTAGTTTAACTTTTGTTTTTTTGTTTTTGTTTTCTTTAGCTTCAGCTCAAGATGTTAATGAAAAAGTTGAAGTAAAGTTTTTTTACAGTTCTTCTTGTCTTCATTGTGCTGAAGCAAACGAAAAATTAATTGACTTAGAAGAAAAATACGGTTTTTTGGAAATCAAAAGATTTGTGTTATCTGAAAACATGGATTTTGTAATGCAGCTTTATCAGGATTATGGAGTTCCTTCAAGTGAATGGGGTTATGTTCCGGTTCTATTTATTGGAGAAAAATATTATGTTGGGGACACTCCAATAATCCAGAATATTGAAGCAGACATTATTGAATTGCATAAAGCAATGCCTGTTGAACCAGAACCAATTCCTGAAACAGAGCCTGTTAAAGCAAAAGTTTCTTTGGTTCAGCTTTTAGGGCTTGCATTAGTTGATGCAGTTAACCCCTGTGAATTAGCTGTTTTAGTTATTTTAATGACTGCAATTCTTTCAAGGCATCCAAACAAAAAAGACAAGGCATTAAAGGCAGGGCTTGCATTCAGTTCAGCGATTTTCTTAATGTACACTTTATTTGGATTTCTAATAATCTTTGGGTTTAAAACTCTTGTTGGCTTGGCTGACATCCAGACTTTATGGTTTTATAAAGTGCTTGCAGTTCTGGCAATAATTCTTGGATTGCTTAATTTAAAGGATGCAGTATGGTATGGCGGCGGCGGATTTATAATGGAAGTGCCGCAAAAATGGCGCCCAAAAATGAAAGAAATAATTAAAGGAACAACTTCCACTGCAGGAGCTTTTGCTGCAGGAATTATTGTAAGCTTTTTTTTGACTCCTTGTACTGCAGGCCCTTATTTTGTTTTTGGGGGAATTCTTTCAAACATGCCTTTTTTTGAAACACTTCCTTACCTGTTTATTTATATGCTGGTTTTTATTTCTCCTATGATTGCAATAACTTTAATCACTTTTTTTGGTTTTATGGTAATAGAAGATGTTGCAGGCTGGAGAGAAAAAAACTTAAAAAAACTTCATTGGGTTGCAGGCCTGCTTTTGCTTGGATTAGGCTTTGCAATGCTTTTAGGCTGGATTTAATTAATTTATTCACTGAATTTTGCTATTGCTATTCCTGTTCCAAGCATATACAATAAGCTTCCAATAAAAGAGCTGATTGTGAATCCAATTGGATAATCCATGCTGGTGTATACAATGAAAGCTGATGGAATTCCTGCCACAAGCCATACCATAAAACCAAAGCTTGTTCCTTTCCTTAAATAGTCTCCGCTAAATGGCTTGGAAAAAAACCTGTAAATATAGCTCATTGCAAAGCTTAACACAAAAGGATTCAAAAAAAACAAAATCATTAAAGGGTCTTCCATGCTTCTCATCCCGCCTAAACTGAAGATATCATAAGGAAAAACCTGCATTAAGAGAATGTTGTCAAAAATAAAGGAAATTATCCAGATAACTATTCCTCCAATTATTCCTGAAATCAAAAACTTTTTTGTGCCCAAAAAACACCAACTCAACATTAAATCAGCTTTTCTTATTTAAATTTGTTTTGGTAACTCGTCATTAGTTTATAAATTTCAGCTGTTTTATGTTATTTAATGGAAATAACAAAAAAACTGTATGTAACTGAACCAAAGCAATGGCGTGAATGGCTTAAAAAAAATCATGCAAAAGAAAAAGAAGTCTGGCTTGTTTATTTTAATAAAAGCTCTGGAAAAAAAAGGATTGCATACAATGATGCAGTCAACCAAGCATTATGTTTTGGTTGGATTGATTCAACAGCAAAAAAAATTGATGAAGAAAGTTTTGTCCAAAGGTTTACTCCAAGAAACCCTAAAAGCCCTATTTCTGAAATGAACAAGGAAAGAATTAGGAGAATGATAAAGAAAAAACAAATGACTAAAATTGGATTAAATGCAGTAAAAAAATTTTTTGATTCTGAAAAAGACAAAAAAGAAAAATTTGTTGTTGCTTAAGACATAATAACTGAATTAAAGAAAAGTAAAGAATCCTGGAAAAACTTTCAGAATTTTCCTGAAGGCTACAAAAGAGTAAGAATAGGCTATATTGAATCACAAAGAAAACACAGTGTTCAGGCTTTCAAGAAAAGCTTTAAAAATTTTATTAAAAAAACTGAGCAAAACAAAAAGTTCGGCATGGTGCAATAACTGATTAAAAAATGCTCCGGCCGGGATTTGAACCCGGGTCAATGCCTTGAGAGGGCACTATGCTTAACCGGACTACACTACCGGAGCGGCTGCCACTGTCAGCCGGCACCAGTGCACCATCTTCGCTTCGGCTCGATGGAGCTTCACTCTTTGCAGCTCGGCTGAGCGCAAGCGAATGCCGTGCACGCATGTTAACTGGGCGTGGCAGTTATGCCGGTGGAGGGATATGAACCCTCGACCTTTTGATTATGAGTCAAACGCTCTACCAGGCTGAGCTACACCGGCAAAAAAAATAACAAGATTAATATTTTCTTTAAGGAAAGCATTTAAAGAGTAATAGAATTATTTTTTTTGCAGCACGACTTTATGTCGTGCATTTTGTTACGCCTTTTGGAAAAGGAGTCATTCCTTTCCAATACGGCTTTTTACTTCTATTTTTCCTTTTTCGTATAATAAGATTCTGTCTGCGTAACCGACAAACAAGCCTGTTTCTAATACTCCGGGAATTTCTTTTGCCTGAAACTCAAATTCTTCCGGAAAAGGAATTGAGTCAGTTAAAACATCGATTACATAATTTCCTGATTCAGTTTTAGTTAAGCTTTCATTTGTTTTTCTTTCTCTTGCTGCGCCCATGCTTTCCAACTGCATTTTGGTTCTCTTCCACCAAAAAGGGGAAACCTCAAATGGAACTACTCCAAACAGTTTTGAAACAAAATTTTGTTTTCTTGCAATAATAATCAAATCTTTTGCGCTTTGGGCAATCATTTTGTCTCTGACAAAACTCTTTGAATCTCTTTTAATATAATTATAATTATAGTCAACTAAGTCAGCGAATTCTATTGCTACATCAACTTCTTTTTCATCTAAAGAGCCAATTTCCAGATTTAATTGTTTTAAAATAAAAGTTATTTCAGCTGAAGTTGGGACAATCTTTAAGTCTAGTCCTTCAATTTCTTTTCTTAAAGCCATTTTCTTCAAAAACTTTATTCCTAACTCGCTTGAGCCAATTCCAATTGTCTGGCCATGCTTAATGTATTTTTCAACTAACAATTCAATCTGGTCTTCAGGAATCATTTAATCACTTTATATTACACTGTTTTAATTAAAAAAACTGCTGTTTTTTTTGTTTTGCCGTAAACCTTTAAAATTACCTTTGTTTATTATTTTATTTATGAAAAGAGCTGAGTGCCTTTGGCAAAATTAATTCTGATTCTGTTTTAATTAATTATAGCTCAAAAAAAATTTTTTCTGAAGGGAGCTGTCAGTACAGCGGCTGTTTTTGGCTTTAGTGAAGTAAAACTAATTGAATTATCTGAATTAAAGCCTCATGAAAAAATAAATAACGCAAAATTAACTGAAGTAATTAATTCAATTAAAAAGCATAAAACCCTTTTTTTTCCTGTTGTAATAGAAAAAACTAATTTAGTTATTTTGGACGGCCATCATAGAGTTCAGGCATTCAAATTACTTGGAATAAAAAAAATTCCTTGTTTTTTAGTAAACTATTTTTCTGATGAAATAAAATTATTTAACAGGAGAAAAAATTTTAATGCAACAAAATCCGGTGTGGTTTTAAGGGCTCTGGACGAAAACCTTTTTCCCTACAAAACCACAAAGCATGTTCTTGAATTATTCAGGATAAACTATAAATTGGAGGTAAAAAAAATGCATAAAATAAATGAAATAAAAAAAACAGGAGGAAATAAAATGAAAAAAGAATTAACTGAAATAAAAACAAAAAACTCTGGTGAAGGGAGGCGTCTTTGGCGTAATACAATTGAATGCTGATGATTTTCCAAAACATTATTATAATATTCTTCCAGACCTGCCTGAACAACTTCCTTTTCCTTTGAATCCCGAAACAATGGAACCAGTTAAACCAAAGGATTTAGAGCCATTGTTTCCAAAAGAATGTATTAAACAGGAATTCAGTTCAGATTCACTTATAAGAATTCCAGAAGAACTAAGGGAACAATACATTTTTTTAGGGAGGCCAAGGCCTTTATACAGGGCTTTAAGGCTGGAAAAAAAATTAGGGCTTCCAAAAGGAATAGAAATCTATTATAAAAGAGAAGACTTAAGTCCTGTTGGCTCGCATAAGCCAAACACTGCTTTGGCTCAAGCATATTATGGAAAAAAGCAGGGATTTGAAAATGTTGCAACTGAAACCGGTGCAGGGCAATGGGGTTCAGCTGTTTCTTTGGCGGCAATGTTCAATGAATTAAAAGCAGAAGTGTTTATGGTGAGAAGTTCTTTCCAGCAAAAACCTTACAGGGAAATTTTAATGAATTTGTTTGGAGCAAAAGTTTTTGCTTCTCCTTCAGAACACACAAGCATAGGAAAAAAATTATTGCAGGAAAAAAAGAATTTTAACGGCTCTTTAGGCATAGCCATAAGCGAGGCAATAGAAAAAGCTGTTTCAGATGAAAAAACTTTTTATTCTATTGGTTCTGTTTTAAACCATGTTTTAATGCATCAGACAATAATCGGCTTGGAAACAATAAAACAGTTTGAATTAATTGACAAAAAACCTGATGTATTAATCGGCTGTGTTGGGGGAGGAAGCAATTTTTCTGGAATGGTTTATCCTTTCATGGAAAAAAAACTAAAAGGAAAAGAAGACTTTGAAGTAATTGCAGTTGAACCAAAAGCAGTTCCGACTTTAACTAAAGGAGAATACAGATATGATTTTGCAGACACAGGAAAAATGACTCCATTAATTAAAATGTATACTATGGGTTATGACTTTATTCCAGAGCCAATTCATGCAGGAGGGCTAAGATATCACGGAGATTCTCCTTCTCTTTCTCTGCTGAAAAAATTGGGTTTTTTGGATGCAGTGGCTTATTTACAGGAAGAAACATTTGAAGCAGCAAGAATTTTTGCAAACAGCGAAGGAATAATTCCTGCTCCGGAAACAGCTCACGCAATCAAGGCTGCAGTTGATTCAGCCTTAAAAGCAAAGAAAAACAATGAACAAAAAACAATTGTCTTTAATTTTTCTGGGCATGGCTTGCTTGATTTGGCTGCATACAAACAAATGCAGAGGGCTTAATGCCCTCTTTTTTTATTTTATTTTTTTGTGGAAATAGTTATTTTCTTGACTTTAATGAAATAATATGCTGTTCCGGCTAAAACTGCTATTACCAGGAAAAGCCACATCTGGCCAAGCCAGTCATCTGAATACAATCCTTTTATTCTTGCTTCCTGGCAGGCAGTAACATAATTTTGTGCGTAATACATTCCAGGGCTTAAAGTCAGAACTTCTTTCATTAATCTTTCAGTTGAACTGCAGTCTTTTCTGAAAAAAGCTTCTACTCCTTCCTGAAATTTTTGGCCTGTAATTCCTTGCTCGTTTTGTACATTAATTTCATTCATGAATTCTTTTGCAAGGTTTATAGGCATAATAAAGCCGATGTTCTGCACTTCATCAGAGCCAAAAGTTGCTATTCCTATTACTTCTCCTTTGTCGTTAAATACAGGGCCTCCACTGTTTCCATGATTTATTGCTGCGTCAGTCTGGATTACTTCAACATTGTTTGTCATTGTTCTTCTTGCACTTACAATTCCTGAAGTAACTGTCGGCTCTATTGTTTGTTTGTTGTCAAAAACAACATCCATTCCTGTGTTAGGATAGCCGATTACAAAAACCTGTTCTCCTGTTGACAGCTGGTCTGAGTCGCCTAACTTTAATGCAGGAATGTTTTTCTGGTTTACCTTGATTATTGCAATATCTTTTCCCCAGGAAATAGTTTCAGCTTTTTCGTCTATTACCTGTCCTTTTGCTTTAATGTCTGCAGGCCAGGCAATATTGGTAAATGCTTCTCCCGGCAAAAGCACTCCAGGCAATGCATAATTATCCACATTAATACTGCTTAGTTGACCGTAATTTGAAAGATATGCAATAAGTTTTTCTGATAAAGATTTGATTACTCTTTGTTTTTGGTCTTCAGTCAGATTATATCTGCTGGCTACATCAGCATAAATTTCATTTTGTATTTGTATAAACCACGCGTTATACAATTTATATATTGCTTCTTGTTCTGAAACATAAACTACATGCGCATTAGTCATGATATATCCATTAGGGTTAATCACAAAGCCTGTTCCGCTCATTCCGGTCTGAACTGTTTCGCTTACTTGTTTTGCTTCAATTCCCTGCAATGGAACAAACTCCAGGTTTTCAATTGCCTGAACAACTATTTCTTCATCCTGAAGCATTAATTCTTTTTCTTCTTGAATTTCGCTTAATTGCACACCTGTTCTGATATAAATGACTGTTCCTCCTGAAGCAGTAATATTCATTGTATTATTGTTTGGAAAAGAAATGCCAAAAGCCAGGCTCATTGGATTCTGAACAACACCATTTAATGAAAGACTGCCGTAATCCATTGAAAGCGTTGAACCTGTAACTGAAAAGCTTCCTGAATAAACATAGTATTCTCCTACTTCAGGATAATCTTCCCATCCGGAAAAAATTCCGTTGCTTTTATAAGTTATTTCAGCAGTGTAATTTCCTTTATTGGAGTTTGCTGCACTGCTCCATGTTCCAATAATTAACTGCTGTGCATTTAAAGTGCTTCCTGTATTTCCAGTGTTCCCTGTATTTCCTGTCTGGCTTGGAGCAACCATTTCAAAGTCAGGGTAATTGATTGTTCCTGTTATTGTTGTTCCAATAACCATTATTCCTGGTTCATACACTTGTTTTGTTTTTTGTATTATGTTTGGCTCTTTTTCAGGCCACTGTAAAGTGTAAGCAAAAGCTCCTGAAACAAGCATTAAAATCAAAATAAACAACAACGTTTTTTTCATGAAATTACCTCCAAGTATCTATTAAATCAGCTGTTCTAATATTTAAGCGTTTTCTTTTGGTTTTCAGAAGAAAAGCAATGTCAATCCGATAACAGAAACAAGTATTGCAATGTATTTTGTTTTAGAAAGTTTTTCTTTTAAGAAAATTCTTGCAAGAGTTGAAGTAATAATCGGAGTCGGA
>Ga0210057_1009713_pt1 | contig 11066 bp, 12 predicted proteins | sample CryGeyCG2114_010_2_FD_183968 | JGI IMG/M metagenome (GOLD analysis project Ga0210057, IMG submission 183968) | Groundwater microbial communities from aquifer - Crystal Geyser CG10_big_fil_rev_8/21/14_0.10 (SPAdes) (version 2) | ecosystem: Environmental > Aquatic > Deep subsurface > Groundwater ...
CAATCCCCGCGGCGTCAGACAGCCGGGATGAGTCAGGCCGCCGAAAGAGCCTTTTTGGCAAATTGGACAAATCCGGTCCGGAGCCGCCGCGATTAAATTCAGACAAGCAGGGCAAAAATAGCTGCCGGTTTGACCACAGCCCAGGCAATGACGGGGAAACAGGAGATCAAGCAGGCTCATTAAAATAATTCTTTAGCTGTTTTTTAATAAATCGCCAACCAGCACCACTTTTAAGAAATTTTTCTCTGCCGGTAGCATCTTTTCTCTCAAGATAGGCTTCGTAATAAATAATTTTAAATGGGGTTTTATCCTTTGTTGACGTAACCTGTTTTGAATTATGTTTCCTTAGACGATTCTTTAGGTCTGGAGAATACCCAATATACAAACTTTTATCCTTCAAACTCTGAAGAATATAAACGTAGTACACGATCTCATCTTAACACGGCGGCGTAAAATCCCTCCCGGTGCGGGATCACGCCGCTGCCGTAAAATAGGATCAATAAAGTCTCGTTGTTAAAGTGGCTTGCAACGTGATCCCGAAGTCGCCTCCGGCGAATGAGGGATTTTACGTTGTGGAGACGGCCGGAAATGAGCCGGCGTCCGGAAAAAATTTTTTAAAACTTCTACAGGTTTAGTTGGTTTAAAAAAGTAAGGGGCGAAAACCAACAAAGCCTTGCCTTACCTTTTTGGTCTTTAAACTCCATCAGGTATCGACCGGTACCTGACTGACGTCCCGACTGAGTTTAGGCCCAGATCTTCCCATCGGGAGAGAAAAACCTGAACCACGCTATGCGAAGGTACTTTTAAGCAACCGCCGCATAGGCGTAAGCAACTTGTTTGTTGCCAGTTATTTTTGAGCTCATTTAACGGCTTGGCTCATGGCCGACCTGCGATTTTAAAGAGCTTGTTTCCGTCGATTCTTTACGTCCCCGTATCCAAAATTTTCAATTTTCAATTTTCAATTTTCAATTCCGCTTGGATTTCCCTGTCGATATCGCGTTTCTTCATCGCTTCCTTTTTTTCGTATTCTTTTTTGCCTTTGGCCAAAGCGATTTCGACCTTGATTTTACTGCCCTTATTATAACAGGCGATAGGCACGATTGTCAATCCGGCCGCCGCTGTTTTTTGGGCCATTTTCAACAACTCGTTTTTCTTTAAAAGCAGTTTGCGGGAGCGTCTTGGCTCATAGACACGATTATCGGCGAACTGATACGGATGAATGTGAGCGTTGGTCAGCCAAGCTTCGCCGCCACGCAGTTGGACAAAGGCGCCTTCCAGGCTAATGTGGCCGGCCTTGACCGACTTAACCTCGCCGCCGGTCAAAACCACGCCCGCCTCAAATTTATCCAAAAGATGATAATCAAATTTGGCCCGCCGGTTAAAAATTTTCATTTAATATCTACTTGAAAAACTTTGGCTCCGGTAAGCAAAAACACCCGGTTATCTTTTTCGAAGACCGCCAGGGAAGTCGCGTCTTTTATCCCCTCCCAAGAAAATTCCCGGTCATACTCGCCGGTCTTTTTTAGAACCACCACCCTGGCATTACCAGCATCCAAAACATCAATAAATTCACTGTCGGGAACCGCAAATAAAGCCTTTGCCGCGGCAAAATTTTTGGTTAAGTTTTTGACTCGGAATTCCGCTTTTAGGCCCTGAATAAGCTTGATAATTTCACCGTCATTTTTCAGGATCCAGACCGAGCCGTCAATCGTCATCGCCGTCGCTTGGCTTAAATCAGCCTTCTCTTTTAACCATCGTTGTTTTAGCCCAAATCCGTCCGCGGCCGCTGTATACTTCCAAATTTCCCCACCCTTATCTAACAAATAAAGATTGTCGCCAAAGATGTCCAAATCGGCGATTTCACCCCAGGTCGCGTCTTTCTGAATTTTCAACTTTAAACTTTTAGTTTTTAGATTTATTTCTGCCACACCCTGGTCCGTCAAAACATAAGCCGCTTTTGCCCCAACGGCAATTTTTTGGGCGCTCTTCAAATCTTGGCCAGTCGCCAGGGTCGCCTGTTTTTTATCCGTCCCCAGGGTGTAAACCGTAGCCAAATTCCGGTCCAAAATCATCAGTTGATTGCCCGCTAAGGCCCAGTCATCGCCAGCCGCCCCTGCTTTAATTAAAGCCAGGTCAAAAAAGAGCGTTCCCGTCACCGCATACTCTTTAATGGCCGCTTTTAACAAGTCGTTCAGCTCGGTCTTAAACTTTTCAAAGTCTGCTGTTTTTAGTCCGGTGGTTTCGATTCGTTGGCTCAAGCCCTGCGCTTCCAGCAATAATTGGCGGGCCTTTTCCGGATTGAGGCTCAGTAACTGTTGGCCCTCGCTTTTTTTGGCCTGAGCTTCGGCCAATAGATCTAAAGTTTGTTTGGTAGCCCCCAATTGTTGCCTTTGTCTTGATCCCAAAATAACGCTGACCCCTAAAATAAAAAGTAAAACTACGGCCACGGTAATTAAGGTTTTGGGCGAATGCGGTCCCCGCTCCCTTTCCCTGGCCCTCGCCATCAACGCCGACCAGCGGCTGGCCAACCGTTCCTGCAAATTATTTTTGAGGCTGGCTGCTTTGGCGGCCATGGTTTTTAAAATCACTAGCTTTTTCTTCGTCACCACCTCTTCCTCAATCGTTGGCCGGACGACTTTTTCTTCCGCTTTAATAATCACCGCCGCGGCGCCGCTACCATTACTCCCGCCATTGGCGGGACCTGCGGCCTGCCCGTGAATAATCGGCGCCAAAGCCTCGGCTGCCTCGTCCGGGGAACCGGCCACCAGAGCCGCTTGGATTAAGGCCGGCGCCACTAATTGGAAAAACTCCTGACTGCCCAATAAAAATTGGTCATTAGCCTTAAGATAACCGCTGCCGGTCTTGAGGCCTTCTTTGGCTCCCACCAGTAGATTAAAGATCTTGCCGCCACGGCTAAAAACCAGTCTGCCCTCGCCGGCAATGACGACGTAAAAAACATCGCCGATAATCGCCAAGGCCGCGATCTCGGCCTTAAACTCCATCCCCACTTTCGCCACCGCCTGTTTCAGGTGAACGAAAGCGGTTCCCATCACGTTGCCGTAATATTCTTCGTGGAAACGGGAAATTAATTCTTTACCAGCGGCCGCCACTTCTTCTTCCGAGGTCAAACCGGAAAGCCGTAAGATGCCAAAGAGTTGGCCACGGGTAGCGGTCTTTTCCGGTCCGGGAGTCGTAAAAGTGTGTATCCAGCAGCCGCTGTTTTCTTTCGGGCTGCCGACGATCTTGGCAAATTTCACAAAATCACCAAAGCTAAAATAAAGATAAAAATAACGGCTAAAAAGTGCATCCAAGCCAAAAGCCGCACGCCCACGTCCAGGGTTCCCTTAAGCGTCCTGTTCATCAAGCCCACCTGACGAATAATAATCGCGGCAAAGAAAATATAAATGCCCAGGCCGACCAAAAACAAAAGCTTAACCAACAGCCAAATGGTCAGCTCGGGAGCAAGCGTCGCCATCATTTGTAAAAAGCGGTCAAATGGTGTCACCTGACCCTCCCGTCGATCGCTTCCTGCTCTTCTTCATTCATCATCTGGCCCAAAACTTCGGCTACCCTTTCCGGGTTGGGCACCGCTTCAAAAATAATTTGCGGTACCGCCTCGGCCGACTGGACCAAAACATTGCCGTAGTCAAAAAGGGAGCGGATATAACCGCCGGTCTTAATACTGACATTTTGAATTTTATCAATCTTCGTTTGGGCAATGCTGCGGTAAAGTAAATTGGGAAAATCGATATCAATCACCCGCTCGTCGGTGATAATAAAGACGCCGAAAAACCATCGTAAAAACTGGCTAAAAGCAAAAGCGAAAGTCAGCAGATACCAGCTCAAGAAAGAAATTAAAATAAAATTACCGGGGATAAAACTTAAATCCATAAACTTTAAAATTAAAAACGAGGCTCCGATCATGACCACGGCAATGATAATCCAGGGGACATTGGTAATTAAATGACTGCGCAAGAGCAGGATAATCTTTTCCTGTTCGTCTTGCGTGTCAAATCTAATACGGGCGGGATGGGCAATAAACGCCGAAAAAAAGTGGGAAGAAGACGGCCGCAGGGCGGGCTTGGCCGATTTCACCTTTTTCTTCTCGGTTGGGCTCTTTTTAGGCGGATTGATAAAGATATCCGGCATAATCGCTTCGCTCCAATTTATAAATCCTAATTCTAAAATCCAAATGCCAATTCAAGCTCAAAAATCAAAATTCAAAATTTTTTAGTCGTTGGGGTTTTGGATTTGATTTGACATTTGAGTTTTGAGATTTGAACTTTGAAATATTATATCACTTGGTCTCAATATTGAACAATGGGCTGCGAATGCTGATATAACCCGGCGCCCGCAAATTAAACGCCTGTTTAAATTCACTGCCAGAAATTGCAATCCCACCTTTATTAGTCTCGAAGTTCAAAGAGCCAGTTTCACCGCTGCTGCTGTAGGTGACAGAAATCGAGTTGACGCTGGTAAAAGCGCCACCCAAGCTATTGGTTTTTTCTCGTAGCTCGTTTAGAGAATAAGGATTGCCGGAAACACCACCGATTGGGCATTGGTTAATCGTTACCGGCAAAATCCGCTCATCACTGCCATTTTTATTTAAAACTAACCAGGCATTTAAAATATCCGCTATCTCTTCTTGGTTTAGCCAGGGGTGAGACCGTCCACATTTAGCAGAACCAGAGGTATAATTTTGACTAAACCAACTACTGTAAAACCAAGGTGAACCCGCCTTACTCTCCCAGGCACGGGTCGCAAAACCAGGACCACCCTGACCATCAGTCGTATCCCAACCAGAGGTAGTTAAATAGCCGCCCGCGGTTGAAGAATAAAAAGCAGTTACTCCCTCGACAACCTTACCTTTTGTTTCCTGAACGGCCTGACGCCATTCTGCCGGCGGATTGTCGGCTTTCGCTTTGGAAAAAACCTGACAAGCCTGTGTGGTACAAATAGCTCGGCCTTCAAGTTTATAACGATAGGCATAAGAACGGGCGGCCACCGCCTGAGCTTTCAGCGCTTCTTTATTCCAAGAAGATGGCATTTCGGCAATACCAGAAAGATAATAATTTTCAAAATCTAGATTGCCAAAGCCAAAAACAGCAATCGTTCCGCCAGTATCTTTATCTACCGTCCCCCGACCGTAATAAGCCTGTAAAATTTGCTCAAAATTTTGACCTGCTTCGGCTCGGCCCCTGGCACCATATTGACTCAAGCCCTTACGATGAGTCCAGGCACCAAAAGAAAAGCTGGCGAACCAAACCCCACTACCGGGATCACAAAAAGTCGGTGTCCCTGGCGGTCCGGAACAAGGGATACTGCTTACCGGCACCTCACCAACACTAGTAGTAAAGGTGCCAGCTCGAGCCGTCAATAAAGCCTGCTGCTTGGCGGTTAAACTGGCAATCTTGCCAGAAATTGTCCCCAGGAAACTGTCGACTTTCTCGACTTCTTTTCTTAAAAAAGCGGTCTGTTGACCGACATCCTGTTTAATTTTGGCCAGCCAAATTTTATTGGCATCCAGTTTTTCCTTATCGGTCTTCAACTTGGCCAAATCTTGAGTAATGCTGACAATCATTCTTTTGTCTTCCTGAGTCGCGGCCAACCGGTAAGAAAGCTCCCGGGCCAAATTGGCGGCGTTGTCCGACGCCAGCAACAACAAAAATAAGGACGCCCGTTGGCTGCGGATATAAAAACTGCGGACTTTGGCGTTAAAAACTTCCTGCTGATACGCCAATTTAACCTCGCGGTCAAAAATGTCTTTTTCCACTTTTTTAATTTGGGCTTCGGCGGCTTTAATCAAATTTTCCGTGTTGCGCACTTGTTTTTCCAAAGCCGCCAGCTGCTCCTTATTTTTGGATTGGGCCGGGCTGTAGGCGGACAAAAGCTGCTGGCATTCCGCAATTTTATTTTGGCAATCGTCGGGCGAAGAACAGTCGGCGACGTCGCAAGTCGCGGCGAAAGAACTCGTAACTAACAACTGATAACTAACAACTGATAACAAAAACAAAACTAAAAAACACCCTAAAATCAGTTTTCTCATCCTGATTTCCAGTATATCACGGCTTGAACTGACTCCATGGCAGTGTTAAACTAAAAATGATGAAGAAGTGTTGCCTCTCTTTGTTATTAGTTATCAGTCATCTGTTATTAGTTGTTAGTCCGGTCTACGCCGCCTGCACCTCACTTAGTTCTTGCCCCGCCGGCCAAGTCTGTACCGCTCTCGGCTGTATTCCCACCGCCTCTACTGATTTCGTGGCTTGGGTTTTGGCGCGGGCCATGGGTCTTGGCGGCGGCATTGCCTTTTTGCTGATGATTGGCGGCGCCATTCAACTGCTAACCTCCTCGGGCAATCCGGAAGGTATTAAAAAGGGTGGGGAAACGATTACCTCGGCTCTCATGGGATTATTATTTATCATTTTCTCTTTATTTTTATTACATTTAATAGGCGTTGATCTTTTAAAAATACCGGGGTTTTAAAAAATGAAGCCAAATTTATTAGCTCAAATTGATTTTAACCAAATAATCAATCAGGTTTTCCCTGCCCCTGGACTACCTAGTAAAATAAATCCTGGGAATATCAATTTGAAGTTGGGAGATATCATTTCCGCTTTTTTGCCTTATATTTTCGTTTTTTCGGGACTAATGCTTTTTTTATTTATAATCTTCGGCGGGTTTCAGCTGTTGGCTTCCGGCGGTAATCCGGAGTCGGTTAAGTCCGGCCAAGGGAAAGTGACGGGAGCGCTCATTGGCTTCATTATTATTTTCGTCGCCTACTGGCTGGTGGAGATCCTACAGATTGTTTTTGGCATCGATATCTTAAGATAATTTGAAATTGAAAATTGAAAAGGGTAAAAGTGAAAATTAAATTTTAAAAGTTAATGCCCGAGAAAGATCGGCTAAAAACAGAAATAAAGGTCAGGATTTACAACTGGATTCTTAGATTAATAAAGCTTCTTAAAGTTTTCCCGAATGATCCCTGTACCAAAATCATAATTGAGCAGCTTTTAAGAAGTGGAACGAGTGTCGGCGCTAATTACATCGAGGCCCAATCCGCTTCTTCCAAAAAAGATTTCATCAACTTTATTCATTATTCTTTAAAATCGGCAAACGAAAGCAAATTCTGGTTGGCGTTACTAAGAGACACTAACATGATAAAGACAATTGAACTTAATGAGAGTCTGAATGAGCTGAGAGAAATTACCAATATTTTAGGAGCGAGCCTACTAACACTTAAAGGGAAACGATAACTTTTTAAGTTTTAAATGTCGTTTTTAGATTTTAAATTTAAAATTGAATCACTTACCGAAGCGCCGTTGGCGCTTCTGGTACTCGGCAATTGCTTGATCCAGTTTGGCGGGGCTAAAGTCGGGCCATAACGTCTCGGTAAAATAAAGCTCGGCGTATGACATTTGCCAAAGCAAAAAATTAGACAGCCTAATTTCCCCGCCGGTACGGATAATTAAATCCGGGTCGTGCTCGCCGTTGGTGTATAAAAATTTACCGAAGGTTTGTTCGTTGATTTTTTCCGGCGGCACTTTATCTTTCATGATTTTTTTAACCGCCCGTAAAATCTCGTCCCGGCCGCCGTAGTTTAACGCCAAATTAACCTTGATCCGCTCGTGCTTTTTGACAATGCGCAGAATTTCTTCAACCGCCTGGACCACCTTACGGGGAAAAGCCTGAAAATCACCCAAAATGGCAATTTTAACCCCTTTTTCGGCGTATTCTTTCTTCTTTTCCTTGACGATTCTGACCAATAAATCAAAAATACCCTTGACTTCTTTTTTGGTCCGTTTGCGCCAATTTTCGGTCGACAAAGTGTAAACCGTCAGGGTTTTGACCCCCAGCTCCAGACAGCGATCCACAATTTTAACCAAAGCGCGCACCCCCGCCTCATGCCCGTCGTTTACACTGAGGCCTTGCCGAAACGCCCAGCGCCGGTTGCCGTCCATAATGATGCCGATGTGTTGCGGAATGTTTTTGGGATCCAGTTTTATCATCTTGGGCCGAATTTTATCACAACCAGATAAATAACAACCAAAAATAAAGCCAGCGTTACCAGACCGACCACAGGTAACGAAGCAAAAATCGTTAATTGCGACCGGTCGTTCACAATTTTTTTAAGACTCCGGCGGGGGTGAAAAAACAGGCCGTAGGTGTTGGTCAAAAATAACCAACCTTCTCTAAGACCGGTCAGCAGCAAAAGTCTTGGCAAAGGCCTGGCGCGCCCGGAAAAGCCTTGATTCAACGGTTTTAACGGTTTCATGTAATTTTTGGGCAATCTCCAAAACGGTTAGTCCTTGATAATATTTTAACCGCAAGACCTGCCGATATTTTTGGTCCAGATTTCCCAGGGTGGCCTTAACCTGGCCGAACAATTCTTTTTTCAACAGTTCCTGCTCCGGACCCAAAGCTTGGGTGGCCAAATCCTCCAGCCAGGGCAGATGCGAAAAAAGCAAGTTTTTGAGCCGCTTTTTGCGATAAAAATCGGCAATCTCATGCCGAGCGATGCCGCAAAGCCAGGTAAAATAGGCGGAGCGGCCGCTAAAGCTTCCTCGCGCTTCCCAAGCCGTCACTAAGGTTTCTTCCAAGATCTCTTTCGCCTCGTCTTCATCAGCGACCCGCTGGCGAACAAAATTCAAAAGTTTTCCCTGATATGGCAACACCTCCCTATTGTATCAAAAAACCTCTACCCGCTTCTTGTCTGGCCCACTTGTCCGCGGCAAAAATTTGCGCCAAATTCGGCTGAGCGACAACCGTGTGTTGCAACATCGTTTTTTTAACCATTTGCGGAATTTCCAAAAATTTGATTTTCTTTTTTAAAAATAACGCCACCGCGATTTCGTCGGCCGCGTTTAAAACCACCGGCAAAGTGCCGCCGGTTTTGGCGGCCTGGAGAGCCAGGCCAAGACAGGTAAAGGTTTCCCGGTCGGGTTCCAAAAAGTTTAAATGTTTAAGGGTATAAAGGTTTAAGAATTCAAAATGATTTTTCAGCCTTTGGGGATAAGACAGGGCGTAACGAATCGGAAAGCGCATGTCAGTCGGCCCCAGCTGGGCGATAATGGAGCCGTCCCTAAACTCCACCATCGAATGAACAATACTTTGGGGGTGAATGACAATTTCGATCTGGTCGACCGCCAAGCCAAACAGTTTTTGCGCCTCGATCAGCTCCAAACCTTTATTCATTAGTGTCGCGCAATCAACCGTGATTTTGGGGCCCATTTTCCAATTAGGATGGCGCAAGGCGTCGGCCGGACCAACGCCCTCCAAATCTTTTTTCTTTCGGCCACGAAAAGCGCCGCCGGAACAGGTCAGATAAATTTTATTGACTTCCGTTTGGCGACCGCCGCGCAAACACTGAAAAATCGCCGAGTGTTCGGAATCAACCGGAATTAAACGAACTTTATTTTTGGCCACCTCGCCGTTAACCAAATCGCCGGCCACCACCATCACTTCCTTGGTCGCTAGGGCAATGTCTTTTTTGGCCCTGATCGCCGCCAATGTCGGCAGAATGCCGACCGACCCGGCCACCGCTACCACGACCATGGCCGCTTCCGGCAAGGTGGCAATTTTGACCAAGGCGTCGTCTCCCCAAAAAATTTTAACTTTCTTTCCCCGCAATTGCCGGGCTAATTTCTGGCCGGCCGTTGCCTGGGCCACCGCCACAAATTGAGGGTGGAAAAGAGCGATTTGGGCGCGGAGAGCATCTATTTCGAAATGACAACCCAACGCCAAAACCTTAAATTCCTCCGGATGAGCGGCTACGACTTCTAAGGTTTGCCGGCCCACCGAACCGGTCGAGCCCAAAATAACAATGTTTTTCATTGTAACCTCTTAGTCGCCAGGGGGAAAGAAATCCTTCGCCTATCTTATCCAAGTTCCTTTTACTGACTGACCCAAAATGGCTTTTTTTAAATTCCCGGGTTTTTTGCCATTGATGATAAGAGAGGGAATGCCCCAGCGAGCCAAGACCAACGATTCTTCGACCTTATGAAGCATGCCGCCAGTGACATCCGTCGCCGCCGAACCGCCGATGGCCTGCCGGAAACGGCTAAAAGATTTTGCAGAAATAACCGGAATCGTTTGGCCGTCCTTGTCATAAACGCCGTCGGTATCGCCGCCGTAGATTATCCTTGAAATCTTAAACCTTTTTTTCAAACCGGAAGCCAAGATGTTCAGTGTGGTCTCAGCCGAAAAAATGCAACACCCTCTTCGGCGATCCAAAATTACATCACCATAAATCACTGGCATCAACCCTTTAGCTAAAACCTCCAGAATGGGCTTCAGAAAAATTTGGTCCGGTTTTTGGTTTTGGGCCGTTAGGAAACTGGCAGGGCTCAACGAAAAAACCGGCAAGCCGATTTTTAAAAAATTTTTAATCACAATTCTGTTTATTTGAACGGCCGCATCGGCAGTAAGAGCTAAACCTTTAAGCGACTGTTTGTTGATAATCCCTTTTTGAGTTTGATATTTAGCCGCCATGGTATGGCCAAACGAGCCGCTGCCATGGCCAAGAACTATTTTCCCGGGAAATTTCCCAGCGGCGGCTTTGATTTCCTTGCCCAATCTTTTGATAACCGCTTCTCTGGCGGTAAAAGGTTTGGTTTTATCCGTTATCAAACTCCCGCCGACTTTAATCAAGATTAGTTTTTCCATTATGATGAGCCATCGCTATTTCCCGGAACATTTCCAGAGTTTTTCTTTGTCGACAGGCATCCAAAACATTTTTTACCCCCGGCCTTAAATTCTCCATTTGATACAGCGCTTCTAAGTTAAACCAGCCAATCGGCGTCACTTCGCCGTCGCCTTTAGCCGTTAAAAGGGCTCCCTCTTTGCCGGTCCAAACCAGCGCGGCCACTCTGGCCAAAACTCCCGGCAGAAAAGCGGTTTGTCCCAAAAAAAGACTGCCGGAGCGCGGTTGCTGGCCATCAATGCCCAGTTCCTCGGCCAGACCCCGATCGACGGTGGCAAACCAATCTTCCCCAAACCTAGCGGTTTCACAAATCACCCCTCTTTGCCCTAAACTTTTCCCGGTATCGCCATTATGAGTGTTTTCCTCC
>Ga0210057_1009715_pt1 | contig 11065 bp, 14 predicted proteins | sample CryGeyCG2114_010_2_FD_183968 | JGI IMG/M metagenome (GOLD analysis project Ga0210057, IMG submission 183968) | Groundwater microbial communities from aquifer - Crystal Geyser CG10_big_fil_rev_8/21/14_0.10 (SPAdes) (version 2) | ecosystem: Environmental > Aquatic > Deep subsurface > Groundwater ...
GGGGAATCCGTCGGCTGCGCATTCGGCAATCAGGACGCCGCTGACGCCCTGGGTTGCGCCTTCCTTTATCAGTTCGACGCCCTTGGATTTCAGCAGTTCCGCCATCGCGTCCGTGCTCGCTATGCCATGCATGCGCTGCGACGGCTGCTCAACGGCGATGCCCGCGAGCGAGTAAATAGCCTTCGCTTTCACGTCCTTCGCGTATTTGATGATGCGCTCGCTGAGCGGGAAAACTATTTCGGAGGGAATCACGAATTCGGAAAACAGGGCGATTACGTTGTATTTTTCGGAGGCGTATATCCTCGCAGGGGAAACGGGCTTGTAGTCGTGTATCGCCGAGATGGGCGGGAAGTGCGTGCTCGTGATGTAGCCGATGAGCTTCATATCGAGCTTTTCCGTGAGGTAGGTGGCGGAAATCGTGCCCACCATCCCTATGCCTGGGAAACCCTCGATTATGACCGGGTTTTTCAGCTTGATTTTCTCGACGTCGCGGATTTCCACTCGCATTAGCATCACTTCCGCACGGCTAATGCAGGCGATTTATATAATGCTTATGCCGCGCACGAGCGCGAAAACGAGCAGCGCGAACGGCGCGCTCACCGCGAAGTAAAGCACCGCCTTCGCCGCGTTGCCCTCGTTTGACGCGATGAACACCGAGGCGATTGCCGCGAAAACAACCATGTAAACCTGTTCGCCGAGCACGATTGCCTCCGCGAGCGCTTCGTGGGTTTCCGCGCTCACGCCGAACTCGCCCGCGGAAGCGAAATCAAGCGAAGAAACGATGTTCAGGAGGAGCCCGAGTATGAGCGGCACGAGCACCGCCCCGCCCGCGAACAGCGTGTACTTCTGCATCGTCATCGCGCTCGCATGCTCGCGTCCGAGCGCCTGCAGCCTGAACACGTCCTCGGCAGCCGCCCTGAACGCGCCCGACATGTCCGAACCGCTTTCGTACGAGTTCTGCAGCAATGCGATGGCACGGCCGAGCAGGAGCGAATCGTTCCGTTCATGCAGCGCCTCCAAAGCCTTCGGCACGCTCATGCCCGCGCGCACCTGCTTGCTCGCCTTTCCGAACTCCTCGCTGAGCGCGCAGTAGTCGGATTTCGCGACGCTCTCCATCATGCGCTCGGCGGACGTCCTCCGCGGAAAGGACGCCATCTGGAACAGCGCGGACGGAAGGTTGTCGTCGATTTCCTTCAGCCGCTTGGAACGCAAATAGCCCAGATAGAAGTAAAGGGCGAGCGGAGGGAATGCCGCCGTGACGAAGAAGAGAAGCACTTGGTAGACGAAGGGAGGGTGCAGCAGGAACAGCTCGGCAATTCCCGCGAGCAGTGAAACCCCCGCGACGATGGCGAGGGCTTTTCCCAGTCCCGCCTTCCACTTGATTTTCGCAAGTTCGGATTCGTACATCATTTACCGCCCAGCAGGATTCTCGGGGTTTTTTCGCGCAGGTAGAGCAGGATTGCCAAATCCATGAGTGGGAACAGGACGCAGAACGCGAGCAGGATGTCGTTCGGCGAAAGCGTCAGCTGCATGAACGCGGAGCCGACGATGGCGTAGGCGCTGAAGAACGCCGGAAGGATGCAGCTCACGGACACGAACAGGAGCCCGAAGAACGTCATGCGCGCCGAATACTGCCGTGCTTTCGCGGCTTGCAGCCCTATCATCTCGTCGGCAAGCCTGCGCAATCCCTCCGCGCCCGACGCGCCATGCTCGTACGCAAACGCCAGCTGCATGTAGGCGCGCTTCACCAGCAGCGAGTCCACGCGCTCCGCGGCGCGCCGCATAGCCTCCTGAACGCTTTCGCCGCCCTCCTCGACGTCGCGCAGCGCCCTGCCCAGTTCGCGCCCCGCTTCGCCGTAATCGCCCTTCGCGACCCGCGCAATCGCCTTCTCGAAGGCGGTGTTCGCCTGCAAATCGACCGCGATTGCGCCGAGCGCTATCGGCATGTCCCGTTCGACGAGTTCCGCCCTCTTGAGTTTCGCGTAGGACGGATAGCGCGTCAGTGTGAGTAATGAGGCGGCGAAAACCAGAAGCGAAAGAACTGCCGCGACCTCCGCGGCGTATGCCGTTATTCCCGCAATTGCGGCAACGAGCCCCAAAAACGCGGCGGCGAAAAGCGAAAACGAGAGCCACTCCCGCGGCCCGACGCGCATTCCCGCCTGCACGAGATTGCGGCGGCAGTCGCGCAGATTCTTTTCAGAAAACATCCGCGAAGCGTCCACGCCCGAGAATTTCCGCGCTATGCCCTCTATCAATCAGTCACCCGAACATGTACCCCTGCACGCTTTGCGTGAATTCAGCGAAGTCCGACGCAGGCAGTCCCCGAAGGAAGCGCTCGCGCTTCGCCATTTCTCCGGCAAGCGCCCTCCTGCCCATCCCGTAGTTCGCGGAAATTTTGTCCATGAGCGCGCACGACGCGAACGCCTTCGTTTTTTCCAGCCCCTTAGCTCCTCGCAGGAACAGCGGAACCGCCCTCCCCGCGCGCACCTCGCTGATTTCCGTGACGCGGCGCACCTCGCTCTGTTTTTTCGTTTTCGAGTCGTATACGGATATGCGGCGCTGGACTATCACCAAATCGATGGCGTTCATATCCTCGCGCCTTGCGCCGAGCGCCTGCATGCGCAGGAGCGCCTCGTCGCCGCTGCCTGCGTGGAACGTGGCGTAGGTGCCGCGCGCCTGCCCCGCCAAAAGGGAGTCGAACAGCGCGCCTGCCTCGGATGCGTCGCGCACCTCGCCGACTATGACGCGGTCGGGACGCATGCGCAGCGTGTCCTTCACCAAATCCTTCATCTGGATTCCGAGCTCCTCGTTCGCGATTATCTTCACCTGGTGCCTGTGCGGGATGTTGATTTCGGGCGTTTCCTCCGTGATGATGACGCGGTCCGTAAGCGGGATGAAGGAAAACAGCGCGTTCAGCGTGGTTGTTTTCCCGCTCCCGGTTGTGCCAGCCACCAATACGGACACGTCGCCGTACAGCGCCAGCCACAGGAACGCCGCCGCCTCGTCTGAAAGCGTGCCGTTGTCCACCAAATCTCGCGCCGTGAACGGCTTCTGCCTGAATTTGCGTATCGTCATCTCGATTCCGTTCAGCGTCACGGGCGCGACGCTCGCGTGCAGGCGCGAACCGTCCGGAAGCACGGCGTTCAGTCGCGGGCTCTGGTACGTCACGCGCCTTCCGAGGGAGCGCGCCATCTTGTTCACGACGTTCGTGGCGAATTCCTCGCTCGTCACCGAGCAGTTCGTCTCGAGCCAGCCCTTTACGCGGTGGAAGACGTGAATCGGCTGCCCGACTCCGAGCACGGTGATTTCCTCGAGCTCGTCGTCCGAAAGCAGAAAGTCGAACACGCCGAACCCGCCGATGTTGCGCTCCGCTATCGAAATGATTTTGTCCGCGCTCTTTTTGTTGAGCAGGACGTTCTCGAAATCGCACACATCCTTCAGCAGCCGCCGCAGCTCCCCGTCGAGCGATTCCTTGCTGTATTTTTTCGTGGTTTCCTTCGCCCTGTCCAGGAATTCCCGCGTCAGCAGCGAGAGCAGCCGCTCCTCGTCCCCGCTCAGCGGCACGGGTTCCACGCGGTAGCCGCTTTTTTCTTCGCCTATCCTCCACCCTAACCCGTCCACTTCAGCGCATCGCCTTCCCTCAGTCCTTTCGCGCCGCCGACGGGCAACTCCAGCAAATAGCCGAACGCCTTCCTCGGAAAAACCGCAATCTTCCACGGCGCGATATTCTTCTCGACACCCACGATCCTTTTCCTTCGGTCCATGAAAACCGCATCGAATCTCGGACAGAAAAAAGAGTGTATGGCGTTTCTTTCTCTCGCTTCACTGTCAAAAACGAATAACAGCGGCACCGCCTCGCGTCGGAACATCAAGCCGCGGAATTTGGAGAAAAAACCGTCGCACAACCGCGCGTTGCAAACAACGCGCGCGCCCTTCCGCACCAACATGGAGCCATTACTGCGTCGGTATTAAAAGCATCCGCGGAATTGTTTTTTCATGCGCAAGCTGAACCACGTCGCGATAATTCCCGACGGAAACCGCAGGTACGCGAAGCGCCGCAACATCCCGATTTCGGAATGGTACGCGCTCGGGTTCCGGAAGATGGAGGAAGCGGCGCGCTGGGCGGCGGCGCAGGGCGTGCGCGAGGTTTCGTTCTGGGCGCTCTCCGCCGACAATTTCCGCAAGCGCGAGCGCGCGCAGCTCGGCGTGCTTTTTTCGATGATGCGCAAATACGCGCTCTCGGAGCTGCGCGAGAACCGATTCGCGCAGGACGGGGTGCGCGTGCGGTTCTTCGGGCGGCTCAATTCCCTGCCGCGGGAACTGCGCGAGGCTCTTGAAGATATCGAGAAGGAAACCAGCCACAACGAAAAACGCTCCCTGAACATCCTCATCGTCTACGGCGGACGCGACGAGCTTCTGAACGCCGCGAAGGGATGCGCCCGCGACGGGAAATTCGACGAAAAGACGTTCGAAAAGCACCTTTACCTGGCCGACGCGCCCGACCTCATCATCCGAACCGGCAACTCGCCGCGGCTCAGCGGCTTCATGCCGTGGCAGAGCGAGTACTCGGAGATTTACTTCTCGAAGAAACTCTGGCCCGAATTCACCAAGCGCGACTTCGACGCGGCGGTGCGCTTCTATACGGGGATAGTGAAGCGGGGTGGGAGCTGATGCGCGAATCGCACGTGCGAAAGCTCCGGAAGGATTTCGCCGACAGGAACATCGTTTCCATGCGCGATTCGGCGGCGGATTTGGCGCGCGATTCACTGCTTTTCGACGACGACGCGCTTCTTGACTTGTCGCTCCTGTCGTACTCGCTCTCGAAATTCCTCGAGAAGCCCTACATCCTCAAAAACAAGGCGTGGAAGAAATTTTCGGACGGCGTGCTGGGCGATTTGGACAAGTGCGTGGCGCTGCTTTCGAAGGGCAGGGAGGACGACGCCGACAAGCTCGTCCACCATCTCATAAAGAACGCCGAGAACCTGAGCGCGTCGATCGGACGATTCGTTTCAAGCACCATAGACAAGGCGCGCCTGAAAGCCGCCGCGCAGATGTACGCGCACGGCGCGTCGCTCGGAACAGCCGCGGAACGTTGCAGTGTCGACAAGCGGATTCTCGGGGGATATGTCGGAAGCACGCATATCCCCGACAAGTACGAAACCCTGTCGGTGAAGGAGCGGCTTGAGAACGCGAAGAAGATATTCGGTGGGAATTAAAAGCCGCAACTCCCCTGTTAGTTCGTGCCGCTTAAGTCCCTGGTTTCACTGGAGGATTTCAGAAATACCTATCCCGGATGCGCCTACGCGCCCAGCCTGAAAAAAGTCGGCCACCTCCTTCCGCTGTCAATGGACCATCGCCTGTTTCCGCATGTAAACAGACTCGTCGCGTTCACCCTGTTCAGCGGCTACATCGAGAAAGGATACCGCCCCTACCTGTCCGAAAAGCCGGAGATGCTCGCCAAAACGGAGCGCCTCTTCGGCGGCGTTTTCGAGGACGCGGACTACGAACCGAGAACGATTTACCGCGGCAAGGGAGGTCAACTCCGTCCAAAAGAAAGCGGAAGGCCCTTCGGCAGGATTCTGAGCGTCCTGGGCGTTCCCGTCGGCAAGCCGAAGTCCAGGGCGCAGTTGGAACTCCCGCCCTACATAATGGACGCGGTCAAGCGCGCGAAAACAGACCCCCTGGCAATGCAAACGCTGCGCGATTTCTCCGCCGTTATGCTGAAGTTGCGCCTGAGGACGCGGCAGCCTCCACGCACGACTGCGGCAGGAGTGGAAAAACGCTCCACGTTCCACCTGCTGGAGTTGCCGGAGTCAACCAATAAAAAATCCGCCGAAAAATTCGCCAGGCAGGTGCTGAAACTGTTGAAAACGGTTTCAAAACGCGAAATGACGCTTCACGTGCGCCCTTACAGGAACCGCTGGATGGCGGTGATACGATTCGTCGATCCGCTTTCGCGGAGTGCGGACGGCAGGTACGTTTCGTCGCGTTAGTTGCGTTCAGTATCCGTGGGTGCTTTGCCTAGCCGTGCGGCTTCCGCGCCTGGGCGGTTCCCTGCGGAATCCGCTTCCTCCGCTGCGGCGCTGCGGCGGCCGTCCGCCCCGCGTCGGCGGTGTGCGGCGCGCCCCTCCGTGCGGCGGGCGTCCGTGCCCCCCGAACCTTCCGTGCGGACGAGGCGCTTCGCGACGGTGCTCTTCGGGAGCCCTGCCTTTTACGACGAACGCCGCGATTTCGGATTCCTCCGCGGGATAGCGCACGAGTTCGAAACCCGTGCGGCGCGCCATGCCCTCCAGCTCCTTCTGGTCGTAGAGCGACGTTATTATCGTGATTGCCTTTCCTTCGCGCTCCGCCCTTCCCGTGCGCCCGATGCGGTGCGTGTACGCGCGGTGATCTTCCGGCAGGTTGTAGTTGATGACGTGCGTCACCTCGGGGATGTCGAGCCCGCGCGCCGCGACGTTGGTCGCGACGAGCACGTGCAATTTTCCGGCCTTGAAATCGCCCATGATGCGCGTGCGCTGCGCCTGCGTCAAATCCCCGTGTATTCCCTCGGCTTCGAATCCCGCGGAAGCGAGGCGGCGCGACAGCTTCTCAGCAGCGATGCGCGTCTTCGTGAAAATCATGGCGAGCGTCGGCTTTTCTTTCTCCAGAATGAAGCACAACGCCTTGAGCTGCTCGCGCCAGTCTACTGAAACATAATACTGCTTGATGTTGGAAATCGAATCGTCGTCCGAGGAAAGCCTCACTATCTGCGGGTGGCGCATCTCCTTCGACGCGAGATTCTCCACCTCGACGCTTATCGTCGCGGAAAAAAGCGCCGTCTGCTTCTCGCGCGGCGTGTGCGCCATGATTGCGTCCAAGTCCTCGACGAAGCCCATCTCGAACATCTTGTCGGCTTCATCGAGCGTGACGAAGCGCACGTGCGACAAATTCATAAGCTTCCTGTTGAGCAAATCGAGCACGCGCCCGGGCGTTCCCACCACGACCGCGGCGCGGCTGCACGCGCGCGCCTGCGGCTCTATGTCGACGCCCCCGTAAACCTCGGCAACCCGCCCAGCCATCGAGGGGCGCATCCAGCGCAATTCCTGCGCAACCTGCATCGCCAGCTCGCGCACGGGCGCGAGAACGAGCGCCTGCACGTGCTTTTCCTCACTAAGCAACATGTCCATCAGCGGAATTCCGAACGCCAGCGTCTTCCCGCTCCCCGTCTTGCTCTGCGCGATTATATCCTCGCCCATCAACAGGAGGGGAATCGCCTTCTCCTGAATCGGCATCGGCTCCGCGAAGCCTTTCGCGCGTATCGCGTCGGCTATTTCCTTCTTTAGCCCTATACTTTCAAAGAACATTCTACAATCCCTCTAAACCAGAATCAGCTTTTCGCATAAAACTAGCCTTGCGTAATTATTCTGCGGGGATATTATTAAACCCTTGTGCCCTAAGGTGCTGCATGAGAATTCTGGCACTGCTGGTTGCGGCGGTTCTGCTGCTGGGCTGCGTTTCCCAGTCCACGCCGAGCGCAACGCCGTCGGTTTCTCCGTCGGCTTCCGCGTCCGCAGCGCCTTCCACGGTGGTAAAAATGATTGCTGAAAACGGAGATACGGTCGCGGTTGATTACGTCGGGACTTTCGACAACGGAAGCGTCTTCGACACCTCGCTGAAAAGCGAGGCGGAAAAGGCGGGTTTGCCGCTGCGTCCGTCCTACGAGCCGCTCGAATTCACCGTCGGAGCGGGGCAGATGATTTCGGGCTTCGACAAAGGCGTCGTCGGAATGGCGGTGGGAGACGAAAAGACCGTGCATTTGACGCCGTCGGAGGCGTACGGCGAGAGGCGCGACGACGCGGTTCTGACGCTGCCTGTTTCGCAGCTGCCCGCCGGCGCGCAGGTGGGTTCCGTGCTCACGACGACGAGCGGCGCGCAGGGAACGGTCACGAAGATAGAGAACGGAAACGCCACCGTCGACTTCAACTCGGCGATGGCCGGAAAAGCGCTGAACTTCCGCATAATCATGCGAAAAATAACGAAGAAGTAGCGGCGCCGCTACGCGCAAACGTTTAAACAACCACTCCCCCGACTATTATTGATTTGAATGTCGGTTTAGGGTGATTTCGTGCCTGAAAAGCCAAACGTATTCAAAGGGCCCAAAATACGCATAGACCGCGAATCGAAAGTTCGCACCTCTCCCTTTTTAGAAGTAGAACCCGAACCTACGAGCGCGCGAAGACCTGTTTTGGACCCCGAAAAACAAAGAATGCTCGACTCAGAACTGTATTACGCGATATCCGACTACGACGTGCCCCGCATTAAAACTTTGGTAATGGGAGGTGCCGACGTAAATACCCGCTGCAAAATCATACCTCCCCTGCATTTCGCGAGCATGCGGGGATATGACGACGTTGTGAGCATTTTGCTGGATCACGGAGCCGATGCTAAGGCCACATACGGCGGCCTCATAACCGCGTTGCACGTAGTATCCGCGAATGGTCGTGCTTATGAAACAGTATTCCCGCGTTTTCTTGACTGGGCACTCGGCGTAAAGAAGAAGTCCAAACGAGAGGAGGCGGAAAGCAGGACGAGGATAGTGCGCCTCCTGTTGGCGCACGGCGCAGATCCCAATGCGAGGGACGGTGGCGGAAACGCGCCCCTGCATTGGGCCGTTTGTTATGCCAGTCCTGATTTAGTCGATGTCCTGCTGGCATCACGCGCCGATCCGAACCTTAGAAACCGCTTTGGAGAAACGCCTTTGCACCATGCACATCTTTTTATTGCTCCTTTTGTCGGCTCTAAAATCGTTACAAGGCTATTGATGCACCGCGCGGATCCCAAAATTCGCGATTTAAAAGGGCGCATACCGGAGCACTGCACCGATCTTAGCCAATACGGTGTGACGCGCCTATCAGAGTATCATTATGGCGTATCCCGAGTGCTATCCTCGGACAGGAAAAAATAACGGGTCTTCGCTTTCCGTGCTGCTTGACGCCGACTTTAATCGTGGTGGCACATGAACCACTTGACGAGCAGCGCCGCGCCGACGAACGTTATCGCGAGCGGAATCCACGGAAGCGCGATATTCCACCAGCTCATCCCGCATTCGTCAGTAAGCCGCGTTAATTAACGGTTTCGGCGCCCGTGCGTGCCGCGCCGTGAGCCGACTACCGCGAAACCCTCATTAATTAAGTAATAGGGTATAATGGATAGTAGCCGGACGTGAATGCCAATGCCAAAAGCCGCCAACTATTCCGATGAGGAGATTCTGCTTGCGTTGATCTGGTCGATGCCTAACAAAATGACCAAAGGCCAACTCGGCCGCCTTTTGGGGATAAAATCCGCCGGGCAGAAGCATTGGCGCGAGCGCTTGGAGAAACTGGACAGGAAGAGCCTGCTTTCAGTTGAAAAGCTGGATGCGGGGGACCTGTTCCACGGGTCGCCTATTCTCAAGTATTACCTTACCGAAGCGAATCTGGAGGCGATTTGGCGCCAATATTTCGTCCACTACGACGAACGCCACGGCTTGGTCAACGATCCCTTCCTGACGCCGTTTTCTGCCGGAATCTGGAACGTGACCAGCTCGCCGGAGTTTTCCAAGCTAGTAGGCTCGAAGTTCAACTATCATTTCCTTTGCGCCAAGAACGAAGCGAACCCGATAGACCCTTCGGAGCGCATCAAGACGTTAACCAAGGAAAAAATCTGGAAAATCATGGACGCGGTGCTATCGATCGGCTGGAAGACCGAGGCATACAGGAGAAAACCGGCGCTTATGGAAACGCTGAGCTCCGAGCAGAAAAAGACGTACCGCATCGTGACTTCGCTTTACGAAGGGCAGATCGCGGCGCATCCCGCCGACTACAAGAAATTCACGGCGTTGTTCGAGAAGAGCTTCAAATACTATCTCTAAAAACCGCCAGCATGGCGCGTTTTCTCCAATACGCTGTTATATATACCTATTAATATATTACATTAGTAATACGGAATATAATTCGTAATAGGGAATGAAGATGGATTTGCTGGCTGCCCTGATTGTAGTTTTCCTGGTGCTATGGGTGCTGGGCATCTCCTTCGCTTCGTCAGTCGGGAGCCTGATACATTTGCTCCTGGTAATCGTGGTCATTCTGGTAGTGGTCAGGCTCGTCAGGGGGCAGTCGCTGTAATCAGTTGAACGGGGTGGGTTGAAATGGATTTTTTCGGTGTGTTGATTTTGACGGCAGGTTCGCTGGTGTTCGGGAGTTTCCTTTACTTCGTTTTGTTCGCGTTCACGCGGCTCGAGCCGTCTGGGAGAGTTTGAAAAAGAAAAAAGGAGATGGTTTGAAAAATGGGTAAGCACAATGCAGCATCGGGCGTTCTCGTTTTGGTCGTCATTTTGATGATCGCAATATCCACCATCATGGTGGTATCGTACACTACCGGCGTTTTAACCTCGGCAGTGGCGTTCGCTTCAACGGACCAGATTGCCAAGTTTCAGGCTTGCGGGATGGCCGTTCCTGCCGAACTGTTCAAGCTTCAGGCCGACGTTCCGGGCCTCCTGCTTCCGGCAATTTACGTGGGCTTCCCCGGTTTGATGATAATCATCGCGATACTGATGTTCATCGCCGGATACTACTATTGCAGCGGAAGGGAAGGGCACAGCAGCAGCGAAACCACCACTATGACCAGCAGCCCGAACAGGAAACACGGCAGATACGCTTCAGGCAGGCGCGTCGAACAGACGCGCACGCAGAGGTCGTCCAGGAGCGAGGGAACGTAAGTCCCCCTGGAACGAATTTAGTCGATGAGGTGGGTGTATGGCAAAGAAAAGCAGAGGAACAAGGATGGCATCGGCCGTCAAACGCGCAGCGAAATCCAAGGGCGGAAAAGGCAAGGTCAAGAACCGCAAGGCAGGCAAAAATATCATGCGGACTTAGGCGCCTGATGTCGGACGGAAAGTTGCGGGTCAGAAACAAGCATAGGGGATGGAAAATGGAAATCAAGAAGACTATTCACGGCGTTGAAGACGCGAGCGTCCAGGCGGCCAGGGTAACCGCCGGCGTAGTCGGCGAAGCAGCGAAGGTATCCGGAACGGCAGTCGGAACGATCG
>Ga0210057_1009716_pt1 | contig 11064 bp, 12 predicted proteins | sample CryGeyCG2114_010_2_FD_183968 | JGI IMG/M metagenome (GOLD analysis project Ga0210057, IMG submission 183968) | Groundwater microbial communities from aquifer - Crystal Geyser CG10_big_fil_rev_8/21/14_0.10 (SPAdes) (version 2) | ecosystem: Environmental > Aquatic > Deep subsurface > Groundwater ...
AGTTAAAAGGGGGTGCTCTTTATTCTCAAAAGTTACAGTATAATTAGTATCCAATCCATTATTTTGGTTTCTTAACCCAATAAATTCTTCAAGCTCTTTTTTATCAAATCCTTCACTCCAAGTCATATCATCTCCCTGGATTACAACAGGCCTTCCATCACCATAGAATTGCTTTATAACATTCAGACTGTTTATATCATCCATAGGCCAACCAGGGTTTGAAAACCATAAAAGCTCATAGTTTTTTGCCATATCCCATGTTAACCCATTTTGAGGCTCATTCATCTTTGTTACATCCATCCCTAAAGTTCTTAGGTTCTCATAAGTCTTTTCAAAGTCATCTAAATCCTCATTATGATGATAATCATCAAGAACCATCAGAATCTTTGCATCCCCACAATCACAACCACAATTTCTTTGCACTTCTTCATCTATGAAATTATCACAATTATTATCCAGATTGTCACAAATCTCTTCTGCGCCAGGATATATAGCTGCATTATTGTCATCACAATCGATTAGTCCGCATTTTTCACCATCAGAACTAAATCCATCTTTATCTATATCAGTACATTCTTCAGGGCATCTCTGAGCAGGATTACTGGAAGCAGTTGAAGTTCTTCTGGCTCCGTCAGGACCTTCTAATGTCCAGACCAGATTAGAGCCGTCAAAATCTATGCTAAACTCAGCATTTGGATAATACGAAGTCCTTCCTTCTTCAAAGATAACAGGCTGCCCTCTGTCCTGAGGAGAGGGTGTGAATTTATTACTCTCGCCAACAGGAATCTCTACTGAAAAAGGATTTTCATTTTTATATCCAAAATAAGCAGTATAACCATCACCACTTTCTGCAACACATTCTAAAATAGGCCTTACTGGCTGATAAACAAGTTCTTTATTCAGAATTATATGGTTTCCATCAATAATAACATTTTCTCCTTCAATAAGATTGATAACCAATTCATTATCAAGTATCAACTCAAGCTCATATCCTTCTGCATCCAGATAGTATTTTGGGTAGCCTGATTCATCCTGCTCCAAAACAATAAGGTAGCCTTCCCATATCTCTAAAGAGCCTACATCAATCTCATCTAGATATTCCAGCCCATTCCCATGAGCAGAATCATCACTGATAAGATTAAATACAACATTACTATCAAGATTATTAGTGATCTTCACAAGGCTTCCAATCCATTCTCCATCAATACACTGCTTTAACCCTGATCCAGTCTGCTCAAAAAGGCTTTCATCAACTGAGCCGTCGCAGTCATCATCTAAGCCGTTGCAAAGCTCAATACCTGGGTTAACTGCTCCTTCACAAACACCCCATTCTGCATTAGCGCATCTTTGCTCTCCAAAAGAGCATATTCCAATATCAGTTTCTCCGCATTGAACAACAAGATCCTCATCAATTAGTCCGTCGCAGTCATTATCCAATCCGTCGCATACTTCATCAACAGGTTTGATCATCTCCCCATCACATTCTCCCCATTTGCCATTAGAACAAACTTGGGCACCATAAGTGCATTCTCCAACATTAGTTCCGCACTGTCTAACTTCCCCATTCTCACATTCACATCCTTCATCAACCTTTCCATCGCAGTCATTATCAAGAGAGTCGCATATTTCTTCAGTTGGCCCTATGCCAGAACACATCCCCCATTCACCATTAGCACAAACTTGCTCCCCTAAACTGCATTCTCCAACATGCGTAGAGCAATCTTTAACAATATTCTCATCAATTAATCCGTCGCAGTCATCATCTAAGCCGTTGCACTCTTCTTCATCAGGCTCAACAGCCCCTGAGCAAGTACTCCATGCCCCATTAATGCATTTTCTCTCACCAAAAGCGCATGTTCCAATATCAGTTTCCCCGCATTGAACAACAAGATCCTCATCAATTAGTCCGTCGCAGTCATTGTCTATTGAGTCGCACTTCTCCTGAGAAGGGATACAGCCAGCGCAGCTCATCATATTTAGTGTTACATCAGCAATTTCATTTACAAAAGGATTATTCTTATTGCAGTTGATTGTTGCAACCTTATCCTTCTTGCCATTAACCTTTATAAAAACAGGATTTGCTCCATTCTGGTCAGTGCAGTCTGCGTTTATTAACAAAGTATAGCTTTTATCAGAAGAAACATCAAAATCAAGAGAAACAGCCTGCTCAGCAGGATTTCCAGGCTGCCTTTCAATAAAGGCCTCGTTTATTATAACTCCGTTCTCCTCTAAGTAAAAGTTGATAATATTATATTTATTTCCTGAAACAATTAAATCAAAAGAACAGCTGCTGTCAGCAACAGCATAACCAACAAACGGCCAGAAAGCATATGCAGATGAAACTAAGATAAGAAACAACACTAAAAAAACTAAACCTCTTTTCATTTTAAAGCTTAATTAAGATTTTAGTTTATAAAGTTTACGAAAATCCGAAGGATTTTCTAAACTTCAGAATTGGTTAGATTCTGTGAGTTTACGAAAATCCGAAGGATTTTCTAAACTTCAGAATTGGTTAGATTCTGTGAGTTTACGAAAATCCGAAGGATTTTCTAAACTTCAGAATTGGTTAGATTCTGTGAGCTTGCAAAAAAGCAGCAAAGAAGTTTTCCTCAGGTTTTAAAAATAAATACATATTCACCCTAGTAAGATGAAATCAAAAAAAAGATTCAATCCTCAAGCATTCAAGGAATTCAGAGAAAGTCAGTGTTTAAGTCAGGAAGGATTAGCAAGAACTTTGGCTGAGAGATTAGGTGACTTAAGTAAGGTAAGTCAAGCAACAATCAACAATTGGGAAAAAGGAAATTCTGTTCCATGCAGAGATTATAAAGAGATTCTCCTAGAGTATATATGGGATTGCGAAGAGATGGATCTCAAAGTCTATTATTAGCTTAATTCTTCTTCAAGAGTCCAGAGAAATATCCCCTTACATTCTCTGAAAAAAGAAACATCATAAACACAGCATATCCGATGATAAACACCACAAGGCTTATTATAATCGGCCCTACATTTACAACAGGCGAGAGCATAACATTACCTGAAACATCAGTATATCTCAGAAGCAATAAAGAGAAAAGCCATGCGCCCGACAAAGCCAAAGGCAGGGAAGCAAACAATCCCCATGTTATTTTCCTAAATGAAACTTGGTTATTCATTAAATTCTTGCTTTTTTTCATTTTTATATTACCTCAATCCCTGGGCATCTTCTTAGATCAACAGTAACAGAGCCTGATGCGCAAAGCTCGTCTCCAATCTTAGGAATAAACTTGATTGCTGTTGGATTATTCATACTTTCAGGAACAAAAAAGCCTTTCTTAACATCAGCAGGATCTAAAGATATACTTACCTCAGCGCTTGTAACATCATCACCTATAAGAATTGCCTTTACTCCGCTAAATGCACTCTCCCCATTATTCTCAATAGTAAACTCAATCTTCTCAGAAGTATAGCATACCTGGGCTTTCCCACCAATCTCAACAACACCTACAACAACATTACCGCAATCCCTGTTTTCCATTGCCTCATACTCAGCGCCCCAGCTCATAACAATAACTCCAAGCAAGAGAGCAAAAACTATCATAAACACAGTCGAAATAACAGGGGATATTGCTTTTTTGTTCATTTTAAGAGTTTGTTTATCTTTCTTTCTTCTTTGCTGGTTATAATCATATAGGGTATGCTTCCCATCAAAAGAACAATGATTCCTGCAACTACAAGCGCATTAAGCAGTAATGAGTTAATATAATCAAAAGCAAAGCCAATAATCCCTGCAATAAAGAAGCTTAGGAACATGACAATACTCTTATTAAGGACAATAGCTGCCTTCTCCCTTTGAATGCGTGATTTTTCTACTTCAAGATAAATCCGGGATGTTTTATCTAATTTTTTAGGCATAATCCATATTCAGAACAAAGAGTATATAAAATTTTCCATAGAAACTTTTAAATATGCAGGTCCTATAAAAGAAAGAATATGGAAGTATCAAAAGAACAGGCAGCTGCGCTGCAGGAAAAGCTTCAAAACATGAGCCCTGAAGAGTTGAGAAATTTTCAGAAGCAGCAGTGCATATTCTGCCATATAATTGCAGGAAAAGTTGCATCAAGAAAAGTTTACGAAGATGAAAGATGCCTTGCTGTGCTTGATATAAATCCTGCTAATCCAGGGCATATTCTACTTCTTCCAAAAGAGCATTATTCAATAATGCCTCAGATTCCAGAAGAAGAGATTGGCCATCTGTTCACAGTAGCAAAGCACTTGTCCCATGCCCTGCTAAAAGCATTCAAAGTTGAAGGAACAAATATTTTTGTTGCAAACGGAATAGCAGCAGGACAACGCGCCCAGCATTTCATGATACACATAATACCAAGAAAAGAGAATGACGGCTTGGAGCTGACAATCCCTCAGCACGAGATTACTGAAGAACAGATGAATAAGATAAGAAGTATATTAGCTGAAAGGATAAAAGAAAAGATGGACTTTGTTCCGTCTGAAGAGCCAGAAAGTCCTCAGATTGAAGAGCCGAAAGATTCTACAGATAAAGAGATTAAGATAGAGATAAAATCTCCAAAAAAAGAAGTTGTCAATGCAGAATTCAAAGAAGAAGTTAAAACATATGTAAAGAGCGAGAGCTCAAGGAAATATCATGTGGAGAACTGCCCCTTTGCAAAAAGAATAAAGAAACCGGTTTTTATAACAAAAGAACAGGCTAAGGAGTTTGAACCATGCGACTGCACAGAAAAAAAGATTGAAACATCAAAAAAAGAGCAGAATCCAATAAATAAAAAAGAGAAAAAAGAAGATAAAGTTGACCTTGATGATATTGCAGCATTGCTAGGATAGGGAAAATGACAGAATGTGAATACTGCAGGATTGCAGAAAAAAAAATGGAAGCAAAAAAGATTTTTGAAGATAATAAAGTTATAGCTATCCTTAGCGAGAAGCCTGCTTCACTTGGTCATATAATTGTTTTCCCAAAGCAGCATTTTCCAATTATTGAAAATATTCCAGACCATCTTACTGCACATATATTCCAGATAGTAAACAAGCTGTCCATAGCAGTATTTGATTCTCTTGGAGCGCAGGGAACAAACATAATAGTCAACAACGGAGTTTCAGCAGGCCAGGACAAAGCGCATTTCTGCGTGCATATAATCCCTAGGAAAGAAAATGATAATCTCGGACTGACATGGGAAACAAAGCATCTTGATGAAGAGCAAATGTCAACAATTGAACTCAACTTAAAAGAAGAAACAAAAAATATAGGCGAGTTTGAAAAAGAGGCTCCAACTCCTAAGAAGGCAGACATAAAAAAAGAGACTATTTCAGGAGATGAAAACAAGGAAAACTACCTTATCAAGCAGATTCAGAGAATTCCTTAGAGAAACACCATCACCAGTAACTAAATTGCCATTAGCATCATAAGTTAAGTCAAGAAAGAGGTTTATTCCGTATCGTTGTAAATGATCTCTTTTGCAGCATCAATGAGATTCTTACAATCTTCTACCAATTCAATTATCTTCTTTTTGTCATCAGCAGACAGGTCAACCCCATAAGTCAGGTCTTCTCTCATGTCAATAACACTTTTCTTTTGCCCTTGCTCAGCATACCTGAACATATCAATATATTTGCTGTCAAGGTCTATCTTTCCCTGCTCTCTCAGGAATTCCATCAGGGAGATTGTGCAGGTCTGGTTCCTGCTTTCATAACCGAATTTTGCAGCTATCGCAAGAAAACAATGATACATCGAGTAAAATACCATGCTTGCGCTTATATCTGAGAAATCTCCTTTAAGGAGATAATTTATGGCTTTCAGGTCATGAACTGCCTTTTCTATGTGCTTCTGCGCATCTTTCATATCTGGCTCTGTTTCTATCAATCCCCTGTGCTTTTCTCTTTTCCCTAACTTTTTGCATTCTTTTATCTCTTTCTTTGCCTTTTCGAGGCACCACTTGAGATGGTTAGAAGCCTGTGACATCTTTTAACACCTCCACATAATCATCCTGCCCGTATAAGACTATTGCATTTTTGATTATATCAACTATTGCTTCCTGTTTATTTCTTGCATTTCGTAAAAGGTCGGTTTTTGTCAGTTTTAGGCAGTGGATCTTCTTTGGCAAGGTATCTTCCATACTTATTATTTTCCTGTCTATCTCTTTAGATTCATCCTTCTTGGTTATTGCCATTATATCGATATCTTCTGCTGCCTTGTAGTTCTTTATTGCAGAGCCATATATTAGGATTATCCTGCCTTTCTTGTATAGTTCCTTAAACTCATCTTTCCATCTTTTGAAATTATTTGCTTCTTCTGCTAAGAGGAACGAGATAAGCTTTCTTGAGAAATCATCCTCCAGATTGATCTTATGTATTATTGATTTGCCTATCTCTTTAGACTCAGTTAATCCCTGCGCTTTTAGTCTTTTAAGCAGTTTCTGAGCACCAACGTGGCTTATTCCTAGTTTCTTGCTCAAGGAATTAGCGCTGTAATTGCTGTCAAATTCTTTAAACAATATAAGTAATGCTTTCCTCTCGTTTTCTGTCAACGATAACATCTTAACTCCAAGTTTCTATATAGAAACTTATAGTTACTATATAAATGTTTCGATTTTCATGCAATCCCCCAGCAAATCACAAAAACACCAAAGCAATATTCCCAATAAATAAAGTGATTATATAGGCAGCTAAGAACGCAGGAACAAAAGGAATTCCTGTTTTAATCAAAACTTTTCTGACTTTCTTTTTCTTATAAAATTCAGCAAGTTGTTTTATCTGCTTCTTGCTAACACCAAGGTCTCTTGGCCCAGCTATCTTTTTTCCGCCAACAAGAATATCATTTGCAATCCAGTCTCCTTCTGTAAGCTCAGACGGCTTTACATATTTCAGCATGCAGGCATTCTCAACAGCCTTGACAAATATCATCAGATAAAATGTAAATGAAAAGACAAGCGCAGCAGAGCCGGCCATGATCTTTAAAACAATATCAGGAGAAAATATAAGTATAAGTATAAGCAAAGCGACAGCTCCAATCAGCGCTTTTTTAAGATTTGCAAACCTCTTGTTGATTATAATAACCTCTTTTTTGAACTTATTGAAATTGGCAAAAGCTGCCAAAATGCTCCACACTAGCCCATAAAATGCTCCGACGATAAGTGAATTAAGGAAAAACGAGACTAAGAAGCTTCCAGCGCTGAACTCCAGCCCGATCAATGCTCCAAGGCCCATCAAAACCTTAGAATCTCCGCCGCCCCACTGGCCTGCATAAAACATAACTAAAGCAAAAGCAAGCATTATGCCAAAGCCAGCCAACCCATAAATAATATAGCTAAACTCCCAAACAGCAAGAGAATAAATCAGCCTAAGCCCAAGCCCAACAAATATCAAGCCATAACTTAGCCAGTCAGGAACTTCCCTTCTTTTTATATCTGTGTAAGAAGCAATAAGTAAAGCAGATATTATAATCACATTGATTATTGAGTTTACTATCATAATCAATTATCAGATCATTCTATATATAAAATTATCCATTAACATGATAAGTTAATTAGAAAAAGTAAACCTCTTGATTTTACCTTTTTTCAAGTCATCAAGAGATTTCAAAATATGCTTAAGAAAATTATTCTGTTCTTTCAGTTCTGATTTTAAAGTCTTAGTTTTTTGTGGCATTTTTAATCTTTGTTTTGCCCCTAGCTAAATCTATTATTTCAAGACAAAGTTGATTAGTAAGATTTTGCCTTTCATTAAGTAATTTTGCTGTTATTTTATCCACCTTATAGGCATTATATACTTCTATATTTTTAATACTCTCGATTTTCTATGAACTTCTTGAATATTTCTATATTCTTTTTAACAGAATCTATAACTTGCTGTTGTTCTTTCTTATCCGAAATTCCAACAAATAAAACTATGATTTCCTCATCATATACCAAAAGTAATAAACCCAGTATTTATCATTTTTTAGCTCCCTAAACCATTTATATCCCAAAGGGTCTCCTAATGAATAAGGAGTTTCTTCTAATTTTTTAAATTGTTTTTCAAATCTCTTTTTAATTTCGCCTGGAATTTTATCAAACGCCCTCTCAAAATCATCAGTTTGTAGAAGTTCGTATTTGCTCATCTTTTTTATTAAATCCTGCTTATATAAATTACTTTCTGTTTGAAGTAATCAAACCTCCTACAAACTCCGAGCAAGCCTTAGATATAATCATATCCAGACCCTAGCACTCGATTAGGATTACGTGAGAAATTATCCAAAAAAGTTAAATACTAACAACTACCCCCAACTATATAATGGAAATAAGATATGGAAAGAATCTCCTTAATAAATTCAGAGATTTGATCAAAAGTGAGAAAGAAGAGGGGATAAGGCCCAAAACACCAAAGCACATAGCTATAACAACAGACGGAATAATCAAATGGGCAAAAAAGAATGACAAGCCATTGGAAGAAGCCTACAGCCAAAGCAATTTATTGGTAAAAAGCACAATAAAAACCCAGATAATCAATAATATACCCATCATTACAATCTATCTGCTTCCTTCAGAGCTTGTTAGAAATGATAGTTTTCCAGCTGCAGTTGACGCTATTGTAAACCTCTTCAATGAGCTCAAAAACCTTGAGGAAATAAAAAAGAATATGGTCAAGATTTCAGTTCTGGGAAAATGGTATGATCTGCCAGGGAGGGCTGTCGATGCAATAAAAGAAGCAATAGACACAACAAAGGACTATGACGCCTTTTTCCTTAACTTCTGCATAAACTATGACGGCCAGGAAGAGATTGTTGATGCCTGCAAGCTTATTGCAAGGCAGATAAAATCAGAGAAGCTTGATATTGATGCAATAAGCAAAGACCAAATCAAGGAAAACATTTATTCATCTTATTTTCTCCCTCCAGACATAATAATAAAAAACGGAAAAGAAGTACTCTCAGGAATACTGCTGTGGGATTCTCCAAATACAAGGATATTTTTCACAAAAAAGCTCTGGCCTGACTTTAGCAAATCTGATTTTTCAGACGCGCTTAAAGAATACTGATTAAGAAATAAAAAATTCTATAACCTCATTTGACTCGCACAACTCTCTGTCAAAATCCAGGACAGCCCCTTCACCATCCGTAATGAATTTTATCTCTTCTGCTTCACTGCAGTCGCTTCTTCTCGCCTCATAACTCCCGTTGATAATCCCTTCAGAATATCCATCTATAAAGAGCTCTCCATCTACACTCTCGTTAGTCTCTTTTTTCAGAAAAGAAAAAAGCAGTTTCCTTGATATTTCCTCAGCCTGATACTTTAGTGTAAGCTGCTTCAGTTTGCAGTCATCTGGGAAGATTTTCCAGACTGCTGAAACATCCTCCCCAATAACCTGAAGTTCATGCTCTGCATCACAGTATTTCTCAGCCAGCTTGAATGTTCCTTTTGTTTTCCCAATCTGTTCTCCGTCGATATACACATCGCCTTTAAGAAGGCTGCCTTCCTTGCTTACAAACTTAAGATTAACCCCTGAAGAACTGCAAAGCGAGAGAAATAACAAAAACAAGACCAAAATTGAAAAGATAAATATAATTTTTCTGTTCATTTTATCCTAGACGAATTGTTCCATAGAGCTTTGCATATGGATTTATACTTGGATTTCTAAGGTCATCCACATTATAGATCTTTTTTGTTTTTGCCTTAGTCGGGCTCACCCATGAGCTGCATAAGCTTTCAGATATGCCTATGCAGTATATCTTTTTTCCAACTATCTTGCTTATGTCTATACTAGGCCCATTTGAGTAAAGCAAAGGAGCATTTATGAATGAAGAGAATAATCCAGCCATCAAAACGCCGTCAGTATTCAGTAAATCAATCACAACAACATCATCGTAACCTGTCCAGTATTCAAAATAATTAGAGTTATCAACAAGCTCAGCTATTCCGCTAAGCTCAGGAGGAATCTCTGAAATAGCAACAATATAACTGGAATAGCTGGATAAAAGATAAAGGAAATCAGAGGTATCGATCCCTTGTTCTTTATGATAGATTACAAAAGGATATGTGTTCCTTCCGCCTTCATTATCATTCCACATAGATAAGGTTACTCCTTTGACCATGTTGTTAGAGCTTTTTGTGTCTGCAATTATAAAAACAGGATTAAGCGCATATTTCTCAAGATTTCTCTTATTATTTGAGTTGACTATTACCTTGATAGATTCAGTGTCCGAGTTTTCTTCTGAATCCTCAACTGTAAGGCTTACAGTATAGTGTCCTGGCTCTGTGTAAGCATGAGAAGACCTAGGCTCAAGGCTGGTTGTTCCATCTCCAAAATCCCACTTATAATTTTTAATATTCCCATTAGGATCAAAGCTTAGTGCGCCGTCAAACTGCGCAGGCTGGTTAATCCAGAATATAGCTCCGTCAGAAACTCCACCGATAACTGCAGTAGGACCCATCTTATTGTAGACTGCAACAGGAGCAAGCGCAGTTATAGAAGAAGTTACAGCTCCTTTTGTCATATCAACTGATTTTGTCTCAAGGGCATTTTCTGTTCCAAAATATTTAACAACAATATTGCTCTCGCTTGTTCTCTCACCCACTAAATCTTTATCATAATTTATAGTTATCAATCCCGGCTTGCTCAAAGAAACGCTCTCTGGAGTAAAGGAGTATTTTTCGCTTATAGCATTCCCCCCTTCCTCTGTTCTTATACACAGCTCAAACGGGCTTCCGGATATCTCTGTAAATGGCTGTATAGAAAGCCTTGCATTATAAGATGCTATTGCCTGCTCTTCTCCAAAATTTGACCTGACAACTATGCACGAAGGCTCTTTGTAGAATGCTGTACACGAACCTGTTCCTTCAAGGCTGATATCAACCATTCCCTGCTCTGCATCCCTGCATAAGTAATAAGGATATTCGTCGATACATATTTTCCCGACATAGTCAGAAGATGCAACTTCACCCTCATTTATAAGAAACATATTATCCTGCGAGCCGCTCTCAAGAGACTCTGCTATAACCAGGTATTTTTCCATTATAGGTGGACGCTTGTCAATAATCTCCTCTCTTTTCTCAAGGTCAATAAAGCATACCTTATCAG
>Ga0210057_1009717_pt1 | contig 11064 bp, 15 predicted proteins | sample CryGeyCG2114_010_2_FD_183968 | JGI IMG/M metagenome (GOLD analysis project Ga0210057, IMG submission 183968) | Groundwater microbial communities from aquifer - Crystal Geyser CG10_big_fil_rev_8/21/14_0.10 (SPAdes) (version 2) | ecosystem: Environmental > Aquatic > Deep subsurface > Groundwater ...
TTATGCCTCGGGTCGCGAGGGGAAAGCGGGTTTAGAGCCGGACCTTTCCAAAATGAAAGACATTATTCCTATTTTTGAAGCCATTCTAAAACATATTCCATCTCCGATAGCCGACCCATTAAAACCCCTGCAAATGCTGGTAACTTCAACAACCAACGATAATTTTAAAGGGAAGATCGCTATCGGCAGAATACACAACGGCGTTATTAAAGCCGACCAGGAAATACTCCATATTAATCGCCAAAACCAAGCTAAAAAATACAAACTAATTTCTTTAATGACTTTCTCAGGTCTAACCCGCGTGGACGCAAAAGAAGTGGAAGCCGGCGATATTATTGCTATAGCCGGAATCCCCGATGTGACAATTGGTGAAACAATAACAGATCCCGAAAGGCCGGAAGTCCTGCCCTTGATAAACATTGAGCAGCCGACAGTAAAAATGACTTTTATGGTTAACGATTCTCCTTTTGCCGGCCAGGAAGGGCAGTTTCCAACTTCTCGTCAGATAAAGGAAAGATTATATAAAGAGCTTGAAACTGATGTGGCCTTAGGGATTGAAGATACTGATGACGGAAAATGGGTAGTTTCCGGCAGAGGAGAACTGCATTTGGCGATACTGATTGAACGAATGCGCCGGGAAGGGTACGAATTTCAAGTCTCAAGGCCAAAAGTCATCAACCGGGAAATAAACGGCAAGATTATGACGCCTTATGAAAAAGTTTCTATAGAAGTTCCTGAAAAATATCACGGAACGGTAATTCAAAAGTTAGGAGCCAGAAAAGGGGAGTTAAAAGAAATGAGAAGCAATGCCGGCATCGTATTCTTGGAATTTATAGTGCCAACCAGAGGATTTTTCGGATATAGGGGGGATTTTCTTACCGACACAAAAGGATTGGGAATTATGAGCACCGCTTTTTACCAGTATATGCCGGATCTGGGAAACTGGTCGGAAAGGACGCAAGGGTCTTTAGTGGCGCATGAAACAGGGCAAACAAACCTCTACGGATTAAGAAATGTCCAAGGCAGGGGAGCGTTGTTTTACGGGCCCGGAATAATGGTTTATGAGGGCCAGGTTGTTGGCCAAAATTCCCGAAGCGAAGACATTAGGGTAAATGTTTGCAAGACGAAACAACTTTCCAATATGAGGTCGCGGGGCGAAGGCGCGACAGAGCATTTTAACACTCCAAGGACAATGGATCTGGAAGACACTTTGGAATATATCGGGGACGACGAACTGGTGGAAATTACTCCAAAAAACGTAAGAATGAGAAAAGTTTATCTGAAAGAAATTGATGAAAAAAGGATAGCGCGGCGAGAGCGGCAAAAAAATAACTAATAAATGAAATATATATGGAATGCAGGCAAAAAGAAAATTTAAAAACCTGTCCCTGTACCTATCCGGATTGCCCAAGAAAAGGGATTTGTTGTTTGTGCATAAAACATCACCGGGAAGCCGGAGAATTGCCGGCGTGCTATTTTTCAAAAGAGGCCGAAAAAACTTACGACCGCTCAATTGAAAAATTCATTGAGGACCATAAATAATATTTGACAAAAATGAATAATAGGTGTATAATTAAGGCGGTTTTTTAACAAGAAAGGAGGGTGTTATGCCCAATATTGAGCTTCACGGTTATGTTGACGGAGAAGCGCAGAATCTGAGAAAAGCTATTTTTGAGCTTTTCAAGGACGAGCAGTTTGTCGGCGAAATGGTTGTGACCATCGTCAACTCCCAGGTTCGGGACGCGAAGGGCCGCAGCCAACCCTTTATCAGGGTTGCCAGCACAAGAGCTACCTATATCAGGAAGCTCCTGAAAAAGCTGAAGACTCTGGGCGAGGACATCGAACACCTCAAGTTGGAGGCATTCTACCCGAAATCAGGGTGAGACAACTCACGAGCCCCCGCGGACTAATTTCCAACGGGGCTTTTCGTTTTGTAAGAGGGCTTTCTCGGGTTTGACAAAAATTGAATACTTGATAGAATTTGATATTCTTTAGTTCCTTAACTTTTAAATAGAAGGGAGGTAAGAGTGGCGAAGTGTGTGATGAAGATTAAGGATTTTATGAGAGGGCGTCCTCAAGAAGAAGTGACAGTTCGTTTTGACCCGAATGATTTAGTTAAATTGAAATGTCACTGCGATTACGACCCCACGCTACGTGGGAAAAAGGATAATGAGGTAATGGTGGTTAAGGGAATTGAAATCAAAAATCCTGATGGTTCCTGGACCCCTTATCCAAGCGTTACTTGGCTTGATGGCGTCCAAGACGAGGAACAGCTGATAACCGTAGCATTTATTAAAAAAATAAGCGAAGACGGATTTGATATTGTGACTTCTTCTCAAGGCGTTCCGGACGGAACCTTAATGTGCGCCGCCCAAGAAGCCGGCATTCATACAGAAACTATAAATTAGAATGATAATCATAGAAGCAGTCTGATAACATCAAACTGCTTTTTCTTTTCCGGTAAAGATTGAAGTCTCTGACTATTTTTTGTATTATTAGCTTATTATGGCAAAAATAAAAGTTTTAATTAAAGGTTACGCAAGAGAAAAAGACGGGGAAGAATTTGCTTCTTCCACAACTACTTTAATTCAGGATAATAATTTGAATGTAATTATTGATCCTGGAATGGATAAAGAGGCATTATTAGGCAGTTTAGCGAAAGAGGGATTAAAAACAGGAGATATTAATTTCGTTATTGTGACTCATACGCATTTAGATCACTCTCTTTTAGCTGGTATTTTTGAAAATGCTAAAATTTTAGATAATAGTGATATCTATTCTTTTGATGGTAAGATAGGTGGACACGAAGGCAGAGTTCCCAATACCGATATAGAAATTATTAAAACACCTGGACACGACCAATTTCATTGCTCTGTTTTAGTTAAAACAGAAGATTTAGGTAAGGTAATTATTGCTGGTGATGTGTTTTGGTGGACAGACGAGGAAAAACAGAAAACAGATAAGCAAAGCCTATTAAAACATGAAGACCCGTATGTTAAAGACGAAAAGGCATTAAAGGAGAGCAGAGAGAGAATTTTAAATTTGGCTGATTGGGTGATTCCCGGTCACGCTGGGATGTTTAAAGTAAAACGATGAACAATAATATACAAATAAAACTTTCGCCCAATTCTTTGAATTTATATTACGAGTGCCCGTTGTGTTTTTGGTTAGATAAAAGGATGAGAATTAGAAGGCCCCAACCATATCCTTATGCCTTAAACGCGGCGGTGGACGTGCTTTTAAAAGAAGAATTTGATAAATACAGAAAAAAAGGGGAATTACACCCGTTGCTGGCGGCAAACAACATTCCGGCAAAACTCTTCCCAAACCAGAAACTGCTTGACGAGTGGCGGAATAATTTTAAAGGAATCCGTTATTACGATCCAACGCTGGACGCTACGCTTTTTGGAGCGGTTGATGACATTCTGGAGTTTTCGGACGGAAGATTGGCTCCCTTGGATTATAAATCCACCGGCAGCAAGGTGCCGACAGTTTATGACCGTTTCCAGTTGCAAATGGACATTTATACTTATTTATTGGAAAAGAACGGATATAAAACGATAAAAAAGGGGTGTTTGGCCTTTTATATTGTTGATAAAGAAAATGGATTTGAAGATAAACTCCCCTTTAAAAAAGAAATTCATATGATAGACACTGACTCTTCTTATATTCAAAATCTTTTTGAAGAAGCGGCGAATCTTTTACGGGGGCCCGAGCCGGTTTCCCACAGTGCCGATTGCCAATACGGAAAATGGCTACAAGAGATATCGGATTTGACTAAATCCAAAGACAGTGATATAGTATAAACCATTCTGTTCATTAAATTTTAATAAAAGAAAAAGGAGGAAAAAGTGAAAGAAAGGCAATACGAATGGTTTATTGAACCGTTAGATGGCAACACAAACATGACTATTAGTCGTGTGCTTCCCGAGGAAAATTTTTTCCAAGGCGTTGAATGCAGAGACGGTAGAAAACGTAATCTCTGGGGCTGCGCCGGAGATTTTGTTTCTATGATGCGGATGAGTAAGACCAGCCTCGGCCTTAGATTTCGGATTTTCAACCGTTGCGACAACGGAAAAATACGAGAATGCCGATTCTTTTCCCGGAAAAAACGGAGAAAATAGCGCTATTTTCAAAACAGTATAACTGCCAACAAAAATTGGCAGTTTTTAATTTATTTTGTTAAAATAAAAATGGTCGCATCAGAATTTTAAGTTTCAAAAATATTATAATTATGAAAGGATTTATTACAAACATTGAAAAAGATACCGAAAATAATGATTTTTTTAGAAAAGTCATCTTTACCGCAAAACACAGCCAGTTAGTTTTAATGAGTTTAAAACCGGGCGAAGAAATCGGCGAGGAGGTCCACGATAATTTAGACCAGTTTTTCAGGTTTGAAGAAGGCGAGGGCAGGGTGGTCATTGAAGGCGAAAAGTTTCCGGTTGGGGATGGTTTCGCGCTGGTGGTGCCGGCCGGCACAAAGCATAACATTATAAACACGTCTTCGGACAAGCCACTCAAGCTTTATACGATTTATTCTCCGCCAAACCATCAAGACGGAACAATTCATAAAACCAGAGAAGAGGCGGAGACGTCGGAAGAACACTTTGACGGCAAAACCAGTTTTTAAACCCATATTTTTATGCCAGAAAACTTAACTATTATTTCTGTTGGCGGGTCTCTGATCGTTCCCGATAAAGTTGATACTGTTTTTTTGAAATCATTTAAGGATTTAATAATAAAATTTATTAAAAAAGGAAAAAGGTTTATCATTGTTTGCGGCGGAGGGAGAACGGCAAGAAATTATCAGGAAGCCGCCCGAAACCTCGGAAATTTAAGGAAAAATGATATTGACTGGTTAGGGATTTTCGGGACAATAATTAACGCCAATCTTCTGCGAGCGGTTTTTTATAAATTTTCGCATCCTAAAGTAATCAGCAATCCTTCAGAGAAAATAGATTTTAAAGAAAAAATTCTTATTGCTTCGGGTTGGAAGCCGGGCTTCAGTACAGACTACGGCACGGTTCTTTTAACAAAAAAATTTAAAACAAAAAGGATTGTAAATTTAACAAATATTGATTATGTTTATAATAAGGACCCTAAAAAGTTTACAAACGCGAAACCGATAGAAAAAATTTCTTGGACCGATTTCAGAAGATTACTGCCGAGAAAATGGAGGCCGGGATTAAACTCTCCTTTTGACCCGGTAGCTTCAAAAGAAGCGGAAAAAGCCGGGATTGAGGTTGTTATCTTAAATGGGAAAAAGATTAAAAATTTAGAAAATTATTTACTTGGCAAAAAATTTTTTGGGACTATAATAAAGTAAGAAATCAAGATTGAAAATTCTAAAATACATTTATGTTGAATAAAAATTTACGAAAAGATTTTGGAGGACTTTCCGGAGGACTTTTAATCTTTGGCGGTATTGTGGTGGTTGCCGCGATAATTGTTATTATCGTCGTATCGGTGACCGGAAGATCTCCAAAACCGTCATCTAATGGCGGTATTACGCCAACCCCGACACCTCTTCCGGTATATGAAACAGTACTTGGCAATATAAAGTTCAAAATGGAAGAAACAAGAGATAGGGGAAGCACGCTTTTGGGTTCTAAAAGCAGGTATCCCGAATGGAAAGAAGATCTAACTACCAAAGAAAAATTTATTGAAGTAAAAATCAGCGCCCAGAATACCGGAAAAGTTAATATTACGGAGCAGACCTGGGATATTGGAAAAATAACCGATAACGAAGGGAGAGAGTACGAAGCGTCGTATGAGGCGTCGGACTGGGTACCGGCAGATAGTATGTGCGGTGCGTTGTTAAAACCTGCTTTTACGCCGACTATGTGCACAAAAATATACGAGGTGTCGGCGGTGTCAACCGGTCTGAAAATAAAAGTTATTTATAGAGAAGGAAACCAAGACAAAGAAGCGCTTCTTGATTTGGGTTTGTAAATTTCTAAATCAACCAAAAAAACGGCTGAACCAGCCGTTTTTTTGGTTACTCATTTTTATATTCGGCGGACGTATTCGCCGGTTTCGGTGTTTATTTCAATAGCATCTTCTTCTTCAATAAAGAGAGGAACGTTGATTTTAGCGCTGGTTTCCAGGGTTGCTAGTTTTGTTCCTCCCTGGGCGCGATCGCCTTTAACTCCCGGAGGGGCTTCGGTAACCTTCAGTTGGACTTTAATTGGAAGATTAATGTTTATTATTTTCCCGTCAAAAGTGATACCTTCCACGACTTCGCCGGGTTTTAAAAACTTAACCGCGGAACCGATTTGATTTTCGGTTAAGCTGAATCTTTGTGATGGGTTTGCTTTCTCGGTAAAAAAATACTGGTCCCGGTGGGAATACAAATATTTCGCCTCCAGCTTAATGAGTTCGGCTTCCTGGAAAGAATCAGACTGCTGGAAGGTTTTTTCCAAAACATTCCCATTAATCAGATTCCTAATTTTGGTTTTGGCAACCGGCCGCCGTTGGGCGGTTTTTATTTGCTGGAATTCCAAAACCTCGCAGGGCTCGCCATCTAAAATAAATTTTACTCCTTTTCTTAAATCAAAATAACCCAACATAATATTTTTATTTTAAATTCACTTTATTATTCTCCATTCAATATCCGTATCTCTTCCGGCAAACTCCAACCAATCACCCTCGGGAGAAACGACATACCACTTTCTCTTGGTTTCCGACCAAACCATTGGATTCCCGTGAAAGTATGGCTTTTTAACTATTTCTTTCGGTTTTAACCTATCTAATTCTAACCATTTTTTAAAAACTGTTTCAATGGCGTAGTCTAAATTTCTTGATTTTGCCCACTCCGCCACCTTTCTAATCGCTTCCTTTGCCTTCTCAACGGAACCCGCTAACTCCAGGAGCTGTTTCGCCGGTTTGGTAAAGCGAGAATAAACAATTTTTCTTTTTCTAGCATTTCTTTTAAGCTCTTCTAAATTTACTCCCTTTGTTTCAAAGTAATAAGTAACAATTTGTCTTATGGCCGTTTCCTCTTTCAGCTCTTCATAATACTTGATTTTTTCTTTTTTAAGATATTCTTTGATTTTTTGCGCCATACTTTTGCCGATTTTCGGCAGTTCTTCAAGTCCTTTTAGTCCCTTTTCAGCATAAACAGAAGAAATATCTGTTTCTAAATTTTCCAAATATATAGCGGCTTTTCTATAAGCTGCGGGTTTAAAGGGTACTCCTTTTATCTCCAAAAGTTCCGCTATTCCATAAAATATTTTAGCGATTTGTTTGTTTAACATTTTACCGTTGAGATAGTATTGGGAGGACGGGCCTCCCCTAGGCTCTTAAGAGTATTTTTTAACTGTAAATTTATAAATAACTATTTTTTCTTCTTTAGGATTAATTCCGCTTTTTTGGCAACAAATAGAGACCTGCTGTTCAATCGTGTCTATACCGTCCAAATCCGGAAGCAGGAGGCCGGATTTTAAAGGGGTCGCCGCGGTTTTCACAATTATACCATACTTTTTAGGGTCTAAATCTTTCAAATCTTTCACTAATTCCGGCGCTTTTAGGGCATAAACAGTATAAGAAAGATGGGGGAGTTCTTCTCTTTGAATCGGGCCGAAACGATAATCCTCGGTGGCTGCGGCAACGGCGTTATAAATTACTTCCTGAATAATATTTTCTCTTGTTGGTAAATAAGTTCCGATACAGCCCCGGAGTTCGTTATTTTTCATGATTGTGACAAAAACTCCCGATTTTTCTTCAAGAAATTCTTTCGGAAAATCTTTCGGCGTTCTAATAATTTTTCCAGTATTAATATAATTCTCAACCGTTGATTTAGCTAATAAAACTAGACAATTCATCTTAAAAGTATTGGGAGGCCGGGCCTCCCAATGGCTTGGTTTAGAGTTTTTCGAGGATTTTTAATTCTAATTTGTCGGTTTCGGTATCATAGACGGCGAAGGTCGCTTTATAAAACAAGCCGGCTAAATTTCCAGGATTTACTAATCTTGTTCTGCCAATTTTCTCTTCCCAGGGTTTGTGGGTGTGGCCGTAAAAAATCAAGTCGTGCTTTTGGGTGGCCGCCAACTCTTTTGCTTTTTCTGGAAAATGGCAAAAAGCAATTTTTCTTGCCCCGTAGGGTGCTTGCCCGCCCCGTACCGTACTTGTTCTGGTGCGGGGCTCTCCTTCGGGGTTACCGTCTAATTCTATTTCTCCCACATCGCCATAAAATTTAACATTTTTAAATGGTTTTATAATATCTTGAAGCCGTTCGCGATCGCCGACATTTCCATAAACGAAATGAATTTCGCCGCTAAAGTTTGGTGCCAAAACTTTACTTAACATAGTTGGCGCACAAAGATCGCCACAATGAATGATTAAAGAAATATTCTGGGATTTAATCCAGGAAAGCGCCTTTTCTAAATTAGGAAGATTATCGTGGCTGTCGGAGATAATAGCTATTTTCATGGGCTTATAATTTGTTTAATTCTTTCCGCCTCCGTTTCTACCACCTTGCCGTCGTATTCGCCAGCGTGGGCGATGACACCCTTATAGGTCGGCTTCTTTTGGTCAAGATGCAGGTTAAAAACCAACTCCTCTTTTTTATTCTGTAGAAACAGATGGAATCTCGGATAGCCGCTTCTTTCAATCGGACGGATAAGGTTTATCTCTTTTGTCTCTAAGTCTTCGCCCCGAAAATGGTATCCGATTTTTCTCGTTAAGACACTAAGGTTTTCTTTAAGGGGCCCTTTTATAATAAATTTCATAAGCTTATTTTCTATCATTATCATTGTAACGCCGCTGAAAAATAAAAAAAAGACTGTCTAAGACCCGTGGGGTCAAAGACAGTCTTGTGAAATTCGCTAAGGAAACTTAACGAATTTCACTTTCCGGAGTTCAATGGGGTCAAAAACCACTCCTTTGTGCCAATACAGGGTGTCGGGCTGGTCGGGTAGGCCAAATCTGACAGAGGTAACGCCCCTCGTGTCAATCTGGAACGCTATCCGCTCCAAAATCTCCTGAAATGGCTCCAGACAGATTTTGTTTCTCTCGAAAGACCCGCCATCTTCCCAGTTGGGAGCGCTGCGGAAGTAGGGTTCCTGATTTACCGGGGTTACTTTTCTCCCCAAGTTATCAATCAGGTAGAAGTCCACATTCCGCGGAAACTCCCGTTTCGCTACGTAGGGATCCTTTGCCTCCTCCAGCTTTTTTCTTCTTTCATCGGGCGTTCTCGGAAAGAAGAAAAAGCGTTTCCTGTCGGTGGGATTGCGGACAATTAGATTGACTACTAACATGTCCTTCGGCGTGTGCACTTCAATCAGGGCGATGACGAGAGTAACGTTGTCTTCCAGCCAGGGATCTTCATCCTTTTCAAGAACCAGGTTGGTCCGGTAGTTTCCTCTCGGAATCTGTTGTGAAAGAAAACCAAGGCAGGGCAGAGGTTTCCTTTCTGCTACTGCCCGAAGGATGGGAAGGGCTTCGTTTCTTCGTTCCGACTGCCAAAGGTAGACGCCGTAAAGGTACTTTACCAACGGAGTCTCGTCTTTGGGTATGTCGGGATTCTTACTAAGAAGTTCCTCCATTCCTTTCTGGAAACCGTCCGGATCCGTCTCAAGCAGGTTGTTCAGCCGCTCAAAGGGGCTGATAACAACAGGAGGCTTGGCTGGTTGGACAGCGAGAGGGGGGCTGACGGTTTTGGGCTTTCGGCATCCTCTAATGAGAATGGCGAGGCCCGAGATTACTACAACAAACACCAGAACCAGAAAAACCAATTTTCCCCTGTTTCCCATTTGAATTCTCCTTTGAATTCGGGTTGTGAAAGGGCTAATTAACTCTATTAATAATACCATATTATTTAATTTCTGTCAAATATATATCCCGTCACAACCCATTGGAGACTCTATAGCCCATTGGGAGGCCGGGCCTCCCCGATACTAAAAACAATCTATCTAAAATTCACCACTGAATATCCAACCCCAAACGGACCTTCGTAAGAGAAAATTTCGCTTTTTAAGCCGGTTTTAGATAAAACTCCCAGTAAAACTACTATTGATAAATAACCGCATTCGCCGGCCTCTTTGAGCAACTCGGAGTCCATTTCTAAAATTTTCTTGGTGTTATTTTCCTCTAAAAGCTCAATTATTTTTTCGTCAAATTCGGCGCCCCGCGGGTTAAAGCCGGCCGGCGCCTCAAAAGTCAGTCTGTGAGAAAGGTCTCCGCTGGCAACTATGGCAATTCTTCTTTTCTTCGTTTTTCCCTTAATATTGCAAACCTCAAAAAGTTTTTTTCCAAACTCAAAGTTAATTTGCCTGTTTAAAAAAGAATAAGCGACGGGCACTACTTTTAGAATTTTCCCGCCTTTTGGTTTGTAATCTTTACCTGCCTGCCGGTAGGCATGGGTTAAATAATAAAGAGGAACCAAAGAACCGTGGTCAAGCTGGGGTTCGTCCATTAGTTTTAACGGAATTTTTCGCTCCCGGCATTTTTCCTGCAAAATATCAACAAGCTCTAAATCATTCTCAAAATTCATTTCCGTTTCATAATCTCCAAAAGCTTTTAGATTACCGGAGAGAGCAGGGGACATAGTTACAGCGATGTCGTGATAACTTATCGGGCCGTGAGGCGAAATTACTATCACCGTTTCAGGTTGGCTATGTTGAAAAATTTTAGCCAATCTCTCCATCGCTTTGATTGTTTTGGAAACTCTTTCCAAATCACGACTGGAACCAATGGTAGGAATGATAATCGGGGGATGGGGGCAGATTGAAGCAAATTTTAACATTTTTTTATTACCTCGCTTTCAAATTATTAAATCTAAATTTTCGCCGCATTTTGAGCATTTTCCGTTTTTATCAAATCTTTTAATTAAATAGCCGATTCTTTCAATCATTTTTGCGCCGCATTTCGGGCAAAAAGTGTCTTCGCTAGGAAGTCCTGGAATATTTCCGGTGTAAACATATTTTAAACCCGCCTTCTTACCAATTTTATAAGCCATCTGCAGAGTTTCAAGCGGCGTCTCGGGTAAATTTTGCAGTTTCCAAGAGATTGCGCCGGAAAATTGGGTAATATGCCAAGGAGTTTCCGGACCCAATTCTTTAT
>Ga0210057_1009719_pt1 | contig 11063 bp, 10 predicted proteins | sample CryGeyCG2114_010_2_FD_183968 | JGI IMG/M metagenome (GOLD analysis project Ga0210057, IMG submission 183968) | Groundwater microbial communities from aquifer - Crystal Geyser CG10_big_fil_rev_8/21/14_0.10 (SPAdes) (version 2) | ecosystem: Environmental > Aquatic > Deep subsurface > Groundwater ...
AAACTCAGTAATATCCCTTTTTTTCATATCTTGTTTAATCAATGACTGTTCTTTGATTTGAGATAGCTGACTTTCATAAGTTGGACGAATTTCTTGATATAATATTCCAATTGGCAATTTTTCGGTCTCACCGGCCTTTTGATAAGCTTTTAATTTATCATCTGGTTTATAGTCAGTTTGATCTAATTGATATTTCTTCTCATTATATTTCTGACGAACATCTTTATCATTAAAAATTACACATGGCTGAGCAATATCAACTAATGAAAAACCAGGATGGCTAATAGCTTTTTTTAATAATTCCTTAAGATAAGGCACGTCATCTGAGTAGCCTTGAGCCACAAAAGTCGCACCGCAGGTAATAGCCACCTGCAAGCCATTAAACGGAACCTCAATTAATCCATCCGGCGTTGATTTTGTTTCCGCACCTCTTTCGGTAGTCGGCGAAGATTGACCGGTGGTAAGACTATAACGATGGTTATTATGAATAATATAAGTAATATCAATATTTCCTCGGCAAGTGTGAATAAAATGATTTGTCCCCTCTCCGTAACCGCCACCATCACCGGAGATCGCAATAACTTTTAAATTATGATTAGCCAACTTAACGGCATAAGCGACTGGCAATGGCCGGCCATGTAAACTATGAAAGCCATAGACATTGTGCCAATTGGCACCATTACCACAACAGCCAATATCAAAAGTCATCACGACTTCATGGGGCGACAAATTCAGCTCGGCCAAGGCCTGCTGTAAAGCGACCCAAATTCCAAAATTACCACAACCTGGACACCAAGTCGGCTTAACTGAAGTTATAAAATCTTTTGGTTCGGCCATAAATTAATCAATTAATTTATTAACAGCTTCAACTATTTCTTCCGGAAAAAATTGAGCGGCATTATATTTCAATAATTTATCATCAACGCTTATCCCAGTCTGCTCCTGCAGGATGCTGGCAAATTGCCCAGTTGCATTATTTTCGATGCTAATTAATTTTTCAACACCGGAAGTTGCTTGACGAATTTCTTCTTCTGACAAAGGATAAGGAGCGCAAATATGTAAATAATTAACATTCTCTAAATATTTCAACGCCTCTAATACCGGTCCCTTAACCGATCCCCAACCAATCAGAGTAACTTTGGCTTTCTCTGGGCCGAATAACTGGGGCCGTGGTAAATTTTTTAGAATATCATCAAGCTTAGCCATTCTTTTTTCCACCTGCTGATTGCGAATTTCCGGTGTAAAACCTTCAATCGTAAAACCTTTTTCATCGTGCTCATCGGAATTGGCCAAATGAACGCCGCCAATCTGGCCGGGAATCGCCCGCGGGGAAACCCCATTCTTGGCTAGCTCGTATCTTTTATAATCTTTTATGTTATTCAAATCATTCTGAGTTAAAAGCCGGCCACGGTCAATATCTATTTTTGAAATATCGGGATCAACGATTGACTGATGGCCTTCAGAAATATATTTATCCAACAAAATAAAAACCGGGACTTGATAAACTTCGGCTAAATTGAATGCTTGAGCGGTTAAATAAAAAGATTCTTCGGCGTCACCAGGCGCTAAGACGATTCGAAGAAAATCTCCATGGCCGGCATGACAGACGTAAGATAAATCACCCTGTTCGGTCCAGGTCGGCACGCCGGTGGCTGGACCAGGCCGCTGAGATTCAACAATTACAATTGGCGTTTCGGTAATGGCGGCCAAAGTAAGACCTTCGGTCATTAAAGCGAATCCACCGCCGGAAGTGGCGGTCATTGCTCGTGCACCGGCATAGCTGGCGCCAATCGCCATATGAATGGCTGAAATTTCATCTTCAGGATGTTTAACAATAATTCCGGCCCGTTTAGCCCAAGCGGCTAAATTATGCAAAACTGAAGATGCCGGCGTCATCGGATAAGACGACACAAAATTACAGCCGGCCGCCACTGCGCCCAATGAAAGCGTGTCGTTGGAGGTGGCAATTATTGAATTCTTATTTTTACCTTTAACCCTGATGCCGTAAGGGAAATCTTTTAGTTTTAAATTTTTGCGGGCATAATCATGACCGAACTTGATCGCCTGTTTATTCATTTCAATAACTTCTTTCCCTTTACTTTCAAAAACATCAACAATTACTTCTTCTAAAATACTTAAATCATAATCAAGCAACGCCGTACAAACTCCAATTATTATCATGTTGGAAGCAATTGGTAACACCCCGGCTTCTTTAGCCATTGCCGCCAATGGCAAAGGATAAACATTTTTATTCTTTAGCTCGTTTTCCGGAATATTAAAATTATCACTGTCATATAAAACTGCTCCGTCAGTGGTTACATCGCCAATGCAATAATCAAAGGCTTCTTTAGTTAAGGCAATTAATAAATTAGTTTCTTTATAAATTGAGGCTACCGGATCTTCCGAAATAGTCACCCGATAAGTGACTAATCCCCCGCGAATTCTTGATGGATACTCAGAGCTATCAAAAGCAAAAAGACCACCGCGAACGCAAGCTTTGGTAAAAATTAAACCAGCGACTTGTTGTCCGCCGCCGGCTGATCCACCTATTTTCCAACTAAATACTTTATTTTTTTTCTTATTCATAATTATCTATATTTTATATCTATATTTTAACAAACCACGATAAAACTTGCAAATAATTTCAAACGTTGTTGTTAGAATTACAATATAATAAACTCTTTTTAACTAGCTATCTATTGGACATCGTCTTATTACCCACGACTTCTTTCTATTTTGATTATTAACAACATTATGAGGATGGGGGTTTGGGGGCAACACTGAGCCCAAGGCGAGAGAGAAATGGTTAGATTGGCTGTTTAGGCGAATTGTTGCCCCCAAAACTTTTGGGCACTTTTGGTTACAAAAGTGCCTCCTGCCGAAGGCAAGGGTTGATTAAAAAATTAAAAGCTGAATTTACCTAAGTGATGATAAAAAAATAGTTTTTTAGGGCTTAAAATCATCGACAAGTCATAGTGGGCATGCCTCCAAACCAACCTGTTGATAAATGCATTCATCAACAACTAGAGAATTACTTGATTAAACAAAACCGGCTCCTTCTCAGAAACCGGTATTGTTCACTTTCCCGCCAAAGCGGTAAAAGATTTACTAATAGCTACCAGTAAACCACCAGGTTTACCAAGTAATTTGAGAGATTATAAATCTCGAGGTTTAACAGTACCGTGATTATTAGCTTTGCATCGTGTAACGGCCTTGTTTAACAATCCTTCAACTTCTTTGCTCAATGCTTCAATAGTCTCGCTAGAAGTGTGCATGCCTTTTGACTTGATGTAGGCTTTTACTTTTGAACCTACAACTAAAACTTCTGCCATGTTTCCACCCCCTTTCTCAGTGTAAATCGCCGATCAGGTCCGCCTTAAAATTAAAATGCCTATGAGCGGGCTGACAAACGAAATATATTATTAATTAATAAATTTAAGTTATCCCCAATTAACCCTTATATTATAACATTTCAAGCTTAATTGGCCAAACTATAAATAATCAATACTGCAAGGTCATCGTCGGTTTGGTTTCCTTTTTAAACTTATTAGAAATAACTTTCTCAATATTATAGGTACCAAACTTCGGTGCCTCAATGAACCCCTCCATCGCCGCTTCAGCAAACCAGCCGCTATTTACCCAATCGAACAACCATTCATTAGTATGTATCGGATTATATTGATTAACCGCGCAGCCAATCGTCCGCAACCATTTGCGATTAAATAGTTCCTGCGAACCGATTACCGGAGCAATGATAATGGGCAAGCCCAAAGCGGCATAAAAACTAAGCTCAGACGGCTTAGTCCACAAGATATCGGTTGTTCTCAGCGCCGAATTAAATTTTTTGAAATAGTCTTGTTTGTTGCCGGCAAAAATGATTTTAACACCTCGACCCAATTCTTTTTTCAATCCAGCTGCCTTAACTGCCCGATTGAAAAAACTATTCAAGCTATTGTGAATTCCGGCGACCAGCACTAACCTAATATTTTTTTTACTGATATCTTGTTTTAAACTGTTTAAAATTTTAACGCCGATGTCACGTTGAGCGCCCGCACCGCCAACGGCAAACGTCACGGTCAATAAATGATTGCTCTTTTTTGGCAAAGATTTTATCCCCAGCTGATCCTGGATAATGGAATCATGATATTGCCAATATATCTTTTTTGGATCTAAATTAACCAAACGCTGAGCGATATCTTTTTTTAAAATATCCAATCGCTGATTACCCATATTTTCTAAAGGTAACGGAAAACCAGTAAAAAATATCCGATCATCTGGCACGCCGTAAAGCTTAAGCCGCTCTACTACTCGATAAGACGGTGCCAGATAATTAATTTTACTAATCAAAGGATTTTTTGGTACCCAAGTTCTGGAAATATCAGAATCCGTCGCTAAACAATAAATTTTACCGGGATAATTAAAAAAATCCGCCATTAAAGCCGGGATAAAAAAAGTGGTAACTAATGGTAATGGTTTTTTAGCCATTTTTTCAATCAAATGCCGGCCCCAATCCCCTTTTTCCATCAATCGATAAATTTGATTCAATTGAAAATTAGATTTGGATAAATCCCGTCGAGGATAAAATCGTGGGATTTCCTGCAAGCGGTCATATATTTCAAAAACTTTTTTCCCAATAATCGGCGTTTTTTTAAAAATAGAAATAAATTCGTAAAATTTTCGGCTTTCTTCCCAAATTTTCCGATCACGTGCTGGAATACCCCGATAACTGTTAGCGGTAATAATTTGATTTTTATACGCCAAGTGTTTAATCGATGAGGCCGGTCTTTGATGACCATAGCCCATATCAACCGCTACCACCCAAGCTTTTGGTTTTACTTGTTTTTTATCTGACATATTACTTATCTAAATTCTAGCAGAAAATCACCGATTTGGCGATATTAAAATATATTTAATAAGCGTGAATCTAAAAAATCACCTTATTATTTAAGTATCACAAAACATAATAAAACATTTTAATCTGTCATTCCCGCCCCGTATCAAAGTACGGGGTAAACTCCAGTGGAAATCCAGGGGTTTTATCGCTAAATCCTAGATGCCGGCTCAAAGGCCGGCATGACAAATAGTAAATTATTGCCTGAAATAACTAATAAAATAATTTTAGATTCATACACTTAATCATTGACAATGATTCTGGACTATGATAGGTTAATCAACTGAGCACATTAACAAAAAATTAAATTGGAGGAATAAAAAATGGCTAATGACAAAAATAAAATAAAAAAACCGCTTGTTTTTAATCTAAAAACGGCCAGACAGGTTTATGATAAAATTGTCCCGGCCGGCTGTTTTACCACTTCTCGGGACGAAGGCGCGGTAATCGCAATAAAGGCAATGTTAAAAATATTCAAAATAAAAAGTCCTTTTAAAAGCCAACTAAGAACGGCGATTAAAAAAATCGAACTTAACATTACCAAAAAGGATAAATCCATCCCCAATGAAGACCGCGACAAATTATCAAGAAAATACGATTATGATGTACCGATTTTCCCAAGGGTAGACGAGATAGATAAAAAAGTTGAGAATACTTATCTAAAAATGAAAAAAATGAAAAAAGAACTTGATGAGCTCAAGGAAATGGCCGGGTTCTTCAATATAAAATTACCAAGAGACAAAGAATAGTCCATTTCAAGGCGAATGGAGAAAAAATTATGAAGAAATTTCTTGAAATTCTCGGATGGTATGGCACAGTGGCGATAGTTGGCGCATACGCACTTGTAAGCTTTTCAGTTATCCAATCAGACAGCACATTTTATCAGTTTCTAAACCTCACTGGCGCAATTGGCATCGTGGCTATTTCATTAGCCAAGAAAGCATATCAGCCAGCTATACTTAACATTATCTGGACAATCATTGCCGCCATTGCACTTATTAAGTTGCTCTTTTAACATCGAGCCTTTTACACAAAAAATAATATCAGGATTTATATGAAATATCTTATAAATCCTTTTTTATTACTTACTCGCTTATTTTAATTCTATGGATTCAATAATTACGTCTTCAACCGGCTGATCGGCGGTTTTTGTTTCAACGTTTTCAATTTTTTCAATAACATCTAAGCCGGCGATTACTTGGCCGAAGTTGGTATGCTTGCCGTCAAGCCACGAGGTGGCATCAGCCGTCACAATAAAAAATTGGCTGCCATTAGTATTTGGTCCGGCGTTAGCCATGGCCAACGAACCTTTGACTAATTTATGAGAATTAAACTCATCGGCAAATTGATATCCCGGGCCGCCCGTCCCCCAGCGATTTTTCGCCGAATTATCTTTGGATAAAGGATCGCCGCCTTGAATCATAAAATCCTTGATTACCCGATGAAATTTTGTGCCGTCATAAAAACCATCTTTAGCCAATTTAACAAAATTAGCCACCGTCTTTGGCGCATCTTGATTATAAAATTCAACCGTGATATCACCTAGATTTGTTTTGATAATCGCTTGATTGACTACTGTTGAAGTTGAAGGCATAGATTTATTTTGATTATTATTAATACCGACGTTTTCAGCTGACTTAACGCCAGCCTGACATCCGACGAAAATTAAACCTAAAAAAATTAACGTAATAATTCTTTTCATACGATTTAATAAATTAAAAATTATTATTTAATGAAACCGCCGGCCTGCAATTCCCATAATTTTTTATACAATCCGTTGGCCCGACCGACTAAGGCCTGATGACTACCTTCTTCTATTATACCCTTTTTATCAATCACGACAATCCGATCCATTTTTTTTATGGTTGAAAGACGATGAGCAACTACAATTACTGTTTTACCAACCATCAATTTATTTAAAGCATCCTGAATTAAACTTTCTGAATGAGAATCTAGACTGGAAGTTGCTTCATCTAAAACTAGGATCGGCGCATTACGTAAAATTGCTCGAGCAATTGCTACTCGCTGGCGTTCTCCGCCGGAAAGTTTGATTCCTCGTTCACCAACATATGTATTATAACCATCCGGTAGCTTATCAATAAACTCATGACAATGAGCAGCCCCAGCCGCGGCGGACACTTCTTCATCGGTTGCTTTCGGACGGCCATAACGAATATTTTCCATTAAAGTTTGGTGGAATAAAATCGGATCTTGAGGCACTAGACTGATATTTCGCCATAAACTTTCCTGAGTCACTTTAGAAACGTCCTGGCCATCAACTAATATTTGACCGTCAGCTAAGTTATACATCCGCAAAAGCAATTTTATCACCGTGGTTTTACCGGCACCAGAAGGACCAATTAAAGCTAGGCGCTCCCCCGGATTAATCAGTAAATTAAATTTATTTAAAACCGCTCTGGTTTTATGATAGTTAAAAACAACATCCTTAAACTCAATTTTCCCCACCCTGACCCTTAATTGCTGAGCCCCCAGCACATCTTGAATTTCATGAGGTGTGTTTAAAATTATCGTCATTTCTTCGGCATCAGCTAAATGTTCATAGATTTCCCTGATTTCCCGGCCGAAATCCCAAATCCGCATGAAGATAGTCAGTAAATAAGTCTGAATTAAAACGAAATCGCCAATCGTCAGAATGCCCCGGCCCCATAATTTAATGGCTAAGTAAAAAATTCCTAGCTCTAAAACAATCATTAAAAATCCTTGAACAGATTCAATTATATTACCCAAATTCCACGTGAACATTTGAAGCCGACGTAATTTTTCAGTCACCTGAGAATATCGATCAATCTCACGCTTATAACCATTGAATAATTTAACGTTAGAATGATTAGTAATAGTATCGGCCAATGCCGCCGTTGTCTGAGTTTCGGCTTCACTGCGCTTAATATCATACTTTAATTTGTATTTTGTAAAAATCCAATTAACTGACAAGAAAATCACTGCCCAAAGAATGACGACCAAACCTAAAAAAATATTTATTCTGAATAAAAAAAATGAAATGATTAAAATTTGGATAAACAAAGGAAAAAGACTCCAAAGGATTTTGTCGGTAATTACCCTAAACGCATTGACAAACCATTTTACCCGCTTGACCAATGAACCGGAAAAATTATTACTAAAATAATCAAAAGAATGCTGATGAAGGTAAGCAAAACAATTGTTTGACAAATCAGCCATCACCTTAGGTAAAAAATAACTGTCAGTAAAGGTAGCTCCTCGCCAAAAAAACCATTCCAATAAATTTAAACCGGCGATAATAAATAAAATTGAAATTAGACTATCAACTCGGCCAATCGACGGCTGTCCGCCGGCTAAAACATTAAATAAATCTTTAAAAAATAATGGGATAACCACCGCGGTAACCGCCGCACCAAAAATTGAAAAAATAATAAAAAAACCTGCAACCTTATAATCCAAAGCTTGCCGTAAGTAAATTTTAAAAGTTTTTTTGGTATTATTTTTCATATTATACATAAATAATTTTTATACCGCCGATTGGTCGAAAAAAACAGCTTGAAAGGCTGCATTTTTCGACCAGGAATTTTACATTCAAAGATTATCTTATTTTTTCTTTTTTTTCGTTACTTTTTTGGCAACAGTTTTAGCCTTAGCTGCTTTAACCTTAGGCTTAACCTTTGCAGAATCATCCGTTTTTTTAATCTCAGTTTTTTTGACAGACACTGATTTTTTAACAGTTTCAACTGTAGAAGCTGGAACCAATACCTTTAAAATTTTATCCAACTTGACATTCAACATCTCAAGCTGCTCTTTAAATTTATCAGGAGTTTTTTGGCCAGCGCCTCGACTACCGGAGTCATTACCTTTTCCAAAACATTGATTACAGTAAACCGGCTTGTCGCCAGTTGGCCGAAATGGCACTTCACATTTATTTCCGCATTTATCACATACTGCTTCATGCATTCGCTTATCGCCAAAATTTGATCTGCCATACTTTTGTCCGCTTGATTTTCCGGCATTCTCATTTCCGCCACGATTCTCAAAACAGCTGCTGCAAAAAATTGGCCGGTCGCCAGTTGGCCGAAATGGCACTTCACATTCTCGACCGCATTCGTCGCAAATTGCTTTATGCATTTCTGGTCTTTGTGAACTTCTACCACTAAACCCGCGGCTGCTTCCGCCAAAATCCTGCCTTCTAGAATCTCTTCGGCCGGAATCTCTGCCGCCTCTTGATCCACCAGATCTATTGTCTCGATTGAAATTTCCCATAATTTTTTTGTATTAATATTGTCACTTTTGATTAACTATATTGAAAAATACACTTAATTAAGCCGCGTAACTATCATCTAGGCTACTTTCGGTGTAAATTAAATAAAATATAAAGTCAAAAAGAACTAAGAATACACTATATCACACCTTAATATTTATGTCAAGTAAGTGTGGTAATGTACACACAGCGTTGACAAGGCTATTCCCATATGGCATGATAATCGGCCCTTTGACAATAAAATAAATTGAATACAAATTCATAGAACAAATTGCTAATATATATAGTTATAGGGGACACCTACCAAACAGGCGTCCCTATTTTTTATTGCCCAATAAATTATTTTGGAAAAATATCAGATTATTTTTTTGTCTTGGCCAGAATCTCCCTAATTTTTTCTACAACATCATTAATGGAAATGCTTGACTTAACCAAATAATCATCCGCCCCTAAAGCCTTACAGCGATCAATATCTTCTTCCTGACCTAAATTTGACAAAACTACTACGGGAATATTTCTAGTTTTATCACTCTGTTTTAATTCAGATAAAACCTCAAAACCGTCTTTCTTCGGCATTACTAAATCAAGTAAAATAATTTCCGGACTTTTAGCCATCGCCTGACTTATCGCCTCCTCGCCATCAACCGCTAAAATAGCTTCAAAACCTTCTTTTTTTAATTTACTCGAATAAGCTTTAATTAAAAATTTATCATCTTCGGCCACCAAAACTCTAATCATAGTATTTATAAATTATTTATGAATTATGTTTTAACACTTGATTGATTTTTTTTACAACGTCTTCCATCGAATAATCCGCTTTAACTAGATAATCATAACTACCGGCCGCTAAGGCTTCGCTGAGTTTTTTTGAATCAGACAAATTAGTTAAAATTATTACCGGCACATCGCTAAATTTCCTCAACTCCTTTAACATAGTAAGACCATCCATAACCGGCATGACAATATCCAATAAAATTAAATCTGGCGTTTCAAGTTTAACTTTTTCCAAACCCTCTTGACCGTTATAAGCCAAGGCAATTTTAAAACCAGATTTAATCAATTTTTTGCTTAAAGCATCAGCTAAAATTTTTTCGTCTTCAATAATTAAAATCTTTTTCATAAAATTACACTTATAATTTAAATCTTTATTTTTTCTAATTTCCTTTCACCTTTAATCTTTTTACTGCCCGTTAACGGCAAGCTAAACCAAAAGGTCGTACCCTTATTTTCTACCGATTCAAAATCAATTTGGCCACCAGACAGCTCAACCACTGATTTAGCGACATAAAGGCCAAGGCCGGTGCCCTCGGTATCTTTGGCAGCTACGTTATCCGCCCGAAAAAATTTCTGAAATAATTTGTATTGCTGATTTTTAGGGATACCCATTCCGGTGTCTTTGACTGTAAATACTATATCTTTGCCTTTAATTTCAATTTTATAATCAATTTGACCGCGAGCAGGCGTATATTTAATTGAATTGGATAAAAGATTTTTTATTACCTGAGAGATCAATTCCGAATCAACATTAACCTTGGGTAAACTATTTGGCTTAATAAATTTAAAATTCAAATTTCGAGCTTTAATCGAAGGAGTTAATTCTTGAACAATTATTTTACTTAATGCAATAAAATCAGTTGGTTTAGGGTCAAGCGCCAATCGACCGGCTTCAATCCGCGAAATATTTAAAAGACTATTAACTAATGTAATCATTCTTTCATTACTGTCAAACGCCTGCTGTAAATACTCGGTTTGCTCACCATTAATTTTGCCGGCATCACCGTTCAAAAGCATCTCTAAAAACCATTTAATAGCTGTTAACGGGGTGCGTAGTTGATGGGAAGCCAGTGAAACAAACTCCGTTTTCATTTTATCAATTTCCCGTTCTTTAGTCACATCCCTAAATACCACCACACACCCAGACATCTG
>Ga0210057_1009720_pt1 | contig 11062 bp, 12 predicted proteins | sample CryGeyCG2114_010_2_FD_183968 | JGI IMG/M metagenome (GOLD analysis project Ga0210057, IMG submission 183968) | Groundwater microbial communities from aquifer - Crystal Geyser CG10_big_fil_rev_8/21/14_0.10 (SPAdes) (version 2) | ecosystem: Environmental > Aquatic > Deep subsurface > Groundwater ...
CCAGCTACGGCGAAAAGCATTTTGCGAAGTCTGACGATGACGCAGCCGAAAAGATAAAATTGTAGCAGGAATAGTTTTGCAACCATCTCAATCTTAAAATCAAAAATACCTGCCTTGACAGCTTACTCAGCAGGTATTTTCTCTACTTTAAAAAAACTACACTTTTTGAACGATAGGACAGAAAGTGTAATTTTCTGTTAAGCACAAATTAAAATCAAGAATCCCCAATCGTTGGGGATTCTTGAAGTGGAGCCAAGGGGAATCGAACCCCTCTAGCCCGAATGTCAAGTACAAGCTCCTCGCCTTGAGGCGGCCCCTTGAACTCCACGAATTTATTTTAACATTTTTTATTTTATAAACAAAAACCCGAGCGTAAGGCTCGGGAATTTAGAGTTACGATTGAGCTCGTACCTGACAATTATTATTATATTAGAAAATCACAGAATGTCAAGGCACGCTGTGGATAAAGTCCTTGGCGACTAAGTAAAATTCCCGGCTGCCTTTGCGAATGGCTTGAGGGTGGTATCTTTTTACCACTTTAAATTTTTCCTTAACTTGCTTAATAAAATCGTCAACGCCAGGCCCTTCAAAAAGCTTACAAACAAAATTGCCGCCAGCTTCCAATGTTTGGCCAGCAATTTCAAAAGCCCTTTGAGTTAATTCCAAACAATCAGCTACATCTTTTTCGTGCAAGCCGGTAGTCCCCGGGGCCAAGTCCGAGACAACCACCTGAAAAATAGAATATTGTTGTGTCATTCTGAGGTCGCTCCAAGCGACCGAAGAATCCCGAGCGAGATCCTTCGGCTCGTTGCTACTCGCCTCAGGATGACAACAACGAATTAAAGTATCTAAAAAATCTTTGTCAAAAACACTTTTTTTTATAAAAATAGCATTAGCGGGCAGTTCAATTTTTAATTCTTCAGTGTCAACGCCAATCACTCGGCCATTTGGGCCAACTTTTTTACTAATATATAACAACCAAGAGCCCGGCGCCCCGCCTAAGTCCAGCACCGCATTGCCCTCTTGGAAAATGCCAAACTTTCGGTCAATCTCTTGCAGTTTATAAACCGAGCGAGCTGGATAGCCCTCTTCTTTGGCCTTTTGCGTGTAAAAATTTTCTTGGCTTAAATAATAGCGCATATTTATCTTTAATTTAGACGATTCAATGAAAAAACGCAAAGCCCCCTCTAAGGAAACTTTGCGTTTGTGATGACGGCCGTTATTCTTCTACGGCCAAATTGCTTGACTGCCTCCTCCTCGGGCAGCCAGATGTCTACTCTCGCGCCCTTAACCTTTTTACCGGTATCAATGGCGCGAAATTTTTTGCCCGGAAAAATTTCCGGAAATGATAAAATTGTCCCCAAAGGAATAACTTTTGGGTCAACGGCTATCACTCCCCAACCAACCGGTTGACCGGCTCTGGTTAGAGATTTTTCCGGAAACAACGGCGGGCCATAGGCCGTAACTTTGACTAAAATTATTTTTTTTGCAGGTGCCTCATCAATCTTAGGCAGAGACACTGCCACTGACTTTGTTTTTGCTTCTAAAAAAGCAAGGGAGCTCCCCAGCGTGGAAACAAGAACAAAGCCGGTTAAAATTATCGTTAAAGAAATGAAAAATAATTTTTTCATTTTTTCTCCTTTCTTAAAAAGGCGGCTAACAATAAAAAAACTCCCCTATGGAGTAATTGCCACCGCAAGAACTAACTACTTTATAGCAAAAACAAAACTACTTGTCAACCACCTTTAAGCCAATTTTTCTTTGAGCGCGGTTTTGAGGTCAGTAATTTTTATTCGTTCTTGTTTGGCGGTGTCGCGGTCGCGCACGGTAACGGCGGCGTCTTGCAGGGTGTCAAAATCAATGGTTAGGCAAAAACTCGTGCCAATTTCGTCTTGACTGTAATAGCGTTTGCCGATGTTGCCTCGTGGATCCCAAGCGCAAGTAAAATCGGTTTTGAGCATTTCAAAAACCTCGCGGGCTTTGGCCACCAGCTCGGGCTTGTTGGCCAAAAGCGGAAACACCGCTACTTTATAGGGAGCCAGCGAAGGCTTTAATTTTAGAAAAACCCTGTCGCCATCCTCGCTGTAAGCGTCGCAAAGCAAAGCCAAAATAGTGCGCTCTACGCCAAAGGTTGGCTCAATGACATGAGGCACATAGCCATCTAAATCTTGCTGATGAGCGGTCAAATCATAATTGCCACGGTAGGCCAAGCCATAAAGCTCTTTTTGGCCAAACGGATATTTATACTCAAAGTCAATGGTTCTTTTAGAATAATGCGACAGTTCTTCTTTCTGATGCTCTCTCACCACAAAATTTTCCTTTTTAATGCCAATGTCTAAAAGCCACTTTTCCATCTCGCTTTGCCACTGGTCAAAACATTTTTGCCAATCCCCTTCTTCAATAAAATATTCAATTTCCATTTGCTCAAACTCCAACACGCGGAAAATAAAATTGCCCGGGGTAATTTCATTGCGAAACGCTTTGCCGATTTGCGCGATGCCAAAAGGCAATTTTAGGCGGGTGGTGTCTTGAATGTTCTTAAAATTAACAAACATGCCTTGAGCGGTTTCGGGCCGCAAATAAACAGTCGCGGTTTCGTCTTCCACCGGGCCGATAAATGTTTTGAACATTAAATTAAATTGACGCTCTTCGGTAAAGTTGTCCGAGCCGCACTGCGGACACTTGCCATTAAAATTTTCCTTCAAGTGGTCGGCTCTCAAGCGCGAATGACATTTTTTGCATTCTACCAATGGATCGCTAAAACCCTTGAGGTGTCCCGAGGCCTGCCAGACCTTGGGGTTCATTAAAATAGCTGAACTAATACCCACCACATCCTCGCGGTCTTTAACAAATCTTTTCCACCAGAGCTGTTTGATATTATTAACCAACTCCACGCCCAGCGGCCCAAAATCCCAAGTATTGGCCAAGCCGCCATAAATTTCCGAGCCAGGAAAAACAAATCCCCGGCGTTTGCAAAGCGATATAATTTTTTGCATTAAAATATTTTCAGCCATAATTATTGCGTCGGCGTCATGGCCGCCGCTGAGCTAATCGTTAAGGCCTTGGACTTATCGGAAATAATGTCGCTGGTAAAAACATCCTGGCCCGAAATCTCAGCCTCGCCAATCAAGAGACCATTGCCGTCAAACGGCTGGTCCGCTTCCAACTGAAACCATAAGGCCGTTCCCCCGTTTTCCGAAGCGTTGTAGGCGGATAAATCGCCTACATTCCAAATAACTTCCCGTGAAGTTGAATCAAAAGTAAATTTAGCGTCAACCGGCAGCAAGCGGCCAGTTGGGCGAACATTATTAGGCAAAATAGCTTTTATTTTAACATTGGTTAAATTATTCCAAGAATTATCCAGCTCCCAAGCAATGGTAAAAGTAGAGCCAGTGGTTGAGGTGGCAAGCTGGCCGGGCCCGGAACTGTTAAATTTGTCGTCTTGGAAATAAGCGCTCTGTAAGACCCCGGCCATTGAGTTAATCTTGGTTTCAAATGACTTTTGCGTGCCCCCAATGGTAATTTTTTCCGTCAGCACCGGGTTAGCCATTTTGCGGCCCAATGAACCATCTTTAATTTGCGCCCAAAATTCTACCTTGCCCTCTTCGCCCGGGTCTAAATAACGCAAATCCGTCACAGTTTTCCAATCCCAGATAATTGAATTATCGCCTCGGCCGACTTCTCCGTTAGTGGTTTTCAAAGTGTCTAAATCAAAAAAATCGCCCTCTAAATTCAACAGCAAAAACTTTTTTTCAATGGCTTTGTTGCCGATATTCTGAAAAAATATCTCATAATGCAACGAATCGCCCACATCAGCTATGTAGTTTTGCGAGCCGTTAATCATTTGCGAAACACGCAGGGCTGGTTGAGCTATTTGAACGGTTTGCGAGGCCTCTTTCAAGACAATAAAATTATTATCCTTGATAATGCCTAACTGGGCTTGAAACATTTTCCCCTCGCCCTCTTGACCATCCAAAACACCGCTAATAGTTATCCGTCCGCCGTCAGCCGGGGATAAAGCGGCGGGCTTCCACTCGGTTTGGTCCATTGGTTTGGGCTTGGCCGTGATAAAAGTAAAACTGTTCGGATAAATTATTTTAACTCGCAGATTATCCAAAGAGGCCTGCATATTGGAAAAGTAGTTTAAGGAAAATTCCAAGTCGTCGCCCGGCTCAATTTTGGCGGGCAAGTCAAACTCAAAAGTTAAAGGCACAAACTGGATTTGCGAGATAAAACTAGTTTTTGATTCATATCTGGCTTTCAAGCCCTTGGGCTGGTAGCTGGCCCAAACCTTGGCTTCTAATTTATCGTTTTCCTTGCCAAAAAGTCGCGCCTTAAAACTTATCACCCTCTCTTCACCCGGATAAATATCGTCAATTGTTTGGGTAACGCGCCCAGCGAATTGACCTGTTTTATCAGTAGAGGTAGCTGAAATAATTGTCGTAGGCGCGGCATTAGCGGGATATTCAAAAATTAGTTCGGCATTTTCTAAACGCACCTTGCCATTGTTTTTGAATTTTACTAAATACTCAACTTCATCGCCAGCTTGAGCCATCGCTGGCCCCAAAATTTCCAGCTTCAAAATTTCTTTGGAGTAGATATTGGTTTTCCAATACCAAACCCCGGCTATGGCTAAGCCCAAAAAAACAATTAAAAATAAAACTATTTTTCGCATATGATTTATACAATTAAGCTACTATAAACTCTAAAAAATAAAATTTCAACCGCTATGAAATATTCTCTTGTAAAAAGCTCAAATAATTTTTGGAAATATCCCAAAGATTCTGCTGGGCTTCTTGTCCAAAACTTACCTTGCCCGCCGTCGCCCAATCCTGACTCAACCAAACTCGCAATGCTTTGACAGCGTCAACTTTGATAGGAAACCACAAGCCGCTTTTCTTCAAGTCATTGGCTGAAAAACATTGCCAGCAAACCACCCCGCCCTCGCTGGGCACAAAAAAGAATGTTTCGGGTAAAAGCTTGCTATCACATAAAGGACATTTATAAAGTTCTGGAGAATAGCCTAAAATAGATAACATATTCCATAGAAAATAACAATCAATAATTTTCAATTTACAATTTTCAATTTGCCAAGAACCGCTCGCTTTGCTCGCTGTAATTCCTTCGGAATTAAGCAATGAATTTCTAATTTCTAAACTTTCAACCGCTTCAAAAATCTGTAACAAAAATCGCCAAAGTTTTTCATCCGCGGCCTCTTGGTTCGCGAATTGATCCAATAATTCAACAATTTTATAAATAATTTGCGACTTTTCAAACTCTTGGCGAATACCATCAAACTTATCAATCGCCAAGGCGTCAGTTAAAATTTTATGGTTTTTGCCCTGAACAAATTCAATTTCCGATAAACAAAAAACATCCGCCCCGGCTCTCAACTTAGAGGTTATTTTGCGAATGCCCTTGCCTATCACCTCAATTTTGCCGAATTGCTCGGTAAAAACAGTCAGCAACTGGTCGGCCTCGCCTTGATCCTGCTTTTTGATAAAAATTCCTTTAGCCCGATATCGTTGATGCATAGTTTACGATTGTTCTTGATAGATAAACGGTTCCAATTCGTCTTTAATAAGCAATCTTGAAATAGTGGCAAAGGTTTGTAAAGCCAAAGACGGCTCATGTCCAAAACCAATATATTCTATGGTTTTGCCTAATTTTTTAACTTTTTCCATAACCGGAATTAAATCAGTGTCTGATGAAATTATAACAGCATCATCATATAAGTTTTCATAAGCCCCAACCAATAAATCAACTGCTATTTTTACATCAACGCCTTTTTCGTGATAAACGCCGTCGTTTTTCATCAAATACCCACGGTGGATAGTTATTTTTTGTGCTTTTGAGTTCAAAAAATTAAAAAGGTCTCTTTGCGCTCTTCTTAATTTTTGACCCTTTTCATCGCTAGGTTTTGCCCTCACAACGCCAATATAATAACCAATATCAATAATGTCTCTGCCGCGAGCCAGCCATTTAGCCAACCCGCGATAGTTAAAGTGGCTCAAGTGTCTAATCTCTAACGACTTTAGCTTAAAATAAAGATTGCTTCCGTCAATAAAAACAACTAACCGTTTTTTATTTTTTTGAATCATATTTTTATTTAACTAAAAACCCGCCGGGCTTTCTTACGAGAGCAGAGCGGGCGGTTTTAGTAATTTAATGATAGCATAACGCAAAAACCGTGTCAAATAAAATTTATCCACAACAATAATTTTGCCGAATTGCTCGGTAAAAACAGTCAGCAACTGGTCGGCCTCGCCTTGATCCTGCTTTTTGATAAAAATTCCTTTAGCCCGATATCGTTGATGCATATTATTTTTCAATCAATTTTTTAACTTTTTGTTAAAAATAGAGTTGACCCCTATTTTTATTGTGGTTTTTTCCAAAATAAATTCTTTTTATTTTGCGTATCAACCAATTCTTCTAATTTACTCCAATCCTGTTTCTTATTACCTTCATCAAACATTTCATTTATTTCACTCCCCGATATCCCAGCATATAATCCAGCTAAGGTATACCGCACGCCTTGGTTATCGTTTGGATTCATTTTTAATAATAATTTGTAAAGCTCAATTGCCCCATCTTTATCGCCCGAGTCTGCCAAGTCGTCCCCCATGTATTGAATAGCTCTCATATACGCCCGGTTATCTAAAGCACCCCAAGGCATGGTTTCGGGCCATTTAGAAAACTGCTTTTTAGTTTTTTCAAATGCTTGCTTGATACATTCCCGCATTTCTTTATCTTTACCTAAAGCATCATAGACAGAAACAAGCCCGATGTAAGTTTGGACATAATCAGAATCTATTTCCAAGGCCTCAACTAAAAATTTCAACGCTTGCCTTGCCCCTTCTTTGCCGTTGTTCAACAAATCTAAAGCATCATAGTAAAGCGTGTTTTTGTCTTGTTTCATACTCATAAATCGGATCATATAATCTTCGCCACAATATTCTTCTAAAGTGCCAAGCACCATCTGTACCGACTTATATGGCCCACTTGGTAGAGATTCAATATATTTGTATCTTTTATAATTCGGCTTCCACAAATCGCCTATCAGCTTATTCAAATTAAAATATAATTCATAAAGAATTGCGTCAGCTTGCTTTGGTGATAACCCTTGCTTCCCATATTGAAGCTCGTAATCAGGAACTCGAATATATACCGTGAGTGGCCCGAGCTCATTTTTAAGCATTCTCACTGCGGCGTAGCGAATGTTACCTTTGATATGCTGAAGTAAATCAAACAACCAAGGAAAAAGAAAATCTGGCTGTTCTCTTTTATTATGTAAAAAATACATAACCGAGATAGCCATGACAAAATTTTCCTGTCGCCAGTCCTCTTTGATTTTTTCATACTCTTTGGGTGCGTTTTCTACAATTTCCGCTATGGCATCAAACTTCTCTCGACCATCGCCCCAAGAACTATAAGTTAATTTACTAACCTGCCTGGCCGCCTTACGACTCGCCTCCTTGTCGCCCGTCAAAATAATATTAAAATACTCCGAAAATGTTGTCATAAATTTATAATTTCCCAGTGTCAGACATATGTCTGCCTCTTGCCCGTCCGTAGCTTTGATGTAGGAGGGTTTGCCAAAACAAATTTTATTTCTCAATCAATTTTTTAACTTTTTGTTAAAAATAGAATTGACCCCTATTTTTCTTTTTTTACTTCAGATAGTAAAGACAATAGATAGCCCTCAATCGCCACAAAAAATCCATAAACGAAATCATGTAATTTTAGTGGAGTATGGTCCCACGCAGAAAGATTACCATACGCGCTTAAGAGGCCAGTAGCCAATCTCTCCAAATGCTCTGCTTTATTTTTATCATAATTAGTTGCACAAAAAATGCGCGCTCCCCATGATATTTCTCCTTTTCTCGTTTTAGCTTTAGGGGAGTTTTTGAAATAATCTGTATTAGTAACTTTATCATCTGGTGCAATATGTACCAAAACATCAGTAACAAGCCGACGCATGGAGCTACTAGCTTGCCCAACATAGTCATAGCCTTTTGCACGGAAAGCACTCCAGCAACCCAACCTAAATTCAACTAACCCTGGATCCACCTCTTGCAGAAGCTCATCCAGTTTTCTTTGATACTCTGACAATTCTTCTTCTGTGACGGACGCCTTTTCCCTAGTTATTTCTAGCCATAATCAAAATTCTTCTTTTTCCTTCGGCCCATAGTTGAGAAATAATTATCCCGGCCTCTATCGTTTTACCTAAGCCAACCTCATCGGCTAAAATAGCACCGCGAGAAAGAGGACTATTAAACGCATAAAGGGCTGCATGGATTTGATACGGATTAAGATCAATCGTTGATTTCGCCAAAACCGAAGATAGTCTATTTAAAGAACCAGCCATTTTTTGTAAATTTATTTTTTCTGCAAGATATTTTTTAAGAAAAACTGACATATTTTTGTCTTACTAAATCCTCCGCGTTTTTATTATACTCTTTTTGAGATTTGCGGCTTTGTTTGTTTTTGTAGAGGAGCACACACAAAATCTTCGGCGATTTTCCAAACGCCTTTTTCCCTAAAAGCCGGAATATTTTGGCGGCGAGCGGCATTGGTTAAGGCCGAGGCAGATATATTATGCGCTTTTATATAATCAGAAAGAGTGATAATTTTTTTGCCTTTCAAGTAAGTAATTCGTTTATGGAGAGATTCTATTAAAGCAAGGGCAACTACTTTTTCCATCGTCTTGGTATTTTTCTTGTCGCGGTAATCGCTAAATGTCTTATAATACTTTTGTTTCTCTTTGTCGCGAATAATAACCACCGGAAAACCAAGCCGCAACAGCTGAAAACAAATAAGCGCTCGGCCAAGGCGGCCGTTGCCATCGTTGAATGGGTGAATGGTTTCAAAGTCTAAATGAAACTTGGCGATTTTATCAATAAAATAAGATGACAAGTTGCTGGTGTATTCGGTGATTACTTCATCAATCATTTTTTCAACATGCTCTGGTGCCGGGGCAATATAAGTACCCACACGGACATACTCGCCAGTTTTTCTAAAACGGCCAGCAATGTTATCGTTAATGCCATTGATAAGCATTTGATGCAAAAGTAAAATTACTTCCTTATTGATTTCTGTTTCTTGGGATTTTTTGCGGATATAACCAATAACCCTGGCCAAATTTTTTGCTTCAAAAACCTCTCTCACGGAAACATCTCGAGATACTTCCATATCCAAAAGAATTTTTTCTGTTTCCCGAAGAGTAAGCGTGGAGTTTTCAATGGCGTTTGAATTATAAACGGCCTCTGGAACTTCGGCTTCAGCAATCATAAGTAAAAGCGATTCCTTGCCTTGGCGCAAAGTGTCAAATTCTGATTTTAAGGTTTGAATATATTTTTTTACGGGCTTGGTTGTTGCCATATTTTTAATTTTCTCTTATTATATGATTTTCATCTTTTCTTGTCAATAACGCGTGAATATAAATAAAAAACGGCTGAAATTCACTCAAACCCAGCCATCTCTGCATTTTTGTTATACTCTATATTGAAAAAGGAATAATGTTGCTGTGGTTGTCTTGGGAGAATATTTCGCATTCGCGCAATGCCATTTGGACGAATTTTTTTAAGGGCTTTGGCGCTTTTTTGCGATACATTCTCAATAAAACGATCGCTTCTTTTGTGCCTTGATGCCCCAAAACAATAAGAATTTTTTTCGCGTCTTCAAGCGGCAATTTTAGGTTTGCGTTGAGCAATTTTTCTTTGAAATCTTCAAATTCCTGCTGGGAAATTTTTCTTTCAACATTTTGAACTTTTTGATGATATTGCAGATATTCAACCTGCTCTTTCTCCGCTTTGGTGGTTGGTGATGCGAACATTCCAAAATTTGGGTCAAACCCGGCCAATTCCAACTCTTTTCGCGTATCCTCCATATCTTCTTGAGAAAGTTTGCCCGCCTTAGCAGCGAATTTCAATGTGTTTTGAATGGATTCTTCTTTTAATTGTTGGGGGTCGGTTCTCATTCGCCTAATTTTTTCTTTGTCTTTGGCTGAAAACTTCTCAAATTCTTCCTGCGTTTTTTTAGCGTGTTCAAGGGCGTTCAAAACAAGCGGGTCTTTGGGGTTTAGGCCTTTGGCGGTTTCCAGCCATTGAAACGCCTCTTTGAAATCAAAAGTGTTGATAAAGCTCACCCCCAAATCCATATACGGAGAAGGGTCGGCTAAATTATCCGAAATCACTTCGCGCAAAATCTTTCTGCCCTGTTCAAGCTGGCCTTGCATTATCTTTACCCAGCCAAGCTCTTTTTTTAGTTTGAGCGAAAGCGGCTGTTTGGTTAATAAAATTTCAAGCTCTTTTTGCGCTAAATAAAATCTGCCCGCCTTTATCTGGGCAATAGCAAAAAGATACCTAAAATCAAGGTCTTCGGGGTCAATTTTCATCCCTTGCCTTAAAATACTTAAAGCAGAGCAGACATCGTCTGTCGCCCGAAGCAAAAAATCAACAAAAGCCAATTTCAATGATAAGTCCTCCGGATTTTCGTCTAAAAGTTTTTGAAATAGTTCTCTTGCTATCTTAATTTTGCCCTTATTGGCAAATTCTTCAATTTCTATAAATTTTTCTTCGGGTATTTCAAGCATATTCTCATTATTATTAGGAGCGGGTGATATTTCTTCTCCGCGAGCGCTTCTCTTGTCCATTCAACTAATTCTTGTGTTTGTTTGGGAGATAAATACGCGGGCGTAGTATCAAAAAGCACGCCAACCGATTCCCCTGCGGCATTTATCATCTGCACATTGTTTTCTCTTTTTTTATAATCACCGCGATGGTCTTCGTCTTTCTTGGCGTATTTCAAAAGCTCCTTATGGAAGTGTTTTATGGAACTCTCACCGAACTGAATACTCTTCCAGGAATCAAAGACATTTTCTAAAAGTTCAAAATACCCTTTAACTTCTTGCTTGTCGCGATTGGTGAATTTTTGAATATCAATTCCACACATTAATTTTTCCACATCCTCATCGGTAAGTTTTGCTCCTTCAATGCGCGTTGAAGCACCGGTTGATGTAATCAAAACCGATCGCTTGAGACGGCCCAAAACCTGCGGAGAG
>Ga0210057_1009721_pt1 | contig 11062 bp, 16 predicted proteins | sample CryGeyCG2114_010_2_FD_183968 | JGI IMG/M metagenome (GOLD analysis project Ga0210057, IMG submission 183968) | Groundwater microbial communities from aquifer - Crystal Geyser CG10_big_fil_rev_8/21/14_0.10 (SPAdes) (version 2) | ecosystem: Environmental > Aquatic > Deep subsurface > Groundwater ...
CAAAAGCTGGAACTTATCTTGGTAATGTAAATTTCCCCGGTCAAATCAGACAAGTCAAGATAACCCCTAAGATCATTCTTTACGATAACGAAGAAATTTGTACTGAGCAAGCTTTAGTCTCAGAAAATATCCTCCCATGCTAAAGACTTATAAAGTATTATTTGTTTTTTTAACCTATGCCAGCTGTCAAATATAAGCAGAAGTGCGGGAGATGCAAAAAGAATTATGTAGTAGTAACCAGCAGGTCAGGTTTCCCTCTCTGTTATCAATGCCAAAAAAGCGAGATGCAAGGTGAAATAACTGATCCGAAGATGAAAAAGATGTTTGACATCCCGGAAAAGTTCTATGAAGATAACATGTTCCTTCGCAGTATCAAGATAAATTATCTTAAATGGGGAAAATTGACTGAGAAACAGATCGAAGCGTTTAAGAAAGGCGTAGAGAAGATGAAAGAAACGGCTAAAGAGGAAAACTAACCCCAGACTTTCTTCTTAAATTGTTTTCTACCGGAACCCATCTCATAAATCTTATACCTTAACTTGTTTTTCTTGTAAAAACCCTGATGTTCCTCTTCGGCTTTATAGAAATTCTTGAAAGGAAGAATCTTGGTTACGATCGGTTTCTGAAATTTACCTGATTTCTCTAATTCTTTCTTTGATTGTTCAGCTAATTTCTTCTCCTCTGCAGTTCTGTAGAAAATAGCAGTGGTGTATTCTGATCCTTTGTCAGCGAACTGACCAGTATCATCAGTAGGATCAATCTGTTTCCAGAAAAAGTCGAGAAGTTCTTGGTATGAGATTTTCTGAGGGTCATAATGAATCTGGATTGTTTCATGATGACCCGTCTTGCCAGTACAAACTTTGGCATAAGTAGGATTTTTTTCTTTGCCACCAGCATAACCGGAATCAGCTTCAATTACACCAGGTAGTTCTTCAAAAGCCGCTTCCATGCACCAGAAACAACCTCCGGCGAAGGTAGCTATTTTAGTCTTGATGGTCTCTTTTTTCATGGTAAGAATACTAATATTTATAATGCTTAAATAATTTACGCTAACCTATGGAGATTGAGATTGACTTAAACAAGTCAGTGGATGAGAATGCTGGTACTTACTTCAACCTAGCCAAGAAAGCCAAGAAAAAGCTGGAAGGGGCTAAGGAAGCGTTGAAGGAAAGCCAGAAAAAGCTGGAAAAACTCAAACAGGAAGAAGACAAGTTCTGGGAAGAAGAAAATAAAAGAAGAGAGAAAAAAGACAGAAAAAGAGAATGGTATGAAAAGTTCCATTGGTTTTTCTCTTCAGAAGATTTCCTCTGCATCGGCGGTAAAGATGCCACGACAAACGAAATCATTGTCAAAAAACATATGAACAAGGAAGATCTGGTCTTGCATACTGATATGGCAGGTTCTCCTTTTTTTGTGATCAAGAACGGACAAGAAGCAGGTGAGAAGAGCAGAGAAGAAGCTGCTCAAGCCGTAGCGGTTTATTCTAGGGCTTGGAAACTAGGCCATAATACGGCAGATGTTTTCTGGGTCAAGCCGGAACAGGTTTCCAAGGAAGCGCAGGCTGGAGAACATCTAGCGAAAGGTTCGTTCATGGTCTATGGGAAGACTTCATATTTACATCCTAAAGTCGAATATGCTCTCGGCTTGATAGGGGAGCAAATTATCGGTGGACCTCAGACGGCTATCGAGAAAAGAACTAAAAATTTTGTGGTTGTTTTCCCTGGTCGAGAGAAGAAAAGTTCATTAGCAAAGAAAATAAAAAGCAGATTAAAAGGTGGAGACTTGGATGAAATCATTAAGTTCCTGCCGGCGGGAGGAGGTGAGTTGAAAAAATGAACAAAAAACATTTTATCAACAATATTGATGTAACAATCGAAAGATTAGAAAAGCTGATTATCAAAATCAACCTAACAATAGCTAAGAAAGAAGACCCTAAAGGAGTATTAAAGGAATTCGATAAATTTGGCAGAACCTTATTGGTTGATCTAGACTTGTATCTTAAAAATTATCCTGAAGATGTGTCTATCTCAGAAAAAAAACATAAATTAAATATCTACATCATCGATTTTAAGCTAGCTGTTGCTGAAGGCAAGTATAGGTTATTAGAAAACTTAGCTAACGGCTTATTGGCTGAACTGGGAGATTTGCAAAATGACCTAGAAAGTAAATTGGGTAAGGCCAACAGGAAAAGAGAATCCATCCAAGCAGCAGTACAAGAGATGAAAAAGGCAGCTTAGATTCTTGAAACTAATAGGTGTTCTAAGGTTTGTCTTTCAGTTGCTTTCTCTGGTTGTAATTGTGGTTTTGGTCGGAAAGGACTTACTATTTTTTCTAAAGCAGTTTTGAAGAATTTCTTTTTCTTTTTTGGTGGCTGCATGGTTTGTCTTTTGAAATAATCAGCAGAAGCACTAAAAAGAAAAACTCCTGTTGCAGTAAAAGCGTCTAAAAAATAAAGTTTAACAAAAGGATCATCTGAAACATTTTGCCATAAATAAACTCCAAGTACTGCACTTAAAGTTGCAAATGATAATTTTACCCCTCTATATATACCAGAATCAGGAATCTGGGGAGACCCTGTTCTTACCATATATGACATCTCTTTTTCTTCAGCGGCTTTATTTATTTTCTTTGAATTATGTAGTGCCTCATATGCGTTTAACCCCCAGGTTAAAGAAAATATTAAATTTAATTGACCGCCATTAATAGAATATCTAATTGCATCATAGGTTGCCATTCCAACAGCATTTATTCCTGCGACCTGCTCGGCTTTGGTGGCTAAATCATACTTACTCCAACCCAATGACTTGTATGCTTTATGATAAACTTTCTCATGAACCCCATAGATTAAATCATCAAGCTTCCTCAGTGGTTTTAACAGATCCATAATGTAACAAGTTCAAGCTTCTTTTAAAAAGATTTGCAGTAAATATTTAAAGTAGTTAGGGAAAAAGCTTCTATGTCCATGTTGTCTAGTGGATTTTAAATGATTTACTTTATATTATTTCCCAAATAGTTTATAAAGGATTTAATGATTTTCAGTTCTTAAAGTCCCCATGGTTTAGCCTGGATATGACACAGGATTGCGGATCCTGTAACCCGAGTTCAAATCTCGGTGGGGACGCTTTTTTTTATAAGTTCTTGAGGATAATCTTGAGGTCTCTTTTTAGTTTAGGAATATCTTTATTAATAATCCCCCAGACTAAATCATAATCAACATTAAAATAAACATGAATCAAAACGTCACGAGCCCCAGCAATGCTCTTCCATTCTATCTCGGGGTATTTAGCCTTGAAAGAACTAGGGATATTTTTTACAGCTTCCCCAATTACTTCTATCCTTCTTACTGCAAGATCTTGTTTCATCGTACTTTTTAGAAATTCTTCTTTCTTGACATTTTTAAGATATTTTTCTAAAAGATCGATTGATTCAATAATATGTTCTAAGAAAATCTTAACATCTTTCATAATATTTTAATCTCCTCTTTTAGTACCTTATCTTTAAGACGATGATGAATGGAACGATAAGTGACTAAATCAACATCTCTTTTCAATTTATCTTCTAGCTGATGTTTAAGTCTCACCAAATCAAGTAAATTTCTTCCCCTCTTAAACTTTATCAAGAAATCAATATCACTATTTTTTTTTAGTTGTTTGCGAGCAGCTGAACCAAAAATTCCTGCTGCCACTACCCCATTCCGCTTCATAATAGGGACTGAGATTTTTTTAATTGCAGCAATTGTTGTTGGTTTCATTACTTAAGTATATAAATAAGGAAGTTTTTAAATCTAACGATGAAAATTCGTACTTATTTTTTCTAAAAAACAAAACTTTATATTTGCTTAAAGTCTATCAATTGAATGGTTGATTTTTCAAGTTTAGAAGGAGCGAAGATAAAAGAAATTATAGATAAGCTAAATGAATATTACCAAGAACATCAAGATGAAAGAGATAATGAACTGTTAGTAGCTCTTAAAAAATTGGGAAAGGAAGAACCGGGGAGTGAAAAAAGAAAAAGACTTATGGGTGTTATTCAATCAAGATTAGTTATCTTAGGCAGGAATAAACGTGGGATACTTAAACAAATATTAAAAGAAGTTATCAACCTCGAAATTATTGAAAAGGAAATTGTTAAAGAGCCACATCTAGAAATCACTTATGGAGAAAAAAAAGATATTAGATATTTTGATAAAAATAATACTTTAACCTTAGGTAAGATTACTTTCACCCTTAGCAGAAAAATTGTAAACTATTCAAATATAGGGAATTTAATTATTTCAGCTGATTTTAAGGGAGAAAGGTGTGGGCCACCTCTGGTAAGAGATATGGTATTAATGCCTGGAAGAAATTATTATGTATACTTACCAGTTGATAGAGAATATCTTTTCAGGTTTGCGTTTAAGATTATTATTTAGAAGTAAATTCATCTCTTAAAAAGAATTGGTCATCTAAGCAAGGGGTGTTAGGCATCTGTATCGAAACGCAATATTTCTTAAAATCTTCGAGATCCTTATCTTCTAATGACCTCCCAGTCATCACGGCAAGATGGATCATTTGAGCGGCAACAGAAGCGTATCTTTCTCCATAGTTGATATCCCCCTTCTTACCTTGCCCCCAGGAATCATGATGGCGGGTATACATTCCCCAGAAAATTTCATCTTTGGCTGCCAGTGCTACTCCTAACAGTCTAGTGACATCATCCTGCGTAACCCCGCCTTCGACAACAACGAAATTATGGTTATTATTGTTTTGAGCATCATATCTATTGAGAAGAGACAGATCAATATGACATTTTCTTTCCAAGTCATCTAACTTATGATTAAGCTTACCTAAAACATTTCTTCGATATCCTTCAGACATATTATCCGCAAAGGCCTAGAAGTTTAAATAAGTTATGACCAAGAATTCTACAACAAACTGAAAGTCTTCAATTTAGGGATTTCTGTACCGCAATAAGGGCAGTTTATCGGCATCTTCTTGAACGGATCATACTTAAACTGGTATTTACAACTGGCACAGGTACATTGCACCCTATCGGTACCAGGAATTTTGGAAAATTGAGATCTTTGCTCTTCTTTCTTCCTTAATTGAGCCTGAGCTAAATATTCATCATCCTTATCCCAGCCAGGAGGCATGACTTTCTCCTTATGAACCTGCTTCTTTTCTTCTTCCTGCGCTCTCTTGGTTCTTCCAGAATAACAGTTAGGACAGACCATCTGCCGATAAGTAGTGTGTAACCTAAACTTGTCAGCCGGAGCGTACTTGTTGCAGACTCTGCATAAGGCAGGAACATCATTCATAACAATGATAAGAAGGGCAAAATATTTAATAATTTTGTATGTTGCAATAGTTATGATTCGGTGTTATACTGCTACTTTGCTTACTACCGAAGCTACTTTCTCCTTAAAATAACGCTTTTTTATGATGAACTGAAGAAAATCAGCTAATTGGGGGTGGGTAACCTTAACTTGGGCATAAATTCGACCATCTTTAGTGAACGTGTCCTTATTTTTTTTCTTGAAATCAGCAACAAACTCCTTAAGCTTTAAAGGTGGTCCGGGACGGGTTGCAATAGGAGATAATTCCTCTTTAGCAAGAACAAAGTAAAAGACCGTTGCAGGTAGGAATTCCCAATCTGCTTTCTCAACACCAAAGGGGGCCAATTCCTGTTTAAGGAAATCAAAAGCCTTCAATAGTTTAGCACCGATAACATCTTTCTTGCCTTTTAATGGAGTTATTTCAAGGTAAACCAAAGGGGATTTTTTTGCCATTTTTTTTACTGCTGCAAAATTAATCTGCTCCCTTTGGAAATATTCCTCAGAAGGATTCTTAAGATACCCTCTTGCAGCCTTTTTCAACAATTGAAATTTTTCCAATGATAAAGCGGCGGCAGCATTTCTTGATTTATCAACTGGATCAACCACTATCAAGGGTGATAAGAGTTTAGATTTGTTGATCTCGTAGAAGACCATGCCTTTTCTGTAGTAATTTTCATGGTCGATAACAGTTTTCTCTTGCCATTTCAGAGCTGCCTGCAGCAATTTCTCAAAACCACTATAATTGATGGTAAGAATCTCTAAAACGTAACCAGAAAATCCATTGATGTAAGATTCAGCCCCATATAATTTGTTGGCTTTGAAAAAAGCCTTAGCTTTTCTAATCTCATCCTTCAGTTTCTTTCCTTTCGTATTGACCCAGTTAGTATGCAAAGGTGAAACATCGGTCAGGTTAACGGCTTGTTCGGCTTTTTCAATCTTGAGAATAGGAACGACTTCAAAAATATAATCCATAAATGGAATCTGAAAGTAATCACGACTGCCGTTAACTCTTTCAATTTTTGAAAACAATTTCTTTAACAGCGGTTCCAGCAGCTCAGATAGTTGTGAAGATTGTTTTACATATTTATCATAATCATAAGCGACAAAAATATCAATATCATGGCTTTGCGGCAACCAAGTATCTTTAGCTGAACTACCTCCCAATATGGCTTGTGCTCCCTTAAGCTGAGCATTAAGTTTTTTAAGGAACAAGGTGTAAGCCTGCTCGAATCTCTTTCTTTCTTCCTTGGTGGGTATGATTGATTTCATTTGTTTTTGTTATAATAATCTTCTTCTAATATAAATTTATTTACTGAAAGGGGTGACATAGATTTTTATATTTGAGCGATTTCCTCCAGAGGATGGTAGTGCTAAGGGTGCCGGTAAATTGCGTGGAATGCAAGAATAGGATCGATAAAGCGGAAGCACTGATCGTACCGGGAAGTTCTTATGAGAAAAAATTTATCTGTAAAAGTTGTTTTGCCGATAAAAGGACGCCGGCCAAGGATAAACCTAAAATCAGCTACTATTGCCAGAAGTGTAAATATCATTTCAAGTCTTCCAAAGCCAGCTGCCCTTACTGCAACAAGACTGATTTCTTGGTAAAGAGCAATGTTTCTTTGAGGGATTTGTTGTAGAAAGTTAAATTATAAAAAGTTAAAAAAACAAAAAAATCACAATTTCTTGTTTCTTAAAAGCAAAGAGTTGGTAATGACACTTACTGAACTTAAGGCCATGGCACCACCAGCAATCATCGGATTCAACATCCAGCCTGTCCAGGAATACAACACCCCAGCAGCGATGGGAATGCCTAGCACATTGTAAAACAAAGCCCAGAACATATTCTGCCGAATCTTGCTCATCGTCATCTTGCTTAACTTGATGGCTCTAGGAACATCCAACAAAGAGTTGCGCATCAGAACAATGTTTCCTGTCTCCATTGCCACATCAGTGCCTGAACCCATAGCGATACCAATATCTGCTTGCGCTAAGGCTGGAGCATCATTGATGCCATCTCCTACCATCGCTACCATCCCTGATTTCTGCAGTTTCTTGACATGCTTAGCTTTATCTTCCGGCATAACTTCAGCAAAGAAATTGGTTATACCTGCTTTGCTAGCGATAGCTTGGGCAGTACGTTCGTTATCCCCGGTGATCATGTATGTTTTGATACCAAGTTTCTGCAACATCTTCACAGCTTTGGGAGAATCTTCCTTAATCTCATCAGCAACAGCGATGACACCGAGAAGATTGCTGCCTTGCAGCAAAACCATTGTGGTTTTCCCTTCTTTCTCTAATTGTTCGATATTTTTTTGGAAGGAATTTGTTTTTGCTAATTTGGGAGTACCCAATTGATATTCTTTCCCGCCAATCTTTCCTTTGACACCTTTACCGACCAAAGCTTTGAAACCAGTTACCTTTTTGAACGCTACACCTTTTGTTTTTGCATAAGCGACAATTGCTTCAGCCAAAGGATGCTCTGAATCGTTCTCGATACTGCCGATGATCTCTAGGAAATTTTTTTCAGTAATTCCTTTTGCTGTGAGAATATCAGTAACTTCGGGCTTCCCTTTGGTTATCGTGCCTGTTTTATCAAAGACGACAAATTTCAGTTTATGGGCTGTCTCTAAAGCGTCTCCACCTTTGATAAGGATACCACTTTTAGCACCTTTGCCAGTACCGACCATGATTGCTGTAGGTGTTGCTAAACCAAGAGCACAGGGACAAGCAATCACCAACACAGCAACAGCCGCAAGGATGGCAAAACCCGGAGCAGCGTGGGCTAAGGAAAACCAAACAGTGAAAGTTATCAAAGCGATAAAGATAACAATAGGTACAAAGAATGAAGAGATCTTATCGGCAAATCTTTGGATAGGAGCTTTCTTGGTCTGCGCTTCTTCAATCAGTTTCACAATCCTAGAGAGAGTAGTTTCAGCGCCGACTTTAGTCGCTTTAAATTTAAAACTACCCTGCTTGTTGATGGTTGAACCAATAACCTCATCACCTTTCTTCTTCTCTACAGGCAGGCTTTCCCCAGTGACCATGCTTTCATTGATCGAAGAATGTCCTTCAACAATTACACCATCAACAGGAATCTTCTGACCTGGTTTGACTAGAATAATATCTCCTTTAACTACTTCATCAATGGGAATCTTAACTTCTTTACCTTTCCTGATAACGATAGCAGTCTTGGCTCCCAGTGTCATCAGTTTAGAGATGGCATCACTAGTTTTACCCTTAGCAACCACTTCAAGATATTTTCCTAGGATGACTAGGGTAATCAAGACAGCTGAAGCTTCAAAGTATTGATGACCTTCCACTGCAAAAAGAACCACATAAACTGAGTAGAAATAAGCAGCACTAGTTCCCAAAGCGATCAAGGTATCCATGTTAGATGTCTTATTTTTCAAGGCAGCCCAAGCACCAAGGTAAAACTGTTTTCCCACATAGAATTGCACGGGAGTAGCTAAGAACCACATGATATAATTCTGAAAGGGAATGGGGTTTTTCATAAAGAACATGCCGAGGATCAATGCAGGGAAAGCGAAGATAGTGCTGAGAATAACCTTGCGCTTCAATGCAGACAATTCCTTTTTTTTATCCTGTCCATGCAATTTTACATCGTGATCGTGGATCAAACTTCCTTCATAACCTTTGCTTTTGATGGCAGCAATTAATTCGGTTTCAGAAATTTTCTCTGGATCAAATTCCACCACGGCCTTCTCAGTGGCAAAATTAACATTGGAGGAAATTACTCCCTCTTTTTTCTTCAGGGCCTTATCGATGATATTGACACAGCTGGCACAGTGCATGCCAGAAATCTTGATGTTAGTTTTCTGTTTCATTTTTTCTCTCCTAAAATTTTTTAGTCTAATTAACCCCTTATGATCATCAATTGTGACATTCTTCGATTATCTTACAGCAATATTTTTTCATGTGCGCATCTATCATCTCTAATAGAGGTTTTATTGTCTCTTTATTTACACTATAATAGCGATGTTTTCCCTCTTGTTCAACAAAGACCATTCCGCATCTTTGCAACCTTTTTAGATTATGGGAAACCATGGTCTGTTCAAATCCAGTTGCGGTGCAAAGTTCGCGGACATTCTTTTTTCCTTCACGTAGAATGTTTATTATCTTCAATCGGTTTATATTAGCTAATGAACCAAAAAATAATTGGTACGCAGAGTGATATGTTTTGTTATCTGATTTGAGAGTCATATGATGGATATATCATGTGTGTTATATAAAGTTTTTGCTGCTGGAGGATAAATAAAATAAAATAAATTAGACCTCTGGGAATTGTGCCAAGAAAACTAAGCATTATCTTTTCTTTTGCGAATGAGCTCCATAAATTAAGAGGAACAAGCCAAATATTCCTGTAGCTATTGCATCATAAAACCATAACTCAGTGGGTATGCTCCAAATAACTGATTTTGTAAATAGGGCAATCCAACCAAGGGAATAAGCAATAAACCCGCAAGCTACAAATATCCATGCTAAAACTTTCCAGACAATTTTCATTTTATCACCTCTTTTTTGTTTTGTTTCTTTTTTCTTTTTTTATCAACTTGTCATAAACTAACCAGATAATGAAGGCGACCGATGCGAGGATGATTATTATATATAATAAGGGAGTTAAGATTGGCATCCAAGCATACCCACTGGAATAATAACCCATCATCCCTCCACTCATCATTCTTCCATTTCTTCCCATTATCGTGTTCATCATCCCAGAGGACAGAGCCTCATGTTCACCGCAGTAAAAATTTCTGGCTAGGGCAATATGCGTCTGTTCAAGCTGCTCTGAACCTTCGCCACCCATCATTTCATCCATCACCACATGAGCTTCTCCGGGATGCAACTGTTCCATATAATAATCTCCAATCAGTTCTAACTCTCCATTGCTAAGTTCAGAACACGGGATTTTCTGACCTATAATCTCTTCAGCTTGCGCAAATGTTTCTTCACCGTGAGCTGCAACAAGCAGACTAAGCGTCAGCAAAAATATCAATAATAAACTACCTATTTTTTTCATCTTTAATCACCTACATCATATCAACAACTTTTTTCAATTTTTCTTCTACCTGCCCTGCAATCAATTCCAATTGAGCATTATCGATCATATCCATGGCAACAGTGGGCATTATCGCCGAAACAACCACTTTTCCTTCCTGCTCATAGACGATGACATTGCAGGGCATCATCAATCCTATATCTCTTTCAGCCTGCAAGGCTTTATATGCAAACGACGGGTTGCATGCCCCTAGAATGACATACTTGTCAAAATCTACATTTAGCTTGCTTTTTAATGCAGCCTTGACATCGATCTCTGTCAGAACACCAAAACTTTCTTCCTTGAGATTCTCTTTGACTTTGTCGACTGCTTCTTCAAATTTTAGATTAACTTCTTTCTTGTAATTATAATTATTTTTTGAACTATAATCACTTTCTGGTCCATCATTCATTTTCTTATCCTCCTAATTCTTTCATATAAGCGTTGCGTCCACCTTGCAGATCATACACTTCGGTATACCCCCTATCTGCAAGTTCCTGCGCTGCTGCTGCGCTCATGCTGCCACTGCGGCAATATAATGCCAGGGGAGTGTCTTTGTCAGATGGCAGTTGGTCCTGATATTTTTCTAACTCATCAAATGGAATCACTGCATCAGTCCCGGCAATGTGCTCCTGCTCGGGAATGTGAACATCTATCACAAAAACTTCTTCTTTAGAGATAATCTCTTTGAA
>Ga0210057_1009723_pt1 | contig 11058 bp, 6 predicted proteins | sample CryGeyCG2114_010_2_FD_183968 | JGI IMG/M metagenome (GOLD analysis project Ga0210057, IMG submission 183968) | Groundwater microbial communities from aquifer - Crystal Geyser CG10_big_fil_rev_8/21/14_0.10 (SPAdes) (version 2) | ecosystem: Environmental > Aquatic > Deep subsurface > Groundwater ...
CGGCTTTCCGGGCCCGGCTGGCAAAAAACCATGCACAAGGTAAACTTGGATACCTTGCGCCAAGCCCGCGAACTTCTTAACACTCAGGCCAAAAGGCAAATGGCCCGGGCAATTAGCATTCCCCGCTCAAAGGAAATAGAATCTTCAATCAAAAAATCCTTTCCCTATCAAGAAACCGACGACCAAAAAAATGTTATCGAAGACGTGTATGGCGACATGAATAAATTGAACCCCATGGACCGGCTGGTATGCGGAGACGTCGGGTTCGGCAAAACAGAAATCGCGATTCGGGCGGCGGCCAGAGTGGCTTTGGAAGGGCGCCAGGTGGCCCTGCTTTCGCCGACAACTATTTTAACCCAGCAGCATTTGGACACTTTCAACGAAAGACTGAAAGAATTCCCTTTGCAGATCCGGTCCCTTTCCCGCTTCGCTTCTAAAAAAGAACAGGAGCAAAGTTTGCATGATTTGGAAAAAGGGAAAATTGATATTATCATCGGCACGCACCGCCTTTTGAGCAATGATGTAAAATTCAGCAATCTGGGATTAATTATAATCGACGAAGAGCAGAGATTCGGCGTTAAACATAAAGAACAGTTGAAAAAATTAAGGGCGCAAACGCATGTTTTAACTTTAACAGCCACCCCCATTCCCCGCACTTTGCATTTAGCCATCTCCGGCGTGCGGACCATCTCCAATATATCCACGCCCCCGAGCGGACGCAAACCGATTGAAACGTATATCGAGCCCTACAACCAAAAGCGGATTATCGAAGCCATTCAAAGCGAAACCGAACGGGGCGGACAGGTATATTATTTGTACAATAAAGTCGAAACTATCGATATCAAAAAAATGGAGCTGGAAGGGCTCTTGCCCCGCCTAAAATTCGGGATTCTGCACGGCCAGCTGGAGGAAAAAAACATGGCTAGTGTAATGCACAGCTTTGATGGGCGTGAAATAGATGTTCTGGTGTGCTCTACTATTATCGAAAACGGATTGGATCTGCCCAATGTTAACACTTTGATTGTGGATAATGCCGTGCAATTCGGGCTTTCCCAGCTCCACCAAATCCGAGGCCGAATCGGGCGCGGAACCAAAAAAGCTTTTGCCTATTTTTTCTTTCGGCGCCACAAGCTGACCGGCGAAGCCGGCAAAAGGCTGGAGGCACTGGAACAGGCCAACATGCTGGGCGCGGGCTATGATTTGGCTGTGCGGGATATGGAAATCCGCGGCGTGGGAAACGTGCTCGGCCGCGCCCAGCATGGGCACGTAAAATCCATTGGGCTCGGCCTTTACTTGCGCATGCTTAATAAAGCTGTGCGGGATATAAAGTCTGGCGAAATCACGCAGATTCTGCCGGATATTTCCATTGACCTTCCGCTGGAAGCCAGAATTCCGCAATTCTTTGAAGGGGACAAACAAAAACGCATTGAGCTTTACCACACCTGGGCTTTGATTGAAGATTTGGACGCGCTGCGGGATGTGAAAAAGAATCTGCTGAAAGAAGGCGCCTTACCGCAAGCCATTGAAAACCTTTTCTATATTCTTAAACTCAAGCTCCTCGGCCGAAAGGCGGGCATCAGCGCCATTGATACCGCCTTTCAATCACCTACTTCCACGGAGCAGATAATCCTGCTCAAGACGCCTAAGCCGATTGAGCCAAAACAATTTGCGAAAATGCTGGATATTACGCCTTTATGGCAATATTCAACCGAAGAAATTAAAATTCCCAAAAAAGATCTGGGCAGTGATTGGACAAAAAAACTGGAACAAAGTATAAATAAATTAGCTGACAATGGACACTAGGTCCAAACAACGCGTAAGGGAGGAAAAATCCACCGGAAAGGAGATTGCCATGTTTTTATCAGTGATGTGTCCCGTATGCAACAAGCCCATGGAATGTGTTCTCGGTGAGGTGGGCATTATGCGGTGCAGTAACACTTGTTGTGGCAACCACAAAAAGAAACAGCCAATTCCGGCCAAACTAAGAGAGGTTCACGACAACCCCTTTGCCGGGCAGCTCATTCGCGCTGATTGAAGTAATGATCAGCGTAAAAAATCTAGACGGAAAGGAGGGCAATACAAGCAATGTATTGCCCTCTGTTTTATTTACTCAATCTACTTTTCCCCATATCAATAAATTGCCGATTAAAAAAAACGCCTTCATCCTAATCGCGCGCCTCGTCATCCTGAACTCCTGCCTGCCGGACAGGCTGGTGTTTCAGGATGACGAAATATAATAACAAGTTATGCTATAATAATTTCATGGAACAAATACAAAAAAATCTAGATATAAAATATTGGATAGGATTCACAAAAATCCCTTCCATAGGTCCGCAAAAATTTAGTAGACTTTTAAAATATTTCAAAAATTTAAAAGAAGCTTGGGAGGCGCCCATGATGGAATTCGGGCAGGCCGGCATAGAACAAAATGTTATCGCGGAAATTATCCGTTTGCGTCAGGAAATAAATTTAAATCAGGAAATTGAAAACTTGGAAAAAGAAAAAGTATTGTTTACCACAATAAACGACGAAGACTATCCCAGCCTTTTAAAAGAAATATACGCCCCTCCTCCAATCCTCTACTACCGCGGCACCCTGCCAAAAAAGGAGGATTTTTTATTGGCAGTGGTGGGCACGCGCAAATTCTCGGCCTACGGCAAGCAGGTGGCGCAGTCGCTGGTTGCGTCCTTGGCGCAAAGCGGAATAACTATTGTAAGCGGATTAGCTTTGGGAATTGACGCCTTGGCCCACGAAGCCGCCCTAAACGCCTCAGGGAAAACAATCGGCGTATTAGGATGCAGTGTGGAAAAATGGAATATATATCCCCGCACCAATCAATTTCTAGCGGAAAAAATGATACAAGAAGGCGGATGCGTTATATCCGAGCATCCGCTAGGCACACCGCCTTTAAAGCCCCATTTTCCCCGACGCAACCGGCTGATTTCCGGCTTAAGCCTCGGCACTCTTATTATAGAAGCGCCGCAAAAAAGCGGAGCCCTACTAACCGCCAAGCACGCTTTAGAGCAAGACCGAGAAGTATTCGCGGTTCCTGGCAATATTACAGTAGCCAACAGCGATGGAACCAATAATTTAATAAAAATGGGCGCGCATACCGTAACTCAGGCAAACGATGTGCTAGATGTGCTTAATTTACAGGAAGCAACAAGCTTTTTATCCGCCAGTGAGATTGTGCCGGACACGCGCGAAGAAGCGAGCTTGATGGAGCACCTTTCCCGCGAACCCATTCACGTGGATGAGCTCACCCGCGCCACGGATTTGTCAATTTCCGCAATAAATGCTACATTGACGCTCATGGAAATGAAAGGCAAAGTGCGGCATATGGGAGGCATGAATTACGTATTAGCAAGATAATTAAAAAACGTCATTCTGAAGCGAAGCCGAAGAATCCCCCTGTTAACACGCAAGCAGTATTCCACGGGATACTTCACTTCCCCGACGAGTACGTCGAGTCGTTCAGGATGACGGATAAGAAACTATGAAAATATCTACCGACCAAAAACTAGCCGCCCTATCCTCCATCTTTGTAGCCGCGCTCGTGGCCGCCAACCTTTTGGGCACAAAAATAACTACCATACTGGGAGTTTCGGTATCCGTGGGGATTTTCGCGTACCCCTTGACCTTCCTTATTACAGACGCGATTGAGGAAGTATTTGACAAAGAAAAAGCCAAACACCTCATGCGCGGCGCGCTGGTGGCTCAGATACTGGTGCTGATTATCGTGGCTATAGCCATTAAATTGCCGCCAGCCGCAAGATTTGAACAAAACGACGCTTATGTGTCTATCTTTTCCAATTCAGTCCGTATTATCATTGCCAGTTTAACCGCGTTTTTCTTAAGCCAAACCCACGACATATGGGCTTTTAGTTTCTGGAAGCAAAAAACTCATGGCCGCTTCCTCTGGCTGCGCAATAATCTTTCCACCGTGGTCAGCCAATTTATTGATACTATAATCTTTATGTTCATTGCTTTCTATCAGATAACCCCAAAATTCGACGTTGCCTTTCTCTTCTCTTTAATTATTCCTTACTGGCTGTTCAAAGTCGCGTTCGCCTTGATTGACACTCCGTTTGTGTATGGGCTTGTATACTGGTTGAAAAAAGACAGGCAACAGGAATAAACATAAAATCCCCACGAAACAATAAATCTCGCTACGTATCTACTATCTTATTTGTGATTTGTAGACAGATTTGCTGTTTCGCGGGGATACCATATGAAATCACATAAATTCAAACCATACTACGCCGCTGTTGCATACCTTGAATCTCTCGCCCGCGCCCCGCACGACCAAGCGTACATGCACACGCATAAACAAAACCCGGAAAGATTCGTAGAGCGCACCCGGCATTTCATAAAACTCCTCGGCAGCCCGCACCGAGGTTTTCGCTTTATACATATCAGCGGCACCAGCGGCAAAGGCTCAACCGTGGCGTATACGCATGAAATCCTGCGCCAGGCCGGGTTTCGCGTCGGCTCGTTTACTTCACCCTACGCCACAACTTCCATCGAAAAAATCAAAGCAGACGATAAGCTTATTGACCCCTTGGCGCTGGCGCGGATAGTGGAAAAAATCAAGCCCCTCATTCAGCACATGGACAAAAATTACCAATACGGCCGGCCTTCTTATTTTGAAATCTTTTTCGCGATTGCAATCCTATATTTTAAAAAAATGAAATGCGACTGGGTTGTTTTGGAGGTTGGCTGCGGCGGCACATATGATGCCGGCATGATTATTCCAAAAGCTATTGCCGTCACCACCAACATCGGACTGGATCATACCAAATTGCTGGGAAACACGCTCACAAAAATAGCCAAAGAAAAAGCCGGCATTATAAGAAAAAACTCACACTTTTTTACCACGGAAACACGGCCCAATCTATTAAAAATATTTGAAGATGAATGCAAAAAAAAGAATACAAAATTCCACCATATCTCCCCTCTTAGTACAGACGCCATACCTGACGTTTCTCCCGCCTCCCTCTTATCCTCCGATCCATTCCAACAAGCAAACGCCTCCTTAGCCATAGCAATAGCGCGCCATATTAAAATTGACGAAAAAATAATCAAAAAAGCCATTTCCAGCGCGAATCTGCCTCCCTGCCGGTTCGAGATTGTGCAAAAAAACCCGCTGGTAATCCTAGACGGAGCGCATAACCCGAGCAAGATGCAAAGCGTTGTCCACAATCTAAAAAATTTGACATATGATAAACTGTATACTATCTTTGCCAGCAGCGATACAAAGAACGCGCGCCAAATGATAAAACAGCTGGCGCCTATTTCCGATAAAATTATTTTTACGGCATTTGCGGCCAGCGGTAAAAAATCATTCGCGCCAGAAAGGCTGGCGGAATTCGCTGAAAACGCCAAAAACAAGTCAATTGAAAAAGGCGCGGTCAAAGCCCTAAACAATACTTTAAAAAAAATGAAAAAGAACGACGCCCTGCTGATTACCGGCTCGTTTTATCTGGCCGGAGAATTGCGCAAGCATTGGATAGGCGAAGTAGATGTATTAAAAAAACGAATGACCAATTGTCATCTCGAACACCAATAATGCTGCACCAAAATCAATATACATGGTACAAAACAGTGTAATAATAAATATGTATCCGACGCGGTGTGAGAGATCCCCCTAATCAACGCGCGGTGCGACAATTAAGGGGATCTCTCACACCACAAAGCTCAAGCAACTAATTAATCATTTCCTATACCATACATTATCTGTTTGTCACGTTCGTTTGGTGTTCGAGATGACACCTAGAGTCAGTAATGACGATAACAATAATATGTCTAACCTAGTAATAGTTGAATCCCCCACCAAAGCCAAAACCATTACCAAATTTCTGGGAAAGGATTATACCGTAAAATCATCCTTTGGCCATATCAGAGATCTTCCTAAAAAGGAGATGGGTATTGATATTGATAATCATTTTGAGCCGACATACGTGGTCGAAGACGCGGATAAGAAAAAAACCGTTGATGCGCTGCAAAAAGCCGCCAAAAAAAGCGAGTACATATACTTCGCTACCGACGAAGACCGCGAAGGAGAAGCCATTGCTTGGCACCTGGTGGAGCTGTTAAAACCCAAAAAGGAACAGATAAAGCGCATTACTTTTCATGAAATCACCAAAGACGCGATTACGGAATCATTAAAAAATCCTCGCGATTTGGATATGCATCGGGTGGACGCTCAGCAGGCGCGCCGGATTCTAGATCGGCTGGTTGGATATGAACTTTCCCCTTTCCTTTGGAAAAAGGTAGCGCGCGGGCTTTCCGCCGGCCGGGTTCAGTCCGTGGCCGTTCGCCTTATTGTGGAAAGAGAGCGCGAAATTCAACAATTCGATGCGCGAGAATACTGGACCATAGATGCCGTTTTCAATAAAAAAGACGCGAAAAACGAAATTGAATTGGATATAAAAAATCTGCCCGAAGGATATTTCAGCGCCAAACTGCACGCCATTAACGGCGGCTCGCTTGATAAATTTGAAATTAAAGACAAAAAGCACGCCCACGGACTTGCCAAAGCCCTAAATAATGCCGACTACTCCATTACCAGGGTTGAAAAAAAAGAAACCAAGAAAAAGCCGTTTCCCCCTTTTACCACTTCCACCCTCCAACAAGAAGCCAACCGCAAGCTGGGGTTTTCCTCCAAACAAACCATGCGCCTGGCGCAGCAGCTTTATGAAGGAATAGCCATCGGAGAAGAAGGCAATGTCGGCTTGATTACATACATGAGGACCGATTCGGTAAGCTTATCGACTAAATTTTTAGCGGATGCCAAGGAATACCTATCCAAAAATGTCGGCAAAGAATACGCGCTGGCAAAACCACGCGCCTTTAAAACTAAATCCAAAACAGCCCAAGAAGCGCATGAAGCTATCCGCCCCACGGAAGCCACGCGCAACCCGGACTCAATAAAGCAATATTTAGATCCGCAGCAATTTAAACTATATAACTTAATTTGGCGGCGCGCCGTGGCTTCCCAAATGCCGGACGCGATTATGGATAATACATCCATTGATGTCTCTACCAAAACCGATGTCGACTACCTGTTCCGCGCCACCGGCCAGACCATACAATTCGATGGGTATTTAAAAATCTACCCTTACAAGCAAAAAGAGGATATTTTGCCGGAATTAAAACAAGGAGAAAATGTTAACTGCGCCAAGCTTGACTCAAACCAGCACTTTACCGAACCGCCGGCCCGCTATAGCGACGCTTCTTTGGTTAAGGCTTTGGAAGAATACGAAATCGGCCGTCCTTCCACCTACGCGCCGACCATTAGCACTATTATCGCCCGCGGATACGTGGATAGGATTGAAAACAGGCGCCTTCAGCCAACTGATATCGCATTCTTGGTTACGGATGTATTAGTAGAGCATTTCCCAAATATTTCGGATTATAAATTTACCGCCAGAATGGAAGAAGAGTTGGATGAAATTGCTGCCGGCAAGCTGGATTGGGAAAAATCCATTTCCGATTTCTATCAGCCATTTAAAAAAAATCTCATGGAAAAAACAGAGTCTATTTCAAAAAAGGATCTGACCGAAGAAGCCACGGACGAAATCTGCGATAAATGTTCAAAGCCGATGATTATTAAAACCGGCCGGTTCGGCCGGTTCCTCGCCTGCACCGGATATCCGGAATGCAAAAACACAAAGCCGATTAATGGAAAAGGCGAAGCCGAAGAAGCGGAAGCTACTGATGAAAAATGCGACCTCTGCGGTTCCCCCATGCAATTCAAGCACGGCCGCTTTGGAAAATTTTTGGGCTGTACCAAATACCCGGACTGCAAAGGCATAAAAAATATCGAGATCAAATCCGGCGTCAAATGCCCGGAGTGCGGCAAGGGCGATATTATAGAAAAAAAATCCAAAAAAGGCCGGACTTTTTACGCCTGCAACCAGTATCCAGACTGCAAAACCGCCTTCTTTGCCAAGCCAGTAGATGAAAAATGCCCGGAATGCAAATCTCAAATGGTATACGGGCCAAAAGATACATACAAGTGTTCTAGCAAGGAATGCAAATTTACAAAAGCAGCCGAATAAAAAATATAAAAAAATACAGGGGTTGAAAATCTTCAACCCCTGTATTTTTTTTATTTTATTGTTGACAAGTACATCTCGTTTCAATTACTCTATATACACCAATTGCCAGTAACTATTGACCAATGACCAAATATGTTCAGCGTAAACGAATTGCTAAACATAATCGAACGGGAAAATTTAAAAGTCGATAAAAATCTTATTAGGCTGGCTTTTGATTTTGCCAAAGAAGCGCACAAAGGGCAAACCAGAATCAGCGGGGAACCATACATAAACCACTCTCTGGAAACCGCGAAAATCCTGGCTAAGTACCATTTGGACCAAGATACTATTATCGCGGGATTACTGCACGATGTTCCGGAAGATACGGAAAAGACTTTGGATGACATAAAAAAAGAATTTGGAAAAGATGTTGCTCATTTAGTTGAAGGCATTACCAAGCTGGGAAAATTAAAATATCGCGGAATCGAAAGGTATCTGGAAAACCTGCGAAAAATGTTTATTGCCATGGCCTCGGACATCCGCGTTATATTCATTAAATTCGCGGACCGGCTGCACAACTTAAAAACCTTGAACGCCCTGCCGCCCGCCAAGCAAGAGCGCATAGCCCGGGAAACCCTGGAAATATACGCTCCCATCGCCAATCGGCTGGGAATTTGGCAAATGAAAGGAAAACTGGAAGATATTTCTTTTAAATACTTATACCCGCAAGAATACCATGCTCTAGTGAAACAGCTGGAAGAAAAATACAGCGAGCGGGACGAAATGCTAAAAAGGCTAAAGCAAAAAATTACCACCGAGTTAAAAAAAGAAGGTATAAAAATAATAGAAATATCCGGGCGGACAAAAGATTTGTGGAGCCTGTATAAAAAACTGCAAACACATGATAATGAACTGATGCGAATCCATGATATTGTCGCCCTGCGAGTGGTGGTGCCGGCCATTGCAGACTGCTACCGGACGCTGGGCATTATACATAACAAATGGCGGCCCATTCCAAACCGGTTTAAAGACTATATATCCCAGCCCAAGCCGAACGGTTATCAATCACTGCACACAACAATTTTTTGCGGAGACGGCAAAACAGTTGAAGTGCAAATTCGCACCCAGGAAATGCATTTAACCGCGGAATACGGCATCGCTGCCCATTGGCATTATGATGAAAGAGGGTCGATTAAATTCAATAAAAAAGTCGAGTGGATGCAAGAGCTTACTAAATGGCGGGAAGAAATTAAAGATGACCAAAAATATCTTGATTCGCTGAAAATTGACGTGTTTCAAGATAGAATTTTTGTGTTTACGCCGCAAGGGGATGTTATTGATCTGCCGGAAGATTCCACGCCCATTGATTTCGCGTATCACATTCATACCGAAATAGGAGATAAAGCTATTGCCGCGCGCATAAACAACCAAATGGCTTCTTTAGACACCGCCATCAAAAGCGGCGATATGGTGGAAATAGTGACAGACAAAAACCGCAAAGGGCCGAACCGGGACTGGCTGAAATTCGTCAAGACCCACGCGGCACGGGATAAAATAAAACAAAACTCCCAAAAAAGCATTTGGGAAGCAATAAAGGATTTTCGTAAATAGCCCTATAAATTAAGACAATTTATCAATCAACCCATTAAACTCTTCTTCTCCGTAATATTCTATAACAATTACACCGGCGTGTTTTCCTTTGCGCTTTATTGACACCCTTGTTCCCAAACTGCTTCTTAGCCGGTCTTCGTAAGCCGCAACATTCGGGTCGCGCGTTACTTTTCGCGCGTGCCTTTTTACTTCCACTTTTTTAACTTCATGAGTTGTGTCCGTGATAGTTAACTTTTCGGATAGCACTCTCTTAAACAAAGCAAGGCGTTTTTCGTCATCCTTAAGTTCCATGAGAATTTTGGCGTGCCCTTCGGTAATTTTCCCTTCGGCCAAGGCTTTTTGTATTTCATCCGGCAATCCCAGCAAACGGATAGCATTGGAAATTACCGGCCGGCTTTTCCCCATCCGCTTGGCTATTTGATCGTGCGTTAATCCAAAGTTATCATTAAGCTTTTGGTAGGCTGACGCTTCCTCGATCGGATTTAAATCAGAACGCTGAATATTCTCTATAAGCGCCAACTCCAGCCTTTCCAGCTCGCCGTAGTCCCGGACAATCGCGGGCACAACCTTTAATCCCGCGATTTTCGACGCGCGCAGCCTTCGCTCGCCCGCGACTAATTCATATCCCCTGCCTTCGTCTTTTTCCACCACAACCAAGGGCTGAAGGATTCCATGCTCTTTAATTGACGCGGCCAGCTCTTCCAAATCTTTTTGCGCGAAATATTTGCGCGGCTGGTATTTATTGGAAAAAATTATTTCCACCGGAATTTCTGTAATCTGCAGTTTTGCCGAATCCTCAATAGACCGGCTGGCAAATGTTGGCGCGGAAAAATAATCCTTGCTCGGCTGTTTTGATTCTTCGTTTTCTTTTTTGCTCGGTATAAGGGATCCAAGTCCCCTCCCTAATCCGCCGATATTTTGTTTTGACATAAAGCGATGCTAATAAATGCGAATTGCATACGAATTATACGAACATTAAAAAATACGTATTAGTAAGAATTCGTGTCATTCGTATGTAATTCGTGTCATTCGTATGTAATTCGTGTCATTCGTATGTAATTCGTGTCATTCGTATCGCTATTGATTCTCATGAATCTCCAGCATCTCGCGCGCCAGCCTTTCATAAGCTTTCGCGCCTTTGGATTTGGAATCGTAATGCAAAATTGATTTGCCGTAGGAAGGCGCTTCCGTTAGCCGGACATTGCGGGGAATTACGCTGCGGAAAATCTTATTGGGAAAGTATTGGTATAATTCGTGCATTACCTGCTCCGAAAGCTTATTTCGGCTGTCGAACATGGTTATAACCGCCCCTAAAACATCCAGTTCGGGCCTTAAATTCTCGCGTATGAGCCCGATTGTGTTCATTAATTGTCCCAAACCCTCCAAAGCGTAATATTCCGCTTGT
>Ga0210057_1009726_pt1 | contig 11056 bp, 9 predicted proteins | sample CryGeyCG2114_010_2_FD_183968 | JGI IMG/M metagenome (GOLD analysis project Ga0210057, IMG submission 183968) | Groundwater microbial communities from aquifer - Crystal Geyser CG10_big_fil_rev_8/21/14_0.10 (SPAdes) (version 2) | ecosystem: Environmental > Aquatic > Deep subsurface > Groundwater ...
TGAATTTAGAACAATATAGATATAACTATGGCAGAAAATGTAGCCAAGATAGAATGAAAAAAATAAGTATAAAATTACCAAGCAAAAACGGAAATCCTGATTTTGAGTATATGGAAAGTTATATTAAATCCTTGTCTTATTCTTCAAGTTTATAATAAGGAGTTTTGAAAAATGGAATTCACCCCCAGCCCCTCTTCCATTTTTCAAAACAAAAAAATCAAATACAATAATAAAAAGCCTACCAAAAACGGAATAATATGGATAAATTTTTCAAAAATACGCAAGGCACGTTGCACTCTCACTCCGCTATCGCTCCGTTCGGCTCGCCTAACACAGTATATGCGGTTCGCTCGTTGCACTTCGCTCTCCCATATTTTGCTCCGTTTCACTACGCAAAACATCGCATATACTAAAACGTTATGTGAAATAAAATTCTTCCTTTTTTCTTTTTTTAAATTTGCTTTTTTTAAAAATAAGGAAAAATAAGTTTTTTTATTTATTTAAAAAGGGGTATAAGGTGTCTTTTGTTTGCTCCGCTACTCTCCACAAACAAAAGACGATTTCATTTTAAAAAGCAGCTAAAATTTGCTATAATATAGACGATCAATAAACGCTATAAATATGCCTAAAATTAAAGATATTCCAAAAATTGACAGGCCTAGAGAAAAATTCTTAGCAAAAGGACCAGACGCGCTTTCTAAAAGCGAACTTTTAGCTATTCTAATTGGAAGCGGTATAAAAGGAAAAAATGTCAAGCAGCTTTCCGAACAGATTATCAAAAAATACAGCGGTAATTTTTTAAATTTAACTGTTGATGATTTGCTTGCAATTTCAGGAATCGGAGAAGCAAAAGCGTTGCAGATTATATCCTCACTTGCTTTGGTAAAAAGATTTTATGACGAAAAGAAACCGCAGGAAAATTTAGTTTTGACCGCAAAAGACGCAATCGGTTTAAATTCCGATCTGAAAGAAAAGAAAAAAGAATATTTAGTCTGTCTTTTTTTAAATGCGAGAAATGCTTTGATAAAAAAAGAGATAATATCGATCGGTACTCTTGATAAGAACTTAATACATCCGCGGGAAATTTTTGGACCAGCCGTTGAATTAAGATCGGCCAGCATTATTTTGTTGCATAATCACCCTTCAGGCGACCCCGAGCCGAGCGAACAAGATAAAGAAATTTTTAATAAAATTATTGAAGCGGGCAAAATCATGGGCGTGAATGTTCTTGATTTTATTATTATCGGGAACGAAAATAATTACAGTTTTTTTGAAAAATTGCAAAGCGGAGATAAACAAAATTTTTACATTTTTGACGGAGTGCAGTTCTCGCTTCTTGATTTACTGGTAGATAAAAAAACAGAATATGCCGGCCAAGAGAATGGGCGCAAACTAAAAATTTTAGATTTATTCGCCGGTATAGGCGGGATAAAAATCGGTTTTGAAAACGCCGGATTTGAATGTGTTTTTTCAAATGACTTTGATGAAGACTGTAAAATAACTTATGATTTCAACTTCTCCGGCAATCAAAAATCTTTAGTTCTTGGCGACATATCAAAAATTTCATCAAGCATAATTCCCGATTTTGACATTTTGACGGGAGGTTTTCCCTGCCAGCCTTTTTCGATTGCAGGATACAGAAAAGGATTTGATGATGGAGGCAGAGGTAATTTATTTTTTGAAATAGTCAGGATTTTAAAAGATAAAAAACCAAGGGCTTTTTTGCTTGAAAATGTAAAAAATCTCAAAACGCACGACAATGGAAATACAATGAAAATTATTTATAGTGAATTGCAAAAACTCGGTTATCATGTAATTGATAAAGTGTTAAATACCATGGAATACGGAAACATACCGCAGAACAGAGAACGTATTTATATAGTCGGTTTTTTAGATAAAAATGCATTCAATAATTTTTCTTTTCCTGATAAAATTCCGCTCACAAAAACAATTCTTGATTGTTTAGAAAAACAAGATGCCGATGATAAATATTATTATAATGATAAGCCTCTTTACGATAAATTAAAGCGAAACATAACTAAAAGAGACACCGTTTATCAGTGGAGAAGAAAATATGTAAGAGAAAATAAGACCGGAGTTTGTCCGACATTAACAGCAAATATGGGAATGGGTGGCCATAATGTTCCTTTGGTTTTAAATGGAAAAGGAATAAGAAAATTAACGCCCAGAGAATGCGCCAATTTTCAAGGATTCCCTAAAAATTTTAAATTGCCGAATATCGCAGACTCAAGTCTTTATAAACAATTCGGCAATTCCGTTTCCGTCCCGGTGATTGAACGGATTGCAATAAATATTAAAAAGGCTTTAACTTAAAAATATGATTTTCTTTCCAAACCAACCGAAACAACAACAGATCGAATATAAAAAATTTTTGAAAATAGCGGGATGCCTTTCTAATTTATTTTCAGACTCGCCCATTCCTTATTTGTATTACAGAATAGCGGAAAAAATTTTTTGCAAATCATTCCAAGCCGAAGACTTATCAAGAAGCGATGTTTCAGCTGATGCCAAAAAAGACAAACTTGGTATCGGCTTAAAAACTTTTTTAGTCGGAAATTCTAAAACTTATCAAAAAGTAGCTGAATTTAACAGTGACAGGGCTTTATATGAAAACTTAAACGCGGAAAAGCTTGTTTTAAAAATCGCGGAATTGAGAAATGCCAGAATAAATTTTACGGAAAAAGCACACGGATTGGAAAATTCTATTTATCATTGCGTATTGAGGGATAAAGGAAAATTTTTGATTTTTGAGGAGCCGATGAATAAAATAGAAATCGGTAGCATTAAAAATATCAAGAAAAATACAGGGTCAATATTTTTTCAAGACGGCAAAAATGATTACTCATTTTTAGTTTCAAAAAGCACACTGACAAAAAGATTCGTTACGGAAAATATTTTACATAAATTTGAAGTTGAAATTTTAGAAGATCCGCTTGCTGAACTTGAAAAATTGTTGAATATCAAGGGACTTGAATTTGAGAGCAAGACTAAAATCAAACAAACTGTATTTCTGCCTCTTTATGGAAGGAATCAAACAGTTTTTGAAAAAAGCGGACTCAATCAATGGAACGCCGGCGGTCGGCCGAGAGATATTAACGAAGTATATATCCCGATTCCTGCGGAGATTCACAAAAATTTTCCTAATTTTTTCCCCGCCCGCGATATCCCTTTTTTCTTAAAATTTCCGGACGGAGAAAATGTAGAGTCAAAAATTTGCCAAGATGGCGGTAAGGCATTGATGACCAAATCCAATAAAAAATTAGGGAAGTTAATTTTAAGAGATGGCTTGAATTTGAAAGAAGGAGAATTAGTTACCTATGAAAAACTGCAAACAATAGGAATTGATTCGGTGAGAATAGATAAAATTTCAGACGATCAATTTGAAATTAATTTTTCCGCAACCGGAAGCTATAATGATTTTAAAGAAAATTTAAATTTATAGGATATGGATGTTTTTTCAAAGCAAAAAAGAAGCGAAATAATGTCCAAAATCAGAAGCAAAGACACGAAAATTGAAATTTTATTCAGAAAAGCCCTTTGGAAAAAGGGCTTTAGATACATAAAAAATAGTAACAAATATTTTGGGAAGCCGGATATTATTTTGCCAAAATATAAAACAGTAATTTTTATAGATTCATGTTTCTGGCATAATTGCCCAAAACACGGCTACTTGCCGAAAAGCAATTTAAGGTATTGGCGGAAAAAAATTGAACACAATAAAGAAAGAGACAAAGAAGTTAGGAAACATTATAAAAAAATCAGTTGGAAAATTTTTAGGATTTGGGAACATGAATTCAACAAAAAAGATGTCAAAATCATAATTGATAAATTAAAATCGCAATTGCATTAAGGAGTTTTTGATTTTGGGCATTCACCCCTGCCCCTCTGCCCAAAATCAAAAACAAAAAAACTTATTTATTATTTAGAATCAAAGCAAATTCAAAAAAAGAAAAAAGAAAGAATTTTACATCACATAACAAAGCATATGAGGTTCAGAAATTTTTCATTTATAAGAATATTATTGAGTAAAAAATTTCTTCACCCAAATTTTTGTTTCTCTTTTATTGATTAAAATAATATTGAAGAGAAACAAAAACTTCTCATATGCTTAACGTTATCGGAAATAATTAAAAGTTTTTTATCCGCTTCGCGGATAATTATTTGGGGCTATTTTTTATTTTTTTTATCCCGAAAACCCTTGACAAAATGGGGGGTAGTGATAAAATACCATATTAGCTCTTTAACATTCAACCCCAAGTCCTATTTCTTTTATTGTTCTTTTGAGTCAATTAAGTTAAATGAAAATCCATGGTGGATTTTCAGCTCAAAGAGTAATTAAAGATAATAGGCAAGAAAGGAGAAAAGCGCGATGAACCAGCAGAACAAAGCCGTAGTAGTGGCGAAGTTCAGCGTTCTGAAGGGCTCCACGCCCAAGCTTACGCCTATGCGTATGGCGACGCTGAAATGCGCCGGTCAGTGCACTTGTCGCTGTTGCAAGTGAGTACATGAACCGAGTTAGAGGGATGAATGAATATTTATCCCTCTAACTCCAACTTTACAGGAGGAAACGATGAACGAGTTAGTGAGCCTGAAATCGCCCATCTCCGTGAATTTTGAGGTAACTCCGGTTTGCGATTTGGCGTGTGAGTTTTGTTTCAACGCTGAAATGGAATGCAAAAAATTAAGCCATACTCCACTAAAGCGAGTTATGTCCATTCTGGACAAGCTTGCCGAAGCCGAGGTGTTTGAAGTCCGGCTATTTGGAGGCGAATTTTTTGTGTATCCATATTGGCTGGAAGTGCTAGAATATGCCGACAAGCTGGATTTCTTTTTATCGTTCGTGTCAAACGGCACCCATATAAACGCGGAAGTAGCTCAAGAATTAGTGGCTCATCGCGTTATCGGCGGCGCTATTTCACTGCACGGCACAAAAGAAATTCACGAGAGCATAACCCAAGTTGCCAGATCATTTAATGCGGCGGTAAACGGTATACGGGCTTGCGTGGAGAACGGGATCGGCATCTCCATTCTCTATACATTAACCAAAGGCAATCGTCTCTCGGTTTTTGATACTTGCCGGTGGCTGAAAGAAAATGGCGTAGAAATAGACGAGATCAATGTGGGGCGTTTAACTCCTTATGGTCGGGCTAAATCCGACTGGGAAGAGGTCAAGCTGTCCCTGCATGATTACTTGTCTGTTTTTCCTCAACTGGAAAGAATTCGAAATGATCTGGGCATTCTGGCTAGCTTTGGAGACGCTTTTCCGTTGTGCCTGCTCCCTGCCAAATATCATGATTATGTGATTGGTTGCTGGCAAGGAACCGGTTTCGGCCACATTGATCACCTAGGCAACGTGCGCTCATGCTCTATCGCTAAAGGAAGTTACGGCAATATTTTAGAGACACCTCTAACTAAAATATGGGTTGAGCGATTGGCACATTTTCGGTCTCTGAAATGGTTGCCAGCGAAATGTCAGGAATGTGATAACTTCTGCGGTGGCGGATGTTCTGCCTCATGCTATGATGGCGGAATGTATGCTCCTGACGAATTTATCCAGAAAAAGAGAGGAGGCCATCATGAACGACAAGTTTGTGCCTAAGATCAACTGCCGATTTAAAATCAGGCAAGACCTTAATGGTTTTCTCGGTTTCTTTCAGGGCAAAGGCGTTCTGACTTTCAATGAGGTTGGGGCATTTATTGTCGGGCAGATGACCGGAGAAAAAAGCCTGCGAGAAATTGAGCAGGCCGTTCAGGAATCCTTTATCACGGTTGCCGATCCTAAGGGTGAGGTTATCGGTATCGCTAAGCAACTGGAGGAAGCAGGATTTTTCTGACTACACAACGGCTAAGGTGAAAACTAAAAACTTTAGCCGTTTAATTTTTTGAAAATTTTAAGCTATAATATAAGCATGAGAATTCATTTTTTACATTCTAAAAATAAGGAAAAAGAAAAATTGCTAAATATTTATGATGAGTATCAATGGTTTATTGATAATGATTTTCCTATTGTTTTACCTAAATTTTACGCTGAAATTTATGAAAATTGTAAAAATAACAAAAAAATATTTGCTAAACAAATAGACATAGAATTAAATAAAATCTACGATAGAAATGATTATCAAATAAAAAGTAATATAGCAAAAAATAACTGGCGAAAAGTTGAAAAGAAATTTTTTGATATTTTAAGCAATTTTAATTTAAAAGTAAGAGATAAATATTTTTGTCATATTTCTTTATACGGACCAGAAGGGCAATTTAATTATCCCAATATCGTTAATTTAAGAGCGGCGAAAAGCAAAGATATTAAAAATGCCAACGAAACAATCGCTCACGAGATTATTCATTTGGCGATTTATAATAAAGCTAAAAAATTAAAATTAAATTATGAACAAATCGAGGGTTTGGTTGATTTATTTTTCATTAAAACAAAGTTAAAAGATATTTTCCCAAATTATAAGATACAAAATATTGGCGATAGTAATAAAAAATTGTTTTATAAGATAATAAAAATAAAAAATAGCCTCAAATAATGTTTTGCTTCGCAAAACAAAAACTTTTAATTACATCCGATAACAACGAGTATCCGGTTACGGCTCTTTCGAGAGCCTCCACCCAAATTCGCTTCCGCTTCGCTACAGCGAACTTCGGATACTCGGATACGTTATACAAAACTCCGCTTCCCGCCAAAGGCGGAGGCGCTCCGTTTTATATAATGTCCGTGCTTATCAGCACCGTTACACTTCGCAGAGCTTCGCATAACAGTGCTTATCTAAAATATCTCCCAAAAACAAGTTTTTGTGATATACTTCAGATTAAGCACGGACATTATATGAAATAGTTGACTTTTGGTGCTAACATAATAAAATTTAAAAGGTCGGTATATCAATTAAATTATTGGGGGTAAAAAATTATGATAAAGATTAATCAGAAAATTTCAGATCTTGAAATCGCCAATTTTGAATTGGAGGCATTTCAAAATGAGGAAATAAAGAAACTCAAACTTTCCAATTATAAAGGTCAATGGTTGGTCTTGATATTTTATCCAGCCGATTTTACTTTTATCTGTCCTACAGAATTAGAGGAAGCTGCTAATTATTATGAGGAATTCAAGAAATTAGGAGCAGAGATATTAAGCGTGAGCACGGATACAGTTTTTGTTCATAAGGCTTGGCATGATGATTCTCCCGCTATCAAAAAAATTAAATTTCCGATGGTAGCAGACCCAACTGGAAAATTATGTAGAGAATTTGGTACATATATTGAAGAAGAAGGAGTTTCTTTGCGTGGTAGTTTTATTATTGATAATGAATCTGTACTGAAGGCGTATGAAATACATGACAACAGTATCGGCAGAAGCGCAAAAGAACTTTTGCGCAAACTCCAGGCGGCCATATTCGTAAAAGAACACAAGGGAGAAGTTTGCCCAGCAGGCTGGAGACCTGGAGAGAAAACTCTTAAACCCGGATTGAATTTAATAGGCAAGATATAGTGTATAGAGATCCTAAAATCTTAGAGCACCCTTCGTCAACGACTCTGCGGGAACCTTCGGTTTCCTTGCCTCGCTTACGCTTGATCATATAACAGCGACTATACGGAAAGCTAGTTGCACTTAGCTTTCCCAAGTTGGTTTCGCCAACTTCGCATAGTCGCATACATTATACACAATTTAAAAAATATTTTTCTAACGGATAATAAGGAATGATAGGCTTTCAAAGGGGAATAAATTTGATTTTTTCTTTATTTAATGAGGGGGAAAATAATGTGTTTTCTTCCAATATCACTTCAGAAAACGATTTATTTATAAACTTTATGTGCTAACCTTAAATTATGGCTGAAACTTTAATTAAAATTTTTATACAAATCTCCAAGGCGGATACTGAAATTGCAGGAGGAAAGGGTGCTTCTCTTGGCGAGATGACTCAGGCAGGCATTCCTGTTCCTCGGGGTTTTGTTGTTCTTTCTGGTGCTTTTGACGGATTTATAGAAGAAACAGGTTTGAGTACTGAAATAAAGGCTGTTTTGGATAAAGTTAATATTGAGGAGGGCTATACTGTTGAAAATGCTTCTGAAAAAATTCAAGCGATGATTCTTTCCAAGAAAATGCCTGAAAATATTAAAAAAGAAATATTGAGTTATTTTGAAAAACTTGGTTCTAAATTTGTTGCAGTGCGCTCTTCTGCAACTTCAGAGGATTCTGCTTCTGCTGCTTGGGCAGGACAATTAGAGAGTTATCTTAATACAACAGAAGAAACGCTTTTAGACAATGTAAAAAAATGTTGGGCTTCTTTATTTACTCCGAGAGCTATTTTTTATAGATTTGAAAAGAAATTAAACAAAGATAAAATTTCCGTGGCGGTTGTTGTGCAAAAAATGGTTGATAGTGAAGAATCGGGCATTGCTTTTTCCGTTCATCCTATTACACAAGATAAAAATCAGATAATTATTGAAGCAGGTTTTGGATTGGGCGAAGCGATTGCTTCGGGTTCCATAACTCCGGATAGTTATACCATTGATAAACAAGAATTTAAGATTTTAGATATAAATGTAAATGAGCAGACAAACGCATTATACAAAAAATCTAAAGGCGGGAATGAGTGGAAAGAATTAGGCGAAAAAGGCAAAGGGCAAGTTTTAACAGAGAAAGAAATTATTGAATTATCTAAACTTATTGTAAAAATTGAAAATCATTATGGTTTTCCTTGCGATATAGAATGGGCAAAAGAAAAAAACAAGTTTTATATTGTTCAGAGCAGACCAATAACAATGCTAAATTTGAAATATAAAAAATATAAAAGTAAAAATACTAAGTATATCAAAGAATTTGCGAGAAATTACTCCTTGTTTCAGGTTTTTATATTCACTGAATTTAATAAGCGACCAACTCCAGAATTTAATGTGGTACTTGATAATGGACATCCCCTATTCGTACACGACGGTGGACCCCTGGGTAGAATTTACTTTCCTGCAGGGGAAGTGAAAAAAATCTTTGGTCAGTTTGGAAAAGTAGCTTCTAACGCCGATTATTTTAATGGTGCCTTATCTAAATTTTTTAGTGTCGTTGATGAAATAAAGCCATATTTTGAAAAAAGAAGTCGGTTAAAAACCTTAAAGAATTAAAGTATCTTTACGAATTGGCTATGGACTTTGATTATGGAGAGAATATAATTTGGGTTGCACCGCTTGTAGAAAGTTTGCCCGAAAAAACAAAAGCAAAAGCTTTATCAGCGAGAGAGCAAACACAAAATCTAACCTCTTTGCGGGATGAATTATTTGATTACAATTTGGGTAAATTATTTCCGAAGCTTGGCGAATTAACGCATTTTGTATTACCTAAAAGTGTATTTGAAGGTAAACTCTTCGATGAGCTTTCAAAAGAAGCAATTGAATATCAAAAAGGTTATATTTATTTTAATGGGAAGATTTACGCAGGGCAACAAGATGAAATTATTAAAAAATTAAACATCGAATTAGAGAATGACATTCCAACGGGAAAAAAGGGCTTCATAAAGGGTCAATCGGCCTCGCCTGGAGTAGCAAGAGGACAAGTAAAAATAATTCTAACAAATAAAGATATGTACAAAATGTCGGCTGGCAATATTTTGGTTAGCCCCATGACAAGACCTGATTTTGTTCCGGCTATGAAAAAGGCGGCTGCATTTATCACAGATGAAGGCGGAATAACCTGCCATGCCGTAATAGTTGCTCGTGAAATGAAAAAACCGTGTATTATTGGAACAAAAATTGCAACACAATTATTGAAAGATGGAATGGAGGTAGAAGTGGACGCAAATAAAGGTATTGTCAAAATTATCAAGAATCAATGAGGAGTTTTGAAAAATAAAATTCACCCCTAACCCCTCTTTCATTTTTCAAAACGGAAAAAATCAAATTTATAATTAATGATGAAAGCCTATCATGAAGAATAAGAACGAAAAATATTTTTTGGACCCACTCCGCTACGCTTCGCACCACGCTGCGCTCTCCTCCTTTCAATCGTCGGGGCGTATAACAAGGGATATACGGTTCAGCCCTCAGCTTGGGCTTCACCCAAATTTTTCTTCCACTTCGTTCCAGAAAAACTTCGTATATCCCTGACGTTATGTGAAATACATGTTTTCCTTTTTGGGCTATCGCCCAGCTCTAAAAAAGAATTTGAATTTTGTTTTTTATTTATTAGAAAGGGGTATAAGGTATTTTCTTCCGCTTCGCTCCAGAAAACGATTTATTTTATTTTATAAAATATTAAATATGAAAATTGCTTACATTTATAACAACAAAAAAATCGGCACTGGTGCAGATTATATTAATGATCTTATTGTTTCTAAACTAAAACAAAATAATATTACTGTAAAAAATTTTTATCCTCATTTTTTATTAACAGATACCCCTATACATTTTAAAGGAATTAATAATATTCTATTTTTTTATTCATTATTAGAAAAACGTGATGAAATATTAAAATGCGATATTATTCAGGGTACAACATATACGCCAATTGCTTTTATGCGTTTTTCAAAGCCAGTCGTATCGCACTTTGGCTCAACTACCATTGGATTCTTGAAAGCGGTGCACAAAACTAATCACATAGAAAAAGAATGTGCAGATATTTTTTATGCACTCAAGCGGGCAGGGGTAATTTCTGAAGTTAATATAAAAACCCGTCGTCCACAAAATGATATCGTAACAATTGAGCATTATGCTGCCGAAAAAGCAGATTTTATTATCGCCACATCCGAAATTGTAAAAAAGAATCTTATTGAAAATGGGATTGAACCAAATAAAATTCAAATTATTCATAATGCGATTGAAGATTATTGGTTTAATACTAAAAACCCAATTTTTTCATTAAATCCAGCAATTATATTTTTAGGTAGAATTGGTGAAGATCCATTTACATTAAAGCTCAAAGGGGTAGATCGCTTAATTTATTTATATCAAAACTTTCCTAATGTAGAAAAAATATCTATTGTCATGTCTCGCAATAAAAAATTGATTTCATGGATGAAAAACAATATTACGAATCATCAAGTAGAAT
>Ga0210057_1009727_pt1 | contig 11055 bp, 9 predicted proteins | sample CryGeyCG2114_010_2_FD_183968 | JGI IMG/M metagenome (GOLD analysis project Ga0210057, IMG submission 183968) | Groundwater microbial communities from aquifer - Crystal Geyser CG10_big_fil_rev_8/21/14_0.10 (SPAdes) (version 2) | ecosystem: Environmental > Aquatic > Deep subsurface > Groundwater ...
ATCAACAAAAAGGCTATATTTAACTTCAATTAAAACTTTATGTGCAAGATTATCATAAATTTGCTGAAATAACCTATCAGGCATATTTAATTAAAGATAATTAAGTTTATATTTGTTTCTTTAAAAGAAAAACTCTTATAAACTTAAATTTTCAAAATAATTCTATGAAATGTTTAGGTATAGAAAGTACGGCACACACATTTGGAATCTCAATCATAGAAGATAAAAAAGAAATAGCTACAGCTTCACATACATTTACTACAAAAGAGGGTGGCATGATTCCAATGGAAGTGCAAAAACACCATTTAGAATTTAAAGATAAACTATTAAAACAAGTTTTAGAGGAATCTAAATTAGATTTTGAAGATTTAGACTTAATTTCATTCTCAAAAGGTCCAGGATTACCGCCATCATTAGTAGTTGGCAAAGATTTTGCAGTTAAATTAGCTAAAGAAAATAATGTTCCTTTAATTGGAGTTAATCACATTTGTGCCCATTTAGAAATTGGAAGGATGGTAACAAAAACCAAGGATCCTGTATTTGTGTTTGTATCTGGAGCAAATACTCAGATAATCGCTCATGAAGGAAATAGATACAGAGTGTTTGGTGAAGCATTAAGCATAGCCTTAGGTAATGCTTTAGACAAATTTGGAAGGATTATAGGATTAGGGTTTCCAGCAGGTCCTAAAATTGAAGAACTAGCTAAGAACGGACAATTATTAGAATTACCTTATGTCGTAAAAGGTATGGACGTAGATTTCTCAGGGATAATTACAAAAGCTGAACAATTATTCAAAAAAGGTGCAAAAAAAGAAGATTTATGTTTTTCATTGCAAGAAACTTGTTTTGCAATGCTTACTGAAGTTACAGAAAGAGCATTGGCACATTGCGATAAAAAAGAATGTATTCTGATTGGAGGAGTAGCAGCTAATCAAAGATTTTGTAAAATGTTGAATAATATGTGTGAAGATAGAAATGCTAAATTTTATCCAGTGCCATTAAAATATTGTGGCGATAATCCAATAATGATTGCATGGCAAGGAATTTTAGAACATAAAGCTACAAAAAGATTAGAAGATTTAAAAAAAGTAGATATTAATCCTGTTTGGCGTATTGATGAAGTTGAAGCTACTTGGTATTAATCAAGCCTTCAATAAACCAAAGTATTTGTTCTGCACCATCACCTTTAAACTTAAAAGCACTAACTTTCTTCTTTAATTCTGGCAGTCTTTCAATAAACTCATCAACTTGCTTTTTCAAAGCTTCAGGATGCATATTATCTCCAATCATCGCTATATCTTTCAAAGAGAATGCATTTAATTGTTGTTCAATATGTTGTTTTATTGGAAACACTAATAATGGTTTGTTATAAATAACAGCTTCAGATAAAGTTTTTTGGCCACCCAAAGTTATTACTCCTTTTGAAACTTTAAGATATTTCAAAAAATCTTTTGAAAACTTGAAATGTTTTACATTTCTTGTTTCTTTCAAATTTAATTTTGAACCAAAAAAAATAAAATATTCATTAAATCCATGTGCCACCTTAATTAAATTTTTAGCCAAAGAAACACCAAAATTAGAACCACCAAGCATTACTAAAATCGGTTTTCTATTTAAATTTAATTCTTGCATTAACTTTTCTTCATTAGGCAATTGTTTTGGCCACGTTCTGACTATTGGATCCACATAATGATACATTAAACTCTTTTTCTTAGGTTTTAAGAAAGTAGGGATTATAACAAAATCTGCTTGATCATAAATCTTTTGAAAATAAGTTGCTTGTAGCTTCATAATAGGATTTAATTTATGCACTTTCTTGAATTTTTCATATAAGTTAGGATCTAATCCAAAAATAACTACACATTTCTTTTTAACAAATTTAGCAATTGCAATCCCAGTAGGTTCAAAGTCAGAAACAATAATGTCTGGCTTAAATTTCTTAACTCTTCTCCTTAATTTTAATGCTGTAAAAAACCATACAAAAGGCAATAAATAATTTCTAAATATAAAAGGCAAGACATAAAATTTCATTCTATCTCCTGGAATTTTATAACCAGAAATCTTTATAGTAGGATATTTATTTTTAAAATAATCATAAGAAGCACCATAACCTGCAATCAACACTTTCATGTCAGGATGTTTTGATTTAAATTTATCAATAATAGCATCTATTCTAGTTGAATCTCCTAATCCTATTCCTGTAACAATAAATAATATTCTCATCTTACTTTGTAAAATTTCTCAGCTAATTTACAACCATGTTTTTTACCATATTGTCTTGACCTAAAATAAACAGGTAACCATAACATATACATGTATTGCCATTGGCTTGTAAAGTATTTCATATACTTTAACTTTTTCTTATAAAAATTTGTTATATCTTCAAAAAGCATAGGTTTGTTCCCTTGCAATATATTCCAAACTTCGAACTCATAAACAGGATATTTTTTCCTAAAACAATCTACTGTATGCAATACTGCCTTATTTACAGCTTGATGGTCAGGATGGGGGTCAATAGCAGAAGGGATATAGATTTTTATTGGTTTATACTCTTTTATTAAATCTTTAATCATTTGCATAGCATTAGAAGTATGAACATCTGCTTTAACTTTAGTATCTCTTAATCCGAAAAAAACTGTTTTATCAATACCAATAAATTTGCTTGCTTTTTCAGTCTCTTCTATCCTTTTACTAATCATAACAGCTTCTTGAAAATGCGGATGGCTACTTTCACCATAAGAAAATACAGCTTTAATTATCTTAAAGCCTTCATTAGCATATTTTGCAATAGTCCCACCCATTCCAACGGCTTCATCATCCGCTACGAATGGGCACAAAAGATTAGAATTGTGCCCGGTTTAATGATCATCACCTCCTATTGCTCTTAAAAGAGCTTTTCTTTCAAAGATAGTTGATTTTGGGTTAAGATATTTATATTTTTTCCAGACTAAATATCTTGTTTTTATTCTTTGATTTGAAAATCCTATTAAACGTAACCATCTCTTTAAATTAATTGGGCCATCTAAGTTTATAAAATTTGTTATGTGAATAAAACCACGTTTATCTTCCCTTTTATAATTATATTTTACATTTAATGTGAAACCCATCTTACGTAAACTTATTTCTAAATCTTTAACTAAAGGCTCAGAAGAAAATTGTGCACAAATCCTTGGATAATAATGCTTTCCTTCTTTTTTTCTTTTAGTAAATATTAATGTGAAATCTGTATCTGCGATACCACGAATACATCTTCTTAGAAAAAATTTGTTAGATTTTATAGCTCCTGGTATCTTAATATGAGTTTTAGGTGAATATATGTCTAAAGAATGTAAAAATATTCTAAAAGGTTCTAATTGAAATTGTAATACAAATGCACCGTTTTTACTTAAATAAGGTTTAGTTTTTATCTTCAAACATTTAAATATTAAATCAGGCAAATAATCTTCCATATAAAATTTATCTTCAATTTTATTTCCAGAAATTTGTATCCTATAACCAGATTTAACTTTATTTATGCAGCCATCTCCGATTATTACTCCTATAAGCTCTGCCATATCTTCATCTAAGAAAATCTCTTTTGCTAACTTATATTTATAAGATTTTTTACAATCTAATGAATGAAATTTGCCACGTCCTTCCAAATTCCTACTTTTAGAAATAAAAAATTCTTTACCACAATTTAAACAAATCTTTTTAATAGGATTCTTATTCCAAGGAACATGGCCTTTTTTAAAATAGCTTTTATTTGCTCTTTTCATAAAAACTTAAAGAAATTATAATTTATAAAATTAAGATATATAATTTATATAATTACTTATGCGCAAACCAAAAAACCATCTTAGTTTTGCCTTTTTTATCCAATCTACAGAAACCAAAACGTTCAAACTGAATCATATCATTTTCTTTCAAATGAATAATACCTTTTTCAGCCAAACCTTTTTTTAAAGTACCATCAGGCATTAGAATTTCAACTTTAATGTTATCATATTTTACAGGTAACCAATGCATCATCTTGGCTTTTAATTTAGAATCATAAGCTTCAGAAACAAATTCTTTTTTCTCAAAATTAAATAGATGTATAAACCTAATTACACCTGAAAAGCTTTCTTTACCAGGAACATAAAATTCATCAATAGTTTCAAACACTCTACCACCTTTCTGCATATCAGGATGTAAATTTAATTCGACTTTCATTTTAGGAGCATTCTTTATTTTGATTTTTTTAGGATCTTCAACAAAAAAATATCTTCTCGCAACAGGATCAATCAATTTTCTGTTTTCAGCATAAAGATTTTCAACAGGCACCATAATTTCATTTTGATTAACACCAAAACTTAATGAAAAGTTTCTAATGGCTTCAGGCAATATCCCTCTTCTTTTCAAAGATTGTAGGCTCCAAGTTCTAGGGTCATCCCAACCAAAATAAATTCCTTCCATAACTTCTTTCTTAGATTTTGATTTAGAAATCTTAACACCTTCTAACTGTACTAAAGCAGTATGAATTAATTCAGGATGTTTCCAACCAAAAATATCCCAAATATATTTTTCCATATCACTTTCCATCATTAAATCCTTACCTCTCAAAATATGTGTAGCTCCAAGTAAATAATCATCAATAGCCCATGAAAATTCTAATAAAGGCCAAACTCTATATTTCTTTCCAACGCGAGGATGTTCTCTTTCACAAATTCTAAACAAAACCCTATCTCTAAAAGCAGGATTAGGATGTTCCATGCTTGTCTTGATTCTTAATGCAGCCTCACCTTCTTTAAATTCATCAAACATCTTTTTCCATAAGTCTAAAGTCTTTTCAACAGAAGCAGTTCTACAATCACAAATGTTCCCTTTAGCCCTATTATTTCTTAAAGTTTCAGAATCGCAAAAACAAACATAAGCTTTCTCTTTTTTAATTAATTCTTCAGCAAATTCATAATAAGTTTCCAAACGATCAGATTTGTAAATAATAGTATCATCAATTTCTACATCTAACCATTTCAAACTTTCTGGAATTAAATGATAAGCTTCCTCACTTATATTTTTTTCATTAGAACCAATAGTATCATCCATAACTAAGATTAATTTACCACCATATTTCTTAACATAATAATCATTAGTAACATATGTTTTAGTATTTCCAATATGTAAGGGTCCACTTGGATATGGGGCTAATCTCATAATTACTTGACCTTTAACATTTTTAAGTTCAGGCAATTCTCTTTCTTTAACTTCTTTTTTCTCTAACAATTCAGGAGCAATTTTTTTTAACTTAGCTAATTGATCTTCAACAGGCATAGCATTAACTTCTTTAATAACTTGAGAAACTTCCTTAGCAACATCTTTCATCTTAGATTTTAATTTAGGATTATCAGAAAGAAGTTTACCTATAATAGCTCCAGGATTAGCTTTACCCTTATATTTTACTGCATTTTGTAAAGCAAATTTTAATATATCCATTTTACTCAACTACTAATTTCACTGGGAAATATTTACTAATAATCTCCTGTATCCTTTTAAGGTTTGTCTTCTCTCTTCCAAAAATCTTACCTTTTTCAGCAGTATTATTAGCTTTTATTACGATTTTATCATCATCTTGCTTAATTTCAGCTGGTTTTACAGGGAATAATAAATTTAAAGTAAATTTGCAAGGGTCAGGATTAAATTGAATAATTTTTATAGGTTTTTTCATAATTCTAATCAATTTAGGGATATTAGCTCCACCCTTACCAACAGCTTTACCAATATCGCCTTGCATAACTACAAAAATCAAAGTAGAATCTACAGAAAAGCAATCTTTAACAGCTGCCCTAGTTATCTTTTCAAATATATTTATCAGACCTATAGTCTGCATATCATAACTTACCATCTTTCTTTATTAATAACTTAACACAGAAACATTAAAAGGTTTTTTACAAAGCAAACCAATTTCTTTATCTGGCACATCTAATTTAATTATTTTTGCTCCAGAAATTTTTGCATAATGCTCTATTTGTTCTTTAACTTCTGGTTTACAATTTGATGCAAGAAAAACTATTGTTGCTTTCCCAAGTTTCAGATTCTTGATTGTTCTTTCAGTTCCAATTGTTAATTTTTTTTCCTTAATTGCTTTTTTTAATTCATCACTCATTTTTTATTGCCTCCTGATTTTTTCATGCTTGTTACTAAGCTTGGCAATCCAGTCCCTAAAGGTACTGGCTGATTAATTAAAATATTTTCAACAACTGAATTCAAGTAATCTGTTTCTCCAGATAAACTTGCATTAATTATGTGAACTATAGGTGTTTCAAAAGAAGCTCTTGCTAAAACACTTTCTTTCTCTCCAGTAATTCCACTTCTTGTAACTCCTTTTATTCCGCCTGTAGTAGTCATCAAATCAGAGATAAACATAATATGCCTATCATCAATTTGTAAACCTTGGTCATTAAGAACTTTTGAGGATTCATTAATTATTGTTTGTCTTGCGGCTTCAATTCCAAATACTCTAGCCATTTCAAAAACATCATTTGAAATGGTTGTTGTAGGGTCAACTGCATCAATTTCTAATACTTTTTTTAAACTACTACCTGCCGCCATTAAAATTAATTCATCTTTTCTTTTAACAGGCAATACTTGACTTATTCCTTCAATTCCTTTAACATGTGCTAATTTTACTTTTTCTTTAATAGCATAAACTGCAGGCAAAGTAATTTCTTTTACTTTTGGTTTAATAATTAATAAACCATCTTTTTCAGAAACTTCAATATTTTTCATAGAAACTTGTACAGCTTTCAAAACTTCTTCTTCTTTAATCTGTAATGCATTCAATCTTGATTTATTTAATTTAACTTCAATATACATATGTAAGATGTTTACTGAAATTTCAGAAAGAATATCAGATAATTTAATTTCTTTAATTAATGCAATTAATCTCTCTAATTCTCTATCATCTTTTGGTTGAGATTTTAAATGTATCTCCATCATAGGAGTTTTAATTTCTTTTCTGGCATCAAAAATTTCAATTAACCTTGGCAAACCTAATGTAACATTAGCTTCTGCAACTCCTGCTAAGTGGAATGTTCTTAAAGTCATCTGTGTACTTGGTTCACCGAATGATTCAGCCGTAATAACCCCAATAGCTTCACCAGGATGAATCTTTGAAGTCATGTATCTTTCTAAAATTTTATCTAAAACTTCTTTTTGTTGTTTTTTATTCAACTTAAAATCAGTAGCATGCTTCTTAAATTCATTCATTAATGGTTCTGGGATATTATCCTTAAATTCCTTTACTAAACCTTCATCAATCATTTTTTCCAACTACCTCACTAACAATTTTTCTAACATCAATTGTACCACCATCACTTTTAGTTACGTCTAAACAATCATCTCCATAACTAAATTGAATAATTGATTGATTTGCATCCCTTACAGTAAAATCATATTCAATCTTTAAGTCCTGCATTGCATTAGCTAATCTCCTATATAAATAACCAGATTTAGGAGTTCTTAAAGCAGTATCCATTAAAGAATCTCTTCCAGTCATTGCGTGGAAAAAGAACTCAATCGGATTCAAACCTTTTTTATAACTATGTTTTACAAATCCTCTAGCTTCAGGTGAAAAATCATTTTGTTTAAACAAAGATAAGGTTCTACCTTTGTAACCTTTATCAATTCTTTTACCTCTCAAGGCTTGCTGCCCTACTAAAGCTGCAGTCTGAGCTAAGTTTAATAAGTTACCTTTAGCACCGCACTGAGCCATAACTAAAGTACTATTACTAGGACTTGAAGTTTTTCCAATAAGATTACCCATCTCATTTCTTGCTTCATTCAATCTTTGCAAAATCATTAACTCTAAACTATCTTCTAAAGATTTTGTTGAGAAAGGTTTAAGTTTACCTGCATGAAATTCTGCAATAAATTTATCTACATCAGCTAAAGCTAATTCTAAGATAGCTTTAACTTTAACTTGAACTTCTTCAGGCATATCTGCATCAGAAGTTTTAACAGTAAATCCTCTCTTAGCTAATGCTGCAATACCCAACCTAAATATTTTACCAAAAATATCTACAGTTGTTATTTCGTCATAAATTCTATGAATATCTCTTAATAATGTCCCGTTACCTTCACCTATTGTATTAGTATCAATAACACCACATACCATTTGACCATCTTTTATATGTACAAATGATTCTGTTTCACATTTTTTACCCAGGCAAACTTTATGTTTTTTACAAGTTTTACATAAACCTACAAAATTGAAATCTTTAGGTAATACTGCACTAAAGATTTCTTTACCGGTTACACTTGATTTAAACTTTTTCAATCTTTCAGTATCTGTAACACCAACACTTAACAATAATTGAATTGCTTCATCTTTTGGCATAACCATATCTTTAGTTAAAAGATAATTCCCTGTAACAGCATCTTCAATTGTTCCAATAACATTCAATCCATTTTTAGGACTCATAACTTGAGTTTGAACTTCCATTAAAATTTCTGCTTCAGCAATAGCTTCTTGAGTTTGTGGAACATGTAAGTTCATTTCATCACCATCAAAATCAGCATTATAAGGATTACATACTGCAGGATTTAACCTAAAAGATTTACCCGGTAATACCCTCATCTTATGACACATAATTGACATTCTGTGTAAAGAAGGTTGCCTATTAAATAATGCAATATCTCCATCAACAATATGTCTTTCAACAATTTGTCCAGGAGTTAATTCATTCATTAATTGTTCTTGTGTTTCTGCTGAAATCTTTTTCTTCTTACCATCTTCACTAATAACATAATTTGCTCCTGGATATTTCTTTGGACCATTTTTAATAAAATTCTTTAACCAATCAAGGTTCCATTCAGTAACATACTCTGGCAATGTAATTTCCATAACTACTTGTATTGGAACTCCTACTTCGTTAAGTCCTATTTTTGGATCTGGAGAAATAACTGTTCTAGCTGCAAAATTAACTCTTTTACCTGCTAAGTTATGTCTAAATCTTCCTTCTTTACTCTTAATTCTTTCACTCAGTGTTCTCAAAGGTTGTCCACTCCTATGTCTTGCTGGTGGAATTTGTGGAACAGAGTTATCAAAATAAGTAGTAACGTGATATTGTAATAAATCCCAAAGATCTTCAACAATAATTTCTGGAGCACCTGCATTAATATTTTCAAACAAACGTTGATTAATTCTTACAATGTCTCCAAGCTTGTGTGTTAAATCATCTTCTGCTCTTTCACCAGATTCCAAAGTAATACTTGGTCTCATGGTTACCGGAGGGATAGGTAATACTGTTAATATCATCCATTCAGGTCTTGCATGTTCTGCTCTTAAACCTAATAATAATACATCTTCATCAGGGATTTTTTCTAATCTTGCCCTAACTTCAATTGGATTTAATCTTTTATTATCTTCCATAAAAGTTGTTGGCTTTTCCAATTTAATAGACAATTGTTTAGTTTTACAATGAGGACATTTTTTAGTATTTCTTGCAGATAATCTTGCCAACTTGGCAATTCTTCTAAAAGTAGTTGTATCATTTCTTGCTAAAGCTCTTTCCATTTTAGTTTTATACTTTAACATATCTTCTGCAGGAATCATTAAACGCCCACAATCATTACAGGTAGATTGTAAAAAAGTCATAATAGTTTTAACATAATGAATATGTACTACAGGTCTTGCAAATTCAATGTAACCAAAATGTCCTAAACATTCTTTTAATTTTCCCGAACAAGTTTTACATCTTAAACCAGGATCAATAACTCCTAATCTAATATCCATTAAACCACCATCTACTGGATAACCTTCCCTATCATAAAGTTCTGGAGTAACTACTTTAGCAGCAGCCATCTTCTTGATTCCTTTAGGTGAAAGTAAACTAAATATTATCTTGTCAACTTTTTTGTATGCATGTCTTACCATTTTTTAACCTCAATACTTACTCTTTAAATGTAATTGCGGATAGATACCTAATGCTTTTAATTCATCCAATAATAATTTGAAAGCATAACTTAATTCAACTGCTGTTATTTCAACATTTGCACCACATTTAGTACAAAATGATTTATTACGCATTGTATCATGTACTGCCAACATACCACATTCTTCACAAATATAAATTGTAGTTCTATCTGAATCGAATCTTTCTTTTAATAATAGAGAGGCACCATGGGCCACAAAACAATCCTTCTCCATTTCTCCTAATCTTAATCCACCACCTTTACTTCTACCTTCAATTGGTTGCCTTGTTAACAACTGGATTCTACCAGATGCTCTTGCATGTAATTTATTTGCAACCATATGTTTAAGTTTCATATAATACATATTTCCAATAAAAATATTAGCTTCTAATTCTTCACCAGTTATCCCATTATACATTCTTTCAGTTCCATTTTCTCTAAAACCCATTTCTAACAATAATTGCCTTAAACTTGATTCAGACTCAGCACCAAAAGTACTAGCTTCAATAGCTCTTCCTGCTAAAGCTCCAACTTTACCACCAATTATTTCAATTAAATGTGAAATTGTCATTCTAGATGGAATACTATGTGGAGAGAATATTAAATCTGGAACTACACCAGAAGCTGTAAATGGCATATCTGCATGAGGCACAATACAACCAATAACTCCTTTCTGACCATGTCTTGAAGCAAATTTATCTCCAATTTCTGGAATTCTTAAATCTCTTAACCTAACTTGAACTAATTTGTTACCTTCCCCATTTTCAGTTACAACAACAAAGTCAACAATGCCTTGTTCACCATGTCTAACTGTTAATGAACTTTCTCTTCTTAAATTAGCTGCTATACTAAATTCTTCTAATTCTCCTAAGAATCTTGGAGGAGAAGTTTTCCCAATAACTACATCATCAGCATGAACTTTAGCTTCAGGGTATATTACTCCATCATCTTCTAAAAATCTATATTCTTCTTCAGTTCTATAAGCTTTAACATCTTTATCAGGTAATCCAATTTCATCAACTAAACCACCTTGATATCTTAATTCTTCAACAACATAAGGCCTAAAATAAGTAGACCTAGCCATTCCTCTATCAATAGAACCCTTGTTAACAATTAAAGCGT
>Ga0210057_1009728_pt1 | contig 11055 bp, 6 predicted proteins | sample CryGeyCG2114_010_2_FD_183968 | JGI IMG/M metagenome (GOLD analysis project Ga0210057, IMG submission 183968) | Groundwater microbial communities from aquifer - Crystal Geyser CG10_big_fil_rev_8/21/14_0.10 (SPAdes) (version 2) | ecosystem: Environmental > Aquatic > Deep subsurface > Groundwater ...
TCATATATCGATACCTTACCGCACGGTTGTATACGGTGACAAACCCTTTAATTCCTCGATATTTTGATTGTATTTTCATCTTGTGCCCATTTGGTTAATGAGTGCAATATGTATGTGAACTTAGTCATGCAATACCTAAGTTACTACCCCTTTCCCCTTATAGAATTTAAAAATATAAGACTTAGAAATAGAAAATGATCGTTTTTTTCACCCATATCAAAACCTTTACTTCTAAGTAAAGCGTCGTCGAGAACAGTGACATTAAAAGGTGTACTCTTTAGTATAAGCTCACTTACCGGAACTTTTTTTATAAGAGACTTAAGCGAAGACGCTATGTCCTGCTCAGCAACCAAAAACACCTGCCTTGGCAGAAAATGTCGCTTGGAAAAATCCTGCAATATGGTTTTGAAGGAATTTTGCCACTTTCCGGCAGATTGGGAAGCTATACCTTTAAAGGTCCTTTCCAAGTGATGTTCATTAGCATCTGATTCTTCAGCAAGCATTAAAACCGCTACAACCGGATCAATTTTGCCACCAGTTTGCTTTTGAATATCCGTTATTAAGGTATTCCTACCTACAGAAAAAGAGGTTACGTTAATTACAGATCCACCTCGCACAAATACCTGCTCCGTACGATCCTTTCCCACAGTTATGAAGATATAGTCTACATCAGCGTTAAAAAGTAATCTCATATTGGTGTAGGACATAAAGAGAAAAGAATGCAGTTCTATATGTTCAACGTGCAGTATCGAGGTCATAATGTCCCGAATTTCAGACGCCATATCACGCGACATAATACTAACCATTGTTGCCATTTTTAACTCAGAAGCTTTCTTTTCGTACGGGTTTTCTGTCCGATATCCGTTTAACTCAGTGCTTATGATTTTTCTCTCTACAATTTCCACATCCTTTATATCTGGAGTGGACTTTAAAAAAGGCATATTTTTTTCACCAAAAGACAGTTCCTGGTTGTGTAAAAGCGAACGTAAAAAAGAAGATGTGACAGTGAAAGGTTTCGATTTCTTTTCTGTAATAATCTTAGTAGTAGAATTACACCAAGGATCAGATAAAATGCAGTACGCTTTTTTAGGTCTCTTTAATCTTCGCAAAGAAATATCGGATCCCGCTATCCCCCTGTCGATAAGTTCACGAGAGACATCGGATATAAGTCTGTATAAAAGTCTTGAATAATCTTTTTCGTTTGTCTTTTTGGAATTTGGTAAAGATTTTCTAACAGAAAAAATAGGTTCCGGATTTTTGGAAGAACTAAACCTTGCAATAGCACCGCTTACACTTTCACTTCCAATATAAAATACAAATACGTTCTCCCCATATTCCTTTTTGAAGGATTTAAAAAACATATACTCTATTATACCTTATGAGATGATGTAGGGTATAGGTTCCGTTCCAGCTAATAATAAATGATACCCAACTTCTACTGGATATCTAGTAATTAAGGTACCGTATTTCCATATGAAAATGGAAACAAAAAAGGAAGTTTTTGAAAGGTACCAAGAAGAATATTGGGCAGCGAGAGTTAAGAAAAATGGTAGGAAAATATTAACAGGTATCATTGATACGGTGGCAGATGTCACTGGTATGGGAAGAAAATCAATCATTCGAGCTTTTAAAGAGCGACAAATGAAGGATACGAGTATTCCTGAGACTAGAGGTCGTCCCTTGTACTACACTGCCGATGTAACTGTAGCTTTGAAAGAAATCTGGGAAGCTGGTAATGAAGTCTGTGGGGAGCTTTTACATCCAATGGTTTCTGAATATGTAAGCATCTTAAAACGAGACAAAATGTGGAACCATGGTGAAGAAGCGACAGGTAAACTCCTAGCCATGAGTGAAGGCACTATGAAAAACAGAGTAGGTGAGTTTTTGAAAGCCAGAAGAAAAGGTAAAGGTATGTCCTCAACCTCTCCTTCCTTGATCAAGAACATCATCCCAATATTTCATGGAGACTGGAGCGAGAAGTTACCAGGTGTGGGACAGATTGATACCGTGGTGCATTGCAGAGATACTCTCAAGGGAGATTATGTTTTTACCCTTAATTACACGGATGTTTCTACCCTCTGGTGTATTCTCCGAGCTCAGTGGAACAAAGGACAGGTAGCCACTCAAGAAAGTTTGGCATACATACGAGTGATGCTTATGTGGAAGATGTTGGAAGTGCATCCAGATACAGGTAGTGAATTCATCAATTGGCACCTTAAGGGTTGGTGTGATATGAATAATATTGCTATGACTAGAAGCAGACCCAATCACAAGAACGACAATGCTCACGTGGAAGAGAGGAATGGACATATTGTCAGGAAACATATTGGATACATCCGACTCGACTGCAAGCAAGCTGTAGACGCACTAAATGATGTGTATGTAGTACTCAATCCTTACCTCAATCACTTTGTAGCTTCCAAAAGACTTCTAGAGAAATATGAAGTGAACGGGAAATGGAAAAAGAAGTACGAAAAGATCGCGAAGACTCCATATCAACGAGTACTAGAAAATGAGCATATCTCAAATGAAGTGAAAGAAAAACTCAAACAAGAGCACGAAAAGCTTAATCCGAAAATCATGAAGAAAGAAATTGACCGCTTAAAGAAAATTCTCTATGATACTCAAAAGAAATACGGAACCACAGAATTTTAGTCAAAATTCGCCAAAAATTCAGAAATATTTGGGTATCATTTATTTATTATCTATTACGGTGCCAGTCTTGTCCAACGGTAAAAAGCAGTAAACGACCCCCGTGATTCCAACGGAAAAAGGAGCCGAAGTGGCTCCTTTCCCGGGATTTGTGTACCGTGTTGAGATATGAACATCAACATGAACACAACCAGTATCACAATAGAGCAGATTAAGGGTTTTCTCAAGGGTACGGAATCCTTTGAGATTAAGTCCGGAGATACGATAGAAGAGAAATACAGGTGGGTACAAGAGATACTCACCAAGACCCGATACCTCCACGAGAGACGGAAGCATCGGTCATTGATACGTCAGTTTCTCGTACGGTGTAGTGGGTATGGTATGAGCCACATCGATCACCTCATTGCTGAGTTCAAGCGGATGGGACAAGTGAAACGAAAAGAGCGTGACTGTACCACCGAGTACACCACCTTCTACACCAAAAGCGACATAGAGCTCTTGGCGGAAGTATCAGAGGCGTACTTCCATCCAAATGGGAAAGCATTGAAAGAGGTGTTACGTGATATGTATCACATATATGGTGACGAGCGATTTGATCGCCTGTCACGCCTTTCAGTCTCCAGACTATATGACTTTAGGAAAACGACGACGTACCAAAATGCCGTACTGACGTATACAAAAACAAGACCGGTGGCGGTGAATATCGGTGAGAGGAAGAAACCGTATCCGGAGGGAAAACCCGGGTATCTTAGAGTGGATTCGGTGCATCAGGGAGACTTGGACAAAGAAAAGGGGGTGTATCATATTCATCTCGTGGATGAGGTGACTCAGTGGGATGTACAGCTCTCCTGTGAAGGTATATCCGAGCAATTCTTGCTACCGGTACTGGAGGAAGCCCTCTCGCTCTTTCCGTTTGAGATTTTGAACTTCCACTCAGACAATGGGAGTGAATATATCAACAAAACGGTGGCGAAACTTTTAGAGAAATTGCGCGTGCATCAAACCAAGTCCCGCTCTCGCCGAACGAACGACAATGCTTTGGTTGAGGGCAAGAACGCTGCCACTGTACGTCCCGTGTATGGGAAAATCCATATTCCCAAGCAACATGCTGATCGTATTAATGAATTCAATCGTGATCACTTGAATGCCTTCAACAACTTCCATCGTAAGTGTGCGTTTCCCGCGGAGATTATTGACGCGCGAGGGAAGATCAAGAAAGTGTACAAGGACTACCATACGCCGGTTGAGAAGCTTCTACTCATACCGGACGTGGAGAAGTTTCTAAAGCGGGGAGTAACGGTTGCGTCACTTAGACATAAACAGACCGCGAAAAGTCATTTCGACGCTGCCAAAGAGATGCAGAAAGCGCGGATGGCATTATTCAATTCATTTAAAAAATAGCTCAATACGGTATACTGTGTTCACTGCTTTTGGGTCTGTAAAGATTAGTGTGTCTCATCCCTGTTAATAAATGAAAATTGGTGAACCGGAAACTTCGACCAATTTTTGTGCTCGAATTCTTTAATAATAATGAAAACATAGTCCAGCAATCTCTCCGGTGATTCAAAAGACAGTTTGTTTTTTGTCCCTTTGCGAATATGTTTGTTGAGGTTTTCAATTGAGTTGGTAGTGTAGATCATTCGTCGTACTTCTGGTGGATATTCAATGTAGGTGAAGTAGTACTCAAGTGTTTTTTTGTTAAAATGTTTTGCGATCATTTTGTATCTCGTTTCCCATTTTTCAATGAATGCTTTCACTTTCCTATACGCTTCTTCTCTCGTAGCACTTGCGTCAAAATTATCAAATACGTGTTTCAAATCTTCCACCACTTCTTTCTTTTCCTTCGGACGAATGTCGTTGAGCACATTCCTCATCTTATGGACAACACATTTCTGAAGTTTCGTCTTTTTCCACGCTTCCATCACCGTCTCCTCCATGCCGGTGATACCATCGGCAATGACGAGGGAGACATTTGTGATACCGCGCTTTTTGATAGAGGAGAATATCTCTCTCCATGTAGCCGTAGACTCTGTGGGACTGACATCAAGTGCGAGTAATTCCCTTGTGTTACGCTCTGTAACACCGTAGGCAACATACACGGCCTCCTTTTCGTAGCTATCACCACGGCGTACCGTAATGAAGATGCAGTCGCAGAAGATGGCATGGTATGTCGAGTCCAAAGGTGATTTTTCCCATGCCTCTCGTATCCCGTGAAATTGTTCCGCGAGGTTTGCCACGGTCGTGTGGGACACTGAGTCTCCGAAGAAGTCGACCATCACCTCCGATATGTCTCTTGTGGTCATTCCTTTTTTGTACAAAGTGAGCACAAGCTCGTTTACTTGGTCCTGATTCATTTTGAATAGTTGGAGCGCAAGAGGAGCAAATCCCGAGTCGCGTGTGCGTGGAACGTTGATTTGAATGCCGTTTTTCATGAGTGACTGGAAACTCCGAGAGTAGTAGCCATTCCCTTTAGTCTCTGTTGCTTTTTCTAAATATTCCTCACGTTCGAGACCGAAGAGTGTTTCCAGATTTTTCATGACAAACTGCTCCATTGTCAGGTCTGATAACGCTCCACGCATGTTCTTGATGGAACTTTCCAAAAATATCTCGCTTCTAGTTTTTGTTTTTAGATTCTTTTTCATTTTTGTCTGATTAATTGATAGATTACTCTATGTTATCAGACACACTTTATTTTACAGTCCCAAAAATATCTAACTTACTTACCTACGTTGGAAATGAACGATACAAAGTAGCTCTCGACAGAAGATTAAAAGAAAGGGGCGTGCCTTCAATGGATACGATAATTAGGTCTCCAGGGAACCTAACAGGGGAGATTTTAATCGAGTTGTCCAGTGTCGGTTTTTTGACTAAAAATGTTGCTGAACATTTGGCGGAAAAAATCGGTTCGCCGATACCGGAGCCGAGTCCAGCCGAATTCCAGTAGACGCAAACTTTACACCGGGCGTGTGTTTAACACCGCCCGGATTTTCGGTGTAGAATTTGCATTGGAAGCATAGAGCATAAATCATGTAGCATTTAACACAACAAAATCCCAATCTACCAAAAACTATGTAGCATTTAATATGTAACTTGTAACAGGAGAGGATAATTTCCAATTCTCAATTTTCAATTTTCAAAAAATACTCAGATATCCTTTTCTCTTAGAGTCACTTATCCAAGTTTCTCCTGTTTAAAAATTGTCTTCAACTAAAAGCTATTCTCTTCCTAACAGCCCGCCTACTACCGACCATCGGGAGGGCTATCAGTCTAAAAGCTATCCTCTCTTCTTTCCCTACTATCAGCTAACACCTAAAACCTAACAGCTATTCTCGTAATAGATAATAAATAAATGATACCCAAATATTTCTGAATTTTTGGCGAATTTTGACTAAAATTCTGTGGTTCCGTATTTCTTTTGAGTATCATAGAGAATTTTCTTTAAGCGGTCAATTTCTTTCTTCATGATTTTCGGATTAAGCTTTTCGTGCTCTTGTTTGAGTTTTTCTTTCACTTCATTTGAGATATGCTCATTTTCTAGTACTCGTTGATATGGAGTCTTCGCGATCTTTTCGTACTTCTTTTTCCATTTCCCGTTCACTTCATATTTCTCTAGAAGTCTTTTGGAAGCTACAAAGTGATTGAGGTAAGGATTGAGTACTACATACACATCATTTAGTGCGTCTACAGCTTGCTTGCAGTCGAGTCGGATGTATCCAATATGTTTCCTGACAATATGTCCATTCCTCTCTTCCACGTGAGCATTGTCGTTCTTGTGATTGGGTCTGCTTCTAGTCATAGCAATATTATTCATATCACACCAACCCTTAAGGTGCCAATTGATGAATTCACTACCTGTATCTGGATGCACTTCCAACATCTTCCACATAAGCATCACTCGTATGTATGCCAAACTTTCTTGAGTGGCTACCTGTCCTTTGTTCCACTGAGCTCGGAGAATACACCAGAGGGTAGAAACATCCGTGTAATTAAGGGTAAAAACATAATCTCCCTTGAGAGTATCTCTGCAATGCACCACGGTATCAATCTGTCCCACACCTGGTAACTTCTCGCTCCAGTCTCCATGAAATATTGGGATGATGTTCTTGATCAAGGAAGGAGAGGTTGAGGACATACCTTTACCTTTTCTTCTGGCTTTCAAAAACTCACCTACTCTGTTTTTCATAGTGCCTTCACTCATGGCTAGGAGTTTACCTGTCGCTTCTTCACCATGGTTCCACATTTTGTCTCGTTTTAAGATGCTTACATATTCAGAAACCATTGGATGTAAAAGCTCCCCACAGACTTCATTACCAGCTTCCCAGATTTCTTTCAAAGCTACAGTTACATCGGCAGTGTAGTACAAGGGACGACCTCTAGTCTCAGGAATACTCGTATCCTTCATTTGTCGCTCTTTAAAAGCTCGAATGATTGATTTTCTTCCCATACCAGTGACATCTGCCACCGTATCAATGATACCTGTTAATATTTTCCTACCATTTTTCTTAACTCTCGCTGCCCAATATTCTTCTTGGTACCTTTCAAAAACTTCCTTTTTTGTTTCCATTTTCATATGGAAATACGGTACCTTAATTACTAGATATCCAGTAGAAGTTGGGTATCATTTATTATTAGCTGGAACGTGACTCTTTGAAATTATACGAAATTATGTATAATAATAGTCATTCTTCAATTTGTCTTCAAAGGAAGAAAAAGGTATTTGAAGAGTATAAAAATAAAAGACTTGACAATGCGGTCGTGGTGTAGCCTGGTTAACACATTCCCCTGTCACGGGAAAGATCGCCGGTTCAAATCCGGTCGACCGCGCATCGAGAAAAACAGAGCTATGAATATAGCTCCGTTTTTCATACTCACGGGATTTTGGAACCGTGGTAAATTTTTGAACTAAATGTAATGATTAGTTTTGTCAGAATTACTCTGTCTTATTTTTTAAATGACATGTAGGTAGTCCACAGGTTAATATTGTCTAAAGAAATTATGAGAGTATAGTTAAATAATCTCTTATCCATTTATTTAAATATATGCGAAAGATTCTCAATAGTTTTCTTGTAACAAGTATTATTATCAATTTAGGGCTAAAGAAACTTTTCGGGGGCTGAATATGATAAAGTACAGCTCTGTTTAAAGGTATTTCTTTAATTATCTAAAACCATGTTTAAAAAAACGGCTCTTTTGTCCATATTGTCAATCATCAAGAACGAAGAAAGACGGGAGACAAGACGGTGTTCAGCGATACGAATGCAACGATTGTGGTCGAAAATTTAGAGCAAAACGACGCACGAAGCAGATGAGTGATACGATCTGGGACGAATATACAAATAGGAAACAAACATTGGAAGAGTTGAGTGAAGTGTACGGCAAAAGTCACGTGTGGGTACGAGATCGCCTTGATGAGCATGTGGTGTCCATGCCGGACGATCTCACCCCACAATCCACGATTATCGTCCCCGACACCACGTTCTGGGGACGCTCGTACGGGGTCTGCGTCTTCCGTTCATGGACACTAAAGCGCAACATCTGGTGGGGTGAAGTATCTTCGGAAAAAGTCGCTCACTACCACTACGGACGCAAGATACTGGAGGATCAAGGGTGGACCTTCACTGCCGCGGTGGTCGACGGACGGCGTGGTTTAGCCACGGTTTTCAAAGATATACCAGTGCAGGTATGCCATTTCCACCAGCTACAAACCATAACGAGATACCTTACCAGAAGGCCGAAAACTGACGCTGGGAAAGAGCTGCGCACACTTGCGCTCACACTCACCAAGACGGACGAGGAAACATTCTCTCGTGCACTCACCGCGTGGGAGAAGAAGTGGCATCACTTCTATACCGAGAAGACTCGTATCCTCGGTACCAATCGCTTCTACTATACTCACAAGAGCGTGCGCTCCGCCTATCTCTCACTCAAGCGCAATCTCCCGAACCTCTTTACGTATCAACGGTATTCCGAACTCAACATTCCCAACACCACCAACACTGTTGATGGATACTTTGCGTCCGTGAAGAAAAAAGTCGCCGCGCACCACGGACTGAGAAAAGATAGACGCTTTAGAGTGATTAGTGAGTTATTGAGAAAAGGATAAATAGCCCCCGAAAAGTTTCTATACTCCTCTTTTTACATATCAAAAATATCCCAAACTTAACATTCCAAATACCACTAATACCATTGACGGATATTTCGCTTCCGTCAAAAAGAAAGTCGCCCAACATCACGGATTACGAAAAGACAGAAGGTTTAAAGTCATCTCCGAATTGCTTAACAGGAGTTAAATTTAGCACCTAAAAATCGCCTTTACTCCGTTGATTATGTTGAAGACAGTGACGGTAAAGGTGATCGTCTTATGTTCATATTTGATGGCGGAATTCTTTCGAAATCCGATATCCAAAAAATAAAATTGCCGGAAGAGGAGTTAAGCGAGTTTAAATTTGTTTCAGTCGAAGAAGCAGAAGAACTCTTGGGTGAAAAGGTCGGTAAAAGAATTGCTCCTGGTATCAATGCTCGCAATAATAATTCGGGACTGTAAAATAAAGTGTGTCTGATAACATAGAGTAATCTATCAATTAATCAGACAAAAATGAAAAAGAATCTAAAAACAAAAACTAGAAGCGAGATATTTTTGGAAAGTTCCATCAAGAACATGCGTGGAGCGTTATCAGACCTGACAATGGAGCAGTTTGTCATGAAAAATCTGGAAACACTCTTCGGTCTCGAACGTGAGGAATATTTAGAAAAAGCAACAGAGACTAAAGGGAATGGCTACTACTCTCGGAGTTTCCAGTCACTCATGAAAAACGGCATTCAAATCAACGTTCCACGCACACGCGACTCGGGATTTGCTCCTCTTGCGCTCCAACTATTCAAAATGAATCAGGACCAAGTAAACGAGCTTGTGCTCACTTTGTACAAAAAAGGAATGACCACAAGAGACATATCGGAGGTGATGGTCGACTTCTTCGGAGACTCAGTGTCCCACACGACCGTGGCAAACCTCGCGGAACAATTTCACGGGATACGAGAGGCATGGGAAAAATCACCTTTGGACTCGACATACCATGCCATCTTCTGCGACTGCATCTTCATTACGGTACGCCGTGGTGATAGCTACGAAAAGGAGGCCGTGTATGTTGCCTACGGTGTTACAGAGCGTAACACAAGGGAATTACTCGCACTTGATGTCAGTCCCACAGAGTCTACGGCTACATGGAGAGAGATATTCTCCTCTATCAAAAAGCGCGGTATCACAAATGTCTCCCTCGTCATTGCCGATGGTATCACCGGCATGGAGGAGACGGTGATGGAAGCGTGGAAAAAGACGAAACTTCAGAAATGTGTTGTCCATAAGATGAGGAATGTGCTCAACGACATTCGTCCGAAGGAAAAGAAAGAAGTGGTGGAAGATTTGAAACACGTATTTGATAATTTTGACGCAAGTGCTACGAGAGAAGAAGCGTATAGGAAAGTGAAAGCATTCATTGAAAAATGGGAAACGAGATACAAAATGATCGCAAAACATTTTAACAAAAAAACACTTGAGTACTACTTCACCTACATTGAATATCCACCAGAAGTACGACGAATGATCTACACTACCAACTCAATTGAAAACCTCAACAAACATATTCGCAAAGGGACAAAAAACAAACTGTCTTTTGAATCACCGGAGAGATTGCTGGACTATGTTTTCATTATTATTAAAGAATTCGAGCACAAAAATTGGTCGAAGTTTCCGGTTCACCAATTTTCATTTATTAACAGGGATGAGACACACTAATCTTTACAGACCCATTTTCATAGTTCCTAACTTAAAGGCGTCCCCGAGGGGACGCCTTTAAGTGTATCAATTATTGAGGAGAAAAGGGAGTTTCGTTATTCAGAGTGGGTAAAATTCAAACCAAAAAAACGGCTTCACCGTTTTTTATTTTTGTGCGCCGGGTAGGATTTGGTCACAAGTCACTAAATATAATTATCGGCTTCGCCTCAATTTTATTAAGTGCTCGCGACCCCGACTCGGCAACGCCTCCTACACTGCGTTTCGGAGGCGGCTTCGCTCCTCCGTCTTTCAAACCCTACCCAGCGCTACAAAAATATAGTCGAAATTAGCTTCGCTGTTTTTTCCTTATTTTTGTGCGCCGGGTAGGATTCGAACCTACGTAGACCAAAGGTCGTCAGATTTACAGTCTGATGCAATTGACCACTCTGCCACCGACGCAATGTACAAAAGCATTGTACCAAAATAAACAAAAACAGCAATCGCTTGAATAAGTCCACCCTCTTTTGCACTCTACTTGTAATCTCTTCATATAATACTCGGACCCAGTTAATACCTCAAGCGGTGTATTTTTGTTCTTGAAAGCCCAGTGTACTCTCTTGGTGTTGTAGAAC
>Ga0210057_1009729_pt1 | contig 11055 bp, 16 predicted proteins | sample CryGeyCG2114_010_2_FD_183968 | JGI IMG/M metagenome (GOLD analysis project Ga0210057, IMG submission 183968) | Groundwater microbial communities from aquifer - Crystal Geyser CG10_big_fil_rev_8/21/14_0.10 (SPAdes) (version 2) | ecosystem: Environmental > Aquatic > Deep subsurface > Groundwater ...
GAAGAAGGTTCTAACTTGCATTGAGCAAGAAAATTTATTTTTTATTTTTGACTTTATTGTATTCTAGAAAAATTTTTAGTTTTCATGCAAAGGATAGTTTATTCCGGGTATTTTCATAACAGGAAATGATGGTCTTTCAAGATTTATTAAGACATCTTCAAATTCCTCTTTTGAAACAAGCTCTTGAAGTCCCCGATAAAAATCATTTCTAAGTTCTGGATGAAATAAAAGATAATTGGCAACTGTAACTCTTTCCATCCAAAGATCTGTTCTTGTGGGCCTCACGCTTTTATCAAGAGTTCCTTCTGCAAACAAAATTGCAAGTTCTCTTGAAGAAAGTTCTGAAAATCTTTCGTTTATTATATCTGCAAAAGTTGTTTTCTGATAGAAAGGTTTATTTTCCATCAGGTCAAAAAATAAACTTGTGTTTTAAAGATTGTTATGATTTACAATAATACTTAATCGAACAACATTTCCAACATCCTTAAATCTCTTGATTTTTGTTGTCTAAAATCTGAAAAAGGATTATATTGTGAAAATTTAAAGAACGTTTCTGAATGATCTAAATCAACCAATCTCGCTTTTGTGCAGTCAGAAGAGACAACGATATTTTTTTCTTCAGGGTCTAACCGAGCAATATGCAAAGAGTGTAATTTTTGGAAAACTGCTCTTAGATACTCCTTCAACTTCTCATCAGATATTCTTATTCCTAGCTCAAGTAAACTTTGCCCTTCAAAGTATTCCTTCAATATTCCATAAAAACCGCCCACTCCCCCATAATCATTAACCAGATGCGTTATGCCTTCTAAATCTTTTGCAAGAGTCAAGATTCTGGATTCATTTTTTAAAGATTTTACTCTCAGCCTACTTTTTATCGGTGTAACTTTCAGAACATAGGATTCCCCTCCTCTTTTAACTTCATAAACATGAGTGCTTGAAGGAAACAATCTTCTAACATAGACTAGTCCAGAATCAACCGCCGCACAAGTGGCTATGTCCCCATAAGATTCCATAGAATCTTTTTACTTAGAGAGATTATAAGGATTATTGTGATGAAGAAAAATCCTCAAATTTAAATAATCTCTTTGTTAAGATGTTCAATGATTGACTCAAACATTGCAGTTTTCTTTGTGATTCTTCTAAGAGCATTTATCCCTTTTACAATTTTGAGATGGCCTTTGATGGGTGGAATCTTGGCCATGATTGCCGACGGAATTGATGTGATGATTTACGAGGCTTTCGGTTATGGATTTCTTTCAGGAATTCCTTATCATTATGTTGATAAAGTTTTTGATATGTGGTATTTATCTTTTGAACTGATAATGATTTTAAGATGGAAGGATTTGCTTGCTAAAAATACTGGTAAAATTCTTTACCTTTGGAGATTCATAGGATTTTTGGTGTTCATGATTTTTGGTATTAGAGAAGCCTTCTTCTTTGCACCGAACTTTTTTGAGTATTTCTTCATCGCGATGCTTGTTATCTGGAAGTTCAAACCGAGTTTCAAGCTTAAATTGAAATCGCTGATAATAATTATGTTAATTACGGGAATTCCTACAATTATAAAGGAGTACATATATCATTATGCTTATCAGAATCAAGTTTGGGTTTGGTTCAGAGACCATCTTTTCTGGTGGTTGTATAATTGATGAAAAGCTTTAAAAGTCCACTCACTCTATAATTTTTGTAAGTCGGAGAGTTAACTTTCGGGACTTGGCTCTTAAGTGGGCAAGAGTTCAATAAGATGAATTCTAAGTTCACCCTTCGGGGTCTTCGCGAACTTCGTTCGTCAGGCTGAAAAGATTTCAGCGACTGCCGCGAACTTCGTTCGCGTCGTGAGGAAGGTCCGGCCACCCAGGAGATAAATCTTCTGAAAAGGTTGTCCCTTGAAAAAGGGATTCTCGTGAGGGAAAGCTCCAGAACAGAAACGACACAGCTTCAACTGAGTTATGAACTCTGAAGTGAACTGCGAAGTTGAAGATTTGATGAAACGGCTGCCTCAACCGGTGCAAGGCTTCGTGCCGCATAGTGGAATGTTAACACGTTCCGTCTGCCTGTGCTGTCAAAGTATTTGGCGGGGAACGACAGAAGCTGGCCTAACTCCGACTTACATTTTAACAAACTTTAAAAAACGAATAATGCTCTCCTAATTAGAGGGAATATAGCTCAGCGGGAGAGCACATGACTGAAGCTCATGGTGTCCTGGGTTCGACTCCCAGTATTCCCATTTACCTATTAAAATGGTGCAACAAATTTTTGTGATTCACGGAGGAGATTCGTTTCTAACATATAGGGCATATATTGATTTTTTAAAAAATTTTGAAATAGATTTTAGCAAAGAATCTAAAAAAAGGTGGAAAGATAATCTACAAGAAGACCTCGGCGAGGGATATGAGGTTATCAAACCCCGTATGCCGAACCAATTTAACGCCAAGTATCTTGAATGGAAAATTTGGTTTGAAAAACACTTTCCGATAGTTAGAGACGATATTATTCTTTTAGGGCATTCTATGGGAGGGGTGTTTTTGGCCAAGTATCTCTCAGAGGGCAAATTTCCTAAAAAGATTAAAGCTACCTTTTTAGTTTCAGCACCTTTTGACACTGATGAAGACGAAAGACCCATTAATGAGTTTGTTCTACCTTCTTCGTTAGAAAATTTTGAAAAACAATCTGAAAAGATATTTCTTTATCACAGTAGGGACGACCCTGTGGTTGACTTCGGGGAAATTGCAAAATACAAAAAGGCCTTAACCAATTCAGAGGTCAACGTTTTCGAGGATAGGCAACATTTTGACCAGGAAAGGTTTCCGGAAATAGTAGAAAAAATAAAATCTTTGTAATTCGAGAAACATTTATAAAACTAAAACTGTTTAACAAAATGTAAAGGAGTTGAAATGGCAGACAAAATTGATATTGCATCTGTAAGTTATGTTTTGGGAATTTTAAGCATAGTTTTCGCATTTTTTTCGCCGATAGCAGGGCTTGTCCTTAGCATAATAGGGTTAACACAAGCAAGAAGAGAAAAAGTCACCAGAGCGAAAAAACTCAATATCATAGGCATGATTTTGAGCATCATCTTTTTAGTGGTGTCGATAATTGTTTTGTTTTATTCAGTAAATAGTGGTCTTACAAATTCAGGAATTTTCCCTTCGATATAAAATGAAAGCGCAATCAAAAAAGGCTGCAATGGAAATGTCTGTAGGAACAATAGTCACAATAGTTCTTTTGATGACTGTTTTGATTCTCGGTCTTGTGCTTGTGAGAACAATCTTCAAAGGTTCTGTAGAAAACATAAATAGTATTGACCAATCCGTAAAAAACGAAATTAACAAATTGTTCTCCGAAGATACTTCCAGAAAAGTTGTCGTTTATCCTGCAACGAGAGATATAACTCTTGCAAAGGGTGATGAAGGAGGATTCGGATTTTCGATAAGAAATACTGAGCCTTCAGATCAGACATTTACATATACGGTTACCGTTTCAGAAATTCCAAGTAATTGTCAGATGACTGAAAAGCAGGCAGAGGATTTAATTATCCTCGGACAAAGCGGAAGCGTGCAAATACCCTCTGGTGATGCCTTGGAAAATCCTGTTCTTGTGAAATTCTCAATTGGAGAAAGTGCATCAATCTGCAATATAAGGTATGGTGTTAATGTGAAACAGAGTGATGGAAGTTTGTACCTTCCAACTGTGAGCGTTGATTTGAATATTAAAGCCAAGTAGAACTTAACTTTTTAAATTCGTGTTTCTTGAATTGCTTATGGTTTTGAAGTTATATAATACTCTTACAAGGAAGAAGGAAACTTTTAAGCCAATTCATTCCAAAAAGGTTGGGATTTATACTTGCGGGCCAACGGTTTATTGGTATCAGCACATAGGAAATCTTAGAAGTTATTTTTTTCCGGATATTTTGAAACGTATTTTACAAGAAGAAAAATACAACGTGGAGCACGTGATTAATGTTACAGATGTTGGCCATTTAACTTCTAACGAAGATACAGGAGAAGACAAAATGGAAAAGGCGGCTCAGCGTGAAGGCAAAACAGCCAAAGAAATTTCTGAATTTTATCTCAAATTATTTCAAACAGATCTTGAGAAAATAAATATTTTACCTCCAAACTTTTGGCCGAAAGCGACTTCTCATGTGAAAGAACAAATCAAGCTTATAGAGAAACTCGAGAAGAAAGGTTATACCTATAAAACTTCAGACGGGATTTATTTTGATACTTCTAAATTCAAGAATTACGGAAAAATGGCGAACATAAATGTTTCTGGACTGAAGGCAGGAAAGAGAGTCTCTCTTGGGCTAGATGAAAAAAAGAACAAGACAGATTTTGCGTTGTGGAAATTTTCTTCAGAAGATGAAAAAAGACAACAGGAATGGAAAAGTCCTTGGGGTGTTGGATTTCCCGGATGGCATATTGAATGTTCTGCAATGTCTATGAAATATCTTGGACCAAGTTTTGACATTCATACAGGGGGGCAAGAACATATTCAAATTCACCATACAAACGAAATTGCTCAAAGCGAAGCTGCGACAGGAAAAAAATTTGTAAATTACTGGCTACACGGGGAATGGCTTACACATAACGGAGAGAAAATTTCAAAGAGTAAAGGAGGGCTTTACACCCTCTCAGAATTGGAAAGGCAAGACTATTCCCCTCTTGACTTAAGATATTTTTTCCTATCAGCCCATTACAGAAAACCTTTGAGTTTTAGCCTAGATAATTTGGACTATGCGAAAAATTCCTTAAGAAGATTAAAAAAAACAGTTGCCCTGTTCAAAATGGCCGACGATAAAATCAGCAAAAAAAACATCGACCTTGCGTTCGGAGAATTTATGAGGTTTTTGGAAGACGACCTTAACACTCCTCGCGCTCTTTCTTATCTCTGGGAAATTATTCGTGATGATAGACTGAACAATTCAGAGAAATACGAACTTGCAATTAAGTTTGATAAAATTCTTGGATTGGATTTGGACAAAGAAGATAAAATCAAAATTCCTTCAGACGTTAAGAAACTTGCGGAAATAAGACAAAAGGCGAGAGAAGAGAAACAATGGAGTGACGCAGACCAACTCAGGAGAGATATTGAAAATCTTGGCTTCACGATTGAAGATTCCGAAGAAGGGTATCGACTGAGGAAGAAAGACTAGAATGGCTAGAAAAATTAAATCCAAATTCAACAAGCAACTAAAGGAAATTCTAAAAAACACCGAAAAAATAGAACTAGGAAGAGGAGAGTATCACGCTGGTATGAGTATCCCGGTTAGTTTTAGAATAAGTTTTGTAACAGGCAATGGACAAGTTCCTTATGCACTAGATATTGAAGTTGAGAACCCAAGCTTAAACGAGACATATGGAATTCCTACTTATAGAATTAAAAGAATCCTTTATTCTCCTGACGGTCGTTCTTATAGTGAAGAGATAGTTAAAAGATTTTACTGGGATCTTGATAAAGCTAAAAAATTTGCCCAGGAAGACGCATTTCGACTTGCTTTTAATTTAGCAACAAGAAGCGGAGCCTATTTCGAGGAAACTTTTAACGATGAAGAATTAGCAAGAACTTTTGATGCAATGCATGGGAAACTAAAACAGAGAAGCCGTTTAGAAGGGTTGGAAGAAAGAAACTTCGGTTCTTTAGAAGTAAGAACAGGAATTTTTATAGTATCGATTTTTTCGGGGCTTGCACTTTCATTTTCAAGTCTTTCGCTTACAGGGAATATAATTTCAAACGTTTTCGGTTCAAGTCAAAGTCTTTTAGGGATTTTCCTTTTCGTATTCGGAATTGTAGGATTGTTTTTTGTTCTTAAGAGAAAGTGATTAATCTTCATCAAAACTAATTTTGGGAATAACTTCTCCTCGATCGCCTAGGCCAACGAGATTTCTTGAAACTAAATGATCTGTGGGGGTTAGTGGAGGATTTAGCAAATCCTCTCCAAAATCATAGCCAAGTTCACTAGTCAATTCTCCTGCCTTATGGAAGAAATCTCTGAAGCCATGATAAGAACTACTATAAAGTTCATCGGAAGATATCCTGTTCATCCTTGCCCGAAAACTCATCGTGAGTTCTTCTAGGAATTTTCTCGCAAAAGGTTCTGTTAAAGGTTCCTTCAAATAAGCCCCCCCATATTCATCAAAAATGGCGACAGCCAAATCATGAACGCGTTGGTCCGCATAGGAATTTAAATCTGCTAATCTAAGGATAAAGTCTCTTAGGGTAGTCATAAATTAATTACCTGCTTCTGGTTTATAAAAATTATTGTGATTAATTCGTAACATATATAAAGCATTTCGGTTTTTTCATAGAATTGAAAGAGTTGATAAAATGTCTGAGAAAAAAACTAATAAACAAAGTTTTTTGAAAGATATTGAAAAAGGAGCTGTGAAAAAGAAATAATGGCATTTAAAGAAGCTTTTAGACCAACAATTGGGAAAATCATTGTTACGATTATTTTATTAGTAGGTTGGTTCTATTCTTATTATAATGGCACCCTTCCACTTTTTCTGGGTTGGTTACAAATAGGAGTGTTTATCATATTTTTCTTTCCAACATTGTTGGGAATAGGTGCTCAAGGAAGTCCTAACGATATTTCACTTGGACTTCATTTGGTTGCAATACTCTGGTCTTACTTTTTAGTATGTTTAATTTTTTATACCATAAATTTCATAAGAGGTAAAAATGGAAAAGAAAAAAATCGAGTGGTATCATGATTTTGTAAATACTAAATATCGACCTAAAAGAACCGACTTAAGAGTTTTGTTTTATTTTGAACCGGCTAAAGGAATGAGTCATGAGGATGCTATTGGGAGAATTGCTTCAGAATCATCGACGGGAACTTGGACTACTTTGTTTAAAATGCCATCGAGGATGAAAAGCCTTATGGCCACTGCGTACAAAGTGGAAAAAAATTATGTTCACGTTGCTTATCCTTTGGACTTGTGGGAAAAGGGAAACATGCCCCAACTTCTTTCAGGAATTGCAGGAAATATTTTCGGGATGAAAGCTATTGATAATTTGAGGCTTGTTGATGTTTCTCTTCCACAAGAATATCTTAAAAGTTTTAAGGGGCCTTCTTTGGGAATTCAAGGTTTGAGAAAATATTTCAAGGTTTATGACCGGCCATTGACAGGGGCGGTTCCAAAACCTAAGGTGGGTTTTTCCTCCGAAGAACATGCACAAATTGCATATGAAACCTGGATAGGTGGTTTTGATTTATGCAAGGACGATGAAAATTTGACAAGTCAAACGTTCAACAATTTCTACAAGCGTGTAAAGTTGATGACAAAATTAAGAGATAAGGCTGAAAAAGAAACGGGCGAGGTTAAAGACGCCCTACTTAATATTACTGCGGAAACAGAGGAAATGAAAAAGAGGGCGAAAGTTCTTCACGACAATGGATGGAAGTACGCAATGATTGATGTGGTTACATGTGGAACTTCTGCCGTTCAGACTTTAAGGGATGTTCTTGGCGACTATAAGATGGCAATTCATGCCCATAGAGCGATGCATGCTTCTTTTGACAGAAATCCAAAACACGGAATGAGTATGCAATTCCTTGCGAAGATAATGAAAACTATCGGTGTTGATCAAATTCATTCAGGGACTGCCGTCGGAAAACTTGTTGGAAGTAAGGCAGAAGTTCAGGCAATTGCTTCTGTTTTGAGAGACGAGCATGTTAAACAAAGAGACCATATAATACTTGACCAAAACTGGGGAAACTTTAAACCTGTGTTCCCTGTTTCATCAGGAGGACTTCATCCAGGACTTGTCCCAGAAGAAATTGATATTTACGGAAAAGATTTAGTTCTCCTGGTTTCTGGAGGAATTCATGGACATCCAAGAGGAACAAGAGCAGGAGCAACGGCAACCATGCAAGCACTTGAAGCAAAAAAAGAAGGGATTAATCTCGAAGAGTATGCCAAGACTCACCATGAGTTGAAGGAAGCTCTTGACAAATGGGGAAGAATGAGGACAGAGTAAATGGTCGGAGAAAAAATTTCTAAGTTTACATTTGAGTTTAGAAAAACGTTGAAGACAGCTCTTGTTGCTGCTTTCGGTCTTGTGATTGCTTTATCTTGGAATGAGGTTATAAAAGAAATGGTTGCAAGCCTTACAAGCTTAAGCCCAATTCAGGGAAAACTTATCAGCGCGCTAGTAATAACTTTTGTATCTGTTTTAGCAATAATTGCCATCACACATTTTATAAGAACAGAATAATTCCAGAGAACATGAAATATAGAAAAGCTGTGTTTATTGTGACTTATTCTTTGACTGAAAAAAAACTGCAATATCTAATTCTTAAAAGAAAACTTCATTGGAAAGGGTGGGAGTTTCCTAAGGGAGGGATAAATTTTTTTGAGACAAAAAAGACTGCTGTTAAAAGAGAGTTGCTCGAAGAGACTGGTTTAAGTCCCATTGGAAAAATTAAGAAATTTGACTTCAAGGGAAGGTACAACTACAATAAAAAACTTTCAGACAGACCAAATTTCAGAGGACAAACATTCACGCTCTACGCTGCTCATGTGAAAAAGGCAAAAATAAAACCGGACAAATTAGAACATTCTGATTACAAATGGGTTTTTTACGATAAAGCTTTGAAAATGTTAAAATGGCCTAATCAAAAAAAATCTTTGGAGATTGTGAATGAGTGGTTAAAGAAGAGAGATACCTAAACGTTTTTCCAATTGCTTACCGGTCCACCAAGTCGTGCCTTGAGGATTATAGAATGCATCAGAATGCAATCTTCCTGTCAACCTGAAACTGTCTATTTTCCTTGCAAGATCAATATCCTGGACATACAGTGCCTTAAAGGTTTCTGAAAATCTTTCTAGTCCAAATGTGTCGATATACTCCTTTAGTTTTTGAACCATGATTTCTTTAGATTCTTGAGATGGATTATAATAGAATTCCCCGAGAACAGAATCAAAAAGTGACTTTCTTTCCTCTGGGTGAATGCTTTGCAAGGCACGATTCATTTCTTCCCTCATAAATCTATAGGCCACATCATAGCTTATTCCACCGAGATGGAGTCTGGAACCATCTCCAAGAGGAATTGCAGATTCTATTAAGTCATATCTATCTTCCAATGATTTTGTTATTGCATCCATTTCTTCAAGTCCAAGAGAATTTATTTCCCCCACATCTGCACGAACTTCTTGCAAAGCTTTCTCTAAATAAGCCCTTCTTTCCTCTAAAGGCAATTCGCAATAATATAAATCTCTGTCTGCTGTATTCATAAAAAATCAATTTTTAGATTATTTATAAAACTATCTAAAACCAAAAATGCAGCAAAGATGAAAGAGGTCCGCCGTACCTGAACATTTCTACAAGATTATCTGTGAAAAATGCTGCAAACAACAAGACGGCAATCGCACCAATTTTAATGTAAATCTCTCTTTCAAGAATTATTCTCGCTCTTTGGCTTTTGTTTGCCTTGTTGTAATTTATTGCATCAAATGGGATATTCAAAGAAGCGAGAGAGATTCCATAAAATGCTTCAATAACGAAAAGCTGGATAGGTGTTCTCACGAAAGATTTGATGAACCAGATTAATGCTGTTAGTAAACTTCCTGCCTTCAGAAAAAATTTCAGGTTTAAATCAGAAACTTTTGAGATAGTATATGTCGCAGCGATAGTGAAAAAAAGGGACACAGAAGATAAAGCTCCGAGAGAAACATAACCTTCTTTTAAAATAAAGATGAAAACAAAAAGGGGCCATATTACAGAACCTATCCTAGTTTCCATTCCGCTCCCGATGTAAGCAATGATATTTTTGATTTTTTGATTTTTGAAAAAATCCTTCAGAGAGATTGTTAGAGGTTCATGTACTTCCTTGGACAAAAATAGAGGATATGTCAAAGCGAAAAGAAGAAACGATACTAGAATAAACAAAACCTTGAAACTAAAAAAGTAAAGAATTAATCCGCCCAAGAGTGGTGCGACTGCACTAAATACTGAGACGATAATTTTTGACAAGCCAACTTGACTTCCCCTCTTATTTTTTTGACTAAATTTTGAAAAATCCGTATGGAAGGAAAACCAGAAGAACGCAGAATGAATTCCTCCAAAGAGAGTTATGAAATAAATAGACCAGTTGAATCTATCAATGGAGAACAACAGAAGGAAGAAAATAATTAGGAAAGGCATACTTAGAAGCATGGAACGCTTGAGTCCAATTTTGCAAGAAAGTTTGGAAACGGGAATCAAAAAAACAAGATTGTAAATTGCGTAGAAAGCAAAAAACATGAAAATTGAAAAAAATGAATATCCTTGTTGATAAAGATATATTGGGATAAAAACTCCTATAAGAGATATCGCAAAAGCGCGAATAGCGACGCTGACATAAAGTTCATTTAGTTCCCTATTTCCTAAAAATCCAAAGAGAGAATGATGATTGTTCATTAATAAGAAAGAAAAATTTGTTTAATAAACATTTTGATAGGTAGAATTAAAAATAGGTGGCACTTAATTCGATTATGGGATTTAGAGAGAAGATTTTGAGCACCGGAACAAAGATTTTAATCGGAAAGGATTCGAAGAACAACGACGAGCTTGTCAAAAAATATAAGGGAAAAGAAAATGTGATTCTTCATACTGTTGCTTCTGGAAGTCCTTTTTGTGTAATAGAAAAAGAAAGGCCAACAAAAAAGGAAATTGAAGAGGCAGGAGCTTTTTGTGCAAGGTATAGTCAGGATTGGAGAGATAATAAACAGGATGTTTCAATGCATGTCTTTACAGGTAAGGATGTAAAGAAGAGATTTTGGATGAAGCAAGGAACCTGGAATGTGGGCGGTGTTAAAGTTATTAAAGTTAAAAAGGCCGAAATCCAAAAGATAGAGAGAAAAGATTCATGAAAACTTACAGTCAAATACAATTGGGGAAAAATGGGATTAGTGACGACTTTATTTCAACTTTGAAAGACCATTTTAAAAATCACAAGAATGTGAAAGTTTCTGTTCTAAAAAGTGCAGGTCGAGAAAAGGAGACTGTGAAAAAATACTCTGATGAAATTGTTGAGGAGTTGGGAGTTTTCTATAGTGCTAAGATTTTAGG
>Ga0210057_1009731_pt1 | contig 11053 bp, 14 predicted proteins | sample CryGeyCG2114_010_2_FD_183968 | JGI IMG/M metagenome (GOLD analysis project Ga0210057, IMG submission 183968) | Groundwater microbial communities from aquifer - Crystal Geyser CG10_big_fil_rev_8/21/14_0.10 (SPAdes) (version 2) | ecosystem: Environmental > Aquatic > Deep subsurface > Groundwater ...
CTCCTTTTGGCCCATACATTTTATGAGAACTGGCGGTGAGTAAATCAATATTCATTTTATTAACATCAATAGGAATTTTGCCAAAACTTTGAGCGGCATCCGTGTGAAAATAAACTTCTTTTTCTCGGCAAATCTTGCCGATTTCCTCAATTGGTTCAATTGTTCCTATCTCATTATTGGCATGCATTACCGAAACTAAAATCGTATCTTTTCTAATTGCTTTTTTAACATCATCCGGGTCAACTTGACCATATTCATCAACCCTTAATCTCGTTATTTCAAAACCTTCTTTTTCTAACCATTTTGCGCTCTCCATAATACAAGGGTGTTCAATCGAAGAAATTATAATATGTCCAGCAAACCCGCCCTTGCCAAGGCTTCGGCGGGCAAGAGTAATTCCTTTCAAAGCTAAGTTATTACTCTCAGTTGCTGAGCTGGTAAAAATTATTTCATTTGATTTTGCTCCTATCAAATTTGCTACCACTTCTCGGCTTTCTTCTAATACCTGCTTTGCCTCTTGGCCAAAAAAATGCAAAGACATTGTATTTCCGAATTTTTCTGAAAAGTAAGGAAACATCGCTTTAACAACTCGGGGATCAACTGGAGTGGTGGCAGCATAATCTAAGTAAATTTTTCTTATTTTTTTTGGCATATTACTTTATTAAATCTGCTAAAGTTAACGAATCTAAGACAGAATCTAAAGAATTCTGAATTTTTTTCCAAAATTTCTTGGTTAAACATTTTTTCTCTCTCGGGCAAATATATTTTCTGGTAATGCCCCGCCCAACTACCTTCGGGATTGAACGGGGCAAGCATTTAACCAAAGTTAATTCTCCTTCTAAAATCCTTATTATTTCACCTGTTTTTATTTTTGTTGGAGATTTAGCTAAAAAATATCCGCCTTGAACGCCTTTTTTAGCTTTAATTAAACCTGCCTTTTCAAGTTTTGATATTATTTTTTCTAAATAATCAAAAGAAATTCCTTCTGTTTGAGAAATTGTCTTTAATGAGCAAATTTTATTTTTGCATTTAGCTAAATAAACCATTGCCCGTAAACCATATTGAGATTTTGTAGAAAATTTCATATAATAAAACCGACTAAATTAGTCGGTTTTAGTATAGCAAATACCAAAACAGCATGTCAAGTTTCCTAATACTTAATAAATTTACCCCTTTCCCCTATTAAAAACTTAAGTCAAATCCTCGCCACTCGCCTTGAGAAGGAAAGCCGCACGCTCTTCGATCGGTTCCGTATTGATCCCAGGCGGCATTCTTTGCTTGTTTAAATGCTCTTGCGGCACTTATCTTGGCCTTCTTGAATTCATCCCAAGCGTTTCGGATAGCAACTTTTCTCTCTCTATTATTAGTAATATCCCAGGCAGCTAAAAGTTTACTTTCTCGAGTTTCAAGTGCTGACTTAATGGAAGTATAAGAGGTTTCAAAGGCGGCTTGGATTGCATTCTCACGTTTTTCAACTGCTGCTTTCATGCAAGCAGGATCTAATATTTTAGGCTTCGGAGTTAGGGTTGGAGTTGGGGTTGGGGTTGGTGTAGGTGTTGCTTCCTGCGCGATAACAGCCATACCGATTGCAATTAGAAAAAGCGGAGCAATAATTAATGGAAATAAGAATCTTCTTGTCATAGGTTTTAGAATTGCTTAATACTTAATATATAAAAACGTCGACCTTTTTAATAAACTATTTCTATTGTGGAAGTTTATACAATTATGCCACCTCTGCTGGAGGAGGGGGCGGGGAGAAAATGTCGTATTCATGAAAAGAAAATTTAAATTCCGAGAATCTGAATTTGAACCTTTCTTTCTCTTGTCCGATCTAATTCAACAAGAAAAACTCTTTGCCATTGACCTAATTGCATCTCTCCGTTAACTAAATTCAATGCAATATTTACCAATAAATGTATGGCTTTACAATGAGCGTGACCATTAATGCATTCTTTTGGGCAAACATTAACCGTTCTTTTTTCCAAATCATCGTGTTCGTGTTTTAAGCCTTGGGGAGCGGTATTTTCAAGATTTTTTTTAAAATCCTCAATTAAAAGGGGCTCGTTTTCATTAACAATTAGGGCGGCCGAAGTATGTAAAATCTGAATATTGACAATACCATTTTTGATTTGGCTTTCTTTGACAAAATTTTTCACTTCATTAGTTATATCGATGAAATCGAAAATTTCCTTTGTTTGAAATTTTATTGTTTTATTCAACACTTGCATATTTCAATTAATTATTTTAACAAAAACAGTCTTTAAATCCAATTTTATCTCTAATAAATCTTTTTTACAGAATAAAATATTTGCCTATAATGTAAAATTCTTTACTCCTCTTGCTAACTGCTTTTGGTCTGAATTTTTTAAAAAATCTAAAATTTTTTTTAATTTCTTTTAAAAAATTATTTGCATTTTCGCTTTCAAAAATCTTGCAAATAAAATTTCCGCCCGGCATTAAAAAACTCTTGGCAATCTCAAATGCTTTTTTAGAAAGCTCTAAAGACCTTCCAGAATCAATAATTTTTATTCCAGAAGTAAATGGCGCAAGATCAGAAACAATGGTGTTGAATTTTTCTTTTAAATCCGTTTCTTTCAAATCAAAAATGTTTTGTTTTATAAATATCATATTTTCTTTTAAGGAATTTTTGATGTTTTTGACATCAACCCCGATAACGGTTTTATTTCTAATTCAGGAAAATAAGAATAGGCCACTGGAAAAATAATCTCCAAAATCTCTGGCCGATCCAAAAAAGAAAGATCAACTTGTTGCGACATTTTCTCCTCCTTCTTTGATATTTTTCTCAATTGGCTTTCCGCACATTCCACAGAATTTATCAATAGGCAACCTGAATGATTGACAATATTTACATCTCGGCAAGTCAATTAATTCCACCCCGCATTGAGAGCAAAATTTTTCACTAGCTGACTTTAAACCATTGCATCTTGGACAATATTTCTCTTTCATCTTCCTCTCCCCTCCGTAAATGTTAATGAGCTTTAACTTATCAGATAGAACTTTTATATTTTAACTCAAATTTCCAAAAAAGAAAAGGGAGATTTTTTAGCCTCCCTTTTTAAAACCTTTTATCTCGTTTAACCGTCCAACCTTTGGCTTCAAATTTTTGAACAATTTCCTCTTCCGTTTTTATCTCCACTTCTTTTATCTTCTCTATGCCCTTTTCAATTATTTCTAAAATTAAATAATCTTTTGGTCTAACTTTTTGTTTTTTCTTAATTTTTCTCTGAATAAATCTGGATTGACTTTCTTTTTGCTCGATTAAGGTCTCTCTTGCCCATTCCAGATTTATCTTCCCATCTCCTAAAACTGAAAGAAGGCTTTCTTCCAATTTCGAGTCTCTTTTCTGGAAAACCTCCTCAAAAATTAGCTGATAGGCTTTTTTAGAAGGAGCTACTTCCAATATTTCTTTAACTTGTCCAGAATCTACCTCAATAATTTTCCTGAGATATTCTCTCCCTTTTTCCCATTCTTCTAGCTGAAAAGAGAGATTAACTAAATCATAGAGAAGATCTGGATTTTGAGAATCAAATCTTTCAGCCTTTTGCCACTCCTGGTAAGTTTTTTCAATCTCCCCTCGCTCCCCATAGACAAATCCTAAATAAACATGAGCTCTAGGATTATTTGGGTCGAGCTTTATTGCCTCAAGATAGGCTTTTTCTGCTTCCCCAAAATTACCTTTCTCTTCAAAAGCCCAGCCTTTCCTTAAAAAACCAGCTGCTAATCTTTTCTGGTCTTTTTCCAATTCGATGAATTTATCTAACTCTTCTAAAACCAAATCCCATTCCTTTTGGTTAGCATAAATATCAAATAAAAGTCGATGAAACTCAGAATTAGAGGAATCCTTTTCTGAAGCGGATTTCAAAATTCTGATCGCTCGAGTCTCTTTACCCTTTTGGCAAAGCTCCAAAGATAGTACCTCCACCCTTCTCTGCCAAAACCAAAGAGCGAACTTTTCATTGTTAACCCTTTTACTTTCTCTAAAACCTTCTCTGTAGTTATGGCTAGCCGATTTGAGATCCCCTAATACTTCTGCACATCCACCTCTTCCTTTCAAAATCTCCAAAGGTGATTTTCTTACCTCTAAACTTTCAAAAATTCTCTGAGCGTCTTCAAACTTTTTTCTTATCCCTTTCTCTACTCCTTCCATATAATATCTGACTGCTCTTTTTAAAATCTTAAATTCTTCCCAGCTCAAATTCCCTTGAATTAAAGCCATTTCTCTCTCACCCCCTTTCTAATAAAATTATTAAGGTGCCTTTTAACTCTTTTATTCTACTCAAATTTTCAAAAAAGAAAAGGGGGCAGATGCAAAATACACCTACCCCTTCTTTAACTTAGACTTTTTAGGCTTCAGTTATAGCTTCCTCACATACTCTATAATCTCATTAGTTGCCTTTACATCCCCTAGGGCCATAATGTGAATGCCAGCTAATCCTGCCAGCCCATAAATTTCTTTAACAAACTCTTTGGCTATCTCTGCTCCTTTCACTCCGCTCTTGAGTTTTTCGATTACCTCACCAGGTATATCAATGCCGGCCACCTTTTCGTTCATATACTGAGCCATCTTCAAACCTTTGAGTGGCATGATACCTAAGAGAATGGGCGCGCCCAGACCTTTAGCCCTAGATAGAAATTCCTTGGTTTTCTCCAGATCATACATCGGTTGGGTTTGAAAGAAATTGGCTCCAGCCTCGATCTTCTTTTTCATTCGTTCAATTACTGGATCTAAGTTGGTAGCTCCAGGCGGAGCTACTGCACTGATGAAGAACTCTGTCTGTCCTTTAATCTCTTCACCATTGTAGTCTAAACCTCGGTTGAAATTGCTAATCATCTTAATCAATTCAATCGAAGTCAGGTTGTATACTGCCTTGGAATCCTGATAGGGTCCTTCTTTTGGCGGATCCCCGGTAGTGGCTAAAACATATCTGATTCCCAAACCATAAGCTCCCAGTAAATCTGCCTGCATCCCTAAGATACTCCTATCTCGACAGGTAAAATGAGGTACGACATTTAAATCAGGAAACTCTGATTGAATAATATGGGCCAAGGCGAAGGAATTAATCCTCAATCGAGCCGAGGCACAATCAATCACATTTAGGGCATCAATGGGAAGATAAGATTTAACATCCTCTAAGGATTTGACAATATCTGTCCCATTGGTTCCCCCCAGTTCGGTGGTAATCACAAACTCTTTTCCCAGCTTCTCCTTCAGTTCCATTTAGTTACCTCCTTTTGATTTTTGTTCTTTCGGCAACAAACTAGGATAGATTTAGTTTATTGCCTGCTTGCCTACTATCCATCTTCTTTTGTCAAAGGACTTCACCTCCTTTCTAAATTATTATTTCAACTTTTTGTCTTTTTGCTTTTAGAGTGTGCTTACCTTACCTCCTTATTTATTGTAGAGTGCTATTTATTAATTTACCCCGTTAGAAATTTAAAGTCAACACTTGAACAAATAAAAGAAAATAAGGAAATTTCTAACGGGGTTTACCACATTTTTCCAAAAAAGAAAAGGCCACGCACTTAATGTGGCCTTTAATTAAAATAATCTCAGCTGGGTCCAATTTCTGACCAAATTAGTCACTTTCAAACCAATCCGGCCAATATTGTGGCCATTAAAAATTTGAGAAAGTAAATTCAAAGCAATAGGATAAATTATTTCCTCCTCATTAAAATATCTTGGATTTGGTAAAGTTCTACTGGCCGAAATCCATCTTAATCCTTTAACCTTGGTAAGTCTTATCCTTACTTCCACAGTTCGGCCATGATAATTTTCTTCTTGCATTCTTTTAGAAACTTTTGATACTAAGAGCCTCAATCTACCCTTAATATGCTCGAAATAAGGAAACTCGCATCTAATAGTGTTTCCAAAAGATTTAGCTGGTCTTTGAGGTATAACCTGAGAATCATCTTTTCCATGAGATAAATCATATAACCGATTTCCTAAGGCTATCCCAAATTGAGCAATAAGATTTCCTCGAGGAGTCTCGGCAATGTCGCCAATAGTCTCGATGTCTATCTGGTTTAATTTTTGGCTTAGTTCTTTTCCTATCCCGTGAAATTTTCTGACCGGCCACTGATAAAATATCTTAACTGAATCTGTTTTTGGGATGGCTAAAAAACCATTCGGCTTTGCCATATTTGTTCCCATTTTAGCTAACCATTTATTAGGAGCTAAACAGGCTGAAGCCGAGAGTCCCCATTTTTCTCCCATTTTTTCATTTATTATCTCTCTGGTCTTTTTAAACTGAAGAGAGGCTTGAGTAAAGGCTATTCCACTGTAATCTAAAAAGGCTTCGTCATTTCCATATTGCTCTATCTTTATTCCGGGATTTAATTCTTCAAGCAAATTAAAGAAACAAATTGAGGCTTTGGTTTGCATTACCGGATCTTCAATTGCTAATTGTAAGCCAGGACATTCTTTTTTAGCTTTTTTTTCACATTGAGCACATATTTCTTTAGCCTCTTTCACTCTCATTGCACTATCCAGACCACATTTGCTAGCTAACTCATTAACTGCCATCAAAGGAGTTTTCCGCCAAGGATTATGAACTCCAAATGGTTTTCCCTGAAGATCTGGCCTTCTTTTAAGTGCTAAAGTGGCAAAGAACTTGTCCAGGTCAATATGACCAACAAATCCTATTAGCATTTCTCTCCTTTCATTCCAAACCTAATTTTTAAGGATCAATAACTTTTCTACTTTAATTTTAACTTTTCGTTATTTTTCAAACAAGCCGCCGCTCTTTAAGGAAAAACAGAAAAAAGCTCCAGGATTTAATCAATCTGGAGCCTATTATAATTTTCTCCCTTCAAATTTAAAATCGATTTTAATCTTCTGTCGATACATGCCAGCTTGCCTATAGCTAAAGATAGGAACATTATAATGAAAACCGCCAATATTACGTAGGGCGATATTTTCAAAAAAATGGCTATCAGCAAAATTAAAACGATAAATAATACATAGATACTAAACTCGCCCATATTTAGAATGTGCCCGCGTTCAGCGAAATTTCTCCAAGTGACAAAACCATCCGAGTATTTACCCAACAAATAAGTAGCTTCGCTCCATTGGATGCTTTTTCTAAAAAAATCTTTTAAAGAAATCGGATGAATGTGCTTAATTTTATTTTCCGGACAAAATAGAATATTACCATTATTTTTAATGATTTCAGTCTCCAGCATTATATCCTCTCCCGCCGGATTTTTAAAAACGCTTTTCATGCCTCCGAGTTTGTTCCATAATTCTTTTTTTATCGCGAAGTTGTTCCCAGATAACAATATCAACGGCACACCCTCTCGAATGCTCTTTGTGTTAATTAATAATTTTTCCGAAATTGTAAATTTATTAGAATATAAAATAAAATCATATCTTCTCATGAAACTACCTAAACCTTCGCCGAAATCAGGTTCTCGGTTACCTATGACGCAATCTATTTGGGGGTCCTTGAAACAATCAACCATGTTTTGCACCCAATCTTGAGGAAAAATGCAGTCGCTGTCTGTGAAGATTAAGACATCTCCCCTTGCGTTTTCAACTCCGATATTGCGCGCCATCGCTGGGCTTAAACGAAGAGTCTTTTGTGGCTTTAAAACCGTCTTTATTCTATCTTTATATCTATTTAACACATCTATTGAACTGTCCGTAGATCCGCTATCGACAAATATTATTTCTAAATCAATAATGTTTTTGTCATAATTCTGATTAATTAAGCTCTCAATGCAATGCTCTAAATTATGGGAATTATTGTAAGAAGTAACAATTATAGAGACCTTTTTCATAAATCTTGATTGCCTATAACTTTTTCCACCCATTTCTTTGTTTTTAACAAACCCTCTTCTAAATCTATAACCGGATTGTATCCCAAAACCTTTCTGGCTTTGCTTATGTCGAAACATTCTCTTTGTCCCTTCTCACCAGGACGATAATCTATATAAACAATCTTGCCTGGAATAATCTTGGTACACATCTCGGCTATGTCTTTGACTTTATATTCTTTACCTCTGGAAACCTGAAATATTTCTCCTTTAATTTTTTCGCTTTGCGCTTCAATCGCTAACATCCACGCATTTATCGTATCGGTAGAATAACACGGATCTCGCGTCTGATCACCGCCCTCGACTACGATAGGTTTCCCTTGAAGAAGATTTTTTAGCCATATATAGATAAAAATATTCCTTCTCATGTTTTCTCCGTAGACGATCCCGTTCCTGAAGATCGTAATGGGAACCCCGTATGAACGATAATAAGCCCAAGCTATCGCCTCCTGAGAAGCTTTGGAAGCCGAATAAACATTATGAGGAGTGGGAGCGCAAGATTCATCAATCGGAATTTTTGTCGGTCTACCAAAAACATTGCCGGAGCTTGGCAAAATAAATTTTTGACAACCCGTCTTTTTCACCGCTTCCAACAAATATATAAGTCCTAGCGTGTTTTGATAGAATGTGTAAGCGGGCGACGCAATTCCCAACGGGACATCCGCCTGCGCGTTAAAAGCGCAAATTATTTCATAGCCATCGATATCTTCCGGCTGAACGTCAAAGGTGGCCTTCCAAATATATTTAAAATTAGGATGATCCATCACCTCGCTTAAAGTGTCTGCATGATTTGGAGCAACCAAATCCAAAACAGCCACTTGATACCCTTTCTTTAATAATTCTTTTGCAAGGCCGCTCCCTCCAAAACCAGCCCCTCCAGTAATTAGGATTTTCATATTTTAAATTTTATTAGTTATTTTTTAGATCTCCACTTAAATATTTTATCGATAAAACTTCTCTCCTTGATGATATTTTTCAAAAGAACGCTGTTCTTATTAAGCCAAATAATTTTAAGTTTTTCCGGCGATGATAATTCAGGTTTTTTAGCTAATTGCTGGATGAAATAAATCATAATGCTGTGCCGTGCACGATTTTTTGAAATATAATTCCACACATCCAACAAATCAGGCTCACTTTTAAGAGAGTAATTTAATTCTTCCCTTAATTCCCTGTTTAATGCTTGGAGAATTGATTCTCCCCATTCCATTCTTCCTCCGGGAAAACTGAATACGCCGTTTTTATGCCCAAGAATCAGCGTCTCGTTTTTGTATCGAAATATGATTTTTGCGGTTACGTTTGGGTATTTTTTCATATTATTTTTATTTTTTAATTGCCATGATGCAAACATCTTCCTCTGGCCTGTTATGAGTAAAAGGGAAACTGGCCAAAGGATCTTTAAAATCTACTTTCTGGATTTTATAGAAAAGCCCAGAGAGTTTAAGTAAATATTCCAACCCATCATAATCATAGCACCATTTATGCGGTGTGATAGGTAGACTATAGGCAAAAACCGAGAAATAGAAACTGTCGGGAGCGTCCGCAGGTATTCTCTTTGTTGCCCATTTTTTGATCCACCAATCATAGGTTTTCCACTTTTTATACTTCCCATTTATGTATTTATTAGCATGAATTTTCAAATCGGGGACGGTTGCAATAAAAATCCCCTTATTTTTTAAAATTTTAGCGATTTTACTGACAACGGTTAGTCCCTCTTCGTAAGAAAAGTGCTCTAAAACGTGCTGCATTCTGATAAAATCGAATTTCCCAAGTAGTTTTAGGTCTTTATTTGCCGCTTTTAAAATATCTAAGCTAAAATATTTTTTTCTATATTCTACGGGAATCTTTCCTATCGGCCAAGTATCCAAATAATAAAATCCCACCTCGAAGTTTTTATTGCATCCGACATCCAACCATCTATTTTTATTTTCTTTTATTAATTTTTCACAAAGCGTCATATAATTGTTTATTTAAAGAAGGAGCCCCACGTATTAATTAGTGAGGCTCGTTGAGATTTTCTCCTTGCGGGCTAAGCCGTTGAATAAGCCTGCAAAGTTGCTTTTGCCTCCCTCCATAATTAATTTTGAATTCTCGATAGAATTCAATCAGCCCTATCAGCACCAGTATTTCGTAGAAAATGTACTTTGGCGAAGAAAAATCAAATTCGTGCTCTTGTACAAGGCTGTTCCAAAGGACACCGTGACCGTATCTCATTCCAAAAGTTGCCAGATCGTACAACGAATCACCGAGTATTGCATTCTCCCAATCGATAATCCATACCTTTCCGCAATTTCCCTTGATAAGATTAGACGGTTTTATGTCACGGTGAACAAGACATGGCTTTGAATCCTTAAAGTCGATATTATCGATTAGGCGATATAATATTTGGAAATGCGATTCTTCCAGTATGTTCTTTTCCAAAAGCAGTTTGTGATAGTATTGGGTATACAACAGAAGGAACGCTTGCCAGCTTTCACTAACACCGGTCATGGTGAAAGGATTTATCCAGCCCCAACCGCAATCAAGCGGAGTGTTGTTCAGGACCCGTATTTGCTCTCCCGCCTCAGACATGCATTTAATATTCTCCTGTGAACAGCGCCACAGAAGGGATTGCCCCTGTATTCTTTCTAGCACAAGCACTTCTCTCCCGTTTTTGTCGTGATAATAATCTATCACGTTGGGTACGTTAATCCCCCTTGCTTTCGCTTGAGCTAACACCCAACTTTCAACCTTCAACCGATACGGTCTCACCGATTCTTTAACTATACTGGTTTTCTGAATGACCTCGTCGCTGATAAATTCAGTAACGTTCAACCTTCCTCTTCGCGTTTTCACGTTATCACCTCCTTTTTCTCTATCCCGATTTAATTTTTATGTGCAGTTGCCTATCCCTTAATTAAACATTTTTTTATCCAACTGTCAAGACGTTATAAAAAAGGCCGAAGCGTCTCATTTTTATAAAATAAAAACAATCGAAACTATGAGCTTATCAAAAGAATCAATCCAAGAGTTCAAAGAGATATATGAGGTAAAGAAAAACACGGGATTAAATATCTCGTGTTTTTCTATACGTCTCGGTTGCTCGAACCGAAACTAATTTGCTCCGCGGGTAGGATTCGAACCTACAACCTAGGGATTACACTTAATCCTTATGTTTCCAAAAGGCGTGGACTATATCTTTACCGTAACCAATTTTAGTTTTAGGTATTTCGGTATCTAG
>Ga0210057_1009732_pt1 | contig 11052 bp, 7 predicted proteins | sample CryGeyCG2114_010_2_FD_183968 | JGI IMG/M metagenome (GOLD analysis project Ga0210057, IMG submission 183968) | Groundwater microbial communities from aquifer - Crystal Geyser CG10_big_fil_rev_8/21/14_0.10 (SPAdes) (version 2) | ecosystem: Environmental > Aquatic > Deep subsurface > Groundwater ...
TCTGGTGGTATCAATTACAGCCCATAGAAAATAAAATTATTGATAAGCTGGCTTTGGTCTGGAATGTAATAGAAGAAAATGGAATAATGCTTTTACAAAGAGAAAAAAAATACGACACTCTTGATAATTTTTTAGCTAATTTGCCTTTGCCCGAGGAAATAGCTTTGTATAATTATGATTTAAAAAAAGAATATTTGCTTAAGGATTATGAGCCAAGCAAAGTTAAACAGGAAATTAATTATTCTTTGCGTGGACCTTACCAGTTTTATACTTATATAAAGAGTGAAGATTTGGATTTTGATTTTACTCTGCTTGACTTAAATCAAAACAAAGACAGCGACGCGGTTGATATTAATTTATATTATGATGATAAACTGATTGCCAGCCGGCACCTGGACGATGACGGCATAAAAACCGATAGCGGCGAGATGGGGGAGACGAGAGAGGTGGATTTTACCGAAGCCGGACTGCCCAAAGGGGTTTATAAAATAGAACTGCGCGCTAATGACGACATCATGACCAAAAAAATAGAAACCGGACAAAGCAAGGTTTCTTTCTCAAATAGAATTTGGCTAGCCGGTGAAAACGACAAAGACATTTCTCTTTTTACTGACAGCCAACTAATTAACGCCCAGACTATTAACCCAGGCAGTTTGCAGAATATAAAAGCGGGTGATAAAGAATTAAATATTGAAGATACTTATCGGCAATTCAGTCAGATGCTGGAAAATAAAGTTAGCGAAGTTAAGGTGGCAAAAGGTGATATAATATTGGCTGGTAATGGGGTTTTTAGCTTTAATTTAGAGAGTTTATTAAACCCTAATTTTAAAAAAGTGGATGAGAGTTTTTCCGTTAAGCCCGCTGGCATAAATTATATTTTAGCCGGCTACCGGATTCCGGAAGAAAAAGACGGTTGGAAGACGGCCCAAGCCGAATTTGACTTAAATAACGCTTACCGCGAATGGAATAAAAACAGTTTTGTAGTTTCTATTCCGGGCCTAAAAGCGGATAATGAAATTAATGATAGTATAGAAATCAGGGGAATAAAAATAGAATTAGAAGGAAAAACTTTGAAGGAGAAATTAAAAGAGTTTTTGAGTAAAAAAAGGCCGGTTTTTGAAACCAGCCTCTCTGCATCGTTTTGCAGGATAGGTTATTTTATTTCTACCGCATCAAGTGGAACCCAAATTGGAATTTCTCCGGTTGAGCACTGAATTCTATCAGTTCCCCTCCGGTCGATTATCACCAATTCGGCACCAGCCGGGATGGGAGTATTTGTCTCCGGGTCAGTGTAATTCCTTTTGAAGATAGCCTTTAGCCCTGTTTTGGCCTGGTCGGTTGCCATTTTTTTCTCCCGTTAAAAATGAAATTTACTTTGTTTCCGTTAAGCCAATCAGTATCCAAATCAGACGATTGAAAACTAAGCGCTGAAACTTAGTTGAACTCTTACCAACTACATTTAGCTCTGTGCCAGCTTCCAGGACAATTTCACTCCCTGGGATGGTGAAATTTTTTAAAAGAATTGTCTTCAATTTGCCCCAAATTTGGCCAGTTGCCATTCTCCCTCCCTTTAGGATTTTTGGTGTAAAATATAAGTAGAAATTAGCAAAAAATTCTTTACTTGTCAAATTAGGTTATTTTTCTGTCAAGGTTATTTTTCCCTTCGGGAAAAAGCGGCACTACGAATGCCGCACATGCGAATTTAGGTTATTTTTCGCTAACCGCAAAACAGAGAAAGGAGTTTAGCTCCTAAGCTTAGGAGCTAAACTCCTTAAGAGATAGTTATGAGAAATATTAATTTAATCTTTAAGGAACTGTTTTACGTCTTAACCGGCGCTTTGGTAATTTTTGTTGTTTTAGAATTAGTTTGGCCCAATATAGTTTTGGCTTATCTTAATTTAAACTGGGTTTTGCTTAGCTGGCTTTTTACTGGTATAATTATATTAATAGTAGATAAAAAAGAAATTACAAAATAAAATTTATCAGTATTTATATTAATTTTTATGAACCCCGTTAGAAATTTGGCTGGAAAAAATAATAAGATTTCTAACGGAGGTAAAATCTTATTAGAAATAACCGGTAGGTTTATATTATAATAGGAGAAGATGTTTAAAAAATAGATTAAATATTATTATGGAGAAAAAAAATAACAAAATTTCTAACGGGGTGAAACCCAAAAAAAGTAGTACAAGAGAATTAATTGATGTTTTAACCACTAACCAAAAATTGTATAAACCTTCTAAGCGGATAATAAAAGAGGCTATTATTAAAGATTATAAGGGGATTTTAAAGAAGGCCCGGTTAAAACCGCTTAAATTTTGGGAAGAGGCAGCCAGAGAGTTAGAATGGTTTAAACCTTGGAAGAAAGTTTTTGTGGCGAGCGGGGCGCCGTTTTTTAAATGGTTTGTCGGGGGGCAAACTAATTTAGCTTATAATGCCCTTGACCGGCACATAAAAACTAAAATTAAGAATAAAACGGCTATTCTTTGGGAGGATGAAACCGGCCGAACTAAAAAATACACTTACTGGCAGCTTTATCAGGAAGTGAACAAATTAGCTAATGCTTTGCGCGGGATAGGCATTAAAAAGGGAGACCGGATAGCTATTTATATGCCGAATATCCCGGAAATCGCTATCGCCATGCTGGCTTGCGCCAAGATCGGAGCTGTTCATTCAGTCGTGTATGCCGGCTATTCGGCCGGGGCCCTAGCAGACAGAATTAAAGATGCGAAAGCAAAAATATTATTTACGGCTGACGGGAGCTGGCGGCGGGGCAAAATAATTAATTTAAAAGATATTGCTGATGAAGCGGTAAAAAGCTGCCGGACAATAAAGAAAGTGATTGTCGTTAAAAATAATAAAAAGAAAATAAAGTTCAATAAGAGACGGGATATTTGGTATCATAATTTTATTAGAGGGCAAGCGGTTGAAGCTAAGGCGGCGAAAATGGAGGCGGAAGACCCGGCTTTTGTTTTATATACTTCAGGCACGACTTCTAAACCCAAAGGAGTGATTCATGCTCATGGCGGTTATGCAGTAGGCGTGCTTAGAACCATAAAATGGGTATTTGATTTGCACGGCCAGGAGATATTCTGGTGCACCGCTGATCCGGGCTGGATTACCGGCCATAGCTACATAATTTATGGGCCCTTACTGGCCGGGGTAACAACTTTAATGTACGAAGGTGTGCCGGATATGCCGAAACCGGATCGGATTTGGCGGATAATTGAGAAATATCGGGTGAATGTTTTATATACGGCTCCGACATTAATCAGGTCCATGATGAAGTATGGCGTTAAGTGGCCGCGCAAGCATAAAATGCCAAGTTTAAGAATTCTTGGGTCAGTTGGCGAACCAATAAATCCCGAAGCTTGGAAATGGTATTATAAATATGTGGGCAAGGGCCGTTGTCCGATTATGGATACCTGGTGGCAGACAGAGACAGGCATGCACATGATAACTCCTTTGCCTTGCGTCCCTTTAAAAGCTGGCAGTGCCGGCAAACCTTTTCCTGGTATAATAGCGGATATTTTAGATAAAAAGGGCCGACGAGTACCAGTCGGCAAGGGCGGTTATTTAGTGATAAAGAACCAATGGCCCAGCATGATCAGAAATATTTTTAATGACCCGAAAAGATATATAAAAACATATTGGAGCCAGATCAAGGGCGTGTATTTTACCGGTGACGTAGCTTTCAGGGATAAGGACGGATATTTTTGGATTCAGGGGCGGATGGATGATGTTTTAAAAATAGCCGGCCATAGAATCGGCACGGCTGAAGTAGAAAGCGCTTTTGCTTCTCATAAGTTAGTGGTTGAGGCCGGAGTGATTGGCGTGCCTGATGAAGTCAAGGGCGAGGTCATAAAAGCTTTTATAATTTTAAAGCAAGGCGTAAAACAGTCGGATTCATTAGTTCAGGATTTAAAGCAGCAGGTAAGGAGAACTTTAGGGCCGATGGCGGTCATAAAAGATATTGCTTTTGTCAATAAACTGCCGAAAACCAGAAGCGGGAAAATTATGAGGAGGGTACTAAAAGCTAAAGAGCTGGGTTTACCCCTAGGCGATGTTAGCGCTTTAGCGTAGTTTAATAAGAGAATTTGGCGGAGATAATAATAATATATTTTTTTTAACTCTCCTGGCAGGGCGAGGATATTAATTATGAAAAATCTTGATAAATTGTTTAAACCAAAAACAATCGCTGTGATCGGAGCCAGTAATTCAAAGGGAAGCGTCGGCAAAGCTTTTATGGATAATTTAGTTGATGGCGGATACAGGGGCAAAGTTTTCCCGGTAAGCATAAAAAGAAAAAGAGTAAAAAATATCAAAGCTTACAAATCAATTAAAGATATTCCTAAAAAAATTGATTTGGCTATTATTGCTACTCCCGCCAGGACGGTCTTGGAAATAATTGAAGATTGCGGACAGGCCGGCGTCGAAACCGCGGCAATAATTTCTTCCGGTTTTTCTGAAACTGGCAGAAAGGGCGTGGCTATAAGTAAAAAAATATTGGCCGCGGCCAGAAAATTTAATATAAAAATTCTTGGCCCAAATTGCTTGGGTTTTATAATACCCTCGGCAAATTTAAATGCCAGCTTTGCAAACAAAACCGCCCGGCCCGGACGGATTGCTTTTATTTCTCAAAGCGGCGCCTTAGGCGCGTCTATTTTGGATTGGTCAATTAAGAATAATGTCGGCTTTAGCTATTTTGTCTCAATCGGAGAGATGCTGGATATCGGTTTCCATGATTTAATTGATTATTTTGGCCGAGATCCAAATACCTCCAGTATCCTTATTTATATGGAGTCTTTGAAAGAAGCGAAAAAGTTCATCAGCGCCGCCAGGGCCTTTTCCGCAACCAAACCCATTGTAGTTTTAAAAGTCGGCCGTAGTGAAGAGGGCGCGCAGGCGGCCCGATCTCATACAGGAAGCATGACAGGCAACGATGCGATTTTTAGCGCCGTTTTTGAAAGAGCCGGGATCGTCAGGGTAGATACGGTGGATGGTTTATTTTGTACCGCAAAACTTTTGGCCATGCAGAACAGGCCGGAAGGCAGTAGATTGGCAGTTATAACCAACGCGGGCGGACCCGGCGTTATAGCGGCTGACGCCATTGCCTATTCTTCCGCCAAGCTCGCTAATTTGGAGAAAAAAACGATTAAAAGATTAAATAATATTTTACCTTCGGCCTGGAGCAAGAGGAACCCGATAGATCTTCTGGGTGATGCGGATCATTTGCGATATCGGGAGGCAATAAAAATTTGCCTAGATGATAAAAATGTGGATGGGATATTAACCATCTTGACGCCCCAGTCTATGACTGACCCGGAGGCTATCGCCAGAGAATTAGTAAAGGTTTCAAAAAATACAGAAAAAACTTTGCTAGCCAGCTGGATGGGTGGAAATAGCGTGGCCAGGGGAATAAAAAGATTAGAGGCGGGGAATGTCCCGGCTTATATTTCGCCAGAAGATGCAATTAGTTCATTTGCGTCAGTATATGATTATTCAAAAAATTTAAATCTTTTAAATGAAGTTCCTTCAACGATTCCCCAGGCTTTTTCACCCCGAATTAAGAAAAATAAAGAATTAATAAATTCCGTGATCAAGGATAATAGAGACAGTTTAACCGAAGCCGAGGCCAAAGAATTATTAGCAAACTATAAAATCCCAGTGGCCAAAAGCGGCCTAGCTAAAACAGCGCGGGAAGCCGTGAAAATAGCATCTAATATTGGTTTTCCGGTCGTAATGAAAATCCTTTCGCCGGATATAGTTCATAAAACCGATATTGGCGGAGTCAAGCTTAACGTGAATTCAAAAAAAGAGGCTTATAAAGCGTTTAGGGGGATAATGTCTTCGGTAAAGCGCCATAATCCGCAGGCGGATGTTCATGGCGTATTTGTTGAAAAGATGATAAATAAAAGATACGAACTTATTTTAGGTTGCCAGAAAGATCCGATATTCGGCCCGGCTTTAGTTTTCGGCATGGGCGGATTGGCCGTTGAAATTTTTAAAGACATTCGAGTCGGGCTGCCGCCGCTTAATATGTCTTTGTCAATGAGAATGATAGCCAATACGAAGATTTATAAACTCTTAAAAGGTTTTAGAAATATTCCCAGAGTTGATTTGCCAGCCATCCAATTTTTATTGTATAAATTTTCTTATTTGATAGTGGATTTTCCCGAAATAAAAGAATTTGATGTCAATCCCTTTGCCATTGATGAATATGGCGGAGTGGTGCTTGATGCCAAGGTTATCTTGGATAGAAAAATAATAAAAGAAGGCAGCCAACCATATTCTCATTTGGTGATATCGCCCTATCCAAGAGAGTATGTTATTAAATATAAACTGAAAAACGGGCAAAATATTAAAATCAGGCCAATCCGGCCGGAGGATGAACCAATCTGGATGGAGATGTTTAATAATTTTTCCAAGGAAACATTAAGGCAAAGATTTTTAGGTCAAACTAAAAACATTTCTTCTTATATAATGCAGAGATGCACCAAAATTGATTATGGCCGGGAAGTAGTGCTTATAGCCAGAATAAAAGATAAAAAAAGTTTTAAGGGATCAATTGAGGCAAAAGTAATTGGAGTGGTTGAGCTGGCTAGCAGTCCGTTCGGTGAGGAAGCGGAATTCACAAGCGCGGTCGCAGATCGTTGGCAAAATTTGGGACTGGAGAGTAAATTTACAGATTATATTTTAGAGATAGCTAAAAAGAGAAAGATAAAACATATATATGCAAAATTTTTAAAGGATAATAAGGTTATGCATCATATTTTTAAGAAAAGGGGGTTTAATATAATTGATGAAGGAAAAATTTATAGAGCTGAACTTTCAATAAAATGATTAAGCGTTTATTTAACGGACAAATTAATAGTATAACCGCGGCGGCGGCTTTGGTGGGAGTTTCTTCGCTAGTCAGCCGCTTTTTAGGCGTTTTCCGGGACAGGATCCTGGCCGGAGAATTCGGAGCGGGCGACACTTTAGACGTTTATTACGCCGCTTTCCGGATTCCGGATTTAATTTTTAATTTACTGGTCTTGGGGGCTTTGTCCGCCGGCTTTATCCCTATTTTTGTCGGGTTGCTTAAAAATCCTCTGGAAAAAATTACCGGTTTTTTTTCCGGCCAAGAGAATAAAAAGGCCTGGGAACTGGCGAGCAATGTTTTAAACATTTTAGTTTTAGGGCTTTTAGCCCTTTGCGGTTTAGGGATTATTTTTGCTCCCTGGCTGACTAAGTTAATTACTCCCGGCTTTTCTCCGGAAAAGCAGGCCTTAACTACCGGTTTAACCCGAATAATGTTTCTATCGCCTCTCTTTTTAGGAATTTCTGCAGTCTTAGGCGGGGTCTTGCAATCATTTAAAAGATTTTTTGTCTATTCTCTGGCGCCGATAATGTACAATATTGGCATTATTATCGGCGCTTTGTATTTTGTGCCGGCCCTGGGGATTTACGGCCTGGCCTGGGGCGTGGTTTTAGGAGCTTTGCTTCATATGCTGATCCAGCTGCCGACCGCGTTTGCCCTAGGATTCCGGCACAGCTTGAAAATTGATTTTAGTAATCCTGATTTAAGAAAAATCGGATTGATGATGATCCCGCGGACCATGAGCCTGGCTATTTCCCAGATAAATTTAGTGGTGATTACGATTGTCGCTTCCACTTTGGCCGTCGGCTCTCTGGCGGTTTTTAATTTAGCTAATAATCTGCAGTCTTTCCCGATCGGGATTTTCGGCATTTCTTTTGCCATTGCCGCTTTTCCCGCTTTTTCCGCCGTGGCTTTTTCTAAAAAAGATTTAATCGCCAGTTTTTCTTCCACTTTGCGCCAGATTTTATTTTTTATTGTCCCGTCCACGGTTTTGCTTATTACTTTGCGCGCCCAGGTTATCCGCGTTATTTTAGGCACGGGCAATTTTGACTGGGAAGATACGGTTTTAACCATGAACACTTTGGCTTTTTTCTGCCTGTCCCTTTTCGCCCAGGCCTCCTTACCGCTTTTAGTGCGGGTATTTTACGCCCGGCATGATTCAAAAACTCCTTTTCTTATCGGTTTATTTTCCGCCATCGTTAATGTGGCTCTTTCTTTATGGCTGGCGAAGAGACTGGGCGTTGAAGGTCTGGCTTTGGCCTTTTCCCTTTCTTCTATTCTTAATTTTATTCTTCTCTGGCTGGCCCTGCGTTTTTCTCTAGGGCAGATGGACGAGATAAAAATTTTAGTAGCCGTGATAAAATTCTCGGCCGCTAGCTTAGCTTGCGGGATTACGGTTCAGGGCGTGAAAGTAATAATTTGGCCCTTTGTTGATATGACTAAATTCTTGGGAGTTTTAACCCAGGGCCTGGCGGCCGGATTGGCCGGCATATTTATTTACGCCGCCGTCTGCTCGCTTCTTCGCAGTGAAGAGTTTATTTCCGTCTGGACGCCGATTAAATATAAGTTTTGCCGCCTGCCTTGGAAGAAAGTTACGACCGATGATCAGGGAGAAGCGCGGGGAATCTAGGGATTGACGATTGACGATTGACGATTGACGATTTATGAATGGTTATAGGTGAGATTTTTAGGATTATTAAAATTCTTAAGATTCTTGGGATGAGGGGCGGACAGAAATGTTCGCCCTGTTTTATTCCGCAAAAGTCCGCCTAAGTCTGCGTTAGTCCGTGTTATCAGTCCTTGACTTATTTTTGATATCGTGATAATTTTATTTGATGTTCTTTTTGAAGATGCCTATTAATAATAACTATTTTGAGAAAGGAGAAACACCGTGGAAAGTGTAAGAGTAATCGTGATTGGTGCTGCTGGTAGAATGGGCAGCCTGGTGGTTCAGATGATTAACGGAACTGACGGCATTGAATTGGCTGGGGCAATTGAAAAGGCAGAAAAGCTGACAGGTTTTTCGATTCCGGGAACGAAGATTTCTTTTGCTCCCCAGGACTCTGATAACCTGCCTTCGGTTATTTCTTCGTCTGACGTCGTTATTGATGTAAGTGGCCAGGAAGCTTTTATGGCCAATGCGGCCTTGGTTGTTGGCCAGGAGAAACCAATGGTAATCGGCTCAACCGGTCTGAATGAACAGGATATGTCTTATCTCCGGGAGGTGGCTGGATGCGTACCCTGTATTCTGGCGCCGAATTTTAGTGTCGGAGCCAATTCAATGTTTGCCTTAGTGGCAAAAATGACGACGATTCTGGGGCCTGATTATGACGTTGAAATCGTTGAAGCCCACCATAATCAGAAAAAAGACGCTCCGAGCGGTACGGCCAGGAGATTGGCGGAAATTGTCGCTGGCGTCCGGAAATTGGAGCTGGCAAATGTCGCTTGCTATGGCCGGCAAGGAATGACCGGCGTTCGGCCGAAAGACCAAATCGGCATTCATGCTCTCCGCATGGGCGACGTAGTGGGCGAACATACGGTTATTTTTTCCGGTCCGGGAGAGCGGATTGAGCTTACTCATCGCGTTTCTTCCCGTGACGCTTTTGCTCAAGGCGCAGTCCGGGCGGCAATGTGGATCGTAGGTCAGATACCGGGTCTTTACGACATGCAGGACGTTTTGGGCCTGCGGTAACTGTTGGGATCCTTGGGACTCTTGGGATTTTTAGGACTCTTAAGACTTCGTCCTGAGCTCAGTCGAACAATTCTTAGGATAAGGGGTGGATAGAAATGTCCACCCTGTTTTTATTTAGCTAAGAAGGGTAAGCATTTAGGGGTTCAACCGCCAATTTGGCGGTTGAACCCCCTTTTTCGTTATTTGACCAAAAGGGTAAAAAAAGATAAGATAAAATCAGTGGAAAGTAAAAAGTTATAAAGTTATAAAGCAAGAGAAATTACTTTTGTTTTTTATGAATAATATTCGTAATTTTGCTATATTGGCCCACCCCGTACAATGCTTCGCATTTACGGGGCAAGTATTGACCACCCTCCTACGCCAAGGCTTCGGAGGGCGAGACTCAAATAATTCACGAAAAGAGATTTTATGACGAATATTAGAAATTTTTGTATTATTGCGCACGTAGACCACGGCAAGTCAACTTTGGCTGATAGGATGCTGGAAATTACCGGCACGATTGAGCCAAGAAAAATGAAAGACCAGTTTCTGGACAGGATGGATATAGAAAGGGAAAGAGGAATAACTATTAAGCTCCAGCCCGTGACAATGGAGTATACTCCTAAATTTTCAATTTTCAATTTTCAATTTCCAAACAAATCCGAAATCCGAAATCTGAAATCCGAAAATGACAAATTCATTTTAAATCTGATAGACACGCCCGGGCATGTTGATTTTTCTTATGAGGTTTCCCGCTCTTTAGCCGCGGTGGAAGGGGCGGTTTTATTAGTGGATGCGACGCAAGGGATTCAGGCCCAGACTTTAGCCAATCTCTTTTTGGCCATAGAGCAGAATTTAGTTATTATTCCGGTGGTTAATAAAATAGATTTGCCCGCGGCCGATATAGCCAAAACTAAGGAGGAAATTATAAAATTGATTGGCTGCGCGGAAGAAGAAATAATTTTAGCTTCTGGTAAAACCGGCCAGGGGGTAGCGGAAATTTTAGAAGCGGTGGTTAGCCGCGTGCCAGCACCCGTGGAGACGAACGGCCGTTCGTCTCGACTGCGGGCCTTGATTTTTGATTCTAATTATGACGAATACCGGGGAGTGGTCGCGCATGTCCGGGTTATGGACGGGGAAATAAAAAAAGGAGAAAAAATTTTTCTGATGGCCACGAAAGCGAAAAGCGAGGCTTTGGATATCGGCATCTTTAAACCCGAATATAAATCCACGGGGAAATTGGAAGCCGGAGAAATCGGCTATATTGTTACCGGTTTTAAAAATGTAAGCGAATGCCGGGTAGGAGACACGGTGACGATTGCCGATTGCCGATTGCCGATTGCCGATTTAACGGCGTTGCAAGGATATAAAGAAGTAAAGCCGATGGTTTTTGCCGGAGTTTTTCCTCACGAAGGCAGTGATTTCCAGGATTTGCGGGAAGCGATGGAAAAATTAAAATTAAATGATGCCGCTTTGACTTATGAGCCGGAAAATTCTGAAGCCCTGGGTTTTGGTTTTC
>Ga0210057_1009733_pt1 | contig 11052 bp, 9 predicted proteins | sample CryGeyCG2114_010_2_FD_183968 | JGI IMG/M metagenome (GOLD analysis project Ga0210057, IMG submission 183968) | Groundwater microbial communities from aquifer - Crystal Geyser CG10_big_fil_rev_8/21/14_0.10 (SPAdes) (version 2) | ecosystem: Environmental > Aquatic > Deep subsurface > Groundwater ...
TCGGATTTCAAAAAAGCAAAAGCGAAATTACTGCGGGCGCTTAGGAAAACCGGAAAACTCGAAGTGGTATTTGAAACTATTGAAAAACCACTCATCGATGTCGTTGAAAGAATGAAAGAGGTCGGCATTTTGCTCGATACCGCATACCTCAAAACACTCTCCACGCAATACCACAAGGAGCTTGATACGATTAGGGCGCAGATTTACAAACAGGCAGGGCACGAATTCAATATCAATTCTCCGAAACAGCTTGGCGGCGTTTTGTATGATGAGCTCGGTTTAAAAACAGAACGGCAGAAAAAAACCGAAACAGGACAGCGCTCAACGCGCGAATCGGAATTGGAAAAAATGAAAGACCAACACGAAATAGTGGCTGAAGTGCTTCGGCATCGGGAATTGCAGAAATTGTTGTCGACGTACGTCGATAGTCTGCCCGAGCTTGTGTGGGGCGATGGGCGGGTGCACGCGGATTTTGTGCAAACGGGAACCACGACAGGAAGAATGTCGAGTCAGAATCCGAACTTGCAGAACATTCCCATAAGGACAGAGTACGGAAGAAAAATCAGGAATGCGTTTGTCGCAGAAAAAGGGTATGTGCTCGTTTCATTTGATTACTCACAAATCGAATTGCGCGTTGCGGCGGCGCTCTCGGGCGACGAAAAGCTGACACGCACGTTTAAAGAAGGGGGCGACATCCATACGGCGGTTGCATCCGAAGTGTTCGGGGTGCCCGCGGAAATGGTTGATAGGGAAATGCGCCGCCGCGCAAAGGTCATAAACTTCGGCATTCTCTATGGGATGGGAGTAAATGCGCTTCGGGTAAATTTAGGAGAAGAAGTGAAACGCTCGGAAGCACAATCGTTTTTACATGCATATTTTAAGAACTTTTCGGGGCTCGCAGAGTATGTTGAGAGAATAAAAATTGATGCGGCGCATAAGGGCTATACGGAAACATTGTTCGGCAGGAGAAGGTATTTTTCAGGGTTTACATCGGGGTTGCCGTACGTGCGCGCGCAAGCGGAGCGAATGGCAATCAACGCGCCGATACAGGGAACGCAAGCGGATATTATCAAGCTTGCCATGGTGCGCATTCATGAGATGCTCAAAAAAGAAGGATTACTAGAGGAGGTGCGCATACTATTGCAGGTGCACGATGAATTAGTGTTTGAAATTAAAGAGGCAAAGGTTGCAAAGGCGACGCAAACCATAAAACACATTATGGAATCAGTGGTCGAAAAGAAGGAACTGCAAGGGGTGCCCCTTGTGGTTGATGTATCAATTGGCGACAATTGGGGCGAGATGGAAAAAATATAAGGATATGTTGTATGTCTATTATGGAACAGACGAGAAAACATCGCGCAACAAATTGCGCCGTGCGATGGATGCGCTCCAAAGGCGTGCGCCTTACGCGCACATACTGCGCGTAACCGACCAAGATGAAGAAGCAGTGTCGATGAAAGCGATACTATCGTCGCAAGGTCTTTTCCACGCACGGCAAGTGGTGTTGCTCGACGGAACCTTTTCAAATAAAGGTATCCGGGAAGATATATTCAAGCACATACGTGAAATAAAAGAATCGGACCACGTTTTTTTTCTATATGAAAAGAAATTGCTTGCCGCCCACGAAAAGAAGCTAGCGCAACATGCCGACAACATTGAGAAAAGCGAACATAGAGAAGCGATTGGAAAGAAAGAAAACCCGTTTGCACTTGCAAATGCGTTCGGAAGGGGGAAGCGCTCGGAAGTATGGATTGAATATCGAAAGGCGCTTGCAAAAGGCGCGGCCCCCGAGGCGCTTCACGGAATGCTTTTTTGGAAAGTGAAAGACATGCTCCTTAAAGGAAAATGCGGGGATAAAGAAGATGAATATAAAGAAATGCTCGGCGTACTTGCTGAAATGCCCCACAAAACAAGGCGCGATGGCATTGAGCTTGAGTACGCGCTCGAGCGGTTCATTCTGTCACTTCGTTAGACTTTTCCTGTGAGGGAGATCAAATAGTAATTACAGGAATCTAAAATCCAATCCTTGCGATTAATCGCAAGGATTGTACATAATCTAAATACCACTAAACCTTGCGATTAATCGCAAGGTTTAGCCGCCCGCTCTCCATGCGTCTATTTCTCTGAATGTTCTCGACCACCTTCCTTTACCTACTCGTGGGGGCATCCCAATTTGTAAAATTGTCTCGACAACACCCAAGAGATTTTCTCTCGAATCCTTTCTCTTAAGGACTTTTTCCAGATGTCGGAATTTTCCCGCACGACGCATAGTATCAAGGCGTGCCACAGTGGAAGAGCTTACTTTGAGTGATTCACTTATTTCATATGTTGAGCAGTTTTTGTGGAGGAGCACAATTATTGTTACCCGCTTTGCAAGCATAAGTGTTTCGGCGGGAGTCAGAAGATTATGGAGCATCGCAGCTACTTCTTTTTTTGTCGCTTGCGCCACAAACATATCCACAAATTGTTTTTCTAAGAACGTTTTCGTTTTCTGAGATATTTCTCTTTTTGACACGTGAGTCATGGTGCGTCCCCTAATTCTTGCGATTAATCGCAAGAATTGCAATGGTGTGCCTGAAAACTGATGTGAATAAGGATTTGCTGTAAGTCGCGTAATTGCGTAGCATTGGTGTATGCGATTTAATCTGACACACTCAATGGTATTCAGAATAATTATTTTAGTGCCCTTATTGTGCTTGGTATTGTCTCCGACACCCACATTTGCTGTAGGAGAAGTTCCTTGTCCTTGGTGTGACGACATAACAGTCTTGTGTCCTAGATTATGTACAGATGGAAAAGGGATTGGCTTTTGTATTCCTCCAGGCATATGTAAGGGTACTGGATATAATGCTGGTGCGGGTAACCCAGGCGGAGCCGTTGACGCCGGGCTACAGGCACTCTCTGGCCTTATCGGAAAAGCGCTCGAAGCACTCAAGGGCGGCGGTGGTGGCGGTGGCGGCGAAATACTGAATCAGAATCCGGTGCGCAGGCAAATGCGCAGGCGAACAAAAATACCACCATTACGCTTATCGATACCGCGGTGCAAGCGGTTGCAAACGCACTCCAAAATGCCACTGGCGTCTCCGTTGGAGAAGGGGAAATTGCTCCGACACAAAATACGATAAACAACCGGGGAGCGGTGCGCGAAAATGTTGTTTCAAACACGGAAGTCGAAGAAGATGATCGTGGCGTTACGTTTCGCACTGAAGTCATAGATGAAGATACAAACACAGGAGTGGGAAGTTTTTTCGGAAGTGCAAGGGTAGTGAATGTAAGCAGTCAAAGTGAGACAATACTTGGCCGCCTTTGCACAACACAGCCGTGGCAGAATAGTTTTATTTCAAGAATTTTTTCTTCGCGATTTTTCGACACGATGTGCGAAAACAGAGGGTACGCTCCAGGTGGACAAGAAGAGAAAGTGGTGCAGCCAGTTCAGGAGACAACCTTTATCGACGAGCGATTAGGAAGAGCGCAGCTTACGTGTCCTGCGTCAGTCATATTAGGCGATGCGGCGGAAATTGAATGGACCTGCGGCGTGGCGATACGAAGCGCGGGAATAGGATTTGACACAAACGGATGGCCGACAGGAAGCACCAGTGTTCGCCCTACCGAAGCCACTACCTATACGCTCGAGTGTTCACAAGGAGGGACCGCACAATGCACGGTGAACATCATCGGGCCTTCGGTGCAGATAGTCGCTCATCCACAGCGCGTGCCGCTTGGCGCGCGCACCAGAATTTATTGGGTTGGCGATAATGTGTCTAAATGCCTGGTGTCGGGCCCCGGATTCGAAGAAAATACATTGCGCGGTGCGGCCACTACCGATGCAATTCTCGACCAGACCGAATTTACCCTCACCTGCGAAACCCCCGGGGGAAGTGTGGTTGAAGCCAAAACAATCGTCGATGTTGGGATATAATCAAATATATGACATTGCATAAAAAAGTTAAAATAGTTTTTTTGATCTGTTTTTTCTTACCTCTACTTCTACCTGTCTCATCTCACGCTAAAATAGTGAAGTCATGTATTCCGTGGAATCCATGTGGATGCGGGGAGGTTCAGGTAGGTGGGAAGTGCACAAAAACAGGGGGTCCGGAAGTAAACACCAATTTATGTCCCGTAGGAACCTGCACTGATATTACTAACGGGCTAACCAGTTATGGTAGATGTTTTGGACCAGGAGATGGGGGATGTAAAGGTTTGAAATATGATGCAGGAGCTGGAAATGAAGGTGGAGCAACCGACGCAGGCCTTAAAGCACTCCAAGGTCTTCTCGACCAAGTAATGAAAGCATTAATGGGCGGTATGGGCGGCGGGATGATGCCGATGGGCGGCGGGGCGCCGCCTCCGTCGGGGGGCACACAGCCAATGCCGCAGGAGCCAAATGTGCTCGATCAAATCAGACCAAGCACGAGCGATGCCTTAAGAGACGCACTCTCCGGAGAATCTGAAGGAGAGGGAAATGGCATTCTTGATTCTGTGTTTGGTATTTTCAAAAGTGACGATAAAAAAGAAACGAGCACCACGGTAACGGCAACCGGAACCGTCTCCAGTGTGGCAGGCGAAGGAAGCACGTCGGATGACGCAGTGGGCGCCGGAGTCTCCGGCGGGCAAGGTACAAGTGCGGGTAATGCGGGGGTGCAAGTCTCCGGAGATGATGCGGCCACCCTCTCGGGCGAGAGAAATCAAATTCGATCAAGCGATAATGAAGCAACTCTAGAAGCGGGAGTGCGGGACGATGAGGGGAATAGTGAAGTAGCCGGCTTTTACGGGTTCACCACGCGCGCTATCGGGCAAATCAGCGTTGTTGAACGACTATGTACGTCAAGGCCATGGGCGAACAGTTTCGTATCGCGTATCATTCCAAGCTCTTTCTTTGATGGGCTTTGCGTGCGAAGGGGGTTTGATGTTACCGTCGTGGTGAACGATGGCGGCACTGGTGGTGGAGTACAAGCGCCGGCAAATATCACCGAAGTGGAAAATCAGGTGAAGGCGCGAATTGAAGAGCGAGTGAAGCCGAATGTGCAAGCGGGGGAAGCGGGTATGCTATGCGAGCCGGAATCGGCGCGCCCGGGCGCTGATGTCGCACTCTCGTTTTCTTGCGGCGCCGCCGAGCTCACCGGCACATCCGGATTTACCGTCGCGGATGTCTCCGCAACAAGTGCGACCGTAAATCCGATTGACACCGCCCAATATGCAATTGCCTGCTCCGACAGCAAAACCTATTCATGTATTGTGCAGGTATTCGATCCGCGTGTTGCCATTTGGGCTGATCCGGAGCACGTTTCTCTCGGCACGCGCACAACCATATTCTGGACCACCGAGGACGTTGATAATTGCGTGGTAAAAGGGCCGAGTTTTTCTGAAACGGGGCCATTTGGGGGAGCAAGCACGGTGCCGATTAATGGGTTGAGTGAGTATACGATTACTTGCATCGCTCCCGATGGTGTAGAAATCACCGAGACGACGACGGTGGACCTCTCAATTTAAACTATTTGATGGATTGCTGTACGCACGTACCATTTGCTAAGTATAGACGTTTCGTTAGGAGGCTGGGATGACCTTCAGAAGACGCATTCAAGATAAGGTTGTGCGCGATGCGGTTCAGGGCCCCCACTTTGCCGCGAAAAGAGCGAGCGGCCGATTTTCACTTCTTAACGTAGGCGACACAGTTGAGATAAACAGAAAAAAAGAAGTTGCGGTCATTGTGGGGCAAAACGAGTTTGGGGATTATATCCTTGAAGGGTATGACCCTAAATGGGGGTTTCCCGCGAGCGCGCTGCGGAAATTGCCGAAGCACACATGAAGCTGATTTTTAAAGCAAAATAATCGGCTTCATTTTCTTTTGATTCAAGTCCGCCCGGTAGGGCTCGAACCTACGAACCGTCTCCTTAAAAGGGAGCTGCTCTACCAACTGAGCTACGGGCGGTTGCGCAACCACTATAACACCATCTCTTGTGAGTTTCTACAGTGGTAAGTCAAACGAAATTGGTCCTGAGCCGGTGAGGATAAGAGAGAAGCTCGTGACTAAAAGCAAAAGCATAGTGCTCATTGGAAGCGGGCGCACGTCTTTCATAAAAAGCCATGCAAGAATTACCAAAACTGCAATAAGTGCGGCGATTTGTGTGTAAAATCCGACAGCAAGTGCGATTGCAACGGCGACTTCTATTACGGCAAATACTTTTCCTGTGTTGTTATCCGAATATTTCCAATGTGCGATACCTGCGAGTATAAAAAGCGATGCGGACGCCGCGCGTATCAAAAGTGCGGCAAGCGGGGCTAAAAAGAGTAGTTCCGGAAATACGTTTAACATGCACACATTGTAGCATTCCTTTGTTGATGGGTATATTAATTAGTAAAACCTTGCGATTAATCGCAAGGTTTAGCCCCTCCGCTCTCCACGAGTCTATTTGTATAAGATTGTTTAAGGGTTCTATTTAACAATTAAAAAAACAAAACCTCCAATTCTTGCGATTAATCGCAAGGTTTGGTGGGTATTGTCACTAAATCGCATTTGTTAATCTATCCAACAATCACACGTTTTTAGTATTTTTAACTTATGAAAACCAGCTGATAAAACCGTTTTGTTTTTGTGATATGGTCTTGAAATGGAAGTAGCCGTGATTCTCCATAATATAAGAAGTGCACACAATGTCGGCTCTGTCTTTCGCACCGCCGATGCCGCGGGTGTTAGAAAAATCTACCTCTGCGGCTATACGCCGACCCCGCTAGATAAATACGGGCGCCCACAAAAAGACATCGCAAAGATAGCGCTTGGTGCAGAAACATACGTTGACTGGGAATACAAAGAACAAGTAAAAGATGTAATACACGAACTAAAGAGGAAGCGGTTTGCTGTTGTTGCGGTTGAGCAATCAGAAAATGCGATAGATTTTAAAAAATGCAAAACAAAAAGAGATACCGCGTTTATTTTTGGAAACGAAGTGCGGGGGCTTTCAAAACAAGCGCTTGCTATGTGCGATACGGTTATTGAAATACCAATGCGTGGCAAAAAAGAATCACTCAATGTGGCGGTCACTGCGGGGATTATTCTCTTTGGGGTCAAATAGGTGGAGTACAATGAGGAAATGCGGGGCGTCAGGATAATACTTTTTCCGATAATTTTTAGTGTGATTATTTTTGTGGGAGGCGCTATAGAAGCCGCAACTCCCGAGCAGTGTGAAAACCTGCGCAGGGTTGCCGGTGATATCCCGTGCAATGCAGACACGCCAATCAGCGCCATTGATGAGGCGCTTGGCATAAACAAAAAAGTTGCAGATGCAAAGGACTATCTCCATTCAATTGCCAAAAATCTACCTGGCACGTGTGCACCGCCGGAAGACAGACGAAATATAGAAAGACTCAACAACACATTCGCAGTGTGTGCCGCGGGCTTTTTACGTGCGTACGAAGGAAGGTACGGGAAAGGATCGGTTATTTTACGATCGGCGTTTCGAGACGGGACGCCGGGTAGCTCGCCGAACCCTAAATATAGCAGTGCAAATCAGTGTTCTGGAGGAGCGACAAACTCAAGACATGCAAGAGGAATTGCACTGGATATAAATCCAGGTCCCGGAGGCTCATATGAGACACTGCGAAGCTTTGCACAGGCGAATCCTCAATTTGGGGTGTACTTTCCATGGTTTATGTACAAGGGAAAGCAAGATAGACCACACATGGATTTTAGAGGTTCGTGCGCCGGAGCTTCCGAACTGAAAATTGCTGAATTATCACCGCAAACAGAGCCGCCTCCGCAAGCACAGAGACCTCCTAATCCACTCAAAGATTTTTTTAGAGAGCGGGATCAAAAAGTGCAATGTGAACAGTTGTCAAAAGAATGTCTAAATGGCGGAGGGCAGGAGTGTCTTTCAAGGTACTATCAGCAATGCCAGGGAGGTATGCCGACTCCAGGGGGCGGATCGAGCGGAGGTCAGAGTGCAGGTGGAGGACAGCCATCGGGGAGCGGCGGGCAATCTGCCGGAGGGTCACAAACACAGCCGCAAAGCGTCAGCACGAGTGTCGCCAATAAGAGAGATTCTTCTGCGAATCAAAATGTTTCAAACAATCAACCCACCTCAACCGTGCAAACAATAACCATAGGTAAGGGAGCAAACGATACGCTTACATCAGTATTTGGCGCTGAAGATACTGCAACAACATCCGAAAAAGCAAGGGAGGTTGAAGATGTCGCTACGCTTTTAGAGCAAATAGCGGCAGATAAGGGCGGAAAAGTCAGTACAACTACATCGGTGCGCAGTATTGAAATACCACTCCCGGAGCTTGTGAATGTTGCGACTGTGTTCGAACAAAGAAACAATATTGAAATAAAAAACATTGAGTATCTTTCCGATGATATCGTTTCCATTGAAGTGCAGTTGCGTGAACCGGACGGCACAAGCGGCGTTTCGGGTTTTTTCGGTCCTGCAGGCGACACTTTTGCAATTCCGACACAGTCCGAGGGAACTTTGAATCGTGTTTGTCGCGAAAGGCCATGGAACGGAGCGAGCATCACAAGCACTATTTTGAGTCCGGTGTTTGATAGTGTGTGCAGAATAGTCGGCGCCGAAGTTGAAGAAGAAACCTTTGATTTTCACGCAGAGTAGCAAAAGGGAAGGTGGCGCTAATAACTCCACACGTCGACGGTCCTCCCTTCTTTATCGAGGAGGCGCAGTACATCGCGATTATTTTGCCATAATTCAAACGGGCGACCTAAAAATATTCTCCAATCGCCGAGCGAAAATGAAGGACGCCATCGATGCCGCTCCACACATCCGTTATAGGTAAGTGCGTTTTTAATGAAGTGTACGCATGCATCGGATAAATCAGACGGAATCGAGCCCAAAAAATATTCGCAACGGCGTAATGTTTCTACGAAATCAACACAGCTCGCGCCGTATTGTTGTAGATTCTGAAGCGTATCCGGAAGCTCTTCCGACGGAGCGGGGCACGATGCAGATACGGGTGGAATAAACGTTTGGAACTGTTCTAAATATCCGGAGCATATATTTTCGCGAATCGATACGCCTACCGGCGACACTCCTGTTGTAATGACCGCATTTTTGCCCGGCTCGAGATATACATCTGAAATAGAGCCAAGCGCACCCATTTTGAAAGTTGGAACCCCCGTCGGAATAAACGCCCGACGGCCGGAGAGCGCGCTTTGCACCGACCACCCGGTGATGTTTATCGGGGCGGTATTGGTAAGGCTTGCGCTGATGATAATGTATTCGGCCGTCGGGCTCGTTTCGCGCACGCCGTTTGAAAATTTTGAAAACACCACTTGCTCGCGCATGGGAGACGGAGTTCCAAATGTCTGCGCCTCGCTCAACTCTACTTTGAGCGCATCAACCTCCGTTTCAAGACCCAACAGCTCATTTTGTATTGATGCGAAACTCCGCTCTCCGTCAAATGATGCAATAAATTGAGTATCTCCAAACGACTCTGGCACGTCAATTTCTTCCAACTCAAATGGAGGGAGTGACGGAAAAGAGATGCCAAAAAAAGAGATGGTGTTTGTGGTTGTCGCTCCATCCTCTCTACTTTCTTCGCCCTCTGTTGTGTCAAATGGAGAAGGCGCATTGTCGTCATACAAAAAGGCGAGCGGGTTCGTGTATGTGTCCTTGCGCTCTTTTATTTCCCGATACCCGCCTGCGGCAAAAAAAGAGAAAATGAAAAGGACGACAATAAATACGGCGATGACGATAAGAATCCGCTGAACCATAGGGAGAGTATACCGTTATTGTGTTTTCTATTGTAGTCGGGTTTTTCTTGAATCGACGAGTGAGCGCAGAAGCGTGCGCGTTACTCCTTCGTCACTCCATGGCTGTTTGCTGCCGTTTCTTCCCATAATAAACGGATCCGTTCCTTTTCCCGTAATCAAAACCACGTCTTTAGGGCTCGCGATGGAGAGCGCATGCTCTATCGCCTTTTTTCTGTCGAGAATTATTTCCGGACTTTTCTTCATGCCACTCGCTATTTCTTCGACAATTGTTTGCGGGCTCTCGTCATACGGATCTTCATCAGTGAGAATGATGTGGGCGCAGTATTCTTCGGCAATCCGGCCTAGTTCGGGGCGCTTCCACGTGTCTCTCCCGCCTCCCGTCGAACCGAGTACGCATATCTTTCTAAATGCTGGGTACGCATCGTAAATAGCGGTGAGCGAGTCGGGAGTGTGCGCATAATCAACGACAACTTTAAATGGCTGACCCTCGTTAATCTCTTGCGCCCTTCCCGGTATTGTATGCATCGCTTTAAGTGCGCGGGCAATGACAGGCAGTTTGATGCCAAATGAGCGCGCGAGTACGCTCGCCGCGAGTGCATTGTATATATTGAATGTACCGGGCATCGGGAGCGTTATGTCGGTATCGTCGAGTCGAAACGTTACCCCTGCTTCCCCTAATCGGTAGGGCTCTGCCATCGAAAGCCCGAAGGGAATCGCGACGTCTATCGGCAGTGAAAGAAATTTTGCTCCTTGTGCATCGTCTGCATTTGCGACAATTATGCGCGGCCGCTTCGATGATTTCACCAGTTGCTTTCCGATCTTCAACTTTGCTTGTACGTATTTTTCATACGATCCATGGGATTCTATGTGTTCTTTTTGTAAATTGGTGAATACGAGTGCATTTAAATGAATGAAACGATGTCGGTGCTGCTTTGCGCCTTCGGAGGTCATCTCTAAAATGGCCACGTCGCATTCCTTGTGCACTGCACTGCTTAAAAATCGCTGCACGAATAATCTTCCCGGCATGGTCATTTTTCTTAAGTTTGGCTTCGAGGATTTCCCAACCTTTACCCGAATAGTGTTTGCAAGCGCCGTTGTGTAGCCGGCCTCTTCGAAGATGGCGTTTATCATTTCAACAACGCTCGATTTTCCCTTTGTGCCGGTGACACCAATGATGGTGATGCGGCGCGATGGCATCCAATAGATAATCGCTCCCAAAACAGACCAAGAGAAGTGGTAGAGGGAGAGAAGAAATCCCGGAGCCGCTTTCTTTATGTATGCCTTCCCTTTGTTGAAGAGCTCTTTTGGTGACATACGCTTATCCGCCGTTG